>Ga0307991_1000478_pt1 | contig 28833 bp, 21 predicted proteins | sample EllFjometagen131_FD_203146 | JGI IMG/M metagenome (GOLD analysis project Ga0307991, IMG submission 203146) | Marine microbial communities from Ellis Fjord, Antarctic Ocean - #131 | ecosystem: Environmental > Aquatic > Marine > Unclassified | place: Southern Ocean | collected 2014-10-08 | reverse complement strand
AGGCCCGGAAACTGGCCGAACAGGCCCGGGCCGGTGCTGAAGAACAGAAATATAAAGCCGAGATGGTTGTTCCGGCCCAGGCCGCGAAGTTAGCCGCGATCTTAAAAGCCGAGGGTGAGGCGACCGCCGTTTTAAAGCGGAAGGAAGCAGAAGCGAAAGGGATTCAATTGGTGCTCGAGGCGGAGGCAACCGGTCTGAAAGAGAAGGCGCGAGCCTGGGATATGTACGGAGAGGCGGCCAAGCTGAACCTGGCCCTGGAAGCGCTCAAGGTGGTGGCCGAGGCCGGCGCGGACGCTCTCGGTAATATCAAGTTCGATAAGGTTATCGCAATCGACGGCGGCTCCGGCGAGAGTGAGAGTTCGGTCTCCCGCTTGATGACGGCGGCCCCGAAATCACTGGTAACTTTCATGGAGCAGATGAAAGCGATGACCGGAGTCGATCTGACAAAATTGGTGCCGCGGTTATTGGAAGGAGATGAGAAAGGATCTCTCCCGTCCGTACCTTCGTCGTCGGAGAAACCAAAGTCCGATGAGGCCGAAGAAGAAGGATAGCATTGGATCATAAGAGCAAAGGGTAGACTTGACTCCTATTTTTCATGAAACGATTCTTTGCTGTTTTTGCTCTTATTCTTCTTTATATGTCTGCCTGGGCGCCGGTTCTGCTTGTCTTTATCTTTGCCATGTGGTGAGGGCTAAGTCCCTGCTTTGGAAATTTCCCGATATCCATCGGGATCCTGATTTGTTCAATAATATTATCGGGACAATAAATTGTCTGTGGGAGGGGCTTCCAGCCTCGATAATCGCGGCTGGAAGCCGCTCCCACAATTGCGAAGCTAAGTTCTATGAATGATATTAATCAAAAAGTATTTGATTACATAACCGCGATGGCTCTGACGTCGCACGGTCTGGTTGAACTGGCTGACCGAGATCCTCTCTCTCCAACCTACGGGTGTTTTTATTACCCGTACTGGCGGAGTAAGAGCAGTGATTATGTTAATGCCCGCTGTCAGGAAGCGGCTTATACGCTTGCCTTGATCTATAAGAATGATTATCCCGGTGTGGACTGTAGCGGTTGCGAGGAGATCAAGGAATTGGCGGTTGCCGGGGCGCTCTTCTGGGCATCCCTTCAGCATTCCGACGGCTCGTTTGATGAGTGGTATGCGGGTGAGCATGGCTTTGCCGCGACCGCTTTCTCCAGTTTCGCTCTCTCGGAGACTTTATCGTTACTGAGGGGAGAGTTGAGCTTAGGCGAGTGTGAGGTATTAACTAATGCTCTTGCCGCCGCCGGCCGCTGGCTCTGTAAACATGATGACCTCGATAAGATCAACCATGAAGCGGTGGGAGCTGCCGCTCTATATAGCTTGGGGAAAACTTTGGGTGAGGTCCAGTTTATAGAAGATGCAGAACGAAAAGTAAAGCTGGTCCTTGAGCGTCAGACCAAGGAGGGGTGGTTTCCTGAATTAGGCGGGCTTGATACCGGTTACTCCTTCCTCACTCTGGAATATCTCTCTCAGTGCTATCTCCATAGCCGGGATGATGGGTTAAAGGATGCGTTAGACCGGACTCTTGAGTTCCTTTCCTATTTTGTCCATCCCGACCTGACCACCGGGCGGGAATATAATCTTTGCGGAAACTCTTATATCTCACTCCTGGCCGGAGCGATCATGGGAGAATTTTCTCCCCGAGCCCGCAGTCTTTTTACTGCGGGAATCAATCAGGGAAATGCCATGGTCCAGCTGGCCCAGGATGATCTGAGCCGGTGTTATCATCTCTATAACGGTCTGCTGGCCTATGATTACTACCGGAAGAATGAGGGGGTATGGGATCAGGACCGGCGGGAGTTGCCGTTCAAGAGCGCCCCTTTCCGCCGGTTCTTTCCCGAGAGCGGCCTGGCAGTGGTGAAGACCGCTCGGTATTACGCCGTATCCGCCGGTAAGTCGGGAGGACTGGTCAAGGTATTTCCGAAGGGTGGAAATCTCTCCTTTCAGGATCGGGGTTATACGCTGAGAGTTCCAGATCAGGGGTCCCGGAGTTCTTTCCGTTTCGGACCGGATAATACCGTCTCCTGGTCCGATGAAGGCCAGATGAAAGTTAACGCTTCCTTCCGGGGAAGTTCTTACTTCTTTCCCCATCCCCTGGCCAGGCTGGTGCTTAAGATAGTCAGCCGCCTCCCGGGTGGATATCTGATAGTGAAGAAGGGAATTGACTTTATCCGCCAGCGTAAGAATGCCTCGTTTCAGCTTACGGCGGTATCAGGCCGGGCTTCGTCCCGAATGCTGAAGAGGGTGATAATTTTTCAGGAGGAGTTGGTACGGATACTGGATGAGATATCTGTGGAGGCGGAAGATGGATCTCTTCGGGCTATGATTGAAGTTGAAGTAAAAACCAACGGTTTAATCTCAGCGCATCCGGTCTCTGGTGACGCGGGCCGTCTCAGCGAAATTTTACGAGAGTCTGGAGAAGCACGGATAGAGAAGGAGATTACTCCCCGTTCCGATCGTGTGGATGTCACCACCTCTATATTTGGAACTTAGCTTCGCAACTTTTTTGCCACAAAGATGCTAAGACACAAAGAAAAGAATTAAAGGTTTAACAACTACGTATTTTCCTATTTTATGAGCTTTCTTAGTGTCTTCGTGCCTATTTTTTAGTGAAAATAACTAAACATCATATTTTCAGGATAGTTCAGGTCGTTATTCTGGCGGCGATCGGCTATTTCCTGGCCCGGAACCTGGTCGGACTTGACTGGGCGGCATTTTCCCAGAGTCTTGTTCAGGCCAACCGCTGGTTCCTGGCACTCTCGATGATTATGACCGTGGGGGGAGGACTTCTGGTTGCCCTGGGATGGGGATTTATTCTGAGGGCTCTGGGGCAGAAGATCTTACATGGGGAGATTCTCCGGATATATTATTTAAGCGAACTGGCCAAGTATGTCCCCGGCAAGATCTGGACCGCGGTAGGCCGGGTCATGATGCTGGAGAAGAAGGGGGTGCCGCGGCTGATTACCATTGCCAGCGTCGGCGTCATGCTGATCATCCTGGCGGTCTCGGGGGTTCTGGTTTCTCTGGCTACCTTACCGCTCTGGCCCAGTCTGGAAGTGGCGGGGGATTCCCGGCTGGTTATTCTTCTGGTAGCCCTGGTGCCGATCGGGCTGGCCGCGCTCCATCCCAGGATATTCCAACCGGTTCTGAATTGGTTCCTTCGCAAGGTCGAGCATGTTGAGGCGAAAGTAAATCTCCGGTATTCTTCCATCCTTCTGCTGGTGCTCTACTGGTGTGGGCTCTGGGTGATTAAAGGAACGGCAACTTATTTTCTGCTCACCATCCTGCCCGATGAAATTTTCGCCGCCCATCCGCTTCCTGCCTATGGCTGGCTGCTCTTCTCTGGGATTATGGCGGTATCATGGATACTGGGTACGATCAGCCCTTTTACGCCCGCCGGCTTGGGAATAGCGGAACTCTCTATCGTGGTTCTCTTAGAATCGCTCTTTTCGATTCCGGTCGGATATGGTACGATTTTTGCGGTTTTTATAAGGATATGGTCCGTTGTCGCCGAACTTATTTGCGTTGGAATAACCTTTAGATTAGACGCCGGCAGCAAAAAAGAATAGATTATTTATTACTTCGGAATCTCAATAGCACTCGTAGCGGCAGCCTTTAAGCTGCCACGAGTGATGACCTGAAGGTCGCCGCTACGAACATGGAGAGATCGAGGTGGAAATTTCAAAGATCTAAAGTATTACAACTTTATTAGTTCGGCGCCGCCGGTTGGATTTTTAACTTTAGGCACTTAAGAACGTTACCCGAACGGAGTGAGAGAGAAGTTCTTATGACAGGTTATGATGGAGAAGGAACGATCCCGCCGGGCGGTCTGGTGGATAGTTTCCGCGACTACCGAAAGAGAGTTTACGGGAGCGCGTCGCTGGGCCGGTTTTTCGGCCAGGGACTTCTGCTGACGCTATTCTCCTGTCTCCCCACGATCGCTGGTACCGTATTACGGGGTTATCTCTACCGAATGATCCTGGGCGGACTGGGGAGGAAGTGTTTGGTTGAGAAGAATATCCGCTTTTTCAACTCGGCCCGTCTTCTGATCGGGGACCGGGTTTTTTTAGGGGAGAGTGGATTATTTGATGTTGGTGGATCGGCGGATAAAATCACCATTGGGTCGGATAGTCATATCGCTCGGTCGGTAACCATACGGACTCAGCTTGGGGAAGTAGCAATTGGTGAGAAGGTTAACATTGGGGCTAATTCTTTTATTTATGGCTATGGGGATATCGAGATCGGAGATAACACTCTTATTGCCAATCAGGTGGAGATTATTGGTGGTGATCATACCTTTGATGATGTGACTCGGCCGATGCGATTTCAGGGGCGTTCCTCCAGTCGCATCGTGATCGGGGAGGATGTTTGGATCGGGACCCAGGCGATTATAGTGGGAGGGGTTACGATTGGAAAGGGAGCGGTGATCGGTGCTGGCGCGGTAGTGAACCGGGATATCGAAGAGTATGCGGTTGCCGTAGGGGTTCCCGCCCGGGTGGTAAGATCGAGAAAGAGCAGTGAATATCAGTGAATATGGCCGGACTCGGTTTTTTGTCTGACTGATCAGTCCGATCCGACCAATCCGTCGGATAACAATGGCTTCCTGAAGAGAGTTAACTAATAATGAAAATACTGGTAACAATATTTGAAGAACTTTATCCCTTATCCGGGGGCGGAAGCCCACGAATATCCAATATTATCCAGGCCTTTGCCCGGCAGGGGCATGAAGTTTGCGTGGCCGGCGGGATCGCCAGCAGCGATGAAGAGGCAAAAGAGTACCTGGGCTGCACGGAGATTGTCCGGTTGAAAGCGGTGAGCCGCCTCGACCCCAACAAGATGAAGAAGTATCTCCTGGCCCATCCGGTTAATATGATAAGACTGATCCGGGCGGTCCGGAGATTCAAACCCGATCTGATAGTTCCGCATAATACCATCGCCGGCTACGGGGCGCTCCTGGGCGCGAGATTCTCCGGGAGTAAGCCGCTCCTGGTTTTAAATCTGACCGATGTCCTCTTCGAGTATCTTGATGACTATTCTTCCGGGGGATGGCTGAAATTGGTCCAGAGATTCGGACGGAAGATGGAGGCGGCCGCGATCCGCGGGGCAGATAGAATAATTACCATAAGCCGGGCCATGAAGGAGATCATCCTGGAATATGGGACCTCGGCGGATAAGATTGAGGTGATATGCGATGGCGTCGATCTCGGCATCTTCAAGAAATACCAGAGTGACGATCTCCGTCAGGAGCATGCCTCCGGAAAGAAGACGGTGCTGATCTTTCAGGGGGTGATTGATCCCCAGGATGGCCCCGAACTGCTGGTCTCCGCGGCCGGAAAGCTCTGCGCCGCCCGGCCGGAGACGGCCTTCTGGATTATTGGAGAGGGAACCGCCATACCGGCTCTGAAAAAGATGGTCGGTGAAGCTGGCTTAAATGATGCATTCTTCTTCTCCGGTTGGCTGACCCAGGCCGAGGTCTCCCGTTATATGTCGGCCGGGGATATCGGACTGGTAATCCTTCCTGATATTGTTTCCGCCCGGGGGAGGGTGACATTGAAGGAGTTTGAGTACTGGGCCTGCGGTCTCTCGGTCGTGGCGCCGCGTCTCCCCGCGCTGGAGGAAGTGATTGAGGATGGCCGGACCGGGCTCTTCTATCATCCCGGCGATGAGGATGATCTGGTCAGAAAGATCGAAACGCTGATCGACGATCCTGATCTGTCAAAAAAGATGGGAGAGGAGGGGATGAAGGTGGTAGAGGAGAAATACCGGTGGGATTACTTGGCGGATAGATTTGTTGGTTTGTGTGAGAAGTATAGAAATTAGCGCCTTTAGCGCCACCTCGTAGCGGCGACCTTTAGATCGCCAATAGTGGCAGCCTAAAGGCTGTCGCTACGAGTATTATTAAAATTCTGAAGAGGAAAGTTAAAGAGGAGTACATTAATATTGTTATGAAAGTATTGATCACCAACCCCCCTTGGCCTGGAGAAGGGTTCGGGGCTCGTTCTGATGTGCGCTGGCCGCATATGCGGAGCGATAAATTTATTGAATATCCGATCTACCTATCCTACCTGGTGGCCATTGTCCGTGAGAGCGGTTATGAGGTCGCCTTCCTGGACGCGATCCTGGAAGAATTAAGTATTAAAAAGTTCGCGGAACGGGTAAAGGAGATCGGTCCGGATGTTGTGGTCCTGGAGTGTTCTACTCCCTCTATTAATTTTGATCTGCAATCCGCGGCCGCCATTAAGGAAATTTCGCCTTCAACCCGGACGGTGCTGGTCGGATCTCATCCCACGGTTTATCATAAAGAGATCATGGCGAAAAATCCTTCGGTGGACGGGATCTGCCGGGGGGAATACGATTACACGGTTCGGGATCTGGTTCGTGCGCGGGCCGAAGGCATGGATTGGTCCGGCGTGCTCGGATTGACCTGGCGCCGAGATGGTGAAGTTATAGCCAACCCGGATCAACCCTTGATTGATAATCTGGACGAATTGCCCTTTCCGGCTCGGGACCTGGTGGATAGTCCCAACTATCGTCAGGGGACTTTTCGGGGTAAGCACCCCACCACAGTTATTACCTCCCGGGGTTGTCCCTTCCACTGTATATACTGTCTCTGGCCAAATACCCTTTACGGTCATAATTTCCGCTCTCGTTCGGCTGAAAATGTGGTGGATGAACTGGAAGAGTGCGTGAATAAGTACGGTATCGATGAGGTGTATTTTGATGACGACTCCATGGCCCTGGACCGGGAACGGATGCTGGATATCTGCCGGCTGATCGTGGAGCGGGGGGTGAAATTTGAATGGATCTCCCAGTGCCGGGTGGATAGTATGGATGAGGAGGTGCTCCGGGCGATGAAGAAGGCCGGATGCCGTTATATCCGATTTGGAGTGGAATCCGGTTCTCCCCGGATGCTGAAGCTGATGAAGAAGGGTATCACCACCGCCAAGGCAATGGAAACTTTCCGCCTGGCCCGGAAGGTGGGAATTCGGACCCAGGCTTTCTTCCTCTTCGGGCTTCCGGGAGAGACCGAGGAGACGGTCCAGGAGACAATAGAGTTCGCGAAAAAGATCAAGCCGGGCAGCGCCCAGTTCGCGGTGGCGATACCGCATCCGGGAACCGAGCTATTTGATATCACGACTAAAAATGGCTGGATCCGTTACGATAAGTGGGAGGATTTTTCTTCCTGTCTGGGCATGATCGAGACCCCGGAATTCCCATTGGACGCGGCGGAGAAAGCGCGGGTTAAGGCTTACAAGAAGTTTTATTTCCGCCCGGCTTATATCCTTCAGACCGCCCTGAGCATAAATAGCTGGGCCGATCTGAAAAGTGTGATTTCGAGCGCTGGCTCGATCTTCAGCCGGATTGGATTTTTTACTAAATAATATAGCCTTGAGGTTATGCTATGAGTGAAGAGAGCAATATAACACCAGAAGTTGACCTGTCGGTTTTGATCCCGCTCTATAACGAGAGGGATAATCTTCGTCCTCTATTTCAGAAGATTACCGAGGTACTTGATGGGAATGGCCTGGAATGGGAAGTAATTTTTGTGGATGACGGGAGTGATGACGGGTCCGCGGAGATTATCAGCGATCTCGAGGCGTCCTTTTCCAGGGTAAAAGTAGTCTCTCTGAGGAGAAATTTCGGCAAGTCCGCCGCCCTTGATACCGGTTTTCAGGAGGCTAAGGGGAAGTGGGTGGTTATTATGGATGCTGATCTTCAGGATGATCCGGAGGAGATTCCCGGTCTTATTGAGATGTTATCCGATGGTTATGATCTTGTCTCGGGCTGGAGGTTCGAGCGACAGGACCGGTTTATCAAGAAGTATACTTCGCGGATTTATAACTGGGTAACCTCCGGTATGTCGGGTATAAAGCTCCATGATTTTAACTGCGGTTTGAAAGCTATGGTTAAAGAAGTCCCGGTAAGTATCTCCCTCTATGGAGAACTTCACCGGTATATACCGGTGCTTGCCTACTGGAAAGGTTTCCGGATCACCGAGAAGAAAGTCAAACATCATCCCCGTGCTTTCGGGGAGAGTAAGTTCGGAGCTTACCGTTTTTTTGCCGGATTCATGGATATGCTGACCGTAATGTTTCTGACCCGGTACGCGAAGAAACCACTCCATCTCTTCGGCGGCGCCGGTCTGATATTATTTATAGTGGGAGTTCTGATCAATGGCTACCTGGTAATGCTGAGCCTGCTGGGCGTGGATTTCATCCGGGTTCGCCCGCTCTTGTTCCTGGGGATCCTCCTGATGCTGATTGGGTTCCAGCTTATCTCCACCGGGCTCCTGGGAGAGATGATGGCGATGTCACTGAACCGGAAGAAAGGGCAGGATGTTATAAGGAAAAGTTCTTAATTACGTATCAGGTGGGGAGATACTATTATAGTGTCTTTTTGAAAACATTCAAATCCGAGTCATTAAATAGTTGAACATCGAACCAGCCTTTGCTAAAGCTACGGCGGGCTGGGCGTCCAACGTCGAACTTCGAACGTCGCTTGGCTAGGAGATCTTCACGCAATTCTAAATTTTTAAGTGAAAGTAGTCTAATAATGCGAGACGGCATGAAAAGCCAGAAGATATTTGCTTACGCCGTTCTCGTGATTTTTTTTATTACGGTGGTTGTCTTCGGATTGGGTGGATATTACGCCGGGCTCGGGTCCGATCCTTACGGTATAGTTCACTTCGCGGATCATCTGGCCCGGGGAAAGATATACAGTGATTTTCCCGTCTATAACTGGTTCAAGCGGGATTGGGAAACGGGAGAATCTCACTTCGTTCTTCACGGGAATTATGTTCTCAGTGAGGGGAAGATGTCCTGTAAGTACACGATCGGATTTCCTCTGCTCCTGGCGGTATCGATAAATATCTTCGGGTACGGGTCGGTATATTACGCCAACGTATTTATCCTATTGATACTCCTCTGGTTCCATTTTAAGTTGGCGCGGATAATCTTCTCTGATCATCCTGACGGACTCCTGCTCTCAGTATTATCTCCGATATTCCTTATGGTAATGATCAGCCGCCTCTGGAGCCTGTCGCTAAGGCCCTCCCGCGATCTTTCGGCGCTGATGTTTATAGTGGCCGGATGTTATCTCGGCATCATGGCGTTACGGCGCATCTCCCGGATCAATTTTCTCTACCTGATCTCCGGCGCGTTCTGTCTGGGATTTTCCGCCTCGATCAGGCTCCCCAATGTCCTGGTGGGGCTTCCCGCCATCGGATACCTGATGGCCCGGATGGCGGGCAAGGTTAGATTCACCCGATTTGTCGCCGTGGTGATAGTGGCGCTCTTATTTTTTTCGGCTGCTCTGGGCCCTGCCTTTATCCAGAACTATCTATCCACCGGGAATCCTTTGAAACCGCCACGGCCCGAGATCGTCGGACGTGATGTCCTGGAAGCGGAAGAAGCTCTGGTACCCCCTCCGTTTTGGCTTGGTTTATTCCCGCGACCAATGCGGCCCCTCCTGGATTTAAGAGATCCGACCCCCCCCCCGTTCTGGCTCGGGTTCTTTAAAACTACCGCTCCGGATACCGCCGCGTATTTCTGGAGGTTATATGGGCCGCTCTTTGCCGTATTAATCCTGATCGGGTTATCCTCGGAGTGGCGCAAGCCCGAAGTGAAGTTTCTCCTTCTGGGCATACCGTTGATATTCGTTCTTTTCTACAGCATGTGGGTACACCTGATGATCCGGTATATGCTCATCGCCCAGCCCTTCTTGATTATTCTGGCGGTGGGCGGTATCGGGCGGCTGATCCGGGGGAAGAAGCATCTCCTTATCTCGCTCGCCTTCCTGCTTCTGGTGGGGATTGATACCTGGTTCAGATGGCGGTGGCGGTATCGTTTCGGGATGGAGGATTTAAATGTATTTATATTTATCTTTGCCGTTGCCCTCTGGATCTCCGCGACCTGGAATTGGAAGAAGTTGAGCAGAGCGATTCGCCTGGGAGGGTTGTCTCTAGTCGTGCTGGTGTTGTTCACGGCGAAATATGGTCCGGTCTGGGCCGGATCCAACCGGCTTTTCCAGCTCCCGGAAGCGCGTCGACTGGGTGAGGATATTGATCAGGTGGTGGAGGAGGGATCGGTGATATTCGCGACCAAGCCGGCCGCCAACTACATTTCTCTCTTCTCGAAGAGCTACTCGATTCGTCCGTTCGAGATGAACCGTGTCGGCGTTGATCAGGTAGAGGGATTGAATAGAATCCTGGATGAGGGAGTTAAGCTGTATCTGATAGACAGCAGCGGGTGGAAGCGGGATGCCACCAAGGCAATCCCTGGATTTCGGGAATATTTTGATGTTATTCCGGCAGGCAGACTTAATATGGATGAGTATTTTCTGGAGGGAAGTTTTGGCAAACCGGTATGTACCATCTACCGGATCAAGCGTTGGTCGGAGAGAGAGGTGGAGGTTGATCTGCCGGTTCCGGAAGGGGGAGGGGACTACCTTTTGATGTTGAATGTTGGGCATCTCTGGGAAGGAAGGGCCGCGATAGATCAGGGAGGAGGCCGGGAATGGGTGACACTAGACCTCAATGGCAATATTTTAGATCATCAGATAAAAAACAATATTAACTTTATCCGTATTCCGGAGGCTCTTATCCTCCGTCCGGTCTCGAGGCTGACGATCAACTCGGATCGTCCCCGCCCATCCCGGATTGATTTTCGCCTCCAGTCCCTCGCCGACGGATATGTGGTGGACCTGGCCGAGCAACTGGGATTTCCCGATCGGAGTCGATCGGACGGATTTAACGAGGCTCGTCTGCGTGATGGTGATCTGGTGAGATTGGGGTGGGATACGCCGGGGCTGGTTGTTATCCCCACGGTCTCTCTGCCCAGTACCGTTCTGACAGTCGAGATCAAAGTAAAGAACGACCGAAACTTTCCCGAGCCGGTATGGCTGAAAGCAGCAATTTCCGGCCAGGAAATATTTAAGCGGGCCATCCCCCGGGGTCTGGGGTGGCAGCGGATCAGCATTCCTATCCCGGAACGGTATATCTCTTCGGTCGGGAGTAATCTGGAACTGACCGCCTATCCCTCGGAAGATTATCGGTTGACTGCGGGAGAGGAGAGAACCGGCGCGTTGCTCTTTGAAGAGATCGCGGTGGTAAGAAAGATCAAGACCGTTCTCCTGCCGACCCCCCGGTCCGGGTACTATTTTCTTGGTTTTTCTTTTCAGCCTGGTCAATCGGATGAACGGTGCCTCTCGGACTATCGTATCCTGGTTGATGGGAAGGAGGTCCGCTCCGGGGTTTCCCCGGGAGTTCAGAGGCTCATTCTCTCTCCGGACGATCTCGTCATCCCGGAATCGGTACTGGAGGTTACCTCCCTGGAGCCTCACTGCGATGGTTTGATCGATCCGCGGATTATTCTCTTCCCGCTAGAAGATGAGGTTACGATAAATCTGGGAGATGAAACCGACCAGATATTCATTGATGATGGTTTCTTCGCCAGAGAGATTCATATGGATAAGATCCCGGTACGCTGGACCGGCTCGGTCCCCCGGTTAACAGTTCCTCTCCCCCTTGCAGAGGAAGGGGAATGTTATCTGCGGATAAAAGTAGTGGACCCCGGGCCTCCGCGCCGGGATGAACCGGATCTGATGGAAGTGAAACTGGATGGGCAGTCGCTTGGTTCAATCCCGCTGGAACCGGGTGAGAGGGTCTACTCATTGCCGATCCCATCCGATGAGTACGGAGGAAAGCAGTCTTTCCGTATGGCGGAGTTGGAGTTGACGGTGCCTCTCTGGTCCCCCGCTCATTATCTGGGAACGGCCGATAAACGCCAACTGGGGGTCATGCTGGACTGGATTAAGTTAGCGCCATAGGCGCTAACTTAGTTTTTAACAATGACTATCATTTTTCTGTGGAAGCAATACGGGAGAAACTACTTATAATATGAACCGCGTGAATATTATTTTCCGGCTTGTCCTGGTCTTCATCCTTTTACTGCTGGCTGCGTACGTTCTGCTTAATTATAACGCTCTGCTCAATGCCGACAGTTATACCTACCTGATATATGCCCGTACACTGGCCCGGGGCAGCCTATTCGGGGATGCGGGCTTTTTCGAAATATTTAAAGATTGGTGGCCGGCAGGGCGATCGATTGATCTTCACTCCGGTCTCCGGCATATGATCGACGGCCGGATTTATCATGGCATTGAGATGGGTTATCCGTTGTTTCTAGCTGGCGCGATGGTTATCGCCGGGCCCGGAGCGGTGTATTTTGTCAATCCGATCTTGTTTCTCTGGCTAATCGTCGTATTCTTTCTGATCATTCGTCTTGTCTTCTTCGAATCCCCATACCACGAATTGGTGGCGTTGTTGAGCGTACTTATTATGCTCCTGATCCCCCCCGACCGGATGTTATCTTCAGCTACCAAGATCATGCGGGATATCCCGCCGCTGACTTTCATGGTTACCGGTTTCTACTTTCTTTTGGTCTCCCGCCGTTCAGACCGGCACCCCGGAACATGGGTTTTTATCGGGACTTTCCTCCTGGGCTTGGCTTCTCTAATCCGTTTTCACTACATGATAATGACGATACCGTTTTTTATCTATTTAATCTCTTCTCTCCGTGATCCGAGAAGAGGATTAAAGATGGGAGCGTGGGTTGTTTTATTCGCGATATTGGGATTAGCCATCTTTGCTGTCCCGGTTATGATCAGGGACCAGTTGGTTAACAGGGATATCTTCTTTACCACCCGGGTCCTACTGAATTATCTCATAGTGGTATCGGCTCCCTCGAAACTCTTTGCCCGGGAGTACTTCTCCTCCAGTGGGCTCTGGTACCTTGACTACCTGGCCCGGATTTACGCGCCTTGTTTGATCTTCCTCGGGATGGTCGGCCTGGTTGTCGGACTGAAGATCCGGGCAATCCGGCTTCTCCTCCTGCCGGCGGCGTTATTACATTTTCTGATCTTCGCCTTTTTCCGGTATCACCATAGTCGTTATCTTCTGCCGATTTATCCCGTAATCAGTTGCCTGATCGGTTACGGGATCATAGTCTCGCTGAACTGGATCATATCAATCACCTCCCGATCTCACGGCCGGAATTTAAGAAATCGCCTTTGTCGCTTGACCGGGGCTATATTGCTTATTTACCTGATTTTTCTTGGGGTGTCGGATCGGGGGCCTCTTCTGTCAACCAGGAACGCGGTACTACTGTTATTCTCCATAGTTCTTCTGATTGGGTCGTGGCTATCGGTAACTAGGGTGGATATCCGGAGATTGATCTCTGGTCTTGGTGGCTGTCTGCTCTTTATTCTGGTGGTCAGGGTAGGACCATCGATTATCAATCCCTACAGTTTTAATCTCTCCGATGCCCGCTGGCTGAAGAATGAGATCGAAAAACATGTTCCGCCGGGTTCGCTGATCTTCTCGACCCGATACCTTAAGCAGAACATTGACTACTACACCAATTGCTATTCGCTGAATATCCATCAACCGGGTCTTCCCTGGGGATTGACGATTGAGGAAGCGATCCGCGAGGTTCTGGATTCAGGGATGGAGATCTTTGTTTTCGATAACAAGGGGAAGAGAAAAGCTTCCAAATTTCTTCCGATGCTCAGAGAGAATTTTACCCTCTCCCCCGTGGCCCGTTGGCGGTCGGAGGATCTGGGAATTCATACCCGCTATGTTTCGGAGCGGGAATATTTAAATCTCTATCGGGTCCTCCCGGAATCGGATAGATGAAAAGAAGAATCATTCTAATCGCCCTTATTATCTTTGGCGTTTGTATTATTGTTTACAGCGCGAATTTCCGGGTAGTGGGAGCGGGAGATTGCTGGGCTCCCCGGTACATTCCCATCAGCTTACTCAAAGAGGGAAACCTGGATTTGAACGAGTTTCCGGGACTGCGATTTGCGGTAATCGAAAACTCGGTTCGGGGGAAAACCTTCCGTGTCTTTAATTCTCCGGTTCTTTCAGGAGTTTTAGCCACACCGGTTTATTTAGCGGCTAAGATGTTCGGCCTGCCTATAACCACCACCAGTATTGCCTATTTGGGTAAACTGGCCGCTACAATATATACGGCCCTGTCGGTGGCATTTGTCTTTCTTATCCTGAAGGAACTATTGTCGGTTAAATCGGCGGCTTTTTTAGCGGTTGTATATGCCTTTGGAACTTGTTCGTGGACTATCAGTTCTCAGTCATTGTGGCAACACGGACTTTCTCAGTTATTCCTGGGGATTGCCTTGTATTGTCTCTTTAAAGCTTCGGATAATTCCGCTTTTGCCGGCTATGCCGGTGCCTTCCTCAGTCTGGCAACCCTGGCTCGTCATTTGAGCGGGATTATTGCAATTATCATGTTTATTTATGTTGTTTATTGCTACCGTTCCCAGATTTTTAGGTTTATCCTTTTTTCGTTGCCTGCTGCTGCATTCTTTTTCATTTATCACTGGTATTACTTTGGCTCTCCTGTCAGTTTTGGATCTCAGTGGGTGTTTGGTAAATTCGATGCGCCATTTTTTCCTGCTGTTTTAGGGTTGCTCTTCAGTCCAAATCGTGGCCTTTTCATTTTTTCTTCCTTCTTCCTATTTTCAGTAGTCGGGGCAATTAAAGTATGGAAAGATAAAAATAATAAATATGGTCTACTGTATCGCTATATAATCGTCGCAGTTTTAATATATATTTTGATTGTATCCAAATGGTTCACCTGGTGGGGAGGACATTGCTATGGCTATAGAATGCTGGTGGATATCACTCCGCTTTTGATGATTTTATTAGTTCCGGCATATAATCTGATTTCAAAAAGGAAAACATTAAAACTGCTATTTGTTGTTGGTGTGACGCTTTCTATTCTAATTCAATTAATGGGGGCGCTATATTATTCAGATTATTGGAATTCCAAGCTAAAAATAGATAAATATCCAGAGCGGGTATGGCTGATCAAATCCGGACAATTTCACATTATGCTGAAAAAAGCGGCCCAGAGGGGTTGGAAAGTCCAAAGAACCGTGCTTATGCCCAGGCGCCATCGCCATCATCATAAACAATATTGGTAAACAATGATTCTAATGAATCAAAAGAAAATTAAGGCCGCCAGAATTTTATTAGCTTTGATTATTATTTTAAGCGCGACACTGGCCTGTTATTACCGATTAGTTATAAGATCCCCTGACGGGAATTTGTGTTACATGATGAGGTGGGATGCCAATACTTATGTTTATCCCCGTTTGATATTTAATTCCGACTGCATCAGAGATGGTTTCTGGCCTTTGTGGAATCCTTATATGTTTGGCGGTTGCCCCTGGTTTTCAGATCTGTCTTCTTACCTCTATCATCCTACCAATCTCCTGATAATCTTGCTAACTGGGTATACTTACGAGCTCTTCCAACTACAGTATATATTAATATATTTTTTGGGCGGATTCTTTATGTATCTTTGCTTGCAAGGACTTTCTGTTTCGCTAACTGGTTCGTTGATCGGTGCAATTAGTTTTCTTAGTTGTGGTTTTTTCGTAGGTGGCGCTACCATCACAATGGGTGTCAAAACAATGGTTATGTATCCCCTGCTTTTTTTATATTTCAATAAGATAACTATAAAACCCCGTTTTGTATATGTCTGCATCGGCGCCATTGTTTTAGCAGTTACGATTATGGTCGGATATCCGACAATGGTTGTTAATTTCTTATTATTTCTCATCCTTTTTACCTGTATCAAGCTTTTTATAATCCAGCAAAACTTAAAATTTAAGCTCAAATCCGGAATATTGATTTATATGATTTTAATTTTTATTATAGCAGGATTTATCAGTGCTGTGGTATTGGTCCCGGCGCTGGTTAATTATCCCCTGATCAACCGTGCGGAAGGTTTGAATATGGATTATGTAAGCAGAAATTCGCTTAATCCTTTTTTCTTTTTAAGCAGTGTTTTCCCTTTCTTAGGTCCTGCCCTCGGCCCCGGCCATCGTTTAAATCTCATATATCGAAACTGCGGTATCGGTCTTGTCGGGATACTTTTTGCTGTTTATTATTTTATATTCACTACTACCAGATTTAAATGGTTGATATTATCTTTGTTTTTACTTGCCCTGATTTTTGCTTTCGGCATGAACACACCTATCTATTCCCTATTATTCAGGCATTTATATATTTTTCGCATTACAAGTTATCCGGAGTTTGATTATCGTGCTATCTTCCTTTTTTTTCTATGTATGGCCGGGGGGCTGGGAGCCGGGCACTTCTTGTCCAGCCCGAAATCTGAAAGAACCAAAGTCCTGGTCTCCAGCTTGATAGTAGTAGTAATTGGTTTTCTTTTATTTTTTTATTCCTGGCTTCATTTTAAATTCGATATCAAGAATTTATTGGCTCAAAACTATTTTTGGCTGATTAATTTTTCCATGTTTATTGTTTTAGTAGCAATTAAGCTTCCAAAAAAAATATTGTATGGAGGTTTGATAGCTTTGTGTATTTTTGACACGTCATGCTGGACGAAATCTAACTTTGAAACAGTTGCTGTAGCGACGGATGGCAGCAAGTGGAGTAAAAAGAAAATAAAGGAGAAAGCAAGACTAAAAGAAGTAGATATAGTAAAAACGTATAAGCGGAAAAACCAATTTCCGTCTCGACAGAGATCGACTAAAGCAATGTTCTGGAAGTATTTTTCAGACGGTGGTCATAACAGTACGCGGTTAAAATCATTCCAGCAGATTATGAGTTCATCCGCTCGCGGAATATTAAGCGAAGATTTCAGGATAATGCCAATTTATGATATTAAAATTTTAGAGAGTGAAGAGGATGTTATATTCGAGATAAATAAAGATATTGACCTTCATAGAATAGCATTAGTAAGCAAAGAGGAAATTAATGATGATAATCTGCTTGTTAGGTTAATAAGCCTCTCCCCTTCCGAAAGTAATAAGGGGGGCTATAAAGGAGAGATAAAATACTTCAGTCCAAATCAGATTAAATACGATATATTTCTAGAAAAACCGGCTTTGATATTTTTTAATGAGATATATTACCCCGGCTGGCTATTAAAAGAAGGAGATAAAGAAATTCCCCTTTTTCGTATCAATACCGCTTTCAGAGGAGCTTATCTGAAGGAAGGACGTCATTACCTGGTAATGTTATTTTCTCCTCTTTCGTTTAAAATCGGTTTAGTAACCAGTTCTATATCCATATTATTCTGTTTAACTATAATTACATTATCTTGGGTTGAAAAAAGAAAAAACAAGCTCCCCAAAAAAATAATCAATTATTAGCGGTTCTAAATCCAGGTTGAGTTTATAATAAGTAAAATTGGGATCAGACCTCAATCAATGAGGGTATCACGGTGGAGAGCCAGTCAAACATTCGCTGGTCGTAGAGTGCTCGGTCCATTGGTTGGCAGTGCCAGTTGGCGCCTTCTTCGGCGGTGAACCGCGCGATGGTCTTGGGGGAGGTAAGCGCCTGATAAACTTCCTGAGGCTGGCCGGGCCAGAACTGCTCGTCCTCGGGGTCGGCGATGAAGATCGGGCACTTAATCTGCTCGATCACATCGCGGAGATTGAACTTCCGGGCTTGGGAGATCCAGTCGAAGTAATCCTCGGTACAGTAAGGCTTCATCCGGAACTCCAGCTCCAGCCGGGCGGCTTTTCCCATGAAGCGCAGTCCCATCTTCATCTCCTTGTTGAACTTCTCCGCGTCTCCCTTCTCGAAGGTATGGGCCATATGCTTGCCCAATTTCTCCATCATCGCGCTGGAGACATCCATCACCCCCGGGTCGGCGATCCCGGCCGCGATCCGGTCTTCGAAGGCGAGTGCCCGGAGGATCCAGTAGCCGCCCTGGCTGATTCCGGAGAGAATGATCTTATCTTTAGCGACATCACTCCGGGCCTGGAGAAAATCAACTACTGGGGTGATCACCTTCTCCCAGTCGTAGCGGAAGGGGAGGTTATGGAGCCAGAGCATGGCGTTCTGGCCGGGGCCGTCGAAAGTAAGCGCCGCGTATCCCCGGGCCAGGGCACCGGCGACCCCGCTCGACCACATCACGCTGTTCGCGCCGTCGGAACCGTTGTTGAAGATGATAGTGGGCCAGGGGCCACCGGTTTCGGCGGGACGGAAGAAGTGCCCGGGCATCGGTGTCTCCTCGTAAGGAATCTCGACCTTCTCGGCCGGGGGGGTGAGTCGGGAGCAGAACTCATCCCAGCAGGCCAGGTGTTCTTTCCAGGTTGGGACGACCCGGGAAGGATCGTCGGAGCCGTCAACCATGTTGTTGGCGGCGGCGTAGTAGTTGGCGGCCCGGAGATAGGCTGACCGGGCGCTTAAATTGTTGCCGCCCTCAGCACTTTTTTTAGCGATAGCCCGGACCCGTTCGGCGGTAGCATACCATTCCCGGTACCAGTTCTCGAAGTCGCCGTCATGAATCCGGGCGACAGTGGAGAGGATCTCTCCTGCTTCAGCGGCTCCATACTGACATCTGCCCAGGGCAAATATCGTCTCATAGTTCATCCCTTCGTGTTTGAAAAAGTACTGCTTCTTCTTCAGCTCTTTCATCATCCCCTCCGGATGGTACTTTATTCACCGCAGAGACGCAGAGAGCGCAGAGAAAAAACAGAGGAAATAAAAAAACTATTTTCTTTCAATAGAATGAGAGAGCTATAACCAATCTATTAAGTAGGGTAGTTGGTTTTTGCCTTTCTTTGCGCTCTCTGCGTCTCTGCGGTGAAATTATCTATATTTCTGTTTTTGCGGTTTCAGGTTTGACCGGCGGTTTAGTAAAAAACCACAGAATCATACCGACCACGCAGGCCGCCGCGATAAAATAAAACGCTTTATTCCAGTCGGCCGGGTCAACACTGCCACCAACTATTACTTTCGCGACCTGCGGACCAAAATATCCCGCGGCTCCCCAGCCGGTATAGACCAATGCGTAATTTAAACCAACATTTTTCAAATCATAAAAGTCGGATGTAATCGACGGCATCGTTCCCAGGAAACCGCCGTAAAAAAATCCCATCAGGGAAACGCCGAGCGCGTACATCCAGTAAGAAGACGCATTCGGTAAAATCAATACCCTCGCTACGAGTTGAACCGCGAACGCGACAAATATAACATTTTTTCGGCCTATTTTATCCGATAAGGAACCGCAGGCGGGGCGACCCAAACCATTGAAGATCCCCAAAATCATAATTACCGAACCGGCGACAACAGGCGTCAAGCTGACTATATCCACTCCAAAATTTGAAGCTTGAGATATAACCATGAGTCTTGCTCCCATCCCGATCCCGACTATCAGAGAGAAACAGACAATCATTCCTACCTGGGTATGGCCAAAATGATTAGATATAAAAAAAGGGAGCTGAAAATAAATTTTCAGCTCCCTTTTTTATGATTACCTTCGGCATTGCCTAGTAACTTTAACAGTTCTTACTATGCTTCTGGAGGTGTACCTTCACCGTTAGAAACAACTGCATCAATTTGTACCAAAGCATCCATAGGGATAGCTGAAACGCCAACTGTTGTTCTTGCAGGAAGATAGCTTGGGAAGAATGTTGTGTAAACTTCGTTTACAGCATCAATATCTGCGATATTTTTAAGGCAGATATTTATTTTAACTACATCGTCCATAACGTGGTCGACACTTTCTATAATTGCCTTGATATTTTTTAAGCACTGTCCAGCCTGCTCTTTTACACCACCAGTTACCATTTTACCAGTTTTTGGGTCTAAAGGTAATTGAGCTGAAACATGATTGTAATGAGAAAAAGCTACAGTGTGTGAGTATGGAACTTTTGGTGCATTTTCCGTATTGCTTGCTTCTATGACGAGTAGACGGCTGTCTTCAGGAAGTTGTGGAGGTGTACCGTCTCCGTGTGACACAACTGCATCAATTTGTACCAAAGCATCCATAGGTAAAGCTGCAACTGCAACTGTTGACCGTGCAGGAACATAGCTTGGGAAAAATGTTGTTAAAACTTCGTTTACGGCTTCAATATCCGAGATGTTTTTTACGAATATGGTTGTTTTAACTATATCGTCCATAACGTGGTCGATACTTTCTAAAATTGCTTTAATGTTGTTTAAGCACTGCTTTGCCTGCTCTTTTACACCACCAGCTACCATTTCACCAGTTTTTGGATCGATAGGTAATTGAGCTGAAATATTATTGTAATGAGAAAAAGCTGCAGTTTGTGAGTATAGACCTTTTGGTGCATTTTCCGTGTTTCTTGAAACTTTTATGAGATCCAAACTCATTTGTGGAGGTGTACCTTCACCGTTTGAAATAACTGCATCAATTTGTACCAAAGCATCATTCATAGGTAAAGCTGCAACTGCGACTGTCGTCCGTGTAGGAAGATCGCTTTGGAAGAATGTTGTATAAACTTCGTCTACAGCGTCAATATCTGAGATATTCTTAAGGAATATATTGATTTTAACAACATCGTCCATAACATGGTCGATACTTTCTACAATTGCTTTAATATTGTTTAAGCACTGCTTTGCCTGCTCTTTTACATCATTACCTACAATTTTACCAGATTTTGGATCGATAGGTAATTGAGCTGAAATATTATTGTAATGAGAAAAAGCTACAGTTTGTGTATATGGACCTAAATTATTTGGTGCATTTTCCGTGTTTTTTGCAATTTTTATGATATCGCCACTCATATTAATTCTCCTTTTTAATTCATAAATGAATTAAATATTGTTGGTTACTACAATCTTACTTCTCAAATTTGTGAAAGCACAAATTATTTTATATATCAAATCATGGATTCAGATACTAAGTATGCTGGATCCCTGATGCTATTGTTGATCTATTTAAACTAATGATAAATCCTACCAGTGGTCTTAAATCTTAATAATTTTTAGACCGGGGAGAGAATCTATCTTTGTGGTGTGGAGCCACTAATTCCTAATCATCCTTTTAGCGTATAGGAACCGCATAGTAGCACTGCCTGGATCAGGCGTCAACCAGCTAAGAAAAAAATTGACAATATAGTCAGCGCTGACTATATTCGATAATAGTATTCAATATTGACGGGCAGGAGGGGATATGAAGATTCCTTTATATATTTTAGGAGTATTGCAGAGATATGGACCACAGCATGGTTATGAAATAAAGAAGATAATCAACGATAAGGTCTCTGATTTTACTCAGATAAAATTACCGAGTATTTACTACCATCTGGAAAAGTTGAGAGAAAACAGTTTATTGTTAGCCCGCCTTGAAAAAAATTACAATAGACCCGAGAGAACTGTTTATTCAATAACGGAAAAAGGCAAAGCGGAATTTCAAAGCATCTTAAAAAACCTGCTTTCCTTCGAATATAGGCCTGAGTTTATCTATGATGCAATCTTCTACTTTTCAGGGGCATTAAATTCTGAAAAAATCCGTAATAGCTTAAAAGCCCATATTCGAGAGATAAAACTCCAGCTTGAGAGAATTAATCAACATAAAGATAATTCTATGGAATTCCTGCCCAAAATATCCCGAAAGACAGCATTGGTCATATTCAGTCATCATGAATATCATCTACAAGCAGAATTAGATTGGGCTATTGAGACATTAGAGAGTATTAAATCAGATTAGAAAAATAGGGGGAATTATGGAAAAAAGGGAAAAGAGACAACTCATAGTAGTATCAGTAGTCTTTATATTATATGTCTTGATAATATTGTCTGCGAATATTTTTATGAGATTAAGTGAATCAAATGGCAACGAGACATTTGAAATGATATCCGGTATTTTGTTTGGATTCATTGGAATTCCAATTCTTAGTATAATTATTCCAATATGGTTATCTAAAAAATGGAGATTAGATTTTTCTTTCTGGCCTAAAACCAAGAATTTATTATTGGTTATCTCCATTTTAGCTGTCTTCACTATTCTGGTGAATTTTGAGTCTATAAAAACAATAATCCAATTGAAAATATCAATAAAAGATTTTGGTATTCATTATGTATCTACATTGCTATTTCATGTAACATACTATCCTTTGTTCGTTCTCTTTATTTTTCCAGTACTAAGGAAAAACTTTGGTCTCAAATTAAGCCTTGTCATTACAGCGTTGGCATTCGCGCTCTATCATCTGGCTCAGTTTCATTTTTATCCGGCTGGAACTACCTTATTTGTGCAAATTTATCTATTCAGCTATTTTATCGCGAGCTTGTTATTCTATCTATGGAGTGAGTCATTAATATTAGTAGCTCTGGTCCATCAAACTACCGGCGCCTTAGCTGTTGCAGCAAACGGGTCAATTCATAGTGAGATTGACTTTTTATTCTATTTAACGATTCCTATAATTGTTATTTTATTTGGATATATGGTTATTCAAGCAATAAAGAATAAGAATCGAATGGAATTAAATAGCAATTGGTGGTTAAAAATATATTATGAATAGGATCTGTGTATTCTGTGGATCGAGTCGTGGATCAGATGAGATGTATATAGACGCGGCAAGACAACTTGGCCTGCTTCTCATTAAGAATAATATTGGATTGGTTTATGGTGGTGCCGGCGTTGGTTTAATGGGAGAGATCGCAAATACCTTTATTGAGCAGTCCGCCGAAATAATCGGGGTTATTCCCCGGGATCTCGCCGAGAAAGAAGTTGCCTGTACTGATCTCTCTGATCTGCGGATTGTGAATTCCATGCACGAACGCAAATCTCTAATGGTTGAACTGTCTGATGGCTTCATCGCATTGCCGGGAGGATTTGGAACTATTGAGGAATTCTTTGAAGTTTTGACATGGGCTCAGCTGGGCATTCACGGTAAACCATGTGGAATTTTAAACATCAGGGGATACTTTGATTATTTAATAGAATTTCTTGATCATATGGTGAGTCAAAAATTCATAGGAAAAGAACATAGATCAATGGTACTTATTGCGAATAACCCCGCGGAGTTAATAAAAAAATTCCAATCATACCGTCCCCCCCAAATCGATAAAGCCAGGTGGGTGTTAGGAATGTATGATTCCAAATAAACGTTGCGATAGAAGAGATCGCGAACCGCCTGATGGATTTCAATATGACTGATTCTATAACAACCGTTCGATCAGATAAAAAGGCTATGCCAATCCTGAGCACATTGGTCTACTGCCTTGAGAACAACCAGGTCCTTCTGATGAGACGGAAGAAGGAGCCGAACTTAGGCTTATGGGTTGCTCCGGGAGGGAAAGTTGAGGCGGGAGAGTCCCCGTACGATTGCGCGGCGCGCGAACTTCAGGAAGAGACGGGTTTGAAGGCAAACAAGCTTCGGTTTCGGGGTCTGATTACGGAGGTATCGCCCCAGCCCGATTGGCAGTGGATGCTATTCTTGTATGTCACTAAGGATTTCTCGGGGAATCTCATTGGTGATCACCGCGAAGGCGAGTTTAGCTGGTGGCCTGTGGAGGAGACATATAACCTGTCAATCCCGCAATCGGACAGGATATTCTTTCCTAAGGTAATCGATTTCTCCCAGCCGTTCTATCAGGCAAAATATCTTTACAATACCAAACTGGACCTGGTGAAGGTGATTGAGCAGTAGAAATAAACAAATGAATGGTAGGAGATAATCACAATTCCGGATATATTGTCAGATCGTACGGATAGATACAGTTGGGTATTCATAAAATATTTCAACAGTTAAATATGGATGATTGAAACATGATAAAAACACATTCATTTCATATTCCTGTAATGGGGATCGGATTTACTATTGATGCTGCGTTAAGGGTTTCTCAATACGGAATTGATTCGGTAATTTCTTTAGTTGATGACATTCTTCTGGAGAAGTTGAGGAAGATGTACTGTGATAAATTCGCAATTCCTTATATAGCGATCACAGACGATACCGAAGATTTTAGAGCGAAAAGGATTACCTCCTACCTGAATTTAATAAACAACCTGGCCAAGAAGAAATTTGAAGAATTATCAGATGCCGCTATCGAGAAGAGTGATGAAATAAAAAAATACTTCGATATGCTGCCTGACAGTTCCACCATAAAACAAAAAATCAAAAGCTTATCGTCTGAATATTTTGATCCAAATAAAGCTGGGAACTGGCTGAAAGACAACTTATCAATGGGGAGTATTGATGTGAATATTATGACCCAGCTTGATAAGGAAAATTACATCGAAGGAGAAAAATTACCGGTAGAATATAATGACGCTCATGCTGCGCTCAGGGGGTACGCGAATAGCGATTTAAATTCATCGATAGTACTTTCGGCCGGAATAAATCCCAGATTGTACAGTTATTTTGAGCAATTTGAAGATTTCTACCCTGATGAGAATGGAGAGATAAGAAAAAAAATTGTTATAAAAGTCAGTGATTATAGATCGGCTTTTATTCAAGGCAAATTTCTGGCAAAAAAAGGACTGTGGGTCTCGGAATACAGAATTGAATCAGGACTTAATTGCGGTGGCCATGCTTTCGCGACAGATGGATACCTGATGGGGCCGATATTAGCTGAATTCAGGGATAAACGAGAAGAATTGATTCAATCAATTCACAAAATCCTGATTCCGGCACTCTCCAGCAGGAATCGTCCAATACCAGAAACAACATTACCGCTAAGAATCACCGCTCAAGGCGGTGTTGGAACAGCTGAAGAACATCAATTCCTGATTGATCATTATCAACTTGATTCAGTTGGCTGGGCCACACCTTTTCTTTTAGTCACGGAAGTGACTAACGTTGATGAACCGACCAGGAATAAATTGCGAGAAGCCAGAGAGGATGATCTGTATTTAAGCGATATCTCTCCTCTGGAGATTCCTTTCAGTAACCTGAAAAATAACAGTAAAGATCTCGCAAAATTATCTTTAATCGCGGCCGGCAGACCCGGGAGTTCTTGCCTCAAGGGATATCTTGCTAATAATAAAGAGTTTACTGAAAGAGCTATCTGTACAGGCTCAAGTCAATATCAGCAGTTAAAAATAGCAGAATTAGATAAGGAAGGACTATCTCCCGCTGAGTACGAAAAGGCATTTGAAAAAATTGTTAACAAGACATGTCTTTGTGTGGGGATAGGAACCTCTGCTTTGTTGGTGAATAATTTAGATACCAGGGATGAAGGTGATGGAGTCTCGGTCTGCCCTGGTCCCAATATGGCGTATTTTCCCAGGACAATGAATCTAAAAGAGATCACAGATCATATTTACGGAAGATCAGATATGATTACAAGGAATGATCGTCCAAATATGTTTATACAAGAACTGAATATATATATTAAGTTTCTAAGGAAGAAGATAGAAGAGATGAGCGCGTCTATCACAAAGATGCAGGAAAAATACTTATTCACTTTTGCCAGGAACCTGAATGAAGGGATAAATTATTATTACAGGTTATTCAGTGACTTGATTGATGTATTTGAAGATACAAAATCCAGAATTCTAAGTGATCTCGATGCCGCGCGGAAAACTTTGCATACTCTAAACTTAGAGATAGATAATCTATCGATAAGAACGGCTATGGCGCGTTAAAAAGTGTTGCTCGTCTGATCCCTGGAATGTGGAGACCGTTAGCCATCCTCGATCTAATATTTCCGGATCTCTTCACCGCGGCGTATATGAATCTTATCAGGCGCCATCAAATGACTAATCGCAATAAAAATCATGACGCTGATTATTGGATTGAAAAATTATCTCTCTCTCCCCATCCGGAGGGCGGATATTTCAATGAAACATTTGCGGCATCCGATATAATCAATACCGATAACCTGCAAAGAGATTACAAAGGTTCGAGAAAAGCTTATACAGCAATATATTTTTTATTAAAAAGCGGCCAGATTTCCCGTCTGCATCGCTTGAAATCGGATGAATTATGGAATTATCATTCTGGGAGTTCGGTAACAATTTATCTGATTGATCCTGACGGGAAATATCGCGAAGAAAAATTAGGCCCAAACCCTGATAATGGAGAATCCTTCCAGGTAATTATTAAGGCCGGATGCTGGTTTGGTGTGACTGTTGATAAGAGTGATACCTATTCACTAATAGGTTGTTTTGTTTCCCCTGGTTTTGAATATATCGACTTTGAGTTAGCTGAAAGGGGAGAATTAATTATGAGGTATCCGGAACATAGTTTTATTATTAAAAAATTAACATTTCCTTAAAAAAACAAAAGAGGGGACAGATGAATAAGATCTATTTATTTATTGCTTTAAGTTCTTTATTAGCTTTTGGGTGTACCGAAATACCAGAAGATTTATTAATTGGTCAATGGCAGGATTCATTAAATTCGGGAGCCAGGTATTATTTTAGTAATGACGGGCAATATGTTGGTATCAGTCCAATTTGGGGATACTTTATCGGAACTTATGAGGTAGTAGCGCAAGATGCGCCCGATAAAACGCTGGAGATAAAGATTATTGATAAAATACCCGGATCTCCTCATCCTTTTCATAGAAGGTTGAAGGGGAAATTTTCTAAAAATGATAAAATTTTTTCCGGGGATAAATTATCACAGTCTCCCATGCCTTTTTCCCTTGAATATATCGACAACAGTCAATCCCCCTCAAATGACGTAATCGAGCGCGTTCTAGAAAAAGCCTATAAGAAACTCAGGGAAGCCGAAACAGCCATGCTTAATAATTTTAAAAACCTGGAGGAAACCAGGGAAGATTTCGCATCCAGGGCTAAAAACGATAAGACTGAAATAGAGGAGCTTAAATTGAAGGTTGCAAAATTACAAGCACAGACAGGGGAAATTTCTGCTCAGCCTAAAGAACAAAATATTTCGGCTCCAGAAACTACAAATATAGAATAAATTATCCCAACTAAATATTCAGAGTAGTAATCCTTAAGACCACGAGAAGAGGGGGCTCCTGCCAAAATTTGGGGACCTTGCTTCTTGCACAAATAGTTAGATAAGCAAGGTCTGACCCCGGCATTTTTGTATTAAAAAAGTCCAATATTCGCAATTATCTCTCTATGCCCCAGACGTCTATCACCCCTTCAGTATAAAGTAGGATGAGGGGACTCTCCGGTGCAAGGCGACCCGAATATCGGATTAAGCTAACCGGCCGTCCGGTCTCCCGGGATATTTCGATGAGTATCTCCGCTATTCCTTCAGGTTTTCCCAAATTCCGGATCAGGTTTCTCCTTTGCCTGATCAAGCTTCGGTCAATCGGAGTTGATTTGAGAAAGGTATAAGAGGATAGATAAGCATCGCGATCGGCTAAGAGGGGGATCAACTCAGTCTGCTTTTCTTCTATCAGGATGGTATTCGCGGGCAAATTCCGATTGATCCAGTTATAGATCGCGGTTTCATCGGGGGTGATGGGATGCTCGTCCGGCGAGCAACTATACGCGATCAGTCCCAGGCCGGTGGTTGGAATGGTGGTGATAAGGATCCCCCATACTATCCAGGCGGTCTTCCGGTTGGTAAGCCTGGAGTTCAACCCTATCAGAAGGGAGAGGAAGAGAGCGATCAGAAAAATGAGCTTGAACTCGTTATGCTTGGGAAATCGGAAGAAGAGGAATCCGACACTCAGTATGAGTAAAGCCAATAATAGGAGGTACTGGTACGTCCGGGTTCTTTCATCGGATTTTCGCCTGAAGGTGATCGCGGCCAGTACCCAGAGGGGAGCCAGGATGACCGCCAGCACTCGCAATTGGAACCAGTCCGGAAGGCGGAATCTTATGACAGGATTGGTTTGGGCCGCCTCTGCCATGATTGAATTCAGATAAGGGATCAGGATCGGTACAATCAGGCCTAGGAATATAATTCCTATTAAAATCGGTTTTTTATCGGATGCGTTTTTGCCGGAGAGAAGGGCCAACTGGAGGAGTAAGAATGAAAAACAGATTATGATTAGCAACCCCCCCGCTATGATATTCAGGTGGGCGGAGATAAGAGTAAGGAAGAGGAAGGCGATCAGGGAGATAAATCTCCATTGATTAATATATCGGAAGAGCCAGTAGATTGCGGCAGTGGCCGCCACAATGCCTAGGGAAAAAGAGTTGGCGACCCAGAACTTGGTCAGCATGAATCCCCTCCCGCGTAATAGCCCGGGTTATCCCGATATGGATCACGGCATCCGACCGGGTCTCCAGAGAGGGGTTGACAAGTAAAGGGAGGGAGAGGATGAGAGTGCCGAGCAATAAAGAACAGAATAGACCGATCGGTTTGTTGTTCATACAATATAGCTTTGACTTTTAATCGGTTTGGCGTTAAGTTCAAGTCTTAAAATTCTTGAATAATTGTAACAGGCTGGATAGGTGGTTGCTACTGTAAAAGGATTAAAATATTGCCGGAAATTTATATTTTCCGGAGGGAAATTTAAATGCAGGCAGTGATAATGACCGGAGGTTTGGGTACCAGGCTTGGGCCTCTTACCGGGAAGATCCCCAAAGGGCTGATAGAAGTAGGGGGGCGTCCGTTTCTGGACCATCTGATTTTGTATTTAAGAAAGTACGGAATTGATGATATTCTTCTATGTACCGGTTATCTTGGAGATCAGATCATATCGTATTTCGGAGATGGCAGTAGTTTTGGGATCAGAATTAATTATTCTCAGGAGGATCATCCCCTGGGGACCGGCGGCGCGTTAAGGCCGGCGCTTCCGAAAATTCAGGACGTATTTTTTCTTATAAATGGTGACACTTTTCTCCCGATTGATTATAATCAGATGTTGGATAGCTTCCTTAATTCTCCGGCCCTAATGATGGTTGCCGTATTCCGGGCGGAAAAGGGAGATTCCAGGGCGAATCTCCGGGTTGAGAGGGGAGGGGAGATCACCGAATTAAGGGGAGAAGACCTGTCCTATATTGATGCCGGGGTGAGGCTGGTCAGGAAAGAGATAGCGAGCCTCTTTCCCCTGGAAGAAGTATTTTCTCTTGAAGACGATCTCTACCCGCAGCTGATCAAAACCG
>Ga0307991_1000477_pt1 | contig 28840 bp, 24 predicted proteins | sample EllFjometagen131_FD_203146 | JGI IMG/M metagenome (GOLD analysis project Ga0307991, IMG submission 203146) | Marine microbial communities from Ellis Fjord, Antarctic Ocean - #131 | ecosystem: Environmental > Aquatic > Marine > Unclassified | place: Southern Ocean | collected 2014-10-08 | reverse complement strand
TGAGAATGCAATCCTCGGGGTGCATCGTTGGGAGGAATTTCGTGGGCCGATGGGGTTCCTCCGCTGGGGGAAGATCAATCGACACGTGCGAGAGCTGATGGATCGCTTCGACATTCAGGCTACTGGGCCGGGCGCTCCGGCGAAGAGCCTCTCCGGCGGGAACCAGCAGAAGCTGATTGTCGGACGGGAACTCGCTAAGAACCCTGATATTGTAGTTGCTGCACAGCCGACGCGAGGATTGGATATCGGCTCCGCTCAGTATATCCGCGATCTCCTTGTCGAGATGCGCAACAACGGCCGCGCTATCCTGCTCGTGTCGGCCGACCTCGACGAGGTCCTCGCTCTCTCCGACCGGGTTGCCATCATGTATGAAGGCCGCTTCATGACCATCGCCTTACCGGCTGAACTCGATCGGGAGACGATCGGATTGCTCATGGGTGGAGTGACAGCAGTCAAGGAGGGAGTATGAGTAGTGAAGTGACGAAGAGCTCATCCCGTCTGTGGAGAGCGACGGGCCGCACATTGACCGGGCTCACCCCGGTACTGGAATCGGTGTTGGCAGGCGTGGTCGGTTTGCTTGTCGGGGCTCTCCTGATGTGGATCTGGGGGTACGATCCCTGGAAGGCCTATATGGCCATGTTCCGCGGGGCTTACGGGGATTCCTACGGACTGGCAAGTTCGGCGGCGCGCGGGGTACCGCTCATCCTTACGGCGCTTACCTTCTCTATCTGCATGCGTGCCGGGATGTTCAATATCGGCGCGGAGGGACAGCTTTATGTAGGAGCACTCGCGGCGGTGACCGTCGGCTACTTTACCCTCCCATCCGGTCTGCACATCATCGCGGGGATGATCTTTGCCATGATTGCCGGGGCGGTATGGAGCCTTGTTCCCGCGATCCTCAAATTGACCCGCGGCGTCAGCGAGGTCATCTCCACAATAATGTTCAACTGGATCGGGCGCTTTCTCGCGTTCTACATGGTTGCGTTCATTCTAGTCGACCCACTGCGGGGAGAGAAGACGATTAGCATTCCGATGAGTGCTCGCTTTCCGATCCTCGTTCGGGGAACGGACCTATCGTATTCCCTGTTCGCGGCGATCTTCTTTGCCGTCGTCATGTACTTCCTCTTGTGGCATACGGCTATGGGATACGAGGTTCGTGCCTCCGGGTTGAATCCAGCGGCAGCACGTTACGGTGGGATAAAGAGTAAGCGGACGATGCTCATGAGCTTCATCCTTGGGGGATTAGGTGCGGGGCTTGCTGGTGCGACGGTCGTGATGGGAAATCCGCCAACATACGCGGTTATCAGCGGCCTTCCGCAGCTGATGAACGTCGGGTTCGATGGGATGGCTGTTGCCATGGTTGGACGAAATCACCCGATCGGGATCATCATCGCGGCGCTCTTCTTTGGTGGGCTGACGGCCGGCGGACGTGTGATGCAGTTCTACGGGTCGAATCCGGTTCCGCTGGAGATGGTCCGCATCGTGATGGGGGCGATCGTCCTCGCTATGTCCATCCCCGAGCTGTTTCGTATGTTCCCCGCGATCAAGAAACAGGGGGCGACGCTGTTCGATCTGCTACGGCGATTGACGAACCGCGGATCTAAAGAGGAGAGATCTGCATGAGCTTAAGCGATATTCTTAGCCTGCTTCGTATCTCGCTTCATGCCATGGTTCCTATCACCCTAACTGCAGTGGGTGAGATCATCGGGGAGACGGCCGGACTGTTCAACATTGGCCTGGAAGGAGCTCTGTTGTTAAGTGCGTTTGCCGGGGCGATCGGAGCGGAATTCGGTGGACCGATTGTTGGCTTACTTGTGGGGATGGTGGTCGGGGCGGGTCTCGGTCTCCTCTTCTCGGTGATCAACACTTACTGGAAGGGGACCCAGATGATCACCGGGATCGGAATCAACCTGTTTGCAGTAGGGCTTGTCGCCTTCGGTCTAATCAAGCTTGGCGCACCGGGATTCCACGATGTTCCCAAGGTAGCCGAACTGGCGAAGCTCCAAACACCGATTGGAGCGGTCAGCCCAATGATCTTTGTTGCGCTCATAGTACCGTTCATCGCGTATTGGTTCCTCAAACGGACACGAGCTGGACTAATCCTGAAAGCGGTCGGAGAAGCTCCAGAAGCAGCGGACGTTGCCGGCATCAACATCAACCTGGTCCGTTTGTTGGCGACGACCTTTGGTGGTGCCCTTGCCGGCCTCGGTGGGGCGTATATGAGTGTCTGTTGGATTGGATCGGTCACCAAGGACATCTCCGCTGGGAGAGGATTCATCGCCCTAGCAACGGTCGTGTTCAGTGGACTAAACCCATTACTCGCTTTGCTTGGCGGGTTCATCTTCGGTTTTTTCCAGAGCCTGGCCACGTGGATCAAGACGCTTCCATCCAAACCGATCCCCTGGCAGTTTGTCGAGATGCTCCCCTACATCGTTACCCTTCTGGTGGTCTCGGGAGTAATCGGCCGCGTCCGCTTCCCCAAGGAATTGGGCAAGCCTTACAAGCGCGAGTAGTTATCGAGTTGACTTGTCGAAAGGGAAATCCTATGATAACGGTAGCAGGAAAATAGTCGGAAACAGTGTCGCGCTCACAAGCAAAGGAGTGAACACTGATCTTCCGGAGGGTGCTTTAAACCTATAGGAGGTGGCAGTATGCGGAGGATTGCAGTATTGGCTCTAGTGGCCGTATTGGCGCTAGGAATTCTGGGCTTTGCTCAGGAGATTGGGACGAAAGCCAACCCGATCTACATGCTCCTCGTTCCATCCACAGAGGGAGCAACCGTACAGGCGATCGGAGACAAGATTGCCGAGGATATCTACAACCGGACAGGACTCTATGTAGTGGCTAGTCTACAGGCCGACTATACGGCAATGATCGAGGCGTTCGCCGCTGCCGAGGGTGACACGTTCGGTATTCCAACGACCGATCAGTATATCCGTATTTTCGATCGGACTAACGGAAATGTCAGCCCACGACTCGGCTCAGAGCGCTACGGATACCCGTACTACTTCGCGAGCATCTATGCACGCCGCGATTCCGGCATCAAGTCGCTAGCTGACCTGCAGGGCACGGTCTGGATTTACAACGACACCGGTTCTACTTCCGGGTATGTCTTCCCGAACATGGTCTTCAATAGCGCCGGGATTACATTCAGCAACATCGTGGAGAGCGGTGGACACACCAACTCCATGGTCGCGCTCATCGAAGGACAGGGAGACTTTTGCACCGGTTACGGTTCCCCCCCTGTTCCTCCTTCTGCTTGGAGCGGCGACAACTGGCAGTGGGGCGACGACCCTGAACTGTGGCTCTGGGATCATTACAACGGCCAGCTCTTCCGCGAGGGACTGTACGGAAAGTGTGTCGACCTTCGTTCTGCGGTGAAGAAGCTCTACGATTTCGACACCGTTCTCACGGATATTGGCGTAGTCGACACAATTGGCCCGATCCCCAACGACTGCATGGCGTTCGGTCCGGAGTTCCCAAAGGATGTCGCGGACACAATCGTCGCCGCAGTGCAGGATCAGTTCAAGGACGACGCGATGAAGGCCCTGTGGGGCGACGCGAACTTCTACGAGTGGGGTGCAGTAGCTGAGATCGACGACTCGTTCTACGACGGGTATCGCACAATTCTCGGCCTTCCTATCCCCGAGCGATAGACAGGTTGTGATTCGGCTCTGTGCCGAATAAACTTATGGGAGGGGAGATTCCCCTCCCATTCTTTTTTTCAAGGACAAGGATATGGCCGAACAACTTGTTATTGAGCATCTATCCAAGGTATATGCACGTGGAGAGGTGCGAGCACTGAACGATGTCAGTTTCACCGTCAAGAAGGGCGAGTTTCTGGTCGTTATCGGGCTCTCTGGTTCAGGGAAGTCGACGCTTCTTCGGTGCATCAATCGACTGATTGAACCTACAGCCGGGAAGATTTTCTTTGAAGGGGTCGATGTGACCGCGGCCTCGTCGCGGGAGCTTCTGCGCATCCGTCGCAAGATGGGGATGATCTTCCAGCAGTTCAATCTGGTCAAACGCTCGTCGGTGTTGACCAACGTCCTCGCTGGCCGACTTGGTTATGTCAACCCATGGCTATCGGCGATCCACAAGTTTCCCCGCGAGGACATCGAGATGGCGTTCAAGAACCTCGATCGAGTGGCAATTACGGATCAGGCGTACAAGCGAGCCGATGAGCTTTCAGGTGGCCAACAACAGCGAGTGGGTATCGCGCGCGCATTGATGCAGGAGCCAGCCCTTCTCATGGCGGATGAACCGGTATCAGCCCTCGATCCAGCGACATCTCACTCGGTGATGAAGTACCTCGAACAGATGAACCAGGAAGACGGCGTCACCGTCATCACCAGTTTGCACTTCCTCTCGTTGGCCAGAAGATACGGCACACGCATTATGGCGCTGAAGGATGGCGAAACTGTATTCGATGGGCTCCCATCTGAGATCGACGAGTTGCGCTTCAAGGAGATCTATGGCGACGAAGCCGAGCAAGTTGAGGTCCGGTAAACCGCTCACCCGTTTCGGCGCACTGAAGACGCGGTTTGGGGCGTTCTTCGTCGACTGGGCCCTGTGGGGATATGTAGCCTACGCAGTGGTTTATCTTCTCAATCGTTATTGGTATACAGAGATTTATTTCTATGGTCGCCTCACCGTGCCCACCTGGGGCTGGCCAATCGTCATCTTGGGCACACTCGAGTTAGCCGTTATCAGCCACGCCTTTGCACAGAGCATTGGACTGAGCGCATTCGGATTGAGGGTGCTTACACAAGACTATCAGTACCCATCTCGTGCAGCGCGTTTGCGCCGTTATCTGTGGTGGCACGTATCCCTTCTCTCGTTGCCAATTACTCTGTTTGGGTCTGGACTTAATAATCAATTGCTGCACGACCAAATGAGCAAGACGGGGATGTTCCGGATCAAGGATGTAAAGGATGAAATGCCTGTTAGTACTCCGCGCGCATGGTACAAGACAAACCGCGGCGTAGTTGCGGTCCTTCTCATCGCCTTGACCATATGGGTGGGTGGGTTAGTAACTCAGATTAACATCTCCGCGTTGATTGACCGTGCCCCGAAGACGGCCTATATGTGGAAAGCCCTTGTAACGCCCGACTTCACGCACCTGTTTGCTCTTGACCCGGAACTTGCAGTTAACGCAAATCCTGACCTGCCGGCATCGATATTCTCCGGTCTCCTGCAATCGCTGTTCATGGCCCTCCTTGCGACCGTATTAGGAGGCATAATCGCGTTTCCGTTGAGTTTCTTGGGCGCACGCAACATGATGGGATTCAGCTCACTGGGCTGGGCGATATATTGGGTAATGCGGGGTTTCTTCAACATCGTGCGGTCGATCGAATCATTGCTGTGGGGAATAATCTTTGCCATATGGGTAGGATTCGGCCCATTCGCCGGTGTACTGGCCCTCTCAGTGCATACGATTGCGGCGCTCGGCAAGCTGTACTCGGAGCAAGTAGAAGGGATCGATCCCGGTCCATTGGAGGCGATGGCCTCCAGTGGAGCACGGCGTTGGCAAGTGATCATGTACGGTGTTATTCCCCAGGTAGTTCCGTCCTTCCTTGCGTTCACTCTATATCGCTGGGACATTAACCTCCGTATGGCCACCGTCATTTCTCTTGTCGGAGGCGGCGGAATCGGACGGCTGCTGTTCTACTACAAAGGGCAAGTTGGGCGAATCCCAAATGCCTGGAATCAAGTAGCGGCTGTAATTGCGGTCATCGTTGTGGTGGTATGGTTGCTTGATTACCTAAGCGGCAGAGTGCGGGAGAAGATCAACTGATGCAGGACAATTACCACGCCGGATTCATGACAGATAATCCCGATTTTGGCAAACGCTTCCAGGCAATTCGCGGTCGGTCGCTGGTCTTTCTTACGGACGTCATCGCCCTCTCCTATTTATGGACATTGGCCTCCTACTGTTGGAACAGATTTGCCTTGGGAATCGGAAGCTACGCTACTCTCCCCTGGTGGGTGATGCTCATCGTTGCGGTGGAACTTGCCGCTGTATGGGAGAACTTCGGCGTGTCTCTCGGGATGCGTCTTCTTGGATTGCGTCTCTCTTCACGTGGAGAGAAGAGTGGAATAGCGACTCACATCTTGCGTTATATCGTATGGCATATCGCCCCTTTATCTCTAATCTCGTTTTTCTTCTCTTCACAACAGGCACCGTGGCATGACAGACTGACGCACTTGTATGCCGTCAGTGCCGCTGAGGTAGAGGAGAAGAGAGGCCCCTGGTATCACACAAGCTGGAAAAACGCGCTTGCCCTCATCGCGGGGATAACCGTCCTTACCGCCTTTGGAGTGACCGATGTGAATCTGTATGCCTTGTTCACAAGAGCAAGTAGGACCGGCAGAATCTGGGTGAGGCTTCTAAATCCGGATTTCAGTCTTCTGGGAAGCGGATTCCGTCTTCTTATTGTCACGATCTACATGGCGTTAATGGCAACGATCTTCGCCATCGTGATCGCTGTTCCACTGAGCTTCCTGGCCGCACGCAATCTTGCACAGGGGGTCATCGGTCATGCAATCTACACTATAGTTAGAGTGGTGATCAGTGTTACCCGGTCAATCGACGCAATCATCTGGGCGATCATCTTCCTGGTGTGGGTGCGCGTAGGCGCCTTCCCGGGTGTGCTGGCACTGTTTGTCCACTCGATTGCCGACCTGACCAAACTCTACTCCGAGCGATTGGAATCGATCGATCCCGGACCGGTGGAAGCGATCCGTGCCGCGGGAGGAAACAGGCTGCAGGTGATCTTGTACGGGATCGTGCCGCAGATCATCAACCCGTACCTTTCGTTCACTCTCTACCGCTGGGACATCAATGTGCGCATGGCGACGATCATCGGGATCGTCGGTGGTGGTGGTATTGGGCAGAGCCTGTACCAATACATGAAGGTCTCAGACTACCGTAGCGCCGGGATGATGATGCTTCTTATCGTGATCACCGTGTGGTCGATTGACTACCTATCCGCTCGCCTGCGAGCACGGCTCAACTGAATCAATTTAGTGAGCGGAACATTGAGCGATTGTAGAGGAACATCATCCAATCACCAAATCACTCAATTTAAGAGACCAGCTTCTCCATATACTCGCGGATATCTTCCAGGCCGTAAGTTGTCTTAAGTGCCTCGTTGTCCTCAAACCACGCGTCCTTGATCGTGTCATCGCGTCGGATCTCTATGTCCTTGATCCCGAAACTGGCGACCATCTTCTTTGCCTCTTCCTCGATGTGTCTATCCTTCACCCGAAACAGGAACCTAGGGAAACTGGGCATTGTGCCACCTCCAGGGGATAAGTATACCTGGTTAAGCGCGTTTCGTCCCTATGGTGCTAGAAAGCGAACTTATGTGGTTCCATCTCGCCAAGGCGCATATACTCAACAGACGCTGGGACGACACGCAACAGAGTGAAGCTGGGATCATCCGGTCCGCTCCAATAATCGGCGAAGAACTCAGTGTGAGAGGACACACTCTTCCTAATTGCACCATCGGTTACAATCTCCACCCTCGCATCCAGACGAATGTACCCGCTGTTCGTATCATCAGTGAATACGAGGCAGAGTTCCACCTTGGGATTATCCCGTATCTGGCGAACCTTGGCACTCGTCGTTCCAGTCTCGATCCAATAGGCGTTATCGAACTCGATCAGCGTAACCGGACGGACGTATGGCCCCTCGGCATCCACCGTTGCAAGCATAACGGAACTGTACCCGGAAAGATGGGCTAGTGCTTCCTTCTTCAAATCTTCGCTCATGCCAATCGACCTCCTCTACGTTTGACACGGTTAGTCCACATCTTTCCTACAGCATACTACTCTTTCATGCAAATCGGGCACGCTTATTTGTTGTATCGTTTGCCCTGCGTTTTCTTTGCTAGCGGGCTAGGTCAGTCGTAAGCTTACCCCATGAAGGGAGATACCATGGTAGAAGAGAATGCGAAGCACATCGACCTTGAGAACTGGCCGCGTCGAGAGTCGTACGAGCTGTTTCGCAACTTTGGGTTCCCATACTTTAGCATCACGGCAAATGTCGATGTCACCGCATTGCGCGCTGCGGCAAAGGAGAAGATGACATCGTTCACCATTGGGCTCGTCTACGTGCTGTCGCGCGCGGCGAATGCAATCCCCGCTTTCAGGCAGCGAATGGAGGGCGATACCGTTGTGGAGTACCACGTCGTCCATCCTTCGATCACCATCCTTGCCGAGAACGATCAGTTCCGCTTCTGCTCCTTGCGCTACGCGGAAGAATTCAAACAGTTTGCAGAAGGAGCCAAGGCACGCATCGAGCAGGCACGCACAGCCAACTCCGTGTGGCCGGAGCCTGATCGCAACGATTTTCTGTTTATGACCTCGCTTCCTTGGATTGCGTTTACAGCGATGGTTCACCCTGTGCCGCTCGACCCTCCCGATTCGGTTCCCCGCTTTGCGTGGGGAAAATACGAGGAGCACGATGGGCGCATCTCAATGCCGCTCAACGTTCAAGGTCATCATGCACTAATGGATGGAATGCACGTTGGAAGGTATTTCGCGCTCGTGCAGGAATTGCTCGATGCGTTCGGAGAATGGAAGACATGAGGCACGAGGATGGCTTCTTCGCAGGGGTGCGCGGAGCGAGGATCTACCACCAATGTTGGCTACCCGATGCCGAACCCTGCGCGGTGATCCTCATCTCACACGGGCTGGCCGAACACAGCAGCCGGTACATGAACGTGGTGAATCACTTCGTCCCGCTGGGCTACGCTGTCTACTCGCTCGATAACATTGGGCACGGTAAATCTGACGGCAGACGGGTTTACGTGAGGCGATTCGCCGACTACACAGATGTGCTCAGCACGTATCTTGCGATGATCGGCAAGTGGCAGCCAAATAAGCCGACCTTCCTGCTGGGGCACAGCATGGGAGCGCTGATCGCTGCCGCATTCCTGCTCGATCATCAGTCCACGTTTGCAGGAGCGATCCTCTCTGGACCGAGTGTGGTGGTGCCAAAGAACGTCTCGCGGGCAACGATTGCCTTGGCGCGAGTCTTATCAGCACTGGCACCAACCATTGGGTTGATGGCGCTCGATGCAGAAGGAGTGTCGCGTGATCAAGCGGTCGTGCGGGCATACATCGATGATCCGCTTGTCTACACGGGAAAAACGACCGCGCGCCTCGGATACGAGATGATCAGGGCGATGCAGCGCGTCACAGCGGGAGCGTCACGAATTACTCTACCGATGATCATCCTGCAGGGCGGTGCGGACAGGCTGGTCGATCCCAATGGCGCCCGCATGCTCTACGATACGATTGGCTCAAGTGACAAAACGATCAAGGTCTACGACAACCTCTACCACGAGGTGTACAACGAGCCCGAGCGCGACCAGGTGTTAGGCGATGTCGAAGCGTGGCTCGAAGAACACCTCAACATCGCCCAGTAGATATCAGTATGGTTTCTTGTCGTACAAGTAGATCTCGATGTAGCTGAGGCCATCACAGGTGTAGCTCGTTACGTCCTGGTTATCGCCATTAGCATAGCGCCAACTCTCGGTGAACGAATCAAGACTCAAACACGTCGCCGTATCCTCAATCACGAACCAGCGGAACCCATTCCCAACTTGCTCGATCGGAATGTCGCCGCCGCTGGCAGACCATCTGTCAACCTCTCCGTTATCGAATGTCTGTGAGTCTGTAACGGTGAACGAGACCACTCTGTCCATTGCATCGTTGAATGTGACATTCATTGAGCCAGTATACGGTCCCTGTTCCCCTTCCATGAAACCACTCCACGATGCCGTAAACTTGTTGCCAGTAAGAGCGTCGCTATCCCAGGAGCGAAACCCAAGCATTTCATACGGCGAATCGCTGTAGTAAGTCACTCCAGGCTGGCCGGTATCTTGATCGATCTCGAAGGGATGATAGGCTGTTATATATCCGTGGACCTGAACGACGATTTTCACGTAGCCAGTAGTGGGAGTGCCTTTAGTGACTGTTACCCATTGAAAGTCGATGTACTTCCAGTTGCCGCCGCCGAGATTCCCAAGAATGTAGATGCCTAAACGGTTCTCCCCTTCTAGAAGGTCAATCTTCCCATTGCTGTCGAAAGGTAGTGGTTCCTCGCCGCGGTAGAAAAACACCCCGAGAGAGAGCGCCGGATCTGGGCTAGCGGCAAAAATACCCAACTTGTCGCTGCTGACGACCATGCCATTGGTGAGAGGAACCGAGCCCCCTGAGTCGTCGGCCACCTCAAGAGCATAGGCTGGGAAGATCCCGTCGCCGATGGTTGCCAATTCGAACTCGGCCCACCGGGCGGCAATCTGTGACCAGCAAACAAGGGCAGTCTTGGCGAAATAGCGGATCTGATCGTAGGCCTTCCCGTTCCCGGCATCGATCTCCGCCTTGTTCGCCCCCGAGTTGTAGGGAGTAAACGAGCCATTCGCGTACTGAATCTTCCGGCTTGAGTTGCCTGGGTAGTTCGGATCGGCGACGTACAGCGTGCCTGTGTCCGCATCCGCCTTGTAGACGATCATCGCGTGGCCACCACCTACGCTGCTGTTTCTGATCGACACGTATTGCGGCTCTCCGGTCACAAGCATTGCATAGAGGAAGGCGTTCCAATTGAGAGGATCGTCCGCTGCGACAAGCACGTTGAACGTTTTTTTCAGCCAGTTTTTCCAGTCGATGTCATGCTGTACCACCGACGCGAGGCGGTAGCCGAGGCTGTCGTCCTGCCACAAGTCGGGTGTGGCGGGGGCATCCCCGTTGTTGTCGAAGCGGTTCCACAGTGTCGAGGTCCCTTGCTGTGAGCGCTCGATGTAGTACCACATGGCGGTCAATGCTTGGCCGGCGCAGTGTCCGTTCGGCTCGATGTAAGAACCGCGGTTCTCGAACTGCCAATCGTCGGCCACCAGCGGCATGCCTTCGAGCTTCCCGTTCTCATCGACGAAAAAGCCCATCGCGAAGTACCCGGCAGGAATAGCAACCGGAATCGTCACGGTCATGACATCATCGGCGAACGCTCCGCCGTTCTCGACGGTTATCAGGGGGGTCAGTGGATTGATGTTCGCCCCGGGGTCACCAGTGATAAGCTTGTACGAAATAGTGAATGTCTTGCCCCCTGGATAGGCTCCGGCAGGCACTTCAATTACCATCCCCGAAAGAGCGCCACCTGGGTCATTAGCTGTGACTGTCCCTCCGCTTGCTGGAACAGTTTGGCTTCCTGCTGGGATCGAATCTCCGCTGGCCCACGAGACCCCAACACCCGGAGGGTTGAACCATTGTGTGAGAAACTCACAGCCTCCCAACCCGAGCGTTAATGCGATAACAACAAGAACAAACATTGTTTTGCTAAATTTCATCACAATCCTCCATCATCTTATCAGCTATGTCCTTTACCATTAGAGCGCTGAATATACTATCCCACCGTCCCAGATAACCAATTTGGCCTTTCTGAAGTTTGCTTCGCTCCCCATACTTCATGGAGCTTCTCATTGACCGTTCGCGACCGGATACCACCACGAAGGACGAGCCCTCAATGTGCCCATCCACGGGCCGACTACACCACTCAGGGTATACGTCCCATTCGGTGGGACACGATCTGGCGTTTTGCCAGTAAGGTTGGCTACTAGCGCAATTGACACAACCGCTCCGTTGGCGAGGCTTTTAGAGCACTTGCTGTCGTTCCCTCAGAGATCCCACCGCCGAGAAGCTGATCGATGAAATCGCACCCGGTCAAGAACGGGAGCGTGGAAACTGTCACTGCCACAAGAACGAGCAAGAGCTTCGCGGTGGCGGTGAAACGATGATGATGCACGATGAATCCCCCTAGATGATTATGCTAATGCCAGGTACATGCCGTATCCGGGCATGCTGGACTTCTGTCTCCGTAGAGCTAATTATGCAGAGCTGCTACAAGATCCAGCTCCACGTAGTAGCGATCACTTAAGATCTACTTCCTAGGGAGACACTACCCTGTTGTAGATTCGGAGTTCATCGATGAGGCCGTCAAAGTACTCATCCCATCCTGGGAAATCAACGCCAATGGCCAGGAAGCTACCTTCTCCGGGGTACACGAGCCCCGCACAAGCTCCTTCACCTACTAGTGCGCCATCCACGTACACCTTTGCCAATGCTCCATCAAATGTGGCAATCACATGATGCCAGGTATCGACGGTCAGCTGCGGAGAGGAGACCACTTCCGCCATTGATGCAGCGCCGTAGTTCAGCAACAGGTAGATGGCGCCATCCCCCATAAGCCTCAACTCCCACATTCCTTGCTCCTCCTTCCCGAAGGCTGCGATTCCCGTTGAGGAAGGCTTTCCTGCAGCAGGCAGGGTGTGTGGCTTTACCCAGCAATCTACTGTCAATCGCGTGATGGTCCGAAGGCTCTCAGAATCCGACACACTGACCCAGTCATCGATGCCATCGAAGCTGAATGCATTCCCGACTTTTCCGGCAACAACACCCGAGATCTGCTGGATGTCGCCGTTGTTCACATACTGCGAGTTGTCTGGGAGGATTGTCGTGCCAGCCCCATCGAAATCATAGTAGGCGACAAGGGAACTGTCAGGGAATGCCGGGAACCAGTTGTCAAACAATCCTGGGAACAACGAATCGCAGCCCGAAAGGCTCCCAAGGAGTAGTACTAGTAGTATAATCGCTGTCCATCGCTTCATTCATGGCCTCCGTATGGCTCTATGATCTCTGTGATCACTATACCATAACACACGGCACGTTGTGAAGCGCTGTTTCTAGTGTCCGATCACCGTGAGGGCCGCTCCACCAATCAGGAGCAGAACCCCAACACCGTTCCATCCGTTCATCGGCTGCACCGGCGAGCCGAGCCAGCCATACTGAGAGATGATGAGTCCGCTGATCACCTGCCCCGTAAGCATCGTCACCATCGCCGGACCGGCTCCGATGCGCGGGATGAGCCACGCGATGACGAAGACAAGAACGGCGCCGATCGCCCCAGCCAGATATAGGTAGGCGGGAACGCTGGACAGCCGATGTAGGCTGGAGTTGCCTCCAGTTAATCCGGTCAGCCCTATCAGAACTGCGGCTACCGCGCCAACGATCCAGAAGATCGCGTTCCCCACCCGCGGATTGGCAATTAACACTCCCACCTGTCCGTTCATCGTCAAGTGAATCGCCAACACAATCCCAACGCCTCCCGAAAGCACATAGAGCACTGCCTGCACTGTCTACCTCCCTCACTACTTCAGAATTTTGTAAGTCCTAATCGTAAGCTACTCCCGCCGACCGAGATCAAAGCTGTACTCCGTCCAGCCACGGAGGGATGAAGCGCCATGCATCATCGCGAAGCCTGCATCGCATTGTCTCTGCCCGCGGCATGTGCTCTTCCACCAATTGCCAGAAGTCGGGTGAGTGATTGTGATGCACGGTGTGACAAAGCTCGTGGATCATTACGTAGTCTACAAGATCGTGAGGGAGAAAGAGAAGCTTTGCGTTGAGGGAGATCGCCCCTTGGAACGAGCAGGTCCCCCAGCGCGTCTTCTGGAGCCTTACGGAAACCTTGTTGACAACAAAGCCGTGTTCATCGGCAAGGGATTGCAGCCACGCAATGAGATCCACCTTTGCCTTACTGATCAAGAAGCGACGCAAGACTGACATGACTAGCGAGCAATCTCCAATGTCACCAGAGATGAGCAAACGCCTCTCGCCCTGCACCGCGAGCGTGACCTGTGATGGCGCGCCTTGTTGGTAATCTATCAGCAATTCTTTGTTAATGGCATTCAGCCTTATCCGCTCAGGCAGTCCACCATGCCAATCTGCCGCCAGCACCACCTTCTTTTGCTCGATTCGTGCAAGCGCGCGCTCGATCCATTGACGCTTCCCCGAAAGGATCTGCGGCACCTGCCGCTGGTCAAATCCCATCGGGACAACAACGACAAGGCCGTCGCGAAGCGACGCCTTGATGATAACATGCTTTGCCCGCACGCTCTCCCTAATTGTGTACTGCGGAAGATCCATCACTTCAGTATCCCCTTTGCCTGGTTGAGACGTTGGTTGAGTGGTCAGTCTAGTGGACGCTCTTTACGTAGGCAACTCACTATCGCTTGTAGCCCCAACGTGGCAGACAAGCTGCACACGCTACAAAAGAGCCTAATCCTACGTAGCGTCGGAGCTTGTCTGCCCCGTGGAGTCTTATTCCACTGGGGTCTCCGACGTTGTGGTGTAGGCCTCCGAGAACTGGGCTCAGGATTGTTAGAGTCAATCTAGAACTAATGCCTTGCCCCCCTTCGTGTTCTTCGTGTCCTTCGCGGTGAAACGACTCTGTACGTTAGAAGAAGTCATGTTGCTATGGGATTATCTTTACTCACCCACTCCACCCGCAAAGGCACGATTGTTCTGCTGGCGGTGTTGATAAAGGCCAACGTAGACGCTATAGTGAGTTAGTTAATTCTTAGAAGAAAATAACTCGGTTCGAGGAGCTATGCGAGGACCAAAGGGCGATCAGAGGCTTATACGCGACTACAATCGTGGGCTCGTTGTCAACCTGTTGCGCACAGAGGGTCCATTATCACGCGCTGATCTCGCGCGCCGTACCGGCCTTGCACCGTCCGCCCTGACACGACGGATCCGAGATCTCATCGATGAGGGGCTCGTCACCGAGGGCGGAAAGCAGGAAGCGAGCACTGGCCGCCCTCCTACACTCGTATCGTTCAATCCCGATTACGCCTCCGCCATAGGGGTGAAGATCGAACGCACGAGGCTGCGTGCCGCGCGGGTAAACCTGGCCGGTGAGGTGTGTGCTCGCTATGAGACGGGTTTCGATCCCTCTCCTGAACCTTCTGAAATCATCTCCCTGGTTGAGGAGGCGGTGGAACATCTTAGCGATGCTCGCATCCTCGGTGTTGGAGTCAGCATCTCGGGGTTCGTAGACACGATCAACGGTATCGACATCTACTCTCCCATCCTCGGATGGGAGAACGTCGCCCTGGCAGAACCGCTGAAAAATCGTCTCGATCTCCCAGTTCACTTGGAGAACGACGTCAATGCACTCACCCTCGCTGAGCGGTGGCACGGTGCGGGAACCGAGTTTCGCAATTTCGTCTGTCTCACAGTGGGAGAAGGGGTGGGAGCCGGGATTGTAGTCGACGGAAGTCTGTACCGTGGTGCCTTCGGCGGGGCGGGTGAGGTGGGACACATGATGATCGATCCTTCCGGGCCGCGCTGTCGCTGTGGGGAACGTGGCTGTCTGGAGGTGTTCGCCTCGGACCAATTCCTTGAGAGGGAAGCGATTCGGCTTGGATACGCAGACATAGACCAACTTGAACAGGCGGCACGCAAACAAAACGCACAAGCGATGGGTGTCTTCGAGCAGATGGGACACTACTTGGGTATCGGAGCGAAGAACCTAGTCAATGTTCTCAACCCACAGGCGATCGTCCTTGGAGGGGAGAGGATGGAGTCGTCCGATCTCTTCTGGCCCGCTTTTGAAACTGAGGTGCGCGAGCACTCGTTTGCTGAAGCTGCCAAGGATTTGGAGATCGTTCCCGCACTCCTGGGAGAGGACGGGTTTCTCATCGGCGCTGCCACCATTGTTGCCGCTGAATTCTTCCAGTTACCAACAGAAAGGACTTTCAGATGAACACACGCATACACATAGAAGACAACGGGCGAGCAGCGATCTACCTTGACAATAAGGCATGGATCTCTCAGATCGGGCTTCGCCTGTCACAACACAAAGTGTGGAAGACGGACCTGGATGGGATCGTGGAAGGGGGCTGGAAGACCTCACACGAGGAAGACGAGAGTGGTAATTACGAGCTGTGGGAGCGCGAATTCAGCCTCGATGGCGCGCCGTTCCTCTCCCTTTCTCTCTGGCTTTACGAGACATCTCTGTTGATGAGAGGGGAGCTGCTACAGCATATTGATCATCTCAAGAGAGAGGATTCGTTCGAGGATGCGACGCTCCTCGTGCCGACGTTCACGTTCCCCGCAGAGATGTCGTTCTTCCTGTCCACGTTCGGATTGGGCGACATCAACGATGATTATCCCGGTGGCTACTGGCCAACAGCTAAGATCGGACGCGGGCCGCACGATCTGCCAACAGAGGCGTTCGCCCCGCTGGTCCTCTTCTCCGAGGCAGAGGCAATCGCGATCTCACCGGCTAACCTCTTCCTGACAAGCCCGCTTGTGAGGACAGAAAACGGAGTTGGCCGAGGGCTCCACGGAGCGGTCAACCGCTTGCCTGCAGGGACAGTGTTAGAGACGGTCTTTGCCCTCGGGAATGATGTTCCAGATGCGTTGATGCACCTCGGAGACATTCTCCTTGCTCGCAGCGGGAAGAAGCGTCCATCTTCAGGTTCCAATCCCCTCTTCTCAAGGCTTGGCTGGTGGAACGCATATGGTAGCTACTACACAGAACCGATCCGCCAGCTCGATGAACATGGGTTGAAGGAAGTCGTCGATGACCTGAAGGAAAACGACATCCCTATTGAATATCTTGGACTGGATCTGTGGTATCCGTACGAGCAGATCGGGCAAGCGATTCAGTACATTCCGGACGTGGAGAAATACCCGCGCGGCATCGCACCACTTGCCGACAAGGCAGAGCTGTCAACTGTCCTCCACCTCTCTTCCTTGAGCGCTAATAACGCCTACCACGCGGACGGAGCCGATCCATCGTTTTACCATCAGGTAGCACGGGAGATTGCATCACAACGCGGGATCGTCGCCTGGCACGACTGGCTGCGTACGCAGCAGTACCTCACACCTACACTGCGCGAAGATCCGCAAAGAGCGGAGGACTGGTTCTCCGGGATGGCGGAGGCGTTTGCCGATGAGAGGGTGGATGTCCTTATGTGCATGCAGACAATGGGGATGAACCTTGCCTCGACACAGTTTCCGAACGTTATCTCTGGACGCACTCACACTGACTTCCTGTTCATGCAGGATGAGGCACTACACACGCTGGCGGCACATGGCCATCCCGACTTTCTTCAAGGATTCGTTGAGCCAGCGGAGCTTCATCGGCAGAACCTGCTGATGGGAATGGTCTTGTACTCACTGGGGATGATGCCGTTCTACGACCTCTTTCTCACGCGCCCTCATCCCGGCTTGGGGGGGGAGCATCCGGAGGAAGAGGCACTGCTACGCGCCCTATCCTGTGGACCTGTAGGGATTGGGGATGGTCCGGGGATGGTCGATCGTGAACTGATCGATCGCCTCTTGCTTCCGGATGGCACATTAGCGCGACCCGACCATCCGCCGTTCCCGCTGATGGAGACAATTAACTCTGATGTGCAGGCATTTCTCACCGAGTACGACGCAGGAGCATCCAAGTGGGGATATCTGCTCGTGTTGAACACAAGCGATCAAGCACTGCCCTATGCGATGGAATCGCCACTTTCGGGAGACTATCTAATTTGGGATGGATTCTCGCGCAAGAGCGTCACAGCAATCGAAGGGACTATCGGGCCAGGCCGGCTCGCCTACTACGTCCTCATCCCGGAGAGAGAGGGGATCGGCGTCTTGGGACTGACCGACATGTTCGTCCCTATGCCAAACGGACTCCTTTCCGAAGTGCGATGGAATGCTGGTTGGCACGTCGTGCCAAGAAGGGAGACGACATCACTGGCAGTCTTGTCGAGGAGCTCTGTTCGCGCAAAGGGTCCCAGCGGTCGACCACTAGACGTCATGCAACAAGATGATCTATGGATTATCGATACAAGGAATATAGCTGACAAAATTCACATCTATCAGGGGTGAAGATCATGCACAAGGTGTTGACGTCTCTTATTTTGCGTTTCCGGCTTTCGTGTAGATCAGTGCGTTCCCTGTGCCAAGGGGCCGGCCCGTCCCCAAAGATGATCATGGGAGACATCACCTGAAGACCAGCTAGCAGCACTGTGCCTTGCCATCGCGGGACCGGGGAGCTACGCTAATGCTCTGAGATGGGAGGGCTGGAATGGAGTACGCTGAGATCAGGCTCGCGCTTGTGGAGGCAATCCGTAGGGCAGAGACAATGCTTCCTCGTGATGTTATCGCTGCCCTCGCACGGGCCAAGGAAGCGGAACAGGGGTTGGCACGGGTGCAGCTGGAGACGATCCTGAAAAACACGGATATCGCGCGGGATGGCGCGATCCCGATGTGTCAGGATACGGGGATACAGACGTTCATCGTCCGCATCGGTGTCGATTTTCCCGGTCTTTCTTCTCTGCGCGCTCTGATCGTCGATGCTGTTGCCCAGGCGACGCAGGAGATCCCCCTCCGCCCGAACACGGTCCATCCGTTCACTGGGGAGAATCCGGGAGACAACGTGGGTGAGTACATCCCCCACATCACGTGGGATCTGGTCGATGGAGATGGATGCACAATCAACATTCTTCCCAAGGGTGGTGGAAGCGAGAACTGCTCTGCCCTAAAGATGCTCCCGCCAGGAGCGGGGATGACTGGAGTTAAGAGGTTCGTCGTCGATCATGTTGTTGGCTGTGCGGGGAAGCCGTGTCCTCCAGGGATAATTGGCGTGGGGATCGGAGGAGGAGCAGACCTATCGCTCAAGCTCGCTAAGTTTTCTCTGTTACGCCCGGTCGGCACCCGCCATCCTGAAGTGAACGTCGCCTTCTTAGAAGAAGAATTGCGCGATCTGATCAACGAAAGCGGTGTTGGCCCGATGGGGCTGGGAGGGAAGACGACCTGCCTTGACGTGCATATCGAGTATGCTCACCGTCATCCGGCTTCGCTTCCGGTGGGAATCATCTACCAGTGCTGGGCCGATCGGCGAGCACGTGTAGAGATTGACGCAACCGGGAAGATCGAGGTGGACTAAGATGGATCGGATACTCACAACCCCAATCTCCGAACAGGAGGCACGCGGCCTGCATGTGGGGGATGTGATCTATGTCACAGGGATGATGTTCACCGCCCGCGACGAGGCTCATCTGATGATGCTCGAACGTGGAGCTCCCTTTCCTGTTGAGGGCCTCATTCTCTATCACTGCGGACCCGTGGTAAAGAAAGAGGAAAATGGAGAGTGGCGGGTTGTTTCCGCCGGGCCAACGACATCAGCGCGGATGGAGTCAATCGAGGATCGCTTCTTGGAGAGGTTCCCGGTACGTGTGATCATCGGTAAAGGAGGGATGGGAGAGAAGACACTGGCCGCTCTGCAAGAGGTGGGATCGGTGTATACCCATTACACCGGCGGCGCGGGGGCACTGGCTGCGCGCGCGATCACTGATGTCACCACAGTTCATTGGCTCTCAAATCTGGGGATGGCGGAGGCAGTGTGGGTACTCTCCGTGCAGGAATTTGGTCCGTTGACCGTCTCTATGGATGCTCACGGAAAGAGCCTGTACAATACTCTAAACGCAACTGTTCGCAAAAATATGCAAGCGATCCACGAACAGATCGAAAGGAGTGAGTGATGGGTGAGGAGAGACTTAGCGCAGAAGAGATGAAGAGGCAGGCAGCGATTCCGGCACAGAAGGCACCCGGTTGGCATTCGTTCTACCGCGGCAAGATAGAGACGGCACTCAAGTGCGCGGTCACCAGCGTCGATGACTTCGGGATCTGGTACACCCCAGGTGTGGCCGCTCCGTGCAAGGAGATCGAGGCGGATCCAAGCAAGGTCTTCGATTACACAAACAAAGCAAACACGGTCGCCGTCGTGTCCGATGGATCGCGCGTCCTCGGTCTGGGAAACATTGGGCCACTCGCTGGTCTTCCGGTGATGGAGGGGAAAGCGCTCCTGTTTAAGTACCTGGGCGGAATCGGAGCGTTCCCGATAATGCTCGACACTCAGGACCCAGAGGAGATTATCCAGGCGGTGAAGTGGATCGCCCCTGGATTTGGTGGGATTAACCTGGAGGATTTCGCCAATCCTAAGTGCTTCTACATCCTCGACCGGCTGCGTGCAGAGCTTGATATCCCTGTGTGGCATGACGATCAGCAGGGAACGGCATCGATCACCCTTGCAGGGCTGATCAACGCCCTCAAGGTCGTCAGCAAGGACATGAATAAGATCACTTATTGCGTGATCGGTACCGGCTCGGCAAACATCGCCTTCGTGCGGATCCTGCTTAGCGCCGGCGTTCCTGCGGGGAACGTTATCATGGTCGATAGCAAGGGGATCCTCCATCCAGGTCGAGAGGACCTTGAGAAGAATCAGGAGAAGAACCCGTACAAGTGGCACTACGCGCAGGTGACCAACTCCGAGCACCGTATTGGTGACATGGCTGCTGCGATCGTTGGAAGCGACGTGTTGATTGCCGCCTCGAAGCCGGGCCCTGGGACGATCAAGAAGGAGTGGCTGCAGGCAATGAACAAGGACGCGATCGCGTTCATCATGGCGAATCCTACGCCGGAAATCTGGCCGTGGGAGGCAAAGGAGGCCGGACTACGCATCGTCGGTACTGGAAGGTCCGACTTCGCTAACCAGGTGAACAACTCAATCGGCTTCCCGGGGATCTTCCGTGGGACCTTGGATGTCTTTGCCAAGACGATCACCGATGAGATGGCGATCGCCGCTGCATACGCAATCGCGGAGACGGCGCAGAAGAAGGGGATCAACGAGAACTACATCGTTCCCACAATGATGGAGACCGATGTGTTTGTCAACGAGGCGGTCGCCGTTGGGCTGAAGGCAATCGATCAGGGGATCGCTCGTCGCATTCTCACGGAGGATGAACTGCGGCAGGAAGCGGAGACAAAGATTCGTCACGCACAGGCAGAGACGAAGATTCTCATGAACGCCGGGCACATTCAACCCCCACCGAACAGCTAACACTTACTGATCTGTTACACAGGGAGGAGAAGATGTTCTCTCCTCCCTGTGTTTGTGTCAGGAGCCATTCTTCACACGATGCTCGTCGCGCGGTTGTATTTGTTGAGTAGGCTTCTGAATTGATGATGAAGTTGGGAAAGACCGGAACAGTCTGATAAGACAAGCAGAGAGTCGTCATGAAGACAGTATAGTATCGCAGCTAGCTCGGGGAGCCATTTAGGCACTCATCGAATACTTCGAGGAGGCGCAGAGTGGAATTGTGTGTAGAGAGCTCCTCGGCTCGCGCGAGCGCTCCCTGTTGTAATAGAGCGTGCCGTTCCTCATCGTTTACAAGCGCGAGCGTCTGTTCAACAAATACGTCCTCATCTTCAGGCACAAGAACACCGTTTATGCCGTCTTGCACCGCGTCGAGCACACCTAGAGCGCCAATCGCGATCGCCGGCGTCCCCGCCGCCATCGCCTCGTTAAGCACCAATCCCTGTGTCTCTGTCTTAGAGGCAAAGAGGAACAAGTCGGCCGCCTTGTACAAATCCACTAGCCGAGGGTGATCGAGAAAACCGGTGAAACGAACTGCGTCAGCAAACCCCATCTCCTTTACCTGCTCTTGTGTCTGTTCGCGCAGCGGGCCATCACCAGCCAGTACAAGCACAGACGTTGGATCCTGCGCGTGTATCTGTGCGTAAGCGCGAATCAAGAAGGGGAGGTTCTTCTCCATCGCCAGCCGCCCCGCATAGAGGAACATCTTCGCCTCCCGCGGTATATTCAACTCAGATCGCGGGTCCCACGTGGGAGGTTGTCTGAAGAGCAAGAGCTTCACCCCAAACGGAAAGACACGTATCGGACGGTGCACGCCATAGCTTTCTAGCTCTTCCTTAAACGGCGTTGAAGGGGCCGTTATCAGAGTGCACCTGTTGCAGAAGGCAGCGATGATCTTCTCCGCCTCTTGCTCGCGCGGGCGCAGGCCACGTGGAAGGTACTTTCTATCTTCAATCAGGTGCGTGTGATATGTATTGACATGCGGCAGGTGGTGGCGCGCTGCCGCGCCAACAGCGACAAGCCCCATAGAGAACGGCGTGTGGCTGTGAACAATATCCAGCTCCTTAAAGCTTCGCGTAGCGGCTCGGCTGTAGGGAAGAGCCACCCGGCTTGCCTTGTGAAAGGCAAACCTTCCAGAATGGAACCGAAATACCCCCGGCTCATCCTCCTTGATCCCCTCATACTGCGGAGCATAGACATACACCACATGCCCCTGGTTCTCCAGTTCCTCTTTGAGCCAGTGTACGGTTGTCGTCACGCCACTGATCTCAGGAAGGTAGGCATCAGAAAACAGACCTATGTGCATGACTTCCCCCTCGTTCCCGGATAGCCTCTCTGTTCGCGCTTGACATCATTACTCCGTATGGCTGCAAGTGCGCATGACACTGCAGCTCACGTTCCTATTGTATGCTACATCACGATCTGAGGGCAACAAGTTACTCTTCTGGCCAATGCCCGCTATTGTCTCATGCCAAGGAGGCGATGATGAGCGAACGCGTACATAGTGACGATAACCTAAGCTGCGAGGTGCGAGTAGAGGAGTATCTCGACATCAAAGCAATGATCGACGAGTTCGGAGACGTCGCCTACCCGGCCGTGCACAAGTACTACTTCTCCTGCGGGTATGAGAGCGGTTACGATCTCCTCCTCGCCCTGCTCAAGGAGGGAGCTATCTCCAGAGAGGCGATAGTCCAAGATCCACCTGGAAGTCTCTTGCTGCTCCTCCAGGAGTTCTTCACTCGCCGCGGGGGGGAATCAACCGATCTTCGAAAGAGACAAAGACACTGTTTATTTCAAGACAGAGAGCAATGTCTACTGCCCTTCCCCGGCGGCGCAGAAACAGACCGGAGTACAACATCGTGATGTGTGCGCGATTCACAAGCGTGCGTTCATGGAAGGAGTAGCAAAGGTACTGCAGGAATTCGTGCCTGGGATTGAGATTCAATACTCAAACGTGTCCTCCCGCAGCATTGACCCACAAGCAGACTGCATAGAGGCCTTCCACGTTGTCTATCCTTGGTAGCAATGATTAGATGCCTACTCGTAGTGATGCTTCTCGTTGTGCTGACAGCGCTAAACATGGTCGGCGTACCAATCGATCCGGGGATGGGCCCTGCCCGCACGGCTGTCGGCTCGGGCCCACTGGCACCGCTCTGGAACCCAGCCGGAGCTGTTGATTCACCGGGGGTGCACGGGGCGTTTCTCTTGACTCTGTCATCATCCGATGAACCGGTACTCCTAATTGGAGCATCTATTGCCGCAGACAATAGCCCCACCGTTGCTTGGAGCATGTACAAACAAGGGAGCGATCAGGAAACCTGGGGGACCTTCGCCTTCCCGATTCTAGCCGACACGACCGTTGGCCTCGGAGTAGTTTATGCACTCGGAGCACAAACTGCGATCTCCTTTCACGCAGGGGTGCTCTATGATGGAGCCGCGTGGTCCCTTGGAGCAAGCATCATGCACATCGGCTCCAGCCTGTTCGGTGGCAGCCTTCCAATTGAATTCCAAGCTGGCGCGGCGCTCTACGCCATCCCCGGGGTGACTTTGACTGCAAACTTCTCCCTATCTGAGGATACACTCCTCCTCACGATTGGTGGCGAAGCGATGATCTGGCTAATCGATGTACGTTGGGGCTTGTCAATCATCCCCACAGGAGGGATCGAGCGCCTGGGCATGGGGATCGGATTCGATCTGTTCTCCACTCCCATAGACCTTGCACTCGGCGTCAACGGGGTATCCTTTCAGCCGTACGCCTCCATTGATGTCAGCGCCGATATCCCGTCATGGTGGTAGAAGGAACGTATGGGCCGGCCAAGATATGCAAGTGGTATCCGGTTTGTCCGATAAAGTTTTTCTTCGAGAGCGGAAAGCTGGAGGGGAACTGGGTCGAGGATTACTGCCACGGTGATTGGAAAGCGTGTGTGCGCTACCAGATGGAGGAGCGAAGAGAACCGCACCCAGACAACATGCTCCCGGATGGCATGACAGACGAGAGCCTGACGATGTGAGAAGCACAAGCGGACGGAGAGCTCCTCATCCGCAAGCGCGTGGCTGCCTATGGAGTCTTGGTGGCCTGCATGTCGATCTTGTTTAAAGCAATCATGTTTTCAAACTAGTCTAGATGTGCCCGTTGGGGGCGACTGCCATGCGTTTCACCTGACCCGCGCCGGAGATGTACCACTTGGAGCATGGGGAATACTCCGCTCAGAGATCGTGTTCGCGTGCGGATCTAGCAGACCGATCTTGCTTGCACCGTATTCATCGAAGAAGACCTTCCCCAATGCATCTATCCTGAGCTGCCCGGGGGTACTGCCGGAACTCGGTATTCCCGTAATGGTCAGCGTCACCCGCTGCGTGCATGCCACCAAACTGAATACAAAAACGAGACCAACAGCGAGAAACAAGTACCTTGTCCTAATCATTGATGCCACTTCCGCTAAGATATACAGTCGATCCTAGCAATTTATGTCACGAACAACGCCGATCAAGTGCGAAACTCCTCCCACATCTTCTTGGCTAGATCAGGATTCGTCAGGATGTCGATCGTAGTCATCGCCATCGCTTTGGCGGCGATGAGCATCACATCGAGTCCACGCTTGGAGATCGCGGCCTCCGCGAATTCGCGCGAGTGCCCCGCAACGTTCTCATCACAGATCTGGATGTAGGCATGGATTGAGGGGACGACCTGACTGACATCGCCCATGTCCGTCGAGCCCATCCCCGCATCCGGCGGCGGCGGGTTCAGAGGCTCACCAAGCTTTGCCAGATTATTCACAAACGCGTCGCCGATGGCACGGTTCGGTTTCATCGCCTTGTACGAGTGGCCGACTATCTTGAAGTCGAGCGTTGCCCCGGTTGCAAGAGCAGCCCCTTGTGCACAGGCGCGTAGCTTCTCAAGAAGCTCGTCACGATAGTCGTTCTCCAGTGCGCGCACGTAGAAGTTGGCGGCGGCGTGCTCGGGAACGATGTTCGGCTTTGCCCCACCATCGGTGATGATCCCGTGGATGCGCGCTCCGTCCTTGATGTGCTGGCGCAGGGCATTTATCCCGTTGAACGTCTGGATGACAGCATCGAGGGCGTTGATCCCCTTCTCTGGCGAGCCGGCGGCATGCGATGCCTTGCCGGTAAACTCGATCATAACCTCCGTGATCGCCAGACTCTTGCGATCGACGACCGTGCGTGATGAGGGATGGAACATCATCGCCGCATCGACCCCGGCGAACAGATCGGCATCGACCATCAGTACCTTCCCACCGCCTCCCTCTTCCCCAGGGGTACCCAAGAAAACAAGCTTGCCGGGAAGATCGCTCTTGACCGCTCCCACCGCGAGGGCGGCCCCCAGACCAGCGGCTGCAATCAGGTTATGTCCGCAGGCATGCCCGATCTGCGGAAGTGCATCGTATTCGCTAATGATAGCAACTGTCGGTCCATCGCTCACCGCTGGATGATCGGCCTGGATTGCTGTCTCCAGTTTGGCTACACCTAACTGTGTTGCAAATCCACCTTCCCGAATCTTCTCCGCGAGAAGCTTCGATGCCCTGAACTCCTCGAACTTTAGCTCCGGGTGTTCATAGATATCCCGGCTCACACTGATCAGTTGATCGGCGATCGTTTCTACATAAGCGCACGCCTGTTCCTTTGGATTACTCATTCATCCTCCTTTCATAGCGGTCCCGGCTTCTCCTTTCTGCCTCGGGGTGAAGGTTACTACAGACGAAGCAACAACACACGGAGGAGTGACTTGCCAGATTGGTGCGTAGTCAGATAGATGCTAGCCTCAGCGGCATGCAGCACACTGGGCCAGTTATTCGCAACAAGAGCCCCCAGCGCATCGCTAATTAGGCACTCGTCAGGCTTCCTTTTCTAATCGGTTCCTCGTTGTTTGGCGCGGGAAACGAAGAGGAAACTGAAAGCAATCCTCAACTGCTTCCTGTGTATTCGGTCTTCATAAGAACCAAGCCTAGCCTCTCGCTCGGTAACGCGCGCTCAAGCCACGATATCCGCTCTCAGCGATCAGCAGTCAGGTTTCAGCGATCAGCTTACGACATCGACCTCGCCACTTCGTCTCATCACCCTTCACTCATCACTCTCCTCTCAGCGCTCTTTGCGCCTTTGCGAGAGACAACTCATTCGACATGGCAAGGAGGCATCGGTTCTTCTACTGCCGCGATCATCACTTTGAGGACATCGCCGATTGCTGAAGAACCGTCGTTGAGCCCCTAGTCGCCACAGAATGCTAGGGATCGATGATGTGGCGAAATAGCTCCACCGTCGCCTCCGGGCCCATCCCACCAAGGATGCCGGTTGTCTGTTCAGTCATTTACGCACTCACTCCTATGTTGTAGTAAGGTGCACATGTCCCTCAGATTCCAAGGTTCTTCAGCCTGGCGTCAATTACGCCAGCCATACTCGATTGCGTTATCCCAGCAGAGACGCGTTGTCCCACTCCCGTTTCTACGGCATGCATTGCGGTCTCTGTCAACGCCTCGAATTGCCGCGGCAGCGACGAAATGCCGAATGCTCCCGCCAGGCGAACAAGTACCTCCCAGGTTTCGGATTGAATCAGATTCTCTGCTGCAATTGAGATCTTCTTTTCACCGCGTATGGTCAGCACGTGTCCGCGCGTCTCGTACGGGAACCGCATGGGAAAGACAACGTGCGCCTGGTCAGTTGTCGCCGTTCGTATTGAGCTGACCGCCACTAGTGTTTCCACTCCCATAAACTTCTGGCGCCCATAAGAGGTAGCCAATGGATCGGATCCAATGGCAAGCCACGCGCGGGTCGATGGGCGAAGTTCCTCGAGGAAACCTAGCCGACGCAAGCCCAATGCGTTCGCAGTTGCGGGGATCATTGTTATGTGCCAGTCAGCGTGAGCAGAAAGTGACTTTGTGATCTGGCCTAACACTTCCTCCGAAATGCCAACCTCTTCGATCACGAAAAGGGAAGACATGTTTATCTCATCAAGACCTATCCCCAGTTCGCTTGGCATATTCCCTGATTCTAACCCAGTAATGAACGTCACAAAGCTATCAAGCTCCAGTTCAACCTGCGCGCCAGGGACCTTAGCACCTATGCTCACCACAGTTGCCCCACGGCTGATCGCGTTGCGAAGAAGCACATCAAGGACAACTTTCTCATATCGGTTACGTTGGCCAACAACAACGATTAGTCTAGCGGTCTCCAGCGCGGATATAGGAACGATGCGATCGGCGTCAAGCTTCGGGTGCGAGCACGTTGGCATTACATCGAACGTCGGGGCCCCCGCCCCAAGCCCTTCAGAAAGGCGCGCAACGAGCCAGCCTTCCTCACACGTTAGGAGCCCGGTGCCAAAGACAGCCATGTTCCCCTTGGCAAGCTCAAGCTGCTCCCTCGCCTCTTTCAATGCTTCGTCCCATGGAACCTCCAACAATGAACTCCCGCAACGGACCATTGGAGCCGTGATTCTCTGCTCGCTGGAGATAGTGTGCCAGCCATATCTTCCGCGTGCACAGAGGACATCATTGGAATCGGAGACGGTTGTGCGCATGTACTTTCCGTTCATGGTAAGGATTTTCACGTTGCACCCCATCCCGCACAAGACGCAAGTGCTCTCCGTTTCCTCTAACTCGTGCGGAACTTGCTTTTCTAACACACTGCGATCGTACAGCGCCCCCGTTGGGCAGATATCAACACATGCCCCACATGAGACACAATCAGAGTCTTGCCACGCTTCATCGAACGGAGCCTGTACCTCCATATTGATTCCCCTGTTGACGAAGTCAATAGCATTGACTCCACACACTTCTGAGCAGACTCGCACGCAACGTCCACAGTCTATGCACTTACCTGCTTTGCGCACGATGAACGGATGGCGATCGTCCCTCCCCTTGTGTGGCAGATCACCAGCGTAGGCGTCCTGAGAGGCGCCAGTCTTTGTCGCGTACTCGCGCAGCATACAACTGTTGTACGCCATGCAACCGCACTCAAGGCAGCGCTGACCAGCAATCATCGCTTCCTCTTTGCTTAGAGCGGTTTCATATTCCGCGAAGTCGGTGATTCTCTCCTCGACCGGGCGAACAAGAGTGCGAATGCGCGGAGTGTGAGCCGGATTACCGATATCCCTGCGGGTAACATCGTGCTTGACATGAATGTAGAGACTGGGCGCTTCGATTTTCTCGCCATGCAGGAAGCGATCGATGGCATCGGCGGCACGATGCGCTGCTCCTACAGCCTCTACGGCGATGCTTGGGCCAGTGACTACATCCCCACCGGCAAAGACCTTGGAATCAGAAGTTTGACCGGTCCTTTCGCTGGCAACGATCATCCCACGCCTACTGAGTGAGATACCACTCTCCTCAAGAGGACTCGTATCGACCGTCTGCCCAACGGCAAGAAGAACCATCCCTGCATCCACGTCGAACTCACTCCCTTCCACTGGAACAGGGCGACGACGACCGCTCTCATCCGGCTCCCCTAGCTCCATGCGTACGCACTTCACAGTGGAGAGCACCTCTCCATCCGTAGCAAATTCAACTGGCTGTGTCAGGTAGGAAAATACGACACCTTCTTCTTCAGCCTCCTTTACCTCATGTTCCAATGCAGGCATCTCCTCCTGCCCTCTGCGATAGAGGATGCTTACCTCCGCCCCCAGACGGATTGCACTGCGAGCCGCATCCATCGCCGTGTTTCCCCCACCAATTACGGCTACCTTCTTGGGGAGTATCGGCCGTTCACCTTCATTGACCCTGCGTAAGAAGTCGGATCCCTGCATAACTGCCGGGTGATCCTCCCCAGGTAAACCCATTTTCCGGGATCCCCAAGCGCCCAAACCAATGAAGACTGCGTCATATTCCCTCTTCAGCTCCTCGTATTTTATATCCTCTCCAAGGCGTTTTCCGTTATGAAACACAATGTCCATTCGTCGTAATACATCAATCTCTCGGTCAAGCACATCCTGAGGAAGGCGATAGTCGGGGATTCCGTAGCGCAGCATACCGCCCATCTTCGGCATAGCATCGAACACATCGACCGCGTGTCCGCGTCGTCGGAGGAAGTAGGCAGCGCTCAACCCGGCTG
>Ga0307991_1000476_pt1 | contig 28841 bp, 25 predicted proteins | sample EllFjometagen131_FD_203146 | JGI IMG/M metagenome (GOLD analysis project Ga0307991, IMG submission 203146) | Marine microbial communities from Ellis Fjord, Antarctic Ocean - #131 | ecosystem: Environmental > Aquatic > Marine > Unclassified | place: Southern Ocean | collected 2014-10-08 | reverse complement strand
AGAAAGAAAATTAGAGAAAATGCTCCTTTAGAAGTACCTCATATCATGGTATTAATTAATGATGAAAAAAAATCTTTAATTGAACCCTTTACCCAGGATTTAAATTCCCTTGAAAAAGTGTATGACACACCTCTTATGGAAAATGGCGGAAGATTAGAAGGCTATTTAATCAATACTGAAAAAGCCTTTGATAATATTGCTACAGCACTAGAGAATTTATATGCTTCTTTGGATAAGTCTAATCCATTGTTATTTGCAATGGGAGATGGAAACCATTCATTAGCAACAGCAAAAAGTTGTTGGGAAGATATTAAAAAAGGTCTTAGTGATGAAGAAAAACAAAACCACCCTGCTCGATTTGCCTTGGTAGAAATTGAAAATATTCATGATGAAGGTTTAGAATTTGAACCAATACACCGTGTACTTTTCAATCTTGAAAAGTCTAAGTTTGATCAATTATTAGCATCTCATTGTAGTAGTTTTGAAGTAACCAAATTTGACTCTAATAAAGCTTTGCAAAAAGCTATTGAAGAGGTCGAAGGACAAACTCTAGGATTAGCAACAAAAAAAGATGGATTATTACTATACAAGTTAAATACTCCTGATGCTGCTATTGCTGCTGGAACTATTCAATTGATTCTCGATGAAATTATTGAAAAGAAAATTTGCTCCTTAGATTATATCCATGGGTTTGCTGATACTATTGAGCTAGGAACAAAGGATAATAACCTTGCTTTATTAATGCCAGATGTATCTAAACATACTTTCTTTGATGCTATTATTAAAGACAAAGCTTTACCAAGAAAAACTTTCTCTATGGGTGAAGCTCATGAAAAACGTTATTATATGGAAGCTAGAGCACTAAGTTAATTATAACTTAAAAGATAGTCCCTTCATTTAGCAAATACTACTGTGAAGGGATTTTTTATGCTTAAATTATTTTAGTAAATTTTCAGGAACTATAAATTTTCCTTGCCTAAGAATTTTATATGGCTTTAGTGTGACATCTAACAGAGTTGATGGTGTACTACCTTGCATTTGACAATCAACTATGAATGCTGCAACCCTATCTTTATAATTTAATATAATATCCATGATATTAGTTAAAGAAGCTTGTCCACTTTCATTAATACTGGTTGAATATATTGGAGAGTCTAGTTGTGTTAACAAAGCTTGTAAAAAAGGATCAGAGGGAACTCTAATTGCTAAAGTACCACCTTCTTTTTTATTTAAAACAACAGTTAATGGGCAAGGCCATAAATCAATTATTTCATCAGGAACATGACATAATTCTTGAGCCTGCTCTAATGTTGCTAAAATTAAAAAAGGTTTTGTTTCTTTTCTATATTTAATATTTCTTAAAGTTTCTTCAGCTGGGCCCATTTTTGCACACAATCCATAAATGGTGTCACAAGGTAAAACTAGAACGTTATTTTCATTTAATAAATCTAGTGTTCTTTTAAATGTTTTATCCTGTTCTAAGTACAATACTTCAGATTTTTCTTCAATCATTTAATGTCTCCGTTTTTTAGATATTAATAAATAACCAAGAGAAAAAGCAATACCAAAGCCCATTGACAATAAAAAAAACTCATAATTTTTCCATCCTGCAAAAAATCTTTTTTTATTGACAATTTTTTTATTTATAGTTGGATAGTGGCTTGTACTTATAGTATTATCTTTTGAATCGGATCTGTAAATAATTTCATCACCATCATTTATATATCCAAGATCTAAGGCTAAATCCAAAACATATTCACCAGATTCTAATTTTAATTTTTCAATTATTAAATTTTCTATTTCATTTTCTAATTGTAAATTTCTTTTTTCTTCTTCACTAATAGTATTTTTGAAATTTTTATATTGTATAATTGATATGTCAGAAGCTATGGCAATTAATAGAATATATGGAATAAGGGTACTTATTATTAATAATTTATAAAATTTTATTGTCATGGTTCAAGTCATCCTATATAATATACATAATAAGAGCTGTTATTATTATTGTAAAGTCTCTTCAGGAGTTATTAATGTCTAAACAAACAGGCTACGCTAGAAATATATTCTTCTCTATAATTATTTCAATTTTAATTTTATTAACTTTAGGATTTTTTTCCATAAAATATTTGGTTCCAATCTATGATTTACAATCTAAAGATATTTTTCAATTTTTAATTTATTTATTACCTATACTCATAGGCTTTGTTTTTATAGAAATTGGTTCGATTATTGCATCTAGAGAAAATATTCACTCTACTGAAGATGGTGAGAATTTATTACTAAAAAATCGCAATGATTCTACTTTGGTTGAAAATATAATTGATGATCCTTTGAATAAAAGAGATGCAACAACTTTTTCTCCAATATCCCCTATTTCAACACTGTCTTCATCAGAAACTGAAAAGTAATATTAATCTTATAATTCAAAATCAATCAATATAACCTTACAATTGTGGCTTTTTATAAACTAAAGTCTATTATTTTAGGTTTTTATTATTAATTAGGCGATGATACTAGGGATTCTTAAATTAAATTTTGTCTAAATCAATAATGTATTAGAATTCATCAAATTATAAATTTGAGTATTGCGATAATAAAACGAATATAGCATTATCTAGTGATGTGAAGGACTATACCCTGATGAAATAAAGAAAAAACCAGCATATTTTAATTACTAATTTGCAGTTCTACACTATCATACATTAATTTATATCTATAAAAGAAATCAATCAAAAACTATTTTCCATTAGTAAAGTAGAAAAAATCTTATATTATTAAATAACATCATATAATATAGAATCTATACCATTTTAATGACATTTCAACTTCATTTTTCAATTAATATATTTTCAATACTACTCAAAAATTTCCCCGGCCCTTATTTAATCATCAATAATATTGATTTAAAATTTTATATAGTGGACAATTGTTATGTCATAAGCTATGACAATAACTAAAACATACATAATAAGGGTACTTATTGTTAATATTTGACATAATTTTATTGTCATGGTTCAAGTCATCCTATATAATATAAATTATAATAATAGTTGCTATTATTATTGCAAAATCTCTACCGGAGGTATTAATGACTAAACAAACAGGCTACGCTAGAAATATATTCTTCTCTATAATAATTTCAATTATGATTTTATTAGGTTTAGGATTTGTTTCGATAACATATTTGGTTCCAATCTATGATTTACAATCTCAAGATATTTATCAATTTCTAATTTATTTATTACCTATAATCTTAGGCTTAGCTTTAATAGAAATAGGTTTAATTATTGCCTCAAAAAAAGATATAGATATTAAAATAGATAGTGAGGATTTATTACCAAAAAATAGTTATGATTCTCCATTGTTTGAAACTATAAATGATGATCCTTTGGATAAAATAGATAATTCAAATTTTGATACAATCTCTGAAATGGATAGACAGACTTACTCTTTTAGAGATTCTTTGGATAGTGAAATTTCTGATAAAATCAGCAAATACAGTAACTATGAATTAATTAACCTCTTAGAAAAACATGAAATTAGTAAAACCTTAAACACAGTTGAAACTCCTTTCAGTGAGGAGTTAACCTCTACTTTATTTAGTTTATCATCAAATGATGTAGCCAAAGCTGTTGATTGGATAAATGAAGGAGCCCCAATACCTATAGAAGGTGCTGTTGTTTTAGATAATATAGATGCTGAAACAATAGAACAACTTGCAAAGTTATCTCAAAGTGAAGCCTCAATGGTTTTAAACTTAATTAAAAAAAGTCCTACTTATATTGATTTAGAGAATCTTAATGAAAATAGTTTACAGTCTCTCTCTAATTTAAATGATGAACAAGTTGCTAAAGCTATTAATTGGATTAATATTGGTTGTCCAAGAGCTGCTGATCCAAAAGCTAGATCGTTTGATAATTTAGATAAAGATACCTTATTAAGATTAGATGAATATAATAGTATACAAGTTAATGTTGGTTTAGATTATATTGATGAGGGTGCTCCTGATGTTGTAACTCCCAATATGGTAATTCTTCCAAATTTAAGAAATACAACAATTGATAGAATTGCTTCCTATAATGATGAGACTATTAACTTTGGATTAGATTACATAGATATGGGATCACCTGAAGTTGTAGGTGAAAATACAGTAGTAATACCTAATCTTAGTGCTGCAACAATTGAAAGAATTATTTCTTACAATGATGAGACTATTAACTCAGGTCTAAATTATATTGATCGTGGGTCACCTACTTTCCAAGAAGATTTACCTTTTGGATCTGAACTTAATAATGCAATTAAATCATTTAGTGCTAATGAAGCTAAAAATGCTGTTAATTTTATTAACAATGTTGATGAATTTGATTTTAGTCTAGGTGATTTGACAAATAACTTTGAAGATTTCTTAAATTCAGAACTTCAAGATAATGAAAAAGGTGGATTTACTTTTGAGGTTTCAATAGCGATTTTTGATAAAGACAATGTATTGAGTGAAGAAGTTAGGAATTCAGTTTTAAGCAAATTACCTTCTTATACTTATTTATATGATACAGAAAATAATAACAAAGCAATTGTTTTCCCTTATGAAGGAATCAAAGAAGCAAAAAATTACCTCGAATCTATTTTAAAAGAAGAGCCAATGTGTAGTAACAACAATGATTTTAAAATTGGTTATTCATCACAAAACAATCGTAAGATTGATGCTAAAGTTTTAATTGATGAAGCTTATGCCAATTAAGAGATTTAGTTTAAAAAAAAGAGAGTTTTAAATACTCTCTTTTTTTTGTTCTTTAGGAAAGATTTTAACTCTTTCAGTGGTATAATATTTTTTAGTTTCTTTGGTAATTTCTATTTGAGCTCCATCATTTGGGATTGAAAAAATCATTCTATCTTTAGTTAATATTGTGTTTTCGAATATTTTCTTAGCTTGATATTTTAGAGCTTTTAATTCAAAGTCATTATACCTAGGACTGTAATGCATTAATGCTAAACATTTGGCATTAGCATCTTTAGCAATTTGAGCAGCTTGAGTAACACACATGTGTTTTTTCTCTTTTGCTACCTCTTCCATTCCTGCTTCAAACATTCCTTCACATAACAATAAATCTACATTTTTAACTTTCTCTGCTATTGATTCTAAATAAAGGGTATCGGTTATGTAACTAAAGGATCGTCCCTTTCTACTCTCCCCCACAACCATTTGTGATGTGATAGAAATATTATCACTATTTAAAACAGTTTCCCCTCTTTGGAGCTTACCAAAATCGGGTCCAGGTTTTATTTTATATTCTATAGCTTTGTTTGGGAAAAATTCACCAGGTCGATCTTTCTCTCTCATAACATAACCAAAACAAGGTTTTGTATGATTGAGTCTTATGGCTTCAATAGTGTAATCATCATTTTCTATAATTACGCCTTCATTTACTTCTACAAAAATAATTTCATAATTAATATACATATCTAAAATCTTTCTAGATGAATCGATATATTCTTTTAATTTTTTAGGACCATATATATATAACGGCTCTTGCCTATCAACTTGCGATGAAAGCATAAGAATTCCAGGGAGACCCGTTACATGATCTGCATGCATATGTGAAATAAAAATTTTATTAATTTTCTTCCACTTAAGGTTCAACATTTTTAAAGATACCTGAGTACCTTCACCGCAATCAAAGAGAAATAATTCCCCTTTCCTTCTTACCATTGAACTTGTTAAAAATCTTCCTGGTAAAGGCATCATTCCACTAGTTCCTAATACAAAAACTTCAAAATCCATATTCGTATTATAAAAAAATTTTCTAAAGTAAGCAACAAGAATTACTCATGATTTAACATATCCAGTACTTCAATTTTCTTAATTCTTTTTAAACTAAAAAACACACTAAGCATTGAAATAAAAATTAAAGCAAATCCAATAATAAATATATTTGAATAAGGAATAATAATATCAAAATCAAATAGATACCAACTTAATGCTGGTATCGAATCTAAAGGTAATTTTGCTAATATATGTAAAAAAGATTTACTTATAAAAATTCCTAGAGCTATCCCAGTTAGAGTAGAAACTAAAGTAAATAATTCTATAGAAACAAAGTAGTTTCTCTTGATTACACTATCACGCAGTCCACTAAGTTTGTTTATTGCTATTGTTTTATGATCTTTTGTAATCAAATCAGAGGAAATAGAAGAAACAAAATATCCAGTTAGTAGAGCAATTACAATAAATACAATTAATAAGCTTTGGGTGCTTAATAATAAATTATTGTATACAGAAGCTTGGATTTCATACCAAGCTCTAGATACATAACCATCTAAATTTAGAGTGATAAGAGAATCTTTTATATCAAAGCCCTCTTTAAGTATTATTTCCTGGGTACCTTCCAAGTTACTTTTTAGGATGTTTTTTAATTCATTGATATCCATAAAACAAAGATTCATATCAATTTCTTTATAACCTGAGTTATATAGACCTTCAATAAATAATAGTTTTGGTCTTATTCTAGTTTCATCTTCAGCTAATATTAAAGCTGCCTTTTCTCCAATATTCAAACCCAATTTTTCGGCTACTTTTTTAGAGATAATAATGGACGGAAGGTTTGAGGTATTAGGGGTTAATTCTAAGTTAAGAGATTCAACTCTATTATCATTAAAGAAAGTTTTATCCACAGCTTTTACGGCTGTTATTTGAGTATCATTTTTACCGTAAAGTATTGAACTTATTGTATAAACAGTATCGGATGTTTCAATAAAATCGTATTTTTCAACCAAATTGTCCGTTGTATTAACCTCTATCTCACCATTAACTAATAAAGAAAATTTTGTGGCTATTCCAAGTGACATTGAATTGATAAAAATAGTTGAAACAATCAATAAAGCAACCACTAATATAATAAGAATTGCAGATCTTATTACTTTAGTTTTTGAAGATTTTGAAAATAAAATTTTTTTTATTAGTATTTTATTTAGTTGATTATTCACTCCATTTCCTCTGTTATTTGACCATGGGTTAATTTTACCATTCTATTACATTTAGATGCAAATATTTTATTGTGAGTAACAAGAATAAGGGTAGCTCTTTCCTCTTCTACCAAATCAATTAGTAGATCTTCAACAAATGCAGCATTCTCTTCATCTAAAGACCCTGTAGGCTCATCAGCGAATATTACTTTAGGATTGATACTTAAGGCTCTAGCAAGGGCTATTCTTTGCTTTTCTCCACCTGATAGCTGTGATGGTTTATGATGAGCCCTATCTATTAAATCAATTTTTTCGAGCAAATAATTTGTCCTATCTGTTGCGGCTTTTTTACTTTGGTTATTAATTAATAGAGGCATGATTATATTTTCAAATGCTGTAAAATCTTCAAGCAATAAGCTATTTTGAAATATAAAACCCATTTGCTGATTTCTCATTTTACATAATTGTTTATCATTTAATTTTGAAATATTTTTATCATCAAAAATTACTTGCCCTTTTGTGGGTTTTAGTAATGATGCAGCTATTTGTAATAAGGTACTTTTACCACATCCGCTTTTTCCTATAATAGAAATGGACATACCTTCTTCAATAGTTAACGATAAATCTTCAATTATAGTAAGATTTTCTTTGCTTCCAGGCAAAGGATAAGTTTTTGAAACATTTTTTAATTCAATAATATTATTCATTTAATAAAATCTCCATACTGTCATTTCGTAGCAATTTTTTAATTGAAAATTGGCTCATAATAATTGTGATTATAAAAAGTGGTAAAGCAACAACAAGACAATTAGTAAAAGAAAATGAAACATTTACATTTATTGATAAGATAGGAATACTGTAACTAGTTATTCTATTTAAATAAATCAGTATTGAATTAGAATAGTTTAATGCAAAATAAGTTGTAATTGAACCTAATATAATACCAGTTGTACTTACTATTAATGAAGATAAGGCAAAAATATTTTGTATTTTCTTTTTTGTCACACCTAGTGTTCTAAGCATCGCAATTTCACTCTTTTTTGATTTTATTAAATTAATAGTACTGCTATACAAATGAATTAATACAATTAGACTCATTAAAGATAAAGTAAAGTACATTAAAAATTGCTCAAGTTTCATTGCAGCATATAAGCTTTCGTTTTGATCAATCCAAGAATTTACAGTACCTTTGTGAGATACAATTTCTTGTATTGTCTTTACATCTCCATACACCCCAATTTTATGCGGAGTATATGGCGCATATTTTTGTAAAGTGTAATAATCCATAAATGCATAATAATTATTAAAATTACCCATAGGTGTAAAATATACACCTGAAACAGTTTTAGTTTGTTGAAGTGGTACAACAGCTACGGTTTTACCCTTTTTTAATATTGTCAAATCTACTGATTTTAAAAAGGTAAATGTAGAATTGAGTGTTTTTGAATACCCTATAAGTATTCCATCACTATCAAAAGTACCTTTAACTAATGAATAAGGTAGTTGTTCAAAATCATCTTTTTTAATAGCCCTAATCTTTCCAAATAATTGAGATCCATAATTATCTCTGATTATTGTTGGAACTTCAAAAAAGTTAAAAGCAAATTTAATATCATCATCTGAGTTTAGTGCCTCTAATAAATTATCAACATCTTCCTCTTCATTTACATCAATTATAGCATCGTAACTATCAAATTCTCTTATAAGAGAAAATTTCTGATCTTGAAGTTCAATCATAAAGGCTAATATTACATTTAAAGCAAGGGTTGAAAATAACAAACCAAGAGCTATTCTTATAGATGTCAATTTATGACGATTTTTAGAAGAAAAAGCATAACGTTGTGCTATTTTATAAATCATCACTCGCCTCTCTATATTGAATATCAACTATTTTATCATTTGCATATGTTATAGTACAATATACTTCATTATTTTCATATAAATTTTCGATTTTCTCATCATTTTCATTTATGTAGTATGAGCTAATTAAAATATCATTTTCACTTACCAATACTCTTTCTATCTTATTTTTTAAGTATAAACTAACAGTTTTTCTACTTGTATCAAAGTTTTTAGTGAATTTGTTATAGATATTTTCAGTTTGTATCTCTTTTGTTTTCAAATAATTATCATCATAAAAGAATTCTACTGTTTTAAGTAATTGCATATTTTCATCAAAAATTTCTTTTTTATTTAAAACACTGTTTGAATAATAATCCTTTACTGTACGGTCATTTGTCTTTTGAGCTAGTATAATTTGTCCGTTTTCATTTTTATCAACTATTATTTCATTTAAAAGTTTTTCTTTATCATATTGAGTGGAGTTTATAACTCCATTATGAATTTGCGATTTTTTGTATTTGGATTTGTCACTTGTACTCAAGCTTTGATAATCTTCACTTATATCAAAGGTTGATAAAACGGAAGTATCATTAGTAACTTTTAATATCCCAGCTAATTTATTGTCATTTGAATAATAAAAACTATAAATATCTTGCAATTCATTATCAAGTGAGACTACTTTAGATTTTAACTGAGTAAAATTATCATTGTAGTTATATTTAATATTTAAATTATCTTCATTTTCACTCTTAATGTAATTTTTATAATAGATTTTAATGTTTATTTTTTCTAAATTATCAGTTGTTATTGTTTTTATATCATCTTTTCTTTCAATAGTTATGGTTTGAATTAATATATTATTTCTAAATAACTGTGTTTTAGTTGTAAAATCAAAAATCTTTTCAACCAGGTAATATTCACTATCATTATTATATACACCTAATTTCTGGCCAATTGCATTTGAGTTAAATGTGGCTGCATATAAGTTTATAATTAATAATGAGCATACACCAATTAAAAAGACTTTTTTCATGTTTTTCTCTATTCTTCTAGTCCTACTAATGAATTTAAAAATTCATTTTCATCAAAGGTTTTAATGTCGTCGTAAGACTCTCCTACTCCAACAAAAGCTACAGGTAAATTTAATTTCTCACCTATTTGTACCAAGGATCCGCCTTTAGCAGCACTATCATATTTTGATAGAATTAAAGCATCTAACTTTATAGCATCATGAAAAAGTTGTGCCTGAGAGAAACCATTTTGACCTGTGGTACTATCAATCACCAAAACCTTTTTATAATGAGCATCATCAATACCTTTAGCTCTAATAACTTTGTCTATTTTCTTTAATTCTCTTAGCAAATTATCTTTGTTATGCATTCTACCTGCAGTATCAGCTAAGATAAGTGAATCATTTTTAGCTTTGGCACTAGTGATAGCATCAAAAATAACTGCACCAGGATCGCTGCCATGTGTTTGTTTTACAATTCTAACACCAATTCTATTTGCATGTAATTCAAGTTGATCTATGGCGGCAGCTCTAAAGGTATCTGCTGCTGCTAATAAAACATTAAATCCTTCTTTCTTATATTTATTTGCTATTTTTGCAATTGATGTAGTTTTACCAACACCATTAACACCTAAAACTAGGATAATAGTTAATTCATCTTTTTTTAATTCAAACTTATAAGGTTTTACTTTATCTTTTAAGATTTCTTTTAATATATTTTGTAATTCATCTTGAGTATTACATTTAAGTTCTTTTGCTTTTGCTCTCAATTTATCTGAGATATCCATAGCCATTGAAGCTCCGAGATCTCCTTCTACCAAAAGATCTTCCAAGTCTTCATAAAAACTTTCATCTAATTTCTTTGTACTAAATAAGGCTTTTAATTTTGCCCCAAATTTTTCAAACATGTTTGCTCCATAATATTTATTTTAAATAGTTGCTAATTTTATATATGATATTAACTTATAAATTGTATTTAATGAACTAAGAGAAACAACAGATGTTGAAAAAACATCTATAAAGGGGTCTAAACTGTTGCTTCCAAAAGCATCATTTATATTATTAATAGACAAAGATGCAAAGTTAATCAATATATAAGTAAAAAGTGATGAATAAAACTCACTTTGTGCTTGTGCCACTAATTTGTTATCCCCCATCCATAGGGGTTTTAGTGAAAATTCAATATTTGTTAAATCACTAGTATTTTGGATTACGAAAGGCATAAAGCTTTCTTTAGTTGCTTCAATATAGAAAGGAATTTGTTGATTTTGCAAATTAAAAGATGAAGCTGTATTAATAGGTATTCCATTTAATTTAAAATTGACCAATCCAATCTTTGAAATCAAATTTATGCTAGAGACAACTGGCGCTTCAATTTGTATGTCTAATACATTGTTTTTATCTACTATTTCTACTTTTTTTATAAATGTAGTATAGGAATTTGATATTTTTATATAGTGTATGCCATTTTCAAGTACTAAATATTCATTGTTTATGTCTAATTGTGACAAGTCTTTAACTCTTAATACAATAGAATTGAATTTATTTTCTTGCTCTTTTTCTAATCTTTGTTTAGAAATACCAACTATTTCATAAATTTGTACAGATTTACTTTTATTTGAGAGTGTTAAAATTGAGTAATCATCATTAAAATATTTGATTAGACTTGTTAATATTTCTTTTGAGTCTTCACGTATAAATTCGGTTGTTAAAATTTTGTCATAAATCAAATCTCGTTTTATTGTATCTAAATATTCAATTCTAAATCTTTTTAAATCATTAATTGTTGAAAAAGTTAATAACAATAGTCCATCTTTTGAATAATCTTCAAGAATATTACTGATTATAAGTTTATTATCATTGTGTAGTAATAGGCCTAACAAGGCATTTGATTCAATTTCACTAAATACAAAGTTAAAGTTATTTGTTTTTGAAAACAATTCAATATCTTCATTCTTTTCGATATCTATTATTTGTTGCTTTATTTTTTCAATGTTTTGTAAATTGGATTGATCTAAATTTGTAGAGTAAAGCGTTGTATAATTTATTAATTTATCTATCAATACTCTAGCTTTTTCTTTTTTAGATTCTTGAAATTTTTGATCAATATAATATTTTGGCAATTTAATTTTATTCAAATAGGTGTTACAAAGTTTTGTAATAAATTTTAAGTTATTCATATCAGTTTCATCAAATTCACTTTCATAAATATTACTAGAAAGAGTAGATGCATTCTCATTGTTTAAAATATTTGTATATTCTTTACTATTTAAAACTAATGTGGTGGCAATATTATAATCAGAGGCAAAAATGAAAATTGAGATGTTAATTAATAATAAAAAGACAAAACTTTTTTTCATAAATTATTCCTCTTGGATCCACTGTAGATATGCTTCAATAAAAACATCAATTTCTCCATCCATTACAGCATTAACATTGGTAGATTGAGCATTTGTTCTATGATCTTTTACCATGGTGTATGGTTGAAATACATAACTTCTTATTTGAGATCCCCACGAAATTTCTTTTTTCTTTATAGCATTTTCAGCATGTTCTTTTTCTCTCTTTTCTTCATAATAGGCATAAAGTTTAGATTTTAACATCTTAAAAGCTAATTCTTTATTCATTAATTGAGAGCGCTCATTTTGACACTGAACCACAATATTTGATTCATAGTGTGTAATTCTAACGGCACTGTCAGTTTTGTTTACGTGCTGTCCACCGGCTCCTCCAGCTCTATAAGTATCAAGTCTATAATCATCAGGAGTTAATTCAATTTCTATATCATCATCTATAACAGGTATAGCATAAACAGACCCAAAAGAAGTATGACGTCTTTTTTGAGAATCAAAGGGAGAAATTCTAACCAAACGGTGCACGCCCGCCTCTCCTTTTAAATATCCAAAAGCAAAATCACCTTTTACTTCTATTGTAGCACTTTTTATTCCACCTTGATCCTCTTGTAAATCTAATATATTTGTTTTGAAACCTTGTTTTTCACACCATCTAAGATATAATCTCATTAGCATTTGTGCCCAATCACTTGCATCATTTCCACCGGAACCTGAGTGTATTGTTAAATAGCAATCATTTTGATCATATTTTTCACTTAAAAGGGTTTTAATTCTTAGAGGATTATAACTCTTTTCTACTTGTTCAATTTGAGTGTTGATTTCATTGAGAATTTCATCGTTATCTTCATCACTATACAATTCAATGATGTCATTGATTTCATCAATGGACGCTATAAGTTCTAACCAAGGGTAATAACTATCTTTTAGATTGTTAAGTTGATGAAAGGTTCTTTTAGTATTTTCATTGTCATTCCAAAAATTGGGATCTAAGGTTAAATTTTCAAGTTTTTCTATTTGCTCTTTGACTTCAGTGTTGTCAAAGCCGCCTCCTAACTTTTAAGGCTTCTTGTTTTATATCATTTAAAATAGTTTTTTTTTCAATAAACATATGTTTTCTCCAATTTGGTTAAATATTTCTACCAATTCTTAATAGTAAATTTAATTCAATTTGTTCGTTTGCTTCAAGCATAACATCCCAGGTTGGTAAAAACAAAGTAAATTGATAAAGCTTTTCCATTGTTACAACGGTTTTAGTTGTAATATAAGAATTTTTATAAAATAAATTACAATTTTTATTAAAATTAATACCTATTTTAGTTTTATGCACTTTGTCATTTATTCTAACTGAATTAATATCTTCAAAAGTATTCTTATTATCATCGATTTCAATATTTTCTTCATTAAAAAGAATATTTACATTATTTTCAAAGGGATAAAAGCTTAGTGGAATCTCAAGACCATATTTAAATTGCTTTCTTTTTAAAGAGGTGTTGGTCAATTTTACTGTAAATGATATTTCATTGGATGAAAATTTATAGTGTTTAAGTATATTGATTCCAAGAGAATGTTTTTCCTGAGATTTTAGCTCAAAATCTGTAAATTTATTATCTAAAATATCAATGTTATAAAACAACTCTTTTAAAGTATTACTTTTCATTGAATAATTTGAAATATTAAAATTATTCTCTAATAAAACATCTTTAAATAGTTTTTGCTTGCTACCAGCAATGGCCAAATTATCATCAGTGTTGATATAATTGTAGGGAAGCAAACCGTTAACAAAGTTATACCTTTCTGGAAAATATTTAAGCTCTAATAAACTTCCACCTTTTGGATCAATAACTGCATTAAAGGTTTTACCACCGGTAATCACTTCATTTATATCATCTTTATCAACATCTTGAACAAAAGGATAAGTAAAATCTTCTAAGGTAATTAGTAATTTTTCAAGTTCTATTAAATATTTATAAACATCGCTTCTTATTTCTCCCTTTAAAATTGAAGCATTAGAGTCATAAAGGTATGGAGCTCCACACAATAATTTTGGGATTATTTTGGCTATTTTTCTTTTTACATCTCTATTTTTTTTGTAAGATTTTGCAACTTCAATTAAGGAAATTACTCTGTTATACAGATAATTTAAGCTTTTATCTTGAAATAAAACACCATGAATTGAATTTTTAGGAACCAAAGCATCAAATCCATACCAACCCTTATCTAGATAATCAAGTTTTAAGGATCTATCTTTTTTGTAAAGTGTATCTAAGGACAATTCACAATTGTCAAAAAGATATACAAACAAGTCAATAATTTGTGTACTGGTTATTCCACCCTGGCACAATTGATTTAAATTAATCATAGCTACTTGAACTGTATTATTATTTAAAGCTTTTACGTTTGAAAACATTGTTTCAAAAGAAATTTTTCCTAAACCAAAATCATGAATTAATTTACTAACTCTTGTATCTATTGGAATAATATCAACACTTCTACCTAGTTCTTGCATTTTAAAAGGTTTTGGTGGAAAATCTTCAAAGGTATTTTTATTATCGAGAGAAATAATAACTCTCTCAATTTTACTTAAACTCAAGCAACTAATAAGAGATGGATCCCAAATTTCCCCATAACACCAAAAGGTTTTAGGAAGTTTTTTATACTTTTTTGCAATAAAATTTGTTGTAGTTTCAATTTGTAAAATTCGCTCTGCTGGTGGAACAATTGGAAGAATAGCTTGGTAAAAGCTACCAGTGAGCATATCAACCTTGTTAGACTTGGTTAAATCTTTAATCAACATATTAACTTCAGCGTGTGATTTTTCTAACCATTGAAGGAGAGAGCCACCCAAATAAAGTTGGAGAAAAACATTATCTCTATTATAAACCTCTGTTAATAGAGGTTTTATTGCATTATCTAAAATATGCTTATTAGTTTCACAAGATGTCCCTCCTGCTAATTGAGAATATGCTCCAACGATATATGACATTTTTTAAGTTTAACTCCTTATTAGCGTTTAACAATACATTTTTTTGGGCAGGCTTTAGCAGCCTCGGCTATTTGGGTATGCGGCTTTGAATTATCAAAAACCGAGAGAAATCCGTCCATAGAACATCCAGACTCAGGAAACTTTCTAACACATATTGTACACCCTATACAACCCACATCACAAATTTTTCTTACTTTTGCTCCAGATTCATGGTTATTACACTTTACTACAAATTCAGATTTATCATCAATGAGTTTTATAACATTATGTGGGCAAATATCTACACATTTACCACAAGCAATACATAATTTAGGATCAACTTCAATATGGCCATTCTCTTTTTTAGAAATGGCATCTACAGGACAGACCTCAATACAAGAGCCTAATTGAAGACATCCTTCTTTACAAGCAAACTCACCATTGAACAATAAAGCTGCTGAATTACAGTCTTTTATTCCTTGATAATCAAAGTCTGTTTGAGAGTGCTCACAATCGCCATCACAAAAAACATAGGCGACTTTACGAATTGAGCTAATTTCTACACTTTCTCCCAAAATTTCTCCAACTTTCTTTGCAACCTCACTTCCACCAGGAGCACATAAATTTAAGGCACAATCACCATTAGCACAAGCTTCAGCGTAGGCTGCACATCCAGCATAGCCACAACCCCCACAGTTTGCACCAGGCAAGACAGCCTCTATATCTAGCTGTTTTTGGTCTTTGGCAACTGCAAGTTTATTAGCAGCAAAAGCTAAACCAATACCTAGAAGAAGTCCCATTACAGTTATTATTATAAATGCTAAAAATATATTCATTATTCACTCTCTTATACTAAATTTAAGTTTATTAACAAGGATTTATCAAAAGCCATAAATGCTAATGCCATCAAGCCTGCTGATACAAAAGCAATTGGAACGCCTTTAAAACTTCTTCTAACCGGTGATAAATCTAGTTTTTCTCTAATATTACTCATTAGAACAATTGCTAGAGTAAATCCAAGTCCAGCTGCTAAGCCACCAAAAAATGATTCTAGACAAGAATAGTTTTCATTAATATTAATTATGGCAATACCCAATACAGCACAGTTTGTTGTAATTAGTGGTAAAAATATACCCAAAGCTTTGTACAATGGAGGACTTATTTTTCTTATAACCAATTCTACTAATTGAACCAAAGATGCTATTACAAGTATAAAAGATACAGTTCTCAAATATTCTAATTCAAAAGGAAGAAGTAAAAATTGATACACACTCCAGCAAACTACTGATGCAATAGTCGTAACAAAAGTTACAGCCATTCCCATACCTAGTGCACTCTCACTACTTTTAGAAACACCAATAAAAGGACAAATGCCCAAAAACTGCACCAATATAAAGTTACTGATAAATATATATGTAATTAAAATTGCTATATAGGTCATGCAAGTTTCTCCTTTTTAGCCTTTCGTTTTGAATAAAATTCAAAATAAGCTTTTAAATATCCCATTAATAATAAAGCACCAGGGGCTAAAGTCATAACTCTAATTGGCCATCTGTTTATAAAGGGTACTGTTATAACACCACTGAAAGTTCCCATAGGAAAAAGAGTAATTGTTCCAGATCCTAAAATCTCTCTTATTGCTGCAATAAGTATTAGTGCCAGCATAAAACCAATTCCCATTCCAATAGCATCTAAAATAGAATCAAATACAGTATTTTTATTAGCAAAAGCTTCTGCTCTTCCTAAAATGATACAGTTTACAACAATAAGTGGTAAAAAAACACCAAGAGATGTATAAATTTCAGGAAGAAAGGCATGTAAAATCATTTCAATGATTGTTACAAAGGATGCAATAATTACAATATAACTTGGAATTCTAACTGAATCTGGTATAACTTTTCTCAGCATACTTATCATGATATTGCTACAAGTTAAAACAAATAATACGCTAAAGCCCATTCCAATGGCATTTGATACCATGGTGGTAACACCAAGGGTTGGACATAGTCCTAATAAAAGTACAAAGGTTGGGTTTTCTTTGAAGATACCTTTTGTTAACTCTTTGACATGTTTATTCTTCATTATTTTCCCCCCAAGCTTTTTACAAAATCACTACCGCTTCTAAGTGCATTTGCAATAGCTATAAATGTAATTGAAGCTCCACTAATAGCATCTGCATCATCCCCATTTAATTGAGTTTTGCTGTTTGGAATTTTACTTTTATTCAAATATTTATTCATATACCAACTTTCTTCACATTTTTTACCTAAACCTGGAGTTTCAGTGTTGCTAACAACTTTAGCTTGCATTACTTGTCCCTCTTTGTTATAGGAAGCTACCATTGAAATTTTGCCACCGTAACCAACAGCATCTAAATTCAACAAATAACCCATTTTTACATTATCTTCACTTAAAACATAATAATAATTAACAAAAGAATTATTTTCGACAAGAGAATTTTCTTCACTTATTAGTAAGCCATCACTTACAGCTTCTAAAGCACTTAAAGTTTTTTGGTATTCATATTCAATAATTACAGGTTGAGTTAAGCTATTTAAAAAAGCTAAAATAATTGCAGCACAAGCACAGATTATAGCAAGTACCATTGAGGTTTTAAAATATTTTTTCATTATTTAGCCCCCACTGTTTTACTTTTTTTAACATAACCGAATTTTTTAGGAACTATATATCTATCAATTGTAGGACTTACGATATTCATTAAAATAATAGCAAGAGATACAGCTTCGGGTAAAGATCCAAAATATCTTATTAAGAAGGTAAAAAATCCACAACCGACGGCAAAAATTACTTTACCTTTTTTTGTTATGGGAGAAGTTACCATATCAGTTGCCATAAAAATAGCACCTAGAATTAAACCACCTGAAAAAATAGCTGTTAATACCTCTCCATTAAAAAATCCTAAATCATTTCTAACTCCTTCAAACACCCAAGTAAGTAATGCAAAAGTTAATATAAAAAATACAGGTATATGGTAAGTTATTATTTTTTTTGCAAGCAGATAAAGTCCGCCAACAATCAAGAGAAGTGCACTTACCTCTCCAATACAACCACCAATATTACCAATAAAGGCATCTATTGCATAAGGAGAAAGGTTTGTTAAATCAGAAATTTTTTCTGCAAAAGCTGTTGTAGGATATGAAGCTTCACTTAATATTTGAGAAGGATTAAGGTTAGTTAAGCCTCCACTTATACTTGTTTTTACAAAGGATAAAGGAGTAGCACTACCAACTGAATCAACCATCTTTAAAGTTTTAGGTACACTATAATTACTCATCATAGAAGTAAAACTAAAAAATACAAATACACGACCGGCCAGGGCCGGATTCATCCAGTTAGCACCAAGACCGCCAAAGGTCCATTTTACAACAATTATTGCAAAAGCATTTGCTAATATTATTACTGGAAAAGGAATTAAAGAACTTAAATTCATTCCAAGTAGTAAACCTGTCAAGAATGCAGAACCATCACCTAAAGTACTTTTTCTAAAATCTTTATTACCATCAATAAATCCTAGTATATATTCAAAAAAACAACTTGATACAATCGATATCAATATCACAAACAAGGCTCTAAGGCCAAAAACATATATTCCCCAAATTGCCGCTGGGCTTAAAGCCAAACTGACATTCCACATAACAGAGCCTGTAGAGTTTTTACTGTGAAAATGTGGAGAGGATGTAATTTTTACTCTCATTTCTTTCTCCTTGCTAGTTTTTTACCTGTTTTAAAAGCATGAACTAATGGAATGTGAGCTGGGCAAATATAAGCACAACAACCACATTCTTTACAATCCATCAAGGAATATTTATTAAGAGCAACTTCATAATTCCCACTTTTTATATTTCTGTATAACATGGTTGGCATCAAACCTATTGGACAAACACCTACACATTTACCACAAGAAATACAAGCTGTTTCAATAGCTTTATTTTCATCCATTATAGCAATAACACCACTTGTTCCTTTTACAACAGGAATATCTAAGGATGCAAAAGCAAAACCCATCATAGCTCCACCGCTAATAATTTTATCGGGTTCTTCTTTGAAGCCACCACAGTAATCTATTAGCTCTGAAATTGCAGTTCCAACTGGTACAATTAGATTTTTAGGATTTTTAATACATTCACCACTAACGCAAACAACTCTATCAATTAGAGGTTTGTTTAGCACACAAGCTTCATATATTGCAAAACAAGTACCAATATTAACAACAACAGCACCAATATCAAGTGGAAGTTTTCCACTGGGTATTTCTCTATTTATTGTAGCTTTTAATAGTTGTTTTTCATCTCCTTGAGGATATTTCAATTTGAGAGCTTGAACAGTTATTGGATAATTTTTTTCTTTTATAATAGATTTTAGTTGTTTAACTGCATCCATTTTATTTTTTTCAATTCCAATAATTACATTTGTAGCTTTGGACATTTTTTTAGCAATCATTATACCTTCAAGAACTTCTTCACTTCTCTCTAGCATAGTTCTATGATCACTTGTTAAATATGGTTCACATTCAACACCATTAATAACTAAATATTCAACAAATTTTCCTTTTGGAACCATAAATTTAACATGGGAGGGAAAGGTTGCTCCACCGAGGCCTACAACACCCAAATCTTTTATTGTTGCTATAAGATCCTCTGAACTTTTACTCTCATAATCCGCTTTTTCAAAGATTACTTCTTGTGCATCTTTATCTGCTTCAATTAAGAAAGCATCTGTAACAGCACTGTTTGCAAGTGTTTGTTTGATAATTTTCTTAATTACCCCTGAGATAGGAGAGTGAACTTCAGCGCTAATAAAACTAGAAGCTGTTGCTAACTTTTCTCCCTTTTTTACATAATCTCCAACCTTTTTTAAGGCTTTAGCTGGGGCTCCTAAATGTTGAGATAAACTTACAACTACTAAAGAAGGGATAGGCAATTTTTCTAGCTTTAGTTTATTAGAAAAGTGCTTTTGATCTTTAGGATGCACTCCACCTCTCTTAAACGTTAAAACGTCTTTAGGCATTTTAGGCTCCTTATTATTCCTATTTGATATTAATCGATAATCTAGTATATTAAATTAATAATATTGCTTATTTTTTGTAAATTTAAGCCAATAAACGACTACACTTTTGTCATATTAAAACTTATAAGGTCTATTATCAAGTATAGTTTTAATTAATTTTTCTAAAATCAACTTAATATAATATTCAAATTTTATTGCAATCAAACATATTTGTTAATATCCATTACATCACATTACAAATTGGTGATATCCAATTTCTTATAGATAAAACTTTACTATTAATTGCATTAATAGATTTATTATAAAGCTCAAAAATATTTTTTTTAAAATATAAGTTAATAAATATATTACAAATTATATGAACTATAGGTATACTATACCTATGAACCGAATTTTTAAATATGCATTTTGGAAAATGAGCGGAATAAAAGTTTATGCACTTATTGGCAAAAGTGGAACTGGAAAAAGCTTTAGATCCAAAATGATAGCTGAAGAATATAATATAAATTTAATTATAGATGATGGATTATTAATTAAAGGGAATAAACTACTAGCTGGAAAAAGTGCAAAACAAGATGCAACTTTTTTAGCTGCGGTTAGGACAGCTGTCTTTGATGATTCAAAACATTATCAAAGTGTTGTAGATGCCTTAAAGAAAGAACGTTATAGAAAGATATTGCTTATTGGAACTAGTGAAAAAATGGTAAGGAAAATAGCAACCAGATTAGATTTGCCACAACCCTATAAAATTTTTAATATAATTGATATTGCTACTAAAGATGAAATTGATAATGCTATGAGAATTAGATTCACAGAGGGTAAACATGTAATACCTGTTCCTTCTATTGAAATAACAAGAACTTCTCCAATGATAGTTATAGATTCAATGAAGGTTATGTTTACTAGAAAGATACTTAGACCTTGGAAAAGAACCAAAGTATTTGAAAAAACTGTAGTTAGGCCTCAATTTACTAGATTTGATAAAACTGTAATTAGTGAGGCAGCCTTAACTCAAATGGTTATTCACTGTCTTGATGAATTTGATCCGGCTATAAAAGTTCTTAATTTAAATGCCAAAGTTCAAGAAAATGGATATTCTCTTTCTGTAAAATTGAGAATACCCTCTAAACATATGATGCGAACTTCTCTTGGCGAACTTCAAGAATTTATTTCTGAATCATTAGAAAAATATGGATCTATTTTTATTGCCCAAGTCTTTATTGAAATGGAAGAATGGAATTAAGGGTTTGCTACCTTTGGTGCAACATTAGGAATTTTCTTTCTCTTATTTATATCATGCTTTATAGGAGCTCTTTTTTTATAAATATATTTTCTTCTTCTATCAAAATTTTTATTAGGAACTCTTGGGCGTCGAACACAACCTCGAGGAACATTAAAGCCTTTCATATCTAAAAGATTGGCACAACACAATTCAACCTCGTAATTACTTGGTGTTATTGGTGAAATCAAAACCTTAACTTGTCTAAAGGTTTCTTTAAATCTTTCTCTAGATGTTAGGCTCTCATCACTAAACAAAATTAATTCTTTTACCAAATGCAAGAGCATATTAGCTCTTTTTACTTCACCTGCTTCACCATTTTGATACTGTCTTATTTTATAATCCAACTCCAGTAAACTATTTTGAACATTATCTAAAGAAGCATATACATTAAAACAGGGCAATAAATAAACTAAAAGCTTGTATTTTTGAAGTTTTAAAAAGATATCACGACTATAACCGGAAGCTAATATTTTATTTACTTCCTCAGTTAATCTACTCGTTGATACTTTTGCTAGTTCCATATGATTTTTCTTTATAGCTCTGCTTACGCTGTGGTTTAATTTGAAATTAGTAGTAACACTATATTTAATAGCTCTAAGCATTCTAACTGGATCTTCTGTGAAACTTGTTTTTAAATCTATAATTGAAGAAATTTTTTTCTTTTTAAAATCTTCCATTGCATCATTAAAGTCTAAAACATGTTGAGTCTTAGGATCATAATAAAAAGAATTGATTGTAAAATCTCTTCTTTTTGCATCTTGCTCTACCGTACCAAAGACATTGTTGTTAATACCAAAACTCTCTTCATCAGATCTGAAGGTAGAAACTTCAAGGACTTTTTCACCATATTCTAAGTGTACTAATTTAAATCTTTTACCAATTATTCTAGAATTCCAAAATAATTTATGAATTTGTCTAGGTGAGGCACTCGTTGTTATATCAAAGTCTTTTGGTTTTTTATTTAATAACAAGTCTCTAACAGCACCACCTACCAAATAAGCTTCGGCCCCTGTTGCTTGTAGTTTTTTTACAGCACGAAGCGCATCGCCATCAATTAGAGCTATGTTTATCTTGTGTTCATTTTTAGTATAGATTTTTGCAAAAGGAATACTATTTCCCTTGGAATCATTTTTATATCGAATAAGCATTAATTTTTCTCATTACCATTTTTATATATTGTAGATATTATTTAATAGCTACTACGTAAGAATACTATGTTTATTAGCTTTTTGTAAAGCAATAGTCATTTATTACTTGATAAGTAAATAATTTGTGTGTTTTTACCTGTATTGATTGTATAATCCTCATTGATAAAAACAAAATATTCGAGTATAAATAATTTATAAAACAAATAAAAAATATTCTTTAATAACAAAAATCAATCTCCTGGAGTATATATGTCACAAAAAAATAAGATTATAGAGCCAAAAGTATTAAAAGGGTTTTCTGATTCCCTACCTAAAATTGAAATACAAAAAAAAAGAATAATAAATAAGTTAGAACAACTTTTCTCTTCCTATGGTTTTGTTCCAATCGACACTCCTGCCCTTGAATATACAGAAGTTTTACTTGGTAAAGGTGGCGGTGAAACTGACAAACAAATATTTCACTTTCAAGACAATGGTAAAAGAGAAGTAGCTCTTAGATTTGATTTAACTGTTCCTTTTGCTAGATTTTTAGCAGCCAATTACAATGAATTAGCATTCCCATTTAAAAGATATCATATCAACAAAGTTTGGAGAGGTGAAAAACCTCAAAAAGGTAGATTTAGAGAATTTTATCAATGTGATTTCGATATTGTTGGAATTGATTCTAGTGAAGCAGATTTTGAAATTCTTTCTATGATGAATCACTCCTTTAGTAAACTAGGAATCGATAACTATAAATTCCATGTTGCTCATAGAGGCTTGTTTAATGCATTTTTACAACATTTAAATCTATTAGAAAATAGTGTTGAGATATTAAGAAGTGTTGATAAACTTAGAAAAATTGGTGAAGAAAAAGTCAAAGAAAGTTTAATTGAGATTAGTGGTGAAGAACATAAAGCTCAATTAATTCTTGATTATATTAAATATGATGAAAATGAACCATTTCTTCAAACTGTAAGCAGATTATCTGCTTTATGTGGAGGAGAAACTGAGCACACTACTAGAATGACTGAGATTTTCAATTATTTAAAAAGAGCTGATATTAGTGAGCACTTTATATTAGATCCTTCTATTACTAGAGGACTCGATTATTATACTGGTATAGTTTATGAAACCTTTTTAGAAGATTTGCCTAATTTTGGATCAGTTTGTAGTGGAGGTAGGTATAATAATTTAGCATCACTCTATACAAAAAATGAAATACCAGGCGTTGGCTCTTCTATTGGACTAGATAGATTATTAAGTGCTTTGGTTGAATTAGATAGCCCCTTATTAGAGGGCTCAAGTTCTAGTGATGTAATTATTTTTAACAAAGGAGAAGAGTTTTTCTCTATTGGAAATATGATTGCAACTAAACTTAGAGAATCTTCAATAAGAGTAGATACTTACCTTTTTAATAAAAAGTTACCTCAACAGTTCAAATATGCTGAGAAAAATTCTATTCCCTATGGTATAATGTTAAATGAAGAGATTATAAGTGATAATACGTTTACACTTAAAAATTTAATAAGTAGAGAAACTTTTGAACATGTAGATGTAGAAAAAGCCCTGCTTATTATAAAAGGAAATTAATGAAAGACATGAGGCATCTGCCTGTTTATCAACACAGGCAAGAAATTATTGATTGTTTAAATTCAAATCAAGTTATTGTTGTTGAAAGCCCAACCGGCTCTGGTAAAACAACACAACTACCAATTATTTTGCATGAAGCAGGATTTGACAACAATTTATGTGTAGGTATTACACAACCTAGAAGAATCGCAACTTTATCTGTTAGTGATTTTATAAAACAGCAAGTTGGAGATAATGGGAGTTTTGTAGCTTATAAAATGCGTTTTGCAGATACTACAACAACCTCTACAAAGATTAAAGTAATGACCGATGGTATTTTATTAATGGAATTGAAAACAGATCCATTATTAAAAAACTACTCCGTTATTTTAGTTGATGAAGCGCATGAGAGATCTTTAAATATAGATTTTATACTCGGTATGCTAAAACAAGTCATACAGCAAAGACCAGACTTTAAAGTTATTATTTCATCAGCAACTATCAATACTAAAAAGTTTTCACACTTTTTTGATGACTGTCCAACAGTATCTATAAAAGCAAAGTTATTCCCTATTGAAGAAATTTATTTAACTGAAGATTTTAGTAATAATGACGTTTTAAACAATACAATTGTTAAAATAGTACAAGAGAATGAAAAAAAGAAAAGTGGTGATATCTTAATATTCTTACCAGGTGAATTTGATATAAAAAATTGTATAAAAGCTTTATCAAAAAGTGATCCTGATAAAAAACTTATAATATACCCTCTTTATGGAAGATTAAGTAAAGAAGAGCAAGAATCTGTTTTTGATAAGACTGAAGAGAATAAAACTAAGGTAGTTGTATCTACTAATATTGCTGAAACTTCAATAACTATTGATAAAATAGCAACTGTAATTGATGCAGGTCTTGCTAAAATTAACTTTTATAACCAAAAGAATTTTACAAGTTCACTAGTTACTCTTCCCATTTCGAAATCCAGTGCTATGCAAAGGAGAGGAAGATCGGGAAGAACGCAAAGTGGTACCTGCTACCGTTTATATTCTGAAAAATCTTATACCTCTAGAGATATGTACACACTAGAAGAAATTTTAAGAACTGATTTAAGTGAAGTAGTACTAAGAATGAGCGACTTGGGTCTTTATGATTATGAGCACTTTCCCTTTATAACTCGTCCAAACAAAGACGCAATTAAAAGTGCAGAAAATACTTTAAGAGTCATAGGTGCGATTGACAGTGAGAGACATTTGACACAAATTGGTGAATTTATGGTTAAGTTCCCTCTTCTCCCCCGTCATGCTCGTGTAGTAGTAGAGGCTATCTACAACTACCCTTCAGTAATTAATGAAGTACTAATTGCTATTGCTTTCTTATCTTCTAAAACACCCTTTATTTTACCTCCTGACAAGGTAGATGAAGCTAGAAGTGCTCATAAAGCTTTTAATAATGATAGGTATGGCGATTTTGCTAGTTATTTAACTCTTTATAAAACCTATTTTTCAATTGAAGTAAAAAATGACAGAATGGAATTTTGTAAAAAGAATTATTTAGATTATCAATCTATGCAAGAAATTCTACATATAGTAGGCCAATTAGGCGATATTATAAGTGAGAATGATGTTCCTTTAACTGGTAACGGCTCTATGCATGATTATATTTGTTGTATTGCTAGTGGTTTAAAACAATTTATTTGTATAAAAGAGTATGGTTATATGTACAATACTTTATTTGCAACTCAAATTTTTATTCACCCAGGTTCTGCAGATTTTAGAAACTTACCAAAATATATTGTTGCAGGTGAACTTGTTCAAACTTCAAGATTGTTTGCCAGAAGTGTATCTCCTATTTTAGAAGATTGGTTAGATGATATACAAAAAGGTCTTAAATATGAATTAGATGATAAGTTATCAAGTTTGGATTCTAGTAAAAATGGTAAAAGAAATAAAAAAGATCGCAAAGATAGAAAGACTAAAGACAGAGGTAATGAAACAGATCAAAGCGGTGGTGCTGTTACTATTTACTCTCGAAATTACAAATTGATTAAATTTAAAAGTGGTAAAAAAGAAATTAAAATTGCTAGAATTCCTTATGAAGATATTTCATATTTGGCTAAAAAGCATTTTAACAATAAAAAACCAATTCAAAACATAAAAGCTGAAGTAATATATGACGGTAAAGTTGTTCAAAAAAATGGATCTTTTTACTCTCTTTTAGCTTTAGAAAATAAATATGATAATCTAAAAAATTCTGTTTCTATAGCACCTCTAACAAATTATTATGTTGAAGATGCTGCAGATTTGATTGTTAATTTTGATAAGATATTAAAACTTACTCCTCAAGGTAAAAATCAATACTACTTTATAAAATTACATGCTTCAAAAAATCATGTTTATTTTTATGAACCTTGTAAAGATTATAGTAAAGCCTTAAATGATTCTTTGTTTGGCCTATTAGAGCTAATGGAAGATCTAAAAGATTTTAAAGACTTTGACAATTTTAAAGTTGTTCAACAATACTATTATAAATTACTCAGAATTTTAGAAGAATAAAAAATAAGTTTTTTAAACCAAGAAATCTGCCTCATTTGAGACAGATTTTTTTGTTTTTAAAGATAAATATTAAAGAGTTTCAACAAACCAACTTACAGTTTTATCTTTTAGTTCATTATATTTGCTTAAGTCACCAGTAAAAATCAAATAAGTATGATTAGCACCTTCAATAGGAATTAATTTGCTTTTAGCATTAGTACTTGCAGCTTGAACTTTTTCACTATCAGAAAAAGGTACAGTGCTATCTAAAGTTCCATGCAAAGATCCAATTGGAGCATTGATTTTAGAAGCATAATCCAATACATCCATACTATCAGCTTGATCAATCCAAGCCTTTGATAAAGGTAAAGCTTCTCTCCATTCAAACTCTAATTTGGTTTGTCCTGTTTTCATAGCTTCATCTCTCATTTCTTTTGTTGCCATATCGCTAATAACTAAGGCTCCAGCCCAAGTAGCTACACTTTTATAAGTATCATTGTTTGAAGCTGCTAGTAAAACGTCTGTTCCACCTTGACTCCAACCAAGTAATCCTATTCTCTTGCCATCAATTTCACATCTATTAGCTAAATAGTCAGCAACAACTTGAGTTTCTCTAATTGCTTCTTCATTTGTATAAAGCAAATAACTAGCCTTACTTTCTCCACTTCCTGGGAAATCGAACCTAAGAGAAGCAATTCCCTTTTCAGCTAGGGCCGGTGCTAGCATTTTATATCCGTCTCCAGCTTCATCTTTTTGACTTCCTGTGCCATGTTCCATAATTACAACAGCACAAGGTTTATCACATTTAGGCAAAGTTAAAATTGCTGGAATCATAAATTCCCCTGCATCAATTAAAATAGCTTGCTCAGTTGTTTCACTTCTAAAAGCAATTTGTTCATCTGTACTTGCACAACTCATTAAAAAGATTGTTGCAACACAGGATAAAATCAAAACAGTTTTTTTCATATTCAATACCTCTTTTTACAAGCATAAACCTGTGAAAAAAATTAAACAAGATTTATTAATATAATATTTTTGCTAAGTTCTGTGTTAGTAACAATGAAATAATCTATATTTATATATCTTTATTTATGATTTGATTAAAGTGTTACTAGTTTTATGAAAATATTTAATAAAAAAGAATAGAGAGAGTTTTTCTTAATACGTTTTCATTATCGTATAATATAGAACTCAAACTGCTTTTATCGCAACCTGGAAAAAATCAATGCAGCAATTCCTATCCAGAGATTTTGATTCCTATATACTCCGAAGAAAAAAGAAAAAAACATTATAGTTGTTAAAATTGGTAAAAAAGTCATAATCCTGAATCCGTATAGATAAAAACCCAAATATATTAACAAATGTTAAGTAATATCTATAGAATAAAATAACCCCTTATGTTACATGATCTTTATCCGAGAAGTCGAATAATGACCACGCAACTTCTGAGCAGTATCATAGTGAAATAAAAATTGATTTAAACTTTGAAAGATTAGCTTCTGGAAAAAATAGAGTAAGCAAAATGTTACTTGCTGCATTAACAAATGCCTATAATATTCTAAGAATAATTGGACATTTTACTCTGTTAAATCAAAATTATTTACCAGAAGGGGCTACTGGTAATAGAGATAGAATTAGAATGAAAACAGTCTTGAGAGATATAATTTATGTAAGTGCTCATTATATAAGAAAAGGGAAAGACATGGTTCTTCGGCTATATAACAAAAATCCTTGGACAAAATTACTGCTGAGGCTTGATAATAATATCAACAAATACTTTCCAATTTCAGTTTAAAAAAATAAATTAATTAGAATTTAACAGACTTCTAATACCAATTAGAATAATTCAATACGTCCAACATTAAAAAATTTTGTAAAAAATATTAACTTTTGGTGCTGCATGAAATCAAACCGGTTAGAAATGAAACCAGGAAACAAATAGAAAAATAAATCGTAAAAATTTAGTAGCTTTAATCCTTTTATTTTCAAGAAATAACAGCACTTTCTAATTTATGCCTATTTATACGTATTCAGGATAATATAAAAATTCGGGTCTGTAGCCAAATTGTCGGGAGTTGCAAGAATGCATAAATATCTTTTGTATCTAATAAGGCATTAAACGAAAGCATTCCTCTATTGCTGCAAAGATACTGAATCATGATAAGAGCAGGATACTT
>Ga0307991_1000475_pt1 | contig 28869 bp, 30 predicted proteins | sample EllFjometagen131_FD_203146 | JGI IMG/M metagenome (GOLD analysis project Ga0307991, IMG submission 203146) | Marine microbial communities from Ellis Fjord, Antarctic Ocean - #131 | ecosystem: Environmental > Aquatic > Marine > Unclassified | place: Southern Ocean | collected 2014-10-08 | reverse complement strand
AGGCAATCATGGGAATCAAGATACTGGCCGCAGTTTGACCTTTGATGGATCCCATCATACTGACAGACGCCAATAAAAATCCAATAAAATAACTGCCGCCGTCGCCCATGAAAATAGATGCCGGGTTGGTATTAAAAACCAGAAACCCCAGCAAGGATCCGGCCAAAGCAGCCAGCACCGCAGCCGGGACATATCTTCCGCCTAAAACGCTGAGGATGAGAAGAAACAGACTTATCAGGAATCCAACACCTGCTGCCAGACCATCCAATCCATCAATCAGATTAATGGCGTTTATTACCAGCACCACCCAGAACACCGTTATCGGTAGGGAAAGGCCGATTTGTGCCAAAGAATGGTGGGGTAAAAACGTAAGCAGTTCAATGCGAAGTCCGCCGCAGTATGCAACAATACCAGCCAGAATCTGGACGGAGAATTTGGCCAGGTATCCCAAATGCCAGATATCGTCAATGAAACCAAGCCCAAAGACCAGCAACGCACCAAGGAATAACCAGAGGATTCTGGGATCCTGAAAAATTTTTACGGTGATATCATTTTGATAAAAAAAACAGGACGCACCGCTGATCGCGCAGGCCAAAAAAATGGCAACACCACCGATACGGGGAACCGGAATGGAATGTACTTTCCTGGCGGACGGTCTGTCCATCAGATTATACTTTTTGGCAATCCGGATCACAAACGGGGTGGATGCCATGGAAAGTATTAATGAAGTTAAAAATATGCCGAGTATTGTTCCCATTATGTCATGCTCTGTTTATATGAGATTAGACCTTAGATTGCTATTAAGTACCATTTTATTCAGGCAGAGTTAGTTTTCCGTCACGAACAAGAATATCCTCTATTGCCTGGATATATTTTTGGCTCACAATATCCTGATCAAATTCACGTATCACTTTTTCTCTTCCGTTTGCACCCAATCGGGCCCTTTCCTTACTGTCCAGTCCGATCATCTTTTCCATTTTATCAAAAAGCGACCGACTGTCGCGTGGGCGGCATAAAAATCCGTTAAAGCCATCTTCCACCACATCCCGGCAACCGCTCACATCCGTGGTGATGATGGGTTTGCCCATTGCCGCAGCTTCCAGCAATGAACGGGGCAAGCCTTCTCTATATGACGGTAAAACAATACAGTCAGCCTCTTGTATGAAATCCTCCACATAATCTGAAGCCCCTATATAAATTATCCCCTCAGTCTCAGTTAGTCGATCCATTTCCGTTTTTGATATTGCCTGAGGGTTGTCTGAATCAAGAAAACCTAAAAGTTGAAATTCAACATCAGCCCGTTTTGGTAAAAGCAATTTGGCCGCTTCGACATATTCCCCCGCCCCTTTATCCCACAGCATTCTGGACAATAAAAGGAAAACAAATTTCCCATTTTCTTTCACAGAGTTGGAAGAATCAGTAAATCTGGATAAATCCACTCCCGACCCGGGAATCCTCTCTGCAATGTTTTCCAAAACAAGGCCTTCTTTTATAAACATTTTCATGTCTTCATGATTCTGAAAAAAAACTTTTGCCGGTACCTTCATCGCCAATTGATATAACCTTTTTGCAAATTTTGTCACCAAACCGGGGTTGATAAATAAACTGCCCAGGCCAGCAATATTACTGATGGTTTTTATTCCCAGCAAATAAGCGGCAAAATTCCCATAAACATTCGGCTTAATTGTATATAGCAACAATATATCCGGCTTTGTCTTTTTTAATAACTTAAAAAAATTTAAAAAAGTGACTATATCGCCAAAAGGATTTACAGATTTTGACTTGATGGGAATATGATGAAATGGATAGGGGATTTTACGGCTATATTCATCTTCTGGTGCAATGACGATGATTTCGTGACCCAGTCCGCTTAATCGATCCAAAAGCGGTAAGCGAAAATTATAGATATTCCACGAAGCGTTTAAAACAATTGCAATTTTTGCCATGCCTTAGTTTTCCGTCAACGCCTTAAGATTCTCAATATACTTCTGTGAAATTAACGCCTTATCAAAATCTTTCGCTCTATCGATTCCATGCTTAGAATAAGATTCAAACCTGTTTGTATCTTCAAACAAATCCTTCACGGCTTTGGCCAACGTTTCAGGATCATTCACCGGTACCAGTACTCCGAACTGTGCGAATTCAATTTCCCCTGGTTTTAATTTAATTTGCACATCAGTATCAGGTGCCAGAATCTCCCGGGGACCGCTTTCACAATCTGTGGAGACAACTGCCGTGCCGGATATAAATGCTTCGACAATTACATTGGAGAACCCTTCATATTCCGAGGCGGAAATCAAAATATCCGACCGGGAAATATATTTAAACGGGTTTTCAACCCTTCCCGGCAAATGAACGCTTTCCTTCAGATTCAATTTGTTTATCAATGCCCGGATATTTGATTTTTCCGGACCATCGCCAAGAATTATTAATTCGAGAGTAAAACCGTCTTTTTTCAGCAAGCCAACTGCTTTAACAATATCTTGGAATCGCTTAACTTTTTCAATCCGACCGACTGACACCAGGTATTTCTTGTCTGGATCAAAAACAAATTCATTCGTTGTTAAAGGCGAATCCTTCAGTTTGAGTATCCCGTTCACATCAAACGGATTGTTGATTACCTGCATGGCATTTTTAAATTCTCCCAAATTTTTCAGGTCATGCATCATCCCTTTTGAAGGAAAAATTAACTGGTCTGCCTTGCTGTAAAGTCGTTTTATTAACCATAGATTTATCCGACCTGCCAGTTTTTCATCTTTATACCGACTGGCGATACCGTGATTTACCAGCTGCGTTTTATGGGTTGATCCAAGAAATTTTGCCAGAATATTAACATAGTTTGACCGGTATAAATGGCTTTGCACAACCTGAATATTTTCTTTTTTGATCAGTTTCTTTAATCGCAGTGCAAAAAGAAAGAGAGAAAAAAATTTCCTGACAGCATTTTCATTCGTTCCGGTTTGCCCAGACAAGTAATGAATTTGATGATTCGATTCATAAAAATTATTTTTTTCCAGACACACGAAAATAATATCGATCCCTTTTTGTTTATACTCATCACACAGGGTCAATGCGACTTTTTCGCCGCCACCACTGGCAAGCGAATTAATCAGTATACATAAATTTACCATGATCAGATTACACCTTTATAGACATCAGCAACTTTTTCAGCGCATCTGTCCCAGGTGAATTCTTTTGCTCTGGCCTGTCCTTTCTTAATAAGGGCTTGAGCCAATGAATAATTTTGGCAAACTGATAAAACCGCCTCTGCAATTTCATCTACTTTATACGGATCGACGAGCAATGCCGCCTCACCTGCCACTTCCGGTAAAGAATAGACATTTGATGTAACCACCGGACAACCGGCTGCCATTGCCTCCAGCACCGTCAGTCCAAACCCCTCATATAATGACGGATGGATATAAAGACTCGCAAGAGCATATAGGGTTCTCAACTGTTCATCGGACACATAGCCGACCTGATGAATTCGATGGGCAAATGCCGGATTATTGATTTCTTTGAAAACTTCATCCATCCCCCAGCCACTGCCTCCGACCAGCACCAGGTGATGAGGAATACGGTCCGAAATTTTTGATAATGCCTGAATAAGCCGCATCACATTCTTCCTGGGGCTTATTTTGCCAGTCGCTAAAATAAACGGGATACCTTGATCCGGCAAATTGTTTAACGATGCCAGACAATCGCTGTAGGTATCTTTTAAAAAAAAAGGGTTCACCCCTTCATGTACTATATGAATACGATTTGCCAGATTCTGGCTTGTATAAGATGCCAGCTCATCTGCGGTTGACTTTGAAACACATACAATCGCATCAGCCTTGGCCACGGCCTGATTAAAACTGCGTTTCATTATCCAGGGGCTGATATTTGAAAAAAATTCCGGATGGGTCAACGGCCCGATATCATGAACCGTCACCACATAGGGTTTTCGGGTGGCAATAGGATAACCGAGTGAAGCGGCATGAACCACATCGACCGGATTGTCGAGCCAATGTTCAATGGGCGGTCTATTCAGAAAAGCCCACGCCAAAGGCGTCAACCGTCTTCCCCAAGGCAGCAATTGAAGACCAAATTCATTTCTAAGCTGCCTGATGCCATCCGCATTACAACTGCTCCAGGCGGCAACCGGAGTCACTTCAAGTTCTGGCTGTATCTTACGCAAAGCGGAATAGAGCTGATGGGAATACCGGGCCAGACCATGCCCCTCAGAGTCTGCAAACTGATTTGAAAAATAGGCTATATGCACGTTGTTACTTCTTATTATATTATGTCTTTTGGCACTTTTTTATATAAAGCCATTGAAAATGTTTCTGCGGCTTGTTCTTTCACAAAAAAGTGAAACAATATCACCCATAAGCGCCAAACAAAATAAGCAGGAAAGAAAAAAGAAAAATATGAGCTCTTATAGTAAAAACGCTCGGCTATGATTGAAAAATCATTATCCTTACACAATTTTCTCATATGAAATGGGGTACATTGATCATAGAATGCGACAAAGCCTTTTTCCCCTTTACTTTTCGGATAAATGGCATAAAGGATTCTCTTTTTTATTTTTTGCGGAATGAGAATATTTAACCTTGCAAAAACAGAATTTTTAGATGGTACAAAAACAAGAGCCACACCACCAGGTTTTAAAATACTGTATATAGATAAAACCGCTTTTTTTATGTCTTTTACATGTTCCAGTAAGGCTTGACAAATTACAATGTCAGCATTGCAATTACCTGAATATTTAGTTATGTCAGCACAAATAATTTTGTCATATGAACCCTCTGGCGCTGAGTTTAATCCCTTTTTGTCGATATCCAAACCGACCACCAAACAGCTCAGCAAATCCTTTTTTTCTTTAGTCAAGTATGGATTCTTACCACCGCCAACATCATAAATGATTAAACCCTTTTTCAAGTATGCGGGGACAAAAGAAGTTAAAAAATCACTGTTCCCATCGACAGTATATTGTTTAGGGAACAATTTATCAAAATTGAGACTTAGCCTCCTTTGACTATTAATGACACTGCGAAACATACATCCCCTTTCAAGAATATGAATAGAAAACATCATGAAGCATCCTGACAGTTAACAGGAGTACTGTCAGTGTGATTTAATCGCCAATTTGCTCTTTCCAAAAATACGATTCCAGACCAACCGTGTTTTGCCTCTTAATTCAGCAGATAACATCATGCCGGTTAACGCAGCATATGAATCAAAATTAAACGGCCAGACAAGTATGGCCAACAAATACATAGAAAATGCCTTTTTTCTTGAAATGCCGCGATGAAAATAAACTCTTCCCCGACGTCGGTACATTGCCGAACGGGCTGCCAGGCTGACCCAAAAAAAGAATTTTGCTCTAAGGAAAGCATATTTACGGAAAATTGTCTGATGCGCATCAATTTCCCGATGCGCTTGTGACCGGACCCGTTCGCCCGGATGATTGCCCTGTTCAACCAGGATATCCGGAACACAGCCGATCCGGTATTTTTCTGAAAGACGAATCCACATATCCCAATCCTGACGGGCAGGCAAGCTAATATCAAAATTGCCGACGTTAGCGAAACATTCTTTTCTGACAACCCAGGCTGATGTTGCTTCCGTGACATCATGAATCAGAAGCTGCCGGAGTAAATCACCTTCTGGATATGCCCGGGGAGAAAACTTTTCTTTTTCACCAGTAATCAGGTCAACATTTAGCATTCCACAGTAGACACCACCGATATCCGCATTTTTTTCCAAAATGGGTACCTGTTTTGCCAGTTTATCCGGCAACCACTGGTCATCACTATCTAAAAAGGCGATGAATTCTCCGTGAGATTCATCGATCCCCCGGTTCCTGGCCGCATTCCCTCCCTGGTTTGTTTGGCTTGTCCAGCGAACCACAAACGCTTTTGGGTCGCTATACTGTTTCGCCCATTTACGGACAACACTTAGCGTATCATCTGTGGAACCGTCATCCACGACCACAACTTCAATGGGCCGATAGGACTGCTGCCAAATACTTTCCAAAGAGTTCATCAAAAGGTCTGAACGATTATACGTGGGGACAACACAAGATATCCATCCCGGACAAAAACCCTGAGGATTCATTTTTTTTGAGTTTGTTACCATTGCAGAGATTATTATCCGTTTTGGATCAGCATGTATTATATAATTAAACTTTAATTTATAGAATTATTACCGGAATGGCTCCACAGGTCGCGTAGTTCATTTTCTATGTCAGATCTATCCAGCCTGTTCTGCTCGTCCCAAACAAGGGCATATGCCCGAAACATAGCGCAAGCGGCGTGCAAGGCAAACAACAAGCCCAACGTACCATCTCTATAACCCCGTTTCTTTACCAACTTAGCAATAAATTCCTTCAAAGGCATCAATAGAAGATGCCACCACCTTATTTGAGTTCCGTTTTCAGTCAGTATCGCAGCCTGTTCCTGGCAATACAGGAAACTTTTTCCCATTCTCTCTTTGTATGATTCGTCATTCAGGTGCCACATTTTCTCTTTAAGCTGGCCAATATTTTCAGGTGGAGTATCAATAATACATTTTTCATGGTACATTCCGCTGAATCTTAAAATATTGCTTTTTGCCAAATGAACCAGGTTCCAATCCTGCCAACCGCCGCCATGCATAGGCCGGTGCAGAAAATAATTCAGTCGCCTGAATCTATATGCCACTTTGCTCTCATCTCGAACTGCCGTCATAATTTCTTTGGCCAGCTCAGGGGTAACCCGTTCATCAATATCCATATGAAGAAGCCAGTCGCAAGACGATACTGCAATACCTTTATTGCGCTGATGACTGAAAAATTCCCCTTCATTTCGCGGTGAGGGGATAAACTTCACTTTAGTAGGCATACCGGTCGCTGCAATCTCAGCCGTCCGATCAGATGAACCATCATCAATGATTACAATTTCATCCACCCAAGGCAGCAGATGGGAGATAAAGCTTTCTAAATCGCGTTCTTCATTGTAACTGATTGCCACCACACCCAATCTATGTTTTGTGCTATTATTATCATTTTTGTTTGACATTTGAATCCTATTTCCGTCGAATAATGCTCAAAATGAAGGGTTTGATGAACCGATCAAATAATCGGGCTTTAACAAGCTTTAATGTCCCTTTGATTTGCCGGTGAATTCTTTCTTTTGCTGGCATTCCAGGTTTGGGCGGATTATAAAGATTTTCTTCAGTGTAGCCGAAATACTTGGCAATGCGTGCGACACTGTCATTCAGCTGTAGGGTATACGCAGGGTCTTCAATCCATTTGGAAACTGAATTTCTATGAATACTTTCACCAAGCGTATTGCAATGATCCAACCCGAGAAATTCGCATACTTTTCCGAATTCCTGCTTTGACCGGATAATCAAATCCTCATATCGAACAAGATGGAACCGATCCTGCCCAACCATCGCCTTCAATAAAAGAATATTACGGTAACAATGAGCCCATCCGAACTGGCGTTCAACCGGATCCGTTAAAAAAAGTTTCTGGGCAGAATACATCACCGCCATGGGATTTCTTACCAATCCAATAAACCGGACATCAAATTCATCCGTCTCAGCCCACTTCATCATCAAATCCAGGGCTGCCCAATGATGCGGATGCTGGGGTGATTTTTCAAAAAATACCGGTTGGGCAAACTTCCGGCATATTGCATTCCAACCTTCAAAAACGATCATTTCATCATCACCAGGTAATACAAAACTGGGGACATTCCTGCGGATACAGTCAATCATATATTGCCGGGCTCCCAGACGGGTACCGTAACCATTATAAACTTTGTTACCATAAAAAAGCTGCTTTGGCATTTTAAGCATACATGCAGCTTTTAACCAGTGATGCGTCTCATTGTAAGTATGTGGAGAGTATTCTACATGCTTAATATCAGGATGTTTACATAGCTCATCTTCAAACATAGTTGACCCAGAGCGTTTATCGGATAATAAGATGGCGACCACAGGTTTCATTCTAAAACCACCTCGTTTTGCTGATCAGCCAGCATTCTATCGCAGGACATCATAAAACCGTAAAAAAAGAAAAACAGGATTACCCCGCGGGCTTCCCCGACCATGGCATGACCTGGAAGCCACCAAAAAAGTAAACCCACCCATGCCATCAGAAAAGCCTGCCAGGTTATCTTGTAAAGTGGCGATCCTTCGGGGACTGGACCTTGTAATCGCTTCAAAATAAATCGAAGTCCGTTGAACATTATTAACGTATGAGTGATCGCCGCTAACATTCCATAACAATAATAGGCCATTCCAAAACCCGAATGTTTGGATAATCCGGCCGCCTCATACAGCTCGGCCGCCACATGCCCTCGGCTAGAAAGCTTTTGACCGACTCTTCCGGCACCTGCCACCAGCCAGACCGGATGATCCATTAAATGAGAAAATGGTTGGGTGTACGATAACAATCGATTTCCAAAGCTTTTTTCTTCATAGGGATTTTCGATTGCAAGCTGCGTTTTCTCAAAGACACGGTCCACCATGAACAATTCCGATTTCCACCCAAGCCGAAAGACTACGATTGTCAGGCCAATCACCAGAATCGCTGTATTCCGCCGACTTTTTGCAAAGCCGAGAATCATTGACATTGCACCAATAACAATTACCGTAAGCCAGGCTGCCCGGCCATAGGTCATTAACATAGCAATCGGCGTTGTAATGGTTGTAATATGTAACAATATACGCCATTTTCCATCAATTCCGGGCCACTTAATTGCCAGAAAAGTAAAAGCCCACATGGTTCCCAGAAAACCGGTAGTAATTGTTGACGTGCCAATCAACGACTGACCCCGCATCGCCTCAGTCAGCCCCCCATAATAAAGTGTTCTGCGAGCTAAACTTTCGGAATTAGGAACTAAAAAGTCATAAGAAAAAATGGTATTCATTACAAGTGAACGAGTTGGTGCAAAGGAATACAAGATAGTGACCGCAGAAGCACAGAACAGGCCGACCACAATTGCCTTCAAAATAACAGAACACGCCTCCGTATTATTTACCAAACTGGGAACTGTGAAAAACAGAGAAACAGCCAAAGAAAATTCCACCACAATATAGACAGATTCCAACACCGCTCCGTATGTGACTAATCCGCGAAGTTCCCCAAGCCAAATGAGCATTAGATAAAAAGTAACTAAGTTAGGCAGGGGAGAGTTCAACGATGCCCACTTCACTGTCGGCAATCGGTTTGAAGACAGTAATAAATAGGCAATAAGGCCATCAATGACATAGAGTGGTGCCGGCCCAATCATTATTCTAAGCTTGGGTGCTGCCAGCAGCAAAAACACCATTACCCCCAACCAACGCAGAAGCTGAGATGACTCGCCAACCCGTTGATTTAACCCTGATCGGGCAAGAGTATGTCTTGTGTTGACGCCCCGTTTTAATGCAAGGTTAGGCATAATAACGATCTGATAAACCAACATAAAACAGAAAGTTTTTGATAGCTCGCTTGAGTGATTCAGGGAGAAAGGATTGCCAAGAATTGTGATCAGCAAATGCCGGGTCCAATTGAAAAGACGACCACGGAAGCGGTGTCCACGGCAACGGCGGAGTCTGCATCACCTCACAAATCAGCAATGAATAATCCTTTCCAACCCTCTCTTTGGAAAACCGTTTGCGGGCATCGATAGCGGTCGCCACTGACATTTTCTCCAAAAGCTTCCGGTTTTCAGATAATTCGGCAATACGTGACGCAAAAGCCTCACATTCCGCAATAGGACACACAAAACCGGTGACACCATCTTTAATAATGAAGTCGGTAATGCCTTCCAACCTCCAGGCCACCGGAACACAGCCTGCCATAATCGCCTCAAGGAGTGCATTGGGGCACCCTTCAAACCGCGAAGGGAAAAGATAAACGTCAATATTTTGGAAAAAGTCTGCCACCTCATTTGGCTGGAGAGCCCCGATCAAGGATACACTGCCATTTTGAATAAAACTTTTTAATTCTGCCTCCAGGACCTTCCCATGCACCCCCTTGCCGGCAATTTTGCAGGTTAACTTTACGCCCTGCTTATGCAAATGCCGAAGTATTTCCGGTAAAAATAGGACTCCTTTCTGGTTGTGCTCCAGCCTTCCAAGAAAACCTAACCGTAAAACAGTATCTTCTCCTCTCCTTATTTTTGCGGCATTCTCAAACAATAAGGGATCAATACCGTTTGGTATCATGGAAATACGGTCGGCATCGACGTCATAGCCTTCGATCAAATCCCGACCATGACGCGGAGCAGTGGTCACAATTCGCATGAGTCTATCGTAACAAGATACTGTAATTTTATAACCATGATCAAAGGCATTTGCACACCTCGCCATGACTCTGATTTTTTCAGGCAAATAAGGCAGTGCCGACAATATGGCAACCGAATTAATGGCAAACACGATATCAACGCCGGTCTTTTCGCACCAATCAGCAAAAACAGTTGCTTGTTTCTTTATATCAGTTATGGTTTCCGCCAAGAGAACACAACCGTCATCCACGAAGGCATCTTCAATCAAATCACCTTCCGCTTTTCCAACTGACACGCATCTCATATCAATGTCATATTCAAGCAGCTTAGGCCGGATTGTTCTGTAAAATGTGAAGGTTCCCCCATCTTTAGGCACGGAACCAAAGGCAATAATGATATTGTTCAAAAATCGAATCCCTTACAAAACATACTTCATTTATTTTAATTCTTACTCATTTTTTTTTCACTGCTCTTGGCTTCATTAAGAGCTTCAATTATACCGGCTAATTTTCTTGCAGATTCTGATATGCTATATTGTTTTTTTATTTTTCGCCTACCGGCTTGTCCAAATTTTTTTCGCTGATTCGGGTCAGTTATTAATTTTTCAAGAGCATCAACCCACTCTTTTGTATCATTCGCGTGATATCCATCTATTCCTTCAGCAACAATATCCTTATTCGCCCCCACAGGACTGATGATCACGGGTATCTGCATTGCCATGTATTCTAAAGCCTTCAATCCACACTTGTGTCGATTGAATTCATTATCAAGAACCGGATAAAGGCCGATATCGAACTCCGCCAGATGGTTTTGAACAGCCAAAGGATCACTCCAGCAAATTTGATCAACAAAAACGGTTTCAATCCCTGGGATATCTGAAAAAGCTTCATAAAGTTGTTTGTTACCGCATGCCCCCACTATTATAAAACGTACTCTTTGCTGCGAACCAATAATTTTCAAAGGATCTGAAAGGATTTCGACCAGGTCATTGCCGTAATGGGCACCATTGCCGATCCAACCCAAGCAGACAGGTCCCCGGAACTCGACCTTTTCAATGGGAACATAATTCTCAAGCTTGATACTGGTCGGCAAAAAAAAGGAATTCGGCTGGTATTCCCTACTGTAATCCAGCAGCGCTTGACTGCCGGCGACAACAGCGGAGGCCCGTGTCATCATTTTTCGGGCATTTCGCAAAGTGACTGGACTGTTAATCCGGGAAGGAGCATCGTCCAAATCATAAAATGTCTTTTTGCCGACAGCGTTTGCAATTTCCATCAAACGGACATGCCATTTGGAACAGTTTTTTTGGAAATAAACAACATCATGACCAGGCATTCTTGCCAGGCAATGCAACAATGAAATCCGGTTCTGACCATAAACCACACTGCATTCCACGCATAGTCTCTCAAGTGCTTCAGCCATCCAGAAACCTCGAACCCTCGAGCTAGCCATACTTCGGTCACCCAACAGATAAAACAGTATTTTCAATTGTTGCATTGATATCCCTTTCTATGAACAATGAATACATGGCAAGTTCAGCTATGGCTTGTTAGTTACTAAGCGCGACTAACTCAATTTTGGTTTTGAATTATGCGCGGTACTTTTTCGTTTGTTACTGATGGTCAGATCCTTTTTTGTGTGAGAGACTCAGAGCTTAACACATTGTCCAATTTTAAAGGGCCACCGCAATCGTTATGGTCTAAAAAAGAAGATAATACCCCGTTCTTAACTGGCCAATAGTGCTTCCTCTTGAAAATGAATTTTATATTGCAAAAGACACTGGTTAATAAACTCTTTTCTTTTTTTTGTATTGTTATTCAATTTAGAAAAAAATCTTTTAAACTCACCTTCACTTGCACACATCTTCCCCAAACAAACCATAACTTGAACAAATAATAGACTTTGATCTGTTATGAATGGCAACCATATAACGCCTGCTCCAACCTTAACGATATCAACTCCTGAAGTCGAATTAGCAGTCATAGCGACACAATCAAAACAAGAAATATCTTCCATAGGGATATCTGTGATATCATAAATATCAAATCCCACTCTTCTCAATATTTTTAATTGAATATCAGAAACCGCATTTATCTTTTTCTTTAATGGATGACTCCTTAAATAAATGTTTTTAAAACCTCTTAGATTTATGGATGCTATTAGTTCAAAAATTGCATTATTGCACCTGTATTGAGACAAAAGAAGAATTATTCCTTCATTTAATTCCACAGCCGGTTTTTTATCTCCATTTATAATTTTCGTATCATTTATGACATTGATTGAGCCTCTCTTAATACCTTGCTCAATCAATGTTTTTTTACTAAAATGGTCTCGAACGAAAAAGATATCCCCGATATAAGTTTGATTATACCCATTAATGTCAAATGAAGAGCATCTATCTTCAGGCCGATCATTAGATAGCATTGCCCTTGAAGCGACTATAACCACTTTAATATTATTACGATAAGCAATCGTTGCGGGCAACCTACTATGTGTGGATGAAAGAGAGGAAACTAGATATAGAGCTTTTACATTAATTGATTTGAACGCTTCATCAAATAATAATGCTCTTGTTACTATTTTGAAAAACTGTATTGCTGTTTGTGAAGATACTAATCTATAAAAAAGGTTTGCATTTAAAGTATGGCCATTAGCCCTGCATTCATTTCTTATCAAGAACTTTATTTTACTTACAATTATAATTGTCTTTAAAAATATTTTAAAATTAAAAAACATTGCAAAATCGAATTCTTTATAGTGCATGTTGTTTACATTTGGAGGCCTAAAAATAAATTTATTAAAATGATAAATTTTTTCAGACTGTACATTCTTTAATACACTTAAATACCGTCTTATATCAGAATCATTTCTTAGTTGTACAAAATATATATTGTCTATTTTCCCTTTGTTTTGAACTTTAAATTTTATAGATCTAAATACAAATGACCCAAGATTTTTATAAGATTTAATATGTTTATCATACAATACTTTTAATTTATCAAATGGGGAAAAAACACTATATTCTACCGGGACCGGAAGCATGTTTTTCATTGCATGATATAGTTCTTTTGGTATGACCCGTTGCAATATGATTTTTTTAACATTTCTGAGAGATATCAAATAACAGATAACTTCTATCATAAAATAAAAATATGGGGTTCCAATAAATCCATCAATGCGATGCGATTCCCAAGTGAAGCACCAAACAAACTCTCCGAATTTCCTATTTTTCATCCTTTCAGCTACTTCAGCGATATCTTTTTCTAATTGATCTATTGCCCTTTTCCACAGATCGTTTTTTTTTTGATACGAAATAAAACTACTCGCATCTATTTCATTTAAATAAATACGATATGTATATTGTTTATCAATATATATATTGATATTTCCCATTACAGACCTCGGAATTCGAAAATGAAATATTGCTAATATTGTTAATATTGTTTTTAATATCAATATGTTTTGCTGTTCAATGAGATTAACTGGACACTCGTATCCAGTTAAAAAATCAAAAAATCTATATGTGGCATTTATCAACGGTCACAAACCACTATATATAGTTTTATTGCTTTTTGGAGCTCTCTAAATTGTCTAAAAAAATGACCTCAAAAAGTTGCTTTATCAAGAGGTCTGCATTAAAAACTTTACTCTGAATTTATACAATTCTTTATAAAAAGATAGAATGAATGATTGTTACTTTTCAGAACTTTGAGAGCTTTCATTATTTAAAATTAATTGAATTTTTTTAAAATCTTGTAAATTTTTGACTTGCACACTATCTTCATACCCCATCCGAATATACCCAATATTCTCCCCAAACATATCGGAGTCTTTAAGCACTTCCCACCAAACAGCTATTACTGCTCCGTTAAATCTGTATATTATTTCCCTCTCATACATGAGGCCATCGAACCTTCCAGAATTGAGAAGCTTTAGGCCTTTGCGATCATGAACAAATAGCGGCTCACGTTCCTTAATAACTGAAACCACTGAATCGCAGGTATTAATTCGTAGGACATCAATGGCATTATCCACATGCTCTGGTTTACGCAATGGAGCGTGCAAACTCAAAAAAAGGACGATGTCCGGATAGCTTTGGTACTTATCCTTATAGGCCTCACTGGCGTGAAGCAGTATATCACGGAGTCGAATATGAGATCCGGACAATTCTTTTGGCCGTTCGACCTGCATATGTTTTTTAACCTTTCCCGATTCATAGAGTTCACGCGAAAACTCGATTACTTTATTACTATCCGAAGTTACTGCAACCTCTGTAACACCATTAGCGCCCTGTGCTGAATCCAAGGCACTCTGCAGCATACTTCTTTTACCTATCATTCGAAAAGGTACTCCTTGAAAATCCGGATAAGATTCTTTGATTGGAATTACGGCAAGGCATGAGGGGATATAATTTCCTTCGAGCTTTGATCGAGTTTTCGCAATAATATTTGCTCTTGCAGTCAATAGCTTATCAGAATCACGGCTTAGCGATTTGTCATGCTGACGGTAATAGAATAAAGGCGCTTCCAGACTTGCGACCTTGACCCGATTAACAAATTTAAACCATAGCTCCCAGCCATCCTGGGCGTTTACATCTTCTGAGTATCCGCCAACGGCCTTGAGCATACGTGTCCGAACCATCGTACATGCCCCATGCGGAGGCAAATGGCCTGAAGCATCTTCGACGCCAATCTTGCGCCTTCGCTCGATACCGATAACCTGACCATCCGGATCCGTGTAAAAATAATTTCCATAGACCAGTCCTAATTTAGAATCAGATTCAAGCTTTGCAGCCATTAAAAGCAGTGCGGATTCTTCAAACCAGTCATCCGCATCAAGACGTACGATATAACGACCGTTTGCAAGGCTCAGAATCTTATTAGCTATCTTTTGGAGTCCTAAGGGCATTTCATGACGGAGAACTATTATTTTCTGAGGTTTTTCAGATCGATATTGATTCGCAATTACTGGCGTTTCATCACTTGAGGCTTCATCTATTATAAAGAGTTCCCAATTTTTATATAACTGTCCCTCGACACTTTCAATGGCATTGCCAAGAAATCGACCATAATTTCTGCACGGAATATAGACTGTAATTAGAGGCTCTGTATTCACGTTCGTTTTCCTATCTTTTTAGAAGGGACTCCCCCATAAATACAAAAGCTTGGGATATCCCCTGTTACAACAGCTTTTGCGCCTACAACAGCACCTTTTTCTATTTTGACACCAGGCAACACAGTCACATGACCTCCAAGCCAAACGTCTGAACCAATTTTAATTTTTCCATATGTGTGCTTTTGATCTTGTATATATTTACCTTTTTTTGTTCCATGATTAGAGCTTTGTATATAACAAAAACCGGATATAAGCACCTTCTCCCCTATAACAACATCTTCTCCGCAATTAAAAACTGAATAAAGCCCAATTTTAACACTTCTTCCTACTTTTAAAATGGCATTATTTGCTGCGACCAGCCGACAGCCATCATCGATGGAGACATTGTCTTCTATTATAATCTGGCCATTTTCCCTGTTTCGTATATCAATATCTCCAAATATCTTAACATTATTGCCGATTATGATATTCCTTGCTCTTCCTCTAATTTTTAATTTTGGAACACCCTGAATATAGAATTCCGAACCGACCTTAACTCCCTTAAGCCGCAGCACAAGAGCTACTATTTTACTGTTTAACCGATAGATGTAGTCTCCAAAAAGAAAAGCCAATAATTTCAAATTATCTATTACTCCTGGTTATTAAATCTGTTTTTTCTATTTTCTTAAATGGTTGAAGATCTATCTTCGCTTTCTTTTCAATAATATCAGCAGCATCTCTTGCATCTATACCATGATTGGGTCGCAAAAAGGTTAGGTCTTTAACTTTAATCACTTCGCCTTGTTTTAGTATTCGGTTGGCATAAGCAGCTCTTCTAAAAGAGACGACATGCCCCTCCTCAATTTCTGTTTTTTGCGGAACCTTAAAGTTCTGACCACGTAAATTGCAAATAGACTTCAAGTCTATTTGCAGCTTCAAAACCTCTTCAGGTGTAAGAGACACTTTATGATCACGAAAAGCTTTTCCTTCCCGGCTGTCAGTAAAATGGAATTCAAGCACTTCAGCACCCATTGCAGCAGCTGTACGCAGGGCAAGACCTCTTTCTGTATGATCAGAATAACCAACGGTTAACCCAGTGAATTGTCTTAAAGTATCCATCACCCGGAGGTTTGCCTCTTCATCCGTTATCGGATACATGGCTGTACATTGAAGCAAACACAGCCATTCAGGATATCGATAACGTTCATCCATGGCTTGAATCTGGGCAACTGCCTGCAATACTTCATCCAGTGAGGCCAAACCGGTTGACAAAATAATGGGCTTTCTTCTTCTGGCAAATTCACGAATTATCGGCCAGGCAGTCAGATCGCCTGAGCCGATTTTGTAAACAGAAAGATAAGGATCTATCCAGTCCAACATCTCAAGATCCCATACAGAAGCAAGATATCCAACGCCACCATGCTGACATACTTGAGCCAATTCAATATGCTGTTTACGAGTTAGTTCAAATTTTTTAAAATGCCTGTTCCTGTCAGGACTTTCAACCGGGCTGACAAGGGTATCGCCACGATAAAGTTGAAATTTTACATAATCCACTCCTACAGTAATGGCTTTTTCTGTCAGTTTTTTGGCTGTTTCAAAATTCCCTTCGTGATTTCCGCCGATTTCAGCTATGAGAAGGGGACCGAACTTGCCCAGCCATGGACTGAGCTGTTCTGGCTGGGTGGCGAGCCTTACTATTTCTGCTAATCGGTATGTAGAAGGTGGATTATCCATTCGGTCAAATAAACTGGTATGGCGGACCAAATCATCTTCTGTATCAAGTGCCAAATGGAGTCCTTTTGCCTCAGGACAATGTTTGTTTTTAAATACATATCGTCGTCCCACCTGTTCGTTTTCATACAACCAGGAAGTCACATGTTCGCAATGATCCGAATTTTGAATTTTGGCCAGTACCTCGCGAAAGAAAGATACTCTTAAAATTTCTATGCTCATGCCATATGGGAATGTCCGTCCCGGCACATTTGTGATGAAATCGTATTCATCTGTCTCAGCAATCGCCAACATAGAACTCAACAAATCCGGGTCAGCAAATAGATTGTCACCATTAATACGAACCACAAAATCCCAGGATTTTTTTTCAGCGCAATCAAGCAAACGTTTTGCCACATTTTCCAGTGAGCCGCGAAAGCACTCCAGCCTGGAACGCTGGCAATACCGGGCTATAGGATCATCACTATGCTCCAGGGATGTCGCCACCGCCACCGGATAACCCTGGGCACCACGCTGTATACGATCGTATATATGCCCAAGTACGGATCTGCCATTGATTTCTTTTAAGATTTTACCAGGGAGCCTGCTTGAGCCATATCGACAAAGAATAACAATGCCAATTTTCATGAACGTTCTCCTAGAACCTTAGCCGGAACACCCCCAACGATTTTGTAGGGATCAACATCTTCTTTAACGACTGCTCCTGCTGCGATAACTGCTCCATATCCAATATTAACGCCTTTCAAAATAACAGAATGCGCTCCAATCCAAACATCAGCACCAATATGGATAGGAGAGACAATGTTATCCTGACGGTTCATCATTACGTGACGACTAATTCCATGGTCACTGTCCACGATATGGACGAATGGCGCTATCATACAATCCTTTCCAATAGAGATCTCATTTGAAGCATAAATCAATGTATAAAAGCCTATCGTTGTTCTTTCACCAATCTTTATCTTTGATTCTGGCCGGCAAGGACAAAGATGACTACCGGACTTGATAATGGCATGATCACCAATATCAATTTGGCTTGGATAGCGTAAAAGTTTTACGCTAATATCAATAATAACATTCCTGCCAACTCGTACCCCGCGAAACCGATGCCAAGTGTTGCAGGTTTTGTGAAAAAAATTCCTTTGATAATGCAGCCGGAGTTGAAGATTGGTTAGGTTGCTGTCTTTGTTCATTCTGTCATTTTCCTGAACTCGCTATGGGCATTGATAAGATCTTCATACTTTCCACTCATTTCAATTTGCCCATTCTTCATAAAATAAAGTTTATCACTGTTTTGTACTGTTGATAGGCGGTGAGCGATCATAATAATTGTTTTTTCGCCCTTAAGCTGGTGAATAGAATCAACCACCGCCTTCTCAGTTACATTATCAAGCGCTGATGTGGCTTCATCCATTATCAACACCTCCGGGTTGTGATAAAGGGCTCTTGCTATGCCGATTCGCTGGCGCTGCCCCCCGGAGAGTTTGATACCGTTTTCACCGATGATTGTCTCGACCCCTTGCCCATGGGGAAGCTTCTGCACAAAGGACTCCAGTTGGGCGGCCTTGATCGCCTGCCATAGCTGTTTATCATTAATTTCTGAATCGTCAAGTCCCAATGCGATATTATGACGGACAGAATCATCTGTAAGATAAATAAACTGCGGAATATAGCCGATATTTTTTTGCCAGGCCGGCAGGTTTGAATGGATATCACAACCGTCAACAATTATTCGCCCACATTCCGGTTCTAATAGCCCCAGAATAACATCAACCAAGGTGGTTTTCCCAGAACCTGTTTCCCCCACCAGAGCAATGCAGTGGCTTTTGGGTAAGCATAAATGAATATCCTTCAAAGCATATTCCTTGCAATCAGGATAACGATAGCTAACCCCTTCCAATCTGAGTTCGTTTGAAAAGCTCGAACTTTGCTGAACGCTGATACCGCTACTTTTGCAAACATTCTTCCTCTTGCTTGTTTCCAAAAGTTTCAGATCTGCGTAGACCGGCTCAATACTCACCACTCCAAAACGGAGCTGATTGACACCGTTAACTACCTGACTGATGCTTGTCTTCAACTTCATAAACGAGACAGCAAATAAAGCCAAGGTCGGCGCAACGGACTCCGGTTTCTGCCCCATAATAACAAGAAGAATGGTGATAGTCAGAAGACCAAACACAGCAATAAACTCTAAATACGGTGCAGTGACTTTATTGGCTACAGCTTGATAACGGTCAGCCTTTAAAATCTCCCACAAGCTAGTTGCAAATGTATTTACAAAATTCTTCTCTCGGCGAAGAATACGTAATTCCTTAATCACACCGAGGCCTTGCTGGATGGACCTCACCATGCGCTCCCGATGTTCCTGAGATTGTCGGCTATATTCTAAAAGCGTCTTCTTAACGACCCACTGAAATCCTCCCCCGGCAAATCCTAAAAGCAAAATAGCGATCAAGGCCATGACAGGCTGAACGACAAAAAGCAAAACCAAAATCGCCACCATGATCATGCTCTGCATGGTCAGATTGAGAAGGGGCATGATGACTTTGCCCATAATTTGATTGGTTTCTATAATTGTATTACGAAAGAGTTCGGCAGAATTTCGCTGAATATGAAACTGGTAGGGAGCACTCATATAAGCAGTGAACAAACGCCGCGTAAGCCGAAAGCGCCTATTTTGCACATAACGCACCTGAAAATAGTATTGCAGGCATAAATATACTGTCTTAATCGTAAAAATTACTAAAAGACCAAGGCTCCCCCAGAGTAAAATATCATGGGAGGTTGTTATACCCAAAAAATCAAAAATGGCTTCAGTCGCCTCATATTGTCTAACCTTTTCCGGATTGATAGCGCCACTTATAAAAACTGGTATAACACCGATGCTAAACGTTTCCAAACATGCACCAAAGACCATCCCTATCAGAAGAAAGATAAACAACAATTTATCACGCCGATTGAATAGAAACCTGAGACGGTTGAGCGAAAAGAAGAGGCTCTCATTGTGTGTGTTTTCATTTTTCTTTTGCATGGATTATTGCCCGTTGGAACGACACCCTTTCAAATAAGCATCAAAATACTCAATCGCTTTTAGCAAGCCTTCTTCCAGTTCAACGTTGGGTGCCCATCCGAGTTTTTCTCTGGCAAGAGAAATATCCGGCTGACGCTGAATCGGATCATCTTTCGGCAATGGTTTATTGATGAAGGTTGATCTTGAACCGGTCAGGTCGATAATCTTTTCCGCCAGTTTTTTGATTGTAAATTCATTCGGGTTACCCATATTAACCGGCCCGGTAAAATCGTCTGCCGTGTCCATTATTCTGGCAAACGCTTCAATCAGGTCATCAACATAACAAAAGGGACGTGACTGAGAGCCGTCGCCATAAATGGTGATGGGTTCATTTTTCAGGGCCTGGACAATAAAATTGGAAACCACCCGCCCATCATTTGGATGCATATGCGGGCCATAGGTGTTAAAAATTCGGGCCACTTTAATTCGGAGATTATGCTGCTGGCGATAATCAAAAAACAGGATTTCCGCACAGCGTCTTCCTTCATCATAACAGGAACGGAAACCTGTGGGCTTCACATGGCCGCACCAATCAATACGGGGATGATGCCGATACTGAGGGTTTCCAGGCAAGCACCAACCACCATTCCTAAAAGTAGAAAAAAAAAAACAAACTTATCCCGGCGATTGAAAAGAAATCGAAGTTTATTTAGAGAAATGAGCAGGCTCTCATTTTTGGTTTTTTCTTTGTTGCTTAGCACAAATTATATCTTTTTGACTCTCATGTTATCATAAACAAAAGGCTAAAAAAAATTCTGTTGCCGAATTCAATTCAACAGTTTCTGCAAAATCACATTACCCTGCAATGATACAGTGCTATTTTGGAATCGTCCGTCATTATGGGAAAGCTGTCTGTAATGCTTTGCGCAATAAGCATTCGATCAAAAGGGTCTTTATGGTGAAACGGCATATCCTTGAGCCACAATGCTGCTTCCTCGCTGAAATCAAAAAGCGCGAAGCCGCTTTCAGTGGCCATGTCTACCGGATTAAAGTCTATCTTAAGTTTCCCGACAGACACCTTGATCATGATTCAGCAATACTAACAGCGCTGACGTAGATCGTATTTGACAAATCTTCCAGTGCCAAACGTTTTGAAGTACTTATCCTCCCCGGATCAGACAATGCCCAGAGAAAAATATGAGTATCAATAATGATATTCATGAATCACGGCCATAGAACATCGAGTTGATATCGGCATCCTCGTCTATTATATTGTCCGGAACAGTGAACTTTCCTGCCAGCAACCCGAGTTTTCTTTTTCCTTCCGGCTTATGAATCACAAGATCCACAAGCGGCAGGTTGTTTTTTGCGATAACGACCTTTTCTCCACGGTAAACAAGTGCCACCAGTTTGGAAAGATTGGTTTTTGCCTCAGAGATATTGACTATCTTCATAATAACTCAACTCCTTTTGGTCTAAAGAGACCAGACAGGTCTTTTTAGACCAAGTATATCGAATAAGACCAAACTGGATCAAGAAGATTTTGGATTTCATTTTTTCATTGCTAAACTTGTTTTACTTTTCTCTCACCCGCTTCGCTTGAGCACACTGAGAACACAGAGGAAAGATTAATATAATAAAGGCATTACAGGCTATATGCGGGAATAACGACAATTCATCATTGCTTTGTATTTTTTCTGGATTCCGGATCAAGTCCGGAATGACGTTTTCGGAAATGAGGCATCAGGCTGCATCAATGATAACCTTGATACCCACTTTACCTGTCTTCTCTCGCCCGCTTCGCTTGAGTACACTGAGAGCACTGAGGAAAAAAGGTTTTGATAAGAGATTAACTCTGTGAACTCCGTGATCTCGGCGAGAGGATCTATTTTACGTTTATTCTCTCGCCCGCTTCGCTTGAAAAAACAAAGAACGCGGAGAATATTTTTTTGGAGGAAGCTTAACGGGAAATTTTATTGGTTTACCCAATTTTCTATTTTTAAACCATCCACACGACTGAATCCTTTTTCATTATTTGTAACCAGTATATAATCATAACTTAGCGCGTGAGCGGCGATCAATAAGTCATTACTTCCGATAATGTTCCCCTTTTCCTCAAGTGCTGAACGAACGTCTCCATATGCAATTGCGGCCTTTTGATCAAAAGATTTAATCTCCAATAGTTCGGCCAATTCATTTAATCTTGCAATATTGTGTTCAATCTGATGGCTTTTCTTTGCACCATTCATTAATTCAGCAAATGTTATGGCGGATATGGAAAGATCCCCAGGCTGTAGCCGCTGAAAATAATTCAAAACGCTTCTTGGTTTTTTCCTAATGATATAAATACAAATATCCGTATCCAGCATATACATCAAAAGGATTCCCGTTCCTGAACAGGCGGTTGCTCTCGGCCGTTTTCCATAAGATCATCGGATAATTCGGTTAAAAGCTCAAATACACGTTCCAAATTCCGGGGCCTTTTTTTAAGAACCACCTCGTCTCCTCTTCGAAAAATTTGAACCTCCGATACATCGAATTGGAATTCTTTCGGCAATCGTACCGCCTGAGAATTACCACTTTTAAAAATTTTCGCTGTGTCCATGCCCCCCTCCTTATTTCACAATTGTATATACATAGAGTATATACAATTTAAAGATTGAGTCGAGTCCGGTTAATTTTTGTTTTTTTGCCATCGCCCTTTATTGAAGGATTGCTGCACTTCTAAAAAAGCAAGGGACACCGATTCCCTCAAATGACATCTGGATTGCCGCACAAACATTTGAAACAGGTTCGGAGCTCGTCACCATGGATCAGCATTTTCAAAAAGTTCAAGGTCTCATTTTTCATCTTTTCAAATAATATCAAAAATTTTTAAGCGATAACGCTCCACAAGTTGAAGAGCAAGGTAACCCGATTTAAATCACTACATTCAATCAATTTTCTATTCATCAGAAATCTGAACACCGAGTTGATTTAAAAATTTAATCAGATCTTTATAACCGCTTTCTGCTATATATCGAAGTGTGCTTTTATCCAGTTCCTGATATTCATGAACGGCAATATTACGAAAGCCTGTCATGGCCGTTAGTGCTTGCTCCATATCCCGAGAAATCAGCTTTGCTTTTGCCAGTAATCGAAATCCATCGCCGCTGCTCTGGGGCATGCCCAAGCGTTTCTGAGCTACAATATACATCGCAAGATCAATCGCAGCCTGACAAGCACGTTCAATATTTAGCGTAAGGGCATCAAGATGGGTAAAATTTTCAAGCTCTTGATCTGATGCATATTCTTCTTTAATTCTCCGAATGCAACGTTCAATAACAGCAGCCTTATTCAAAATTATATCATCCGGAGATATAGACATCTTCTACTTCCTTTCGCTCAATTTTTAATTGAGCGTATAATCCAAGAACTGTTGCAATAAAAAGACGACAGTATATGTCATCGATTTCATATATACACTTACCCTTTAAAATTGCCTCTCTGGTGTATATCAGATTTTTACTGCTCAAAATACCGATATCAACCTCACGCCCGCAATTTTCTTCAAGTAGACTGCTTAATTTTAAAAGGTCCATTTGTATCAAAAATACCCCGGGGGAAGGCAAAACGGCTATATCAATATCACTGTCAGGCCTTAATTCTCCGTTAGCTGCTGATCCGAAGAGGTAGGCGGCTGCATAGCGGGGATCTTTTTTCAAAACAGTGCAAATCTTTTCTATTGTTATATCTGATAGCATCATATGGCCTGTTTAGACTTATTAAAATATCGAATCAGATTAAAAGATTACCTATTACCAAGAATTTATTCAATAAAAAGCCCCCTCTTCTACCCTATCTTTTTAATAGTTTTAATCACCGTCCGTCTCAGATGTTCAATACCCCTCAATGTGGAATGACTAAGCGGATCACGCTTTAAATCCTTGACCAGCCAAAGCGTGCCGTACGACCCTTTTCTATCTGTTATCCTTGTCTGATCCGGTGTAAGGGGAAGCTCCAGTTTCATAAGTGTTTTTCGCTTTAAAAACGAATTCCAGTCATTATCACGATCTTCGATTCTCTCCTTATTCCACCAAAGAAAAGTCGTGTTTTGGTTATCAAGGCATGCTTTGTTTTCAAATCGTAATTCAACGAGATCAAATTGCAGCCATTGAACAGCTTTGGACAGATTCTCCCACATAAGCATAGGCTGCAAAATGCATAACCGCCTCCGGCCGGTAGGCGGTGATCACCTCATCCAGACGTGCCCGGTCCAGGATATCCCCTTTTCCCAAGGGGCCCCATTTGACGGCCCATGGAAAGCCGTAAACCAGATTGTCATACGGAATCAGTGTATATCCGCCCACAGCCAAGGCTTTGCTGGCATGGCTTCCGATATATCCGGCCCCGCCGGTGACGAGGATTCACTTTTGGTTGGAGTTCATTCTATAAAAATATTTTTGATATTAGCCGCTGACTTACGCAGATGAACACAGACAAAAAAACTGAAGAAAATTGATTTTGTAACTTCCCAATAAGCTCAGGCGTCCGCAAACAATAAAATTTAGCTCTATTAAATGAGGGGGCTATATTTCTTTTTGGAGTTTAGGCGTAAGCCTTTTATAAAATCCACCCGAACTTATTGATAAGTGACTTGATTTCCATATACTTTGCTAAAGTTCTCAAAAAACAAAAAGAAAAGACATGGAATTCTTCCAGGAATTTATTTAAAGCCACCTCTAAACTTTCTGAAGAATCTCAAAATACATCTCTCTGCTCATCCCTATTATGCGCATATTGTTTTTAATAACAAATGTCGGAACTTCTTTGTATTTCGGTATAACCACAGGCCTGATAGCGCCAGGATAATGATAAATATCATGATCTCCTTTTGTTCGCACATACACGCATCCAGCCATTTCAAAAATCCTGACCTGAATTTGATAGTGAGTCGGCTTGATTTGCATTAGACAGCAACTTCAATAGGCGTAAAGCCAACCAACTCTTTGCGAACACTTAAGATATCAGTATTATTTTCCTCCAATCCGCACTCTTCGAGTAGCTGTTCGAATGTTCCCATCTTTTTTGTCTCTTCAACATTGATAAGTATAGCATCTATAAGGTTTTTCTTAGCTTGATGAACATCTTCGCCACAGGAAGCAATATCCAGCTCAGGACAATAAGAGACATACATATTACCTTCTTTCCATATCTCCTCAGTCAATCGTATTTTCATTATATTCCCTCCTTTTTTCCTCTTCAGTTGGATGTTTTATCCTCTGAAATATTATTCTCACAAAAAGAGAAGCGGCTCTGATTATAGTCAGCGAACCAATATTTTGCCCGACAGATTCTATATTTGTGCCATAAACCCAGTTGAATTTTAAATTATCAGCGAACTTAAATAGTTAATTCCTCTTCGAACCTCAATATTTTTTTCCTGTTTTTCCCTTTTTAAATGCAGGACGAGCTGGATTCCGGCAATATTGTACCGTTTATTAAAATTAATAAGGGCTTTTCCTGGTTCAGGGTTTGATCGTTTTACTTCAATCATCAATTCGGGTTTATTGTCATTTACAATGCAAAAATCGACTTCCGCACCATCTTTGGTCCTTAAATAATTTAAAGCATATGGAAGTCCTTTAAAATCAACCATTCCATAGACATGCTTTAATAAACTGAGAGCTGCAAGGTTTTCAAACCGGATCCCTTCATCTCCTTTAACCAAGCCGGTATCAAAAAAATATATTTTGGGTTCTTTTAAAATCGACCGGGCGATATTTTTTGAAAACGGTGTCACTTTGAATATGATATACAATAATTCAAGTATTTGGATATATTTTTTGACTGTATTGGGGGCGATTTGAATATCTTCGGCAATAGACTTGTACGAAACAGGAGAACCGACCCTGGACCTCAGTAAATCCAGAAGCAGCTGCATTGCTCTGAAATCATGAATATTTTCAAAATCAAGAACATCAGTACGTATCAGTCCGTCTATGTACTGACTTCGCCAACGATACGCATCCACATCCTCTTCTGCCAGCAACGGCTCAGGAAAACCACCGCGGCCAATCAATTTTTCAATATCAGGAGACTCATTTATATGCGAAATTTCTGCAACAGAAAAAGGCAACAGCCTGTGCCTGAAAAACCTACCTGCCAGGGAATCACCGCTTTGCCTGAAAGCTTCAAGCCGTGCACTCCCGGTTACAAGAATCATCATATGATCAGGTTTTGTATCATAAATCCCTTTTAGATAGTTTTTCCACCCCTTCATCTTATGGAGTTCATCAAGAATCAGAAGATCTGTTTTTTCAAGCCATGCCTCATTTTTAATAATCTGCCTGTCTTCGAAACTGTCAAAATTTAAATACACACTTTGCGGAAAAGATTGGGCGATTTCCATTGCAAGCCAGGTTTTTCCAACCTGCCTTGGGCCGGTAATAAAGACCATTTTTCTCTTAAGATCGTTTTTAATATATTCTGTCTGCTGACGTTTCATAGAATTTTATCAGGTTTCTTAAAAGCTTTAAATATTGACTATTTTGCATCAACTTGCACAAAAGTCAAGACTATTCAGCAAGATGTTGCAAAATAGTCGATATTCTGCATTTATGATTTCAAGAAATTGAATAATAAATCTGGTTATCCACTTTAGTTAAGTTAATAAATTTAAACTTGATGACCAGCATTTATTTTCCTGGATACCCACCTTCGTGGGTATGACGACACCGGGTTCATTGGCGGCAATTAGACGTTTTGTCATTCCCGAGTAGTCGGGAATCCAGAGTTATTTTAATGGGTAATCAAGAAAATCCAAGCCAACTTAATCGAAATGAATAACCAGATAAATAAATTTACAGTATCCTGCTACATCAACTTTTCAAAATAATCGATTGTACTTTTCAAACCTTCTTCCAGTTCAATCTTGGGTTCCCATCCAAGTGTTTCTTTGGCAAGGGTTATATCTGGCTGACGCTGAGTCGGATCATCGGTTGGCAATGGCTCATATATTAATTTTGACTTTGAACCGGTCAAATCTATGACTTTTCCCGCCAGTTCTTTAATGGTAAATTCATTCGGGTTGCCCATATTCACCGGCCCTGTAATGTCATCGGAAGTGTCCATTAACCGGACAAATGCATCAATCAAGTCATCCACATAACAAAACGATCGGGACTGTGAACCATCCCCATAAATGGTGATGGGCAAATTTTGCAGGGCCTGGACAATAAAATTGGAAACCACCCGGCCATCGTTGGGATGCATATGCGGGCCATAGGTATTAAAAATACGGGCCACCTTGATTCGAAGATTGTGCTGCCGTCGGTAGTCAAAAAACAGGGTTTCCGCACAACGTTTCCCCTCATCATAGCAGGAGCGAACTCCAATGGGGTTCACATGGCCCCAGTAAGACTCAGTCTGGGGGTGGACAGAGGGATCTCCGTATACTTCCGAGGTGGATGCCTGAAAAATTTTTGCTTTCACCCGTTTGGCCAGTCCCAGCATATTGATGGCCCCATGAACACTGGTTTTGGTTGTCTGGACCGGATCATGCTGATAATGAATCGGCGATGCCGGGCAGGCCAGATTGTATATTTCATCCACCTCCACATATAGCGGAAATGTGACATCATGCCGCATTAACTCAAAATGCGGATTGTTCATCAGCGAGATGACATTCTTTTTGGTACCGGTAAAAAAATTGTCTACGCAAATTACATCGTGTCCTTCGTTTAATAATCGTGTACAGAGATGAGAACCGAGAAAACCAGCACCGCCGGTTACCAATATTCGTTTACTTAAATGCATAATATTATCTTATCCTTTATCAACGTTGTTAGTATTAATCTGCAACAGGGATTGCGGAAGGGGTTGGAATATTTTCTGCGTCGGGAGATGAATTCCAACTTAAACGGCTCTAATTCATTTATAGTTTATGCAAACTTCAAATCTCAATTAAAATATCTTCAGGAATGGCGATGAATTCCGGCAGATCTACATCAATGGTATCCCACAATACATTCAGGTCGATACTGTCGTATCCATGAATCAGACGATTTCGCATATTGACGACTTCCCACCACGGGATTAAAGGATAATTTTGTTTGCCTTCAGGACTGACTTTTGATGCCGCCTCGCCGATAACTTCAACCAGCCGGGCCAAGGCGAGTTCCAGCAATCGTTCCCGAGCAAGAGAATCCCTTTCTTTCCCGGCAATCAATTCATTTGCTTCACGGGCATGAAAAGCATATGTTTTAAGCGATATATGGCTTTATGCTGCTTCATATTGAACTTCTGAGTCAGAAATAATTTGTTTTCGAAAAGTCGGATTTATAAAACCTGGCGTATTTAAATCCACTTTTCTACCGATAAGCCGGCTCATTTCTAATTCCATGGCTGCCAAACGAATCATTCCTATACGCGCCCGGGGGTTTAATTCAACCAGCACATCAACATCACTTTCCATATCAAAATTTTCTCTTAAAGCTGAGCCAAATACTGAAAGTCTCATGATGTGATTTCGCCGGCAAAATTCCGCGATCTTATCCTGTGGAATATTGATTTTTAAACGAGACATATTGTCTCCCCCTATTTTAATACCTTTAAAAAAAGTTTGACTCCGAAAGTCCATTTTGGATTATACCACTTAGAATTTTATCAGCCATTCTCTCAAGCGGAAGTCATTATCCCCCCGTCTCACTCGAGGAGCATAGTGCTCATCCTGAAACATTGTTTTTCCTATATCACGGATTCCTTTGAAGACCTGGAAAAACCTGAAGAAATAACTGCCGAATA
>Ga0307991_1000474_pt1 | contig 28870 bp, 19 predicted proteins | sample EllFjometagen131_FD_203146 | JGI IMG/M metagenome (GOLD analysis project Ga0307991, IMG submission 203146) | Marine microbial communities from Ellis Fjord, Antarctic Ocean - #131 | ecosystem: Environmental > Aquatic > Marine > Unclassified | place: Southern Ocean | collected 2014-10-08 | reverse complement strand
TATTACAAATTTAAAAAATTACTAATTCACAATAGAACACCTTTTTTATTATTATTTTAATTTACTTTGCAAATCTAAAGGCAATGACGTTTTTTCATAGTTGGCATTTTGCTTTACTCTACGATGGTTTTAAACCTTGTAGAGTTTCCTTTGATATCACACATTAAAACAAGCAAATATATTGATAATTCACATCTAAAATATTTTCTTAAATTATATTATTTAATTGCTGTTTTTACTAAAATTTTGCTAATTTTGAGCTTATTCCTTAAAAATTAGAAGTGTTGATTAAGCTAAGGAAAACTTTATTCTATAAAACGCAAATAAAAACATGGCAAAAAAGAACAATAACAGTACGGACGAACTTTTAGAGAAACAGCTCTGGAAGTCCGCTGATAAATTGAGAAAGAATATAGATGCAGCAGAATACAAACACGTTGTACTCGGTTTGATATTTTTAAAATACATTTCAGATGCTTTTGAAGAACTTTATGAAAAACTAAAATCAGGAGAAGACGATTATACAGGAGCCGACCCTGAAGATAAAGATGAATATAAAGCTGAAAATGTATTTTTCGTACCACCTTCTTCTCGGTGGAATTTTCTGAAAAGCCATGCCAAGCAGCCTACCATAGGAAAAACAATTGATGAATCAATGGATGCCATTGAGCGAGAAAATTCATCCCTAAAAGGAGTTTTGCCGAAAGTATATGCCCGACAAAATCTTGACCCCACAAGTTTGGGAGAACTAATAGATTTAGTAAGTAACATTGCATTAGGCGATGCTAAAGCAAGAAGTGCTGATATACTTGGGCATGTTTTTGAATATTTCTTAGGTGAATTTGCCTTAGCTGAAGGAAAACAAGGAGGGCAGTTTTATACTCCTCGAAGTATAGTTGAATTATTGGTTAAAATGCTTGAGCCATACAAAGGACGAGTTTTTGACCCCTGCTGTGGTTCTGGTGGAATGTTTGTACAATCTGAAAAGTTTGTACTCGAACATCAGGGGAATTTAAATGACATTTCCATTTACGGACAGGAAAGCAACCAAACCACATGGAGACTTGCCAAAATGAATCTTGCTATTAGAGGATTGGATAGCTCACAAGTAAAATGGAATAACGAAGGCTCATTTTTAAACAATGCTCATAAAGATTTAAAATGTGATTATATAATTGCAAACCCACCTTTTAATGTTAGTGATTGGAGTGGTGATTTACTCCGTAAAGACGGACGTTGGCAATACGGCACTCCACCTATTGGCAATGCAAACTATGCATGGATACAACATTTTATGTATCATCTTGCACCAAGCGGACAAGCAGGTTTTGTTTTGGCTAAAGGCTCTTTAACTTCCAAAACTTCTGGTGAAGGAGATATCAGACAAAAACTAATTGAAGAAGGTTTAGTTGACTGTATAGTAAACCTACCTGCTAAATTGTTTTTAAATACACAAATTCCTGCTTCGCTCTGGTTTATGAGCCGAAACAGAAGCAATCTGCATGTGCGGGGCACGCAAACAGACGGCAAATTTAGAGACCGCAGCAAAGAAATTCTTTTTATTGATGCTCGAAATATGGGACATTTGATAAACCGAAGAACAAAAGTACTTTCACAAGAAGATATTAAACTCATTGCCGACACTTACCACAACTGGCGTAATGTACAGACGCATGGTCATGCGTCTCAATATGAAGATATAAAAGGCTTTTGTAATGCAACACCTATTGAACGAGTAAAAGAATTGGATTATGTTTTAACTCCAGGACGATATGTTGGTTTGGCTGACGAAGAAGATGACTTTGATTTTAACGAACGCTTTACAAGTTTAAAAGCTAAATTTGAAGAGCAACTAAAAGAAGAAGCTGTATTAAACCAACGCATTGCCGAAAATCTGTCTAAAATCAAGTTGAAAGATGAGTAATAAAAATGAAATAATATTATATCAACCTGATGATTTATCAACCAAACTGGAAGTTATAGTTGAAGATGATACTATTTGGCTGACACAGGTACAAATTGTAACTCTTTTTGATAGTAGTAAAGCAAATATAAGCGAACATATAAAGCATATTTTCAAAACTAATGAGCTTGAAGAAAATTCAACTGTTCGGAAAATCCGAACAGTTCGAAATGAGGGTAACAGAACGGTTTCAAGAAATTTAACCCACTACAATCTTGATATGATTATTTCAATTGGGTACAGGGTAAACTCTATCCGTGGTACACAATTTAGAATTTGGGCAAACAAAGTACTAAAAGATTATTTACTAAAAGGATATTCTTTAAATCAGCGAATGAATAGAATTGAAAACAGTGTTGAAAATCTAATAGTGAAAGTAAATAGCATTGATTTGCAAATAAATTCTGATTTATTACCTGTTCAGGGGATATTTTTTGATGGACAGGTGTTTGATGCTTATTCTTTTGTTAGTGATTTAATAAGAACAGCCAAAAAATCATTAATCCTTATTGACAACTATATTGATGATTCTGTTTTAACTCATTTTGCCAAAAGGAATGATAATGTTAGTTTTTACATTTTCACAAAAAATATTTCCAAACAGCTAAAACTGGATATTGAAAAGTATAATCAACAATATAAACCAATAAAAATAGAAAAATTCACCAAAGCCCACGACCGCTTTTTAATAATTGACGAAACCACCCTTTACCATTTTGGTGCAAGCCTGAAAGATTTAGGGAAAAAATGGTTTGCTTTTTCTAAAATGGATATTAATGCTATGGAAATGATAACGAATCTCCGAACATTGAGCGGAATCGAAACGAACGGAGGTGGTGATGAGTGAGTGGAAAAAATGTACATTAGGCGATGCTATTACTTTGCAAAGGGGACACGACTTACCTAAAACTAAAATGATTAAAGGTAATATACCTGTTGCTGGTTCAAATGGTATCATTGGATTTCATAATATTTCAACAACCAAAGGATATGGTGTTACAATTGGAAGAAGTGGCAATGTAGGTAATGCTTATTTATATAAAAAGGATTTTTGGGCTCATAATACAACATTATATGTTAAAGATTTCAAAGGAAATGATGAACTTTTCATATACTATTTTTTGAAAAATATAGATTTCAAATCGTTTAATGTTGGAAGTGCTGTGCCAACACTAAATAGAAATCACATTCACCCTTTAGAAATATCACTCCCACCACTCCCCGAACAAAAAGCCATAGCCGAAGTTCTTTCCAGTTTAGACGACAAAATAGACCTGCTCCACCGCCAAAACAAAACATTGGAACAAATGGCGGAAACGCTTTTTAGGCAGTGGTTCCAGCCTGCCGAAGCTTCGGCGCAGGCAGGTGTTGAGGAGGCTAAGGAGGATTGGGATAAAGGTGTTCTGCCTGATGAATTTGACTTTCTAATGGGACAATCTCCCAAAGGGAGTTCCTTTAATGAAGAAGGAATAGGATTGCCAATGTATCAAGGAAACGCAGATTTTGATTTTAGATTTCCTAATAGAAGAATATATACAACAGAAGCCAAAAGATTAGCTCAGAAATTTGATACTTTAATAAGTGTTAGAGCACCAGTTGGTGAGCAAAATATGGCATTGGAAGAATGCTGTATCGGGCGTGGTGTCGCAGCGTTTAAGTATAAATCAAACTCCGAATATTACACATATACTTATTTCAAAATGCGTTCATTAATGGATGATATAAAACAATTCAACAATGAAGGAACTGTTTTTGGTTCAATTAGTAAAACTGATTTTCAAGCTTTATCAATCACAATTCCACCAAAAAAACTTGTTGATAAATTCCAAAATGAAGTCAAACAAATCGATGATAAAGTTATTCAAAACTCAATCCAAATCCGCACTCTTGAAAAAATGCGAGATACATTATTGCCAAAATTGATGAGTGGGGAAGTGAAGGTTATGTAAAAATAAACAATATGGAATAATAAAAATGTAAAGACGCAATATTTTGCGTCTCAATAACAAAACAAATATGACCAATAAATTCCAAAATAAATATCGCATACCTTCTGCCCGACTGCAAAATTGGGATTATGGCAGCAATGCGGCTTATTTTGTAACTATCTGCACCCAAAACCGTGAAAATTATTTTGGCAATATTATAAAGACGCAAGATCTTGCGTCTCCATTAAAAATGCAATTATCCGAAATTGGCCAATTGGCAAAAAAATATTGGTTGGAAATTCCAAATCATTTTCCATTTGTAAAATTGGATGCATTTGTGGTAATGCCCAATCATGTGCATGGAATAATAATTATTGACAAACCGGATGATGATACCGCGAATGTAGAGACGCAAAATTTTGCATCTCTACCAACAAACACGAAAAACAAACCAAAAAACAAATTTGGCCCACAATCAAAAAATTTGGCATCGATAATTCGCGGTTTTAAAATTGGGGTAACCAAAAACGCTCGGCAAATCCATGCCGATTTTGCCTGGCAATCCCGTTTTCACGACCATATTATCCGCGACGATAAATCATATCAAAATATATCAGAATACATAATTAACAATCCTTTGAAATGGACTGATGATAAATTTAATCCATCAAAAATGAACACAGCAGAATGACCAGAATTACCGAAAACACAATAGAAGAATTTGCAATAGAATTATTGGAGCGTTTGGGCTATCAATACATTTACTCGCAGGCAGAGAATGACAAATTAAAAATGGCAAATTATGAAAGATAAAAACAAGCAATTAGAAAAGTTTTCAAACTTTGTCATTTTCCAGACATCTACAGGCAAAGTAAATATTGAGGTATTTGTAAAAGACGAAACAGTCTGGCTTACTCAAAAAGCAATGGGACAACTTTTCGGAGTTGAAAGCCATACCATTACTTATCATCTCAAAGAGATTTACAAAACCTGTGAACTCGACGAAAAAGCAACTACTCGAAAAATTCGAGCAGTTCAAACAGAAGGCAAAAGAGAGGTTACAAGAAGTCTTGATTTCTACAATCTTGATAGCATAATATCTGTCGGATACAGAGTAAACTCTTATCAGGCAACTCAATTCCGAATTTGGGCAACAAAAACCCTAAAAGAATATATGATCAAAGGATTTGTTCTTGATGATGAACGCCTTAAACAAGGGGGAATCACTTTTGGTAAAGATTATTTTGATGAGCTTCTTGAGCGAATACGAGAAATACGAGCAAGTGAACGAAAATTTTATCAGAAAATCACCGATATTTATACCCTTTCTGCTGATTATGATAAGAATGCTCCAATTACAAAAGATTTTTTTTCATCGGCTCAAAACACACTACATTGGGCAATTACAGGAAAAACGGCTGCCGAAATTATTTACAGCGAAGCCGATGCAAAAAAAATCTATATGGGACTTACAAATTGGAAACAAGCACCCGATGGAAAAATTCTCAAATCTGATGTTTCTATTGCAAAAAACTATTTGAACAAAACACATATTGACGAGCTTAACCTAATTGTTTCTGCTTACCTTGACCTTGCAGAACTCCGAGCTAAACGACAGATTATAACTAATATGGATGAATGGGCAGTTTTACTAAATGATTTTCTAAAATTATCTCAATTTCCTATTTTAAAGCACAAGGGTAAAGTATCCGCATTAGAAGCAAAATTAAAGGCAGAACAGGAGTTTGAAAAATATCGGATTAAACAAGATAAGAATTTTATATCAGATTTTGATCGTGAAATAAAACGAATAACCGGCAAAAAAAATGAACAATAGAATAACCGAAAATACCATAGAAGAATTTGCCATAGAATTATTGGAGCGATTAGGCTATCAATACATTTATGCTCCTGATCTGCCTGTGCGTTGCACGCAGACAGGTATTGTTCCTGATGGTATAAAATCCGAGCGAAACTCTTACGAAGATGTTTTGCTAACAGAAAGACTTCAAGAACTTATTGTACTATTAAACAAAACTGAAAAATACATTAGCAGGAAATACATTAAACCAATGATTGATTCAGGTGATTTACAATACCGTTTTCCTGAAATGATAAATCATCCAAATCAAGCATATTTATCGAAAAAGAAAAGTTGAAAATTCTTTTAACTGAAGAAAAGGAAGCTGTTTCTGGCTTATGTTAGAAAGCTATAGAAATAGTAAAATTCATCAACCAAAGCAACAGAGTGGCGACATTACTATTAAATGTATGATGCGTTTGCCCTGATTATTCAATAGAGTGAATGAGATAAGGGATAAAAAATATTTATGGTTTGAAAATAAAGTGTAAATTTGAAAAAAGAGTAGATTTTTAACCCATCCATAAAAAGACATCCAAAATGTCCAAACACGGAACAATTAGAAGATATACACTTATTATTGAAAAAATAAAAAGGAATCAATTTCCTTCCTTTTATGAAATTAAAGACTATTTGTTTGAACATGGTTTTGAAATGTCGGATAGGACAATTCAACGAGATATAGAGCAAATTCGCTTTGAGTTTGGAATTGAAATAAAATATAATAGGGATAAAAACGGCTATTTTATCGATACAGAGAATAGCTATAATATTGAATCATTTTTTCGGTTTCTGGAAATTGTAAATACCGCTGAACTTTTAACTGAAAGCTTAGTTGAAAGCAAAGACACCTTAAAATATATTTCGTTTGATACAGGGGGTGGATTAAAAGGAATTGAAAAGCTAAAACCATTATTACAGGCGATAAAAGATAATAGAAAGATTTCTTTCAATCATTTTAATTTCCATACTAATAAGACACGAAAATATTCTCTAAAACCTTACCTGTTAAAAGAATATCAAAATAGGTGGTATGTTGTAGGCTTAATTGGAGACTTAAGAGAATTCCGAACTTTTGGTATAGACAGAATTGAAGATTTAGAAGTAAAAGCGGAAACGTTTAAAGTTGATAATAAACTAAATCCGATTGAAATGTTTGAAAATACAATTGGAGTTGTTTATTCTCTTAATAAACAAGAAAAAGTAGTTTTATCATTTACCCCAACACAAGGAAAATACATTAAAACTCTTCCTTTGCATTCATCACAAGAGATTTTAATTGACAACGAAATTGAATTACGAATTTCTCTAAATATCATTCCAAACTATGAGCTTATTCAAAAAATTCTAATGCATGGGAACACTGTAAAAGTTATAGAACCGGAATGGTTGGTTGAAGAAATAATGGAGAATTTAGAACAAACTTTGGGGAAATATGAATAGGGTGACGTGAATTGACGTAGTAATTTATTAATTTTAGAAATTATTAAACAACTAAAATATGGAAGATTTTGAAAAAAAAATAGAAATAGAAAAAGAAATAGAAAAACTAAAATATCAGATTGATGAACTCGAAGTTATAAAAGATGATATGAATCAGTTAGAAAACTTTGATAAAGGTTCAGAAAAAGAACTAAATGAAGTGGAGAAAAAAATTAAAATTCTTAAAGAGAAATTGGGAGATATATATGAAGAAAATATTGGATATAGAAGTCCTGATGAATTAAACGAAGACATGTTGGACATGATGTTTCCTGATAGGCATGACGATGATTTTGATGAAGATTCAATATCATAGGATAGTGTGTTTGGGAGTGATTAATTCAAATTTTGGAAGTATCATTAATCAAAAAAATTAATATATGGTGATAATAAAAAAGAAGGAGATAATTAAATTAGAAACTAAGATTAGAATTGAAAATCCATGTCATTATCAACATGGAAAGAAAACTGCATTTGCATTTGTTTTTAGTTGTCCCGGACAGGTTGAAGAAAAAAATGGAAGACCTGTTTCTGGTAAAACAGGAGATAATCTTGATGTTTTGCTCGAATATCTAAATCTTAATAAAGAAGAAATCAGAATTACAAATGCGTGGCCATTACCTGAATACAAAAACAAAACTGGACGTTCTGAAGCACCAAATCAAGAGATAAAGTCTAGATGGAACTTAGCTCGCTTAGAAAATGAGTTATTAGACATAAAAGGGTTTATTGTATGTTTTGGCGAAAAGGCTAAATTGGCAATTGAATCAACTAATTTAATTAAAAATAAGTTAATATTTATTAGGCATTTAGGATTACAATCAATCAATCAAATTAAAATAGATAGTTCAACTGAGCGAAAAAATAAAACATCAAAAAGATTAGTAATTATAGCTAAAGAAATTCGAGATAAAATCAATAAAAATGCGGAATTCGATTAATATCACACAACAAGAAATAGATAATATTTATCAAAAGTGGGAAGAAGAAATAAAAGGTGATCAACTCGTCTATGATGGTATATTAAGTATAGAAAAATGGAATAAACTTGATCTACGAGTAATGTTTTTACTAAAAGAGTCACATAACAAATATTACAAAATAGCTATTGAACCTGTTAAAATACGAAAGGGAAGTGGTCCTAGTTTTTTCCCTAATATATTGCTATGGAAATATGCCATCGAGAAGGCATACATATCTCATAAGAAAAACACTGAAATTGCTAGGGAGATGCCTAATTACAAAACTTTTGATGAATGGAAAAAAAATTATCTCGACTCAATTGCATACTTTAATGTAAAAAAAACACTCGGAGGTTCTAGTAGTAATCCAAAAATAATAAGTGAGTTTGCCACGAATCATAAACTAATATTAAAAGAACATATAAATTTGATTAATCCTAATGTAATTTTCTGTGATGACACAACTTATTTTGCTTACAAAAATATATTTGAATTTAGACACTATGATGAAATAAAAGGTGACAAAATATTATTTAATGAAAAATATGTAAAAACTAACTACAAACCTAAATTATATCGCCATAACAATAGGTTGATTATACGGTTTTATCATCCATCATATTTTGGGAAAAATAGAAGAAAGCTTTATCAGAAATTGATAAATAGTTTAAATTCACAAATCTTCGATGAATTTGATTTTGCATAAGGTTTTATTATTGAATAAATAACTTAAAGCATAAATATGGAAATAACTCAACAATTAGAAGTCTTTTTTGTGGGTTTGAGTTCTAAGCTTGAATCTGCACAAGAAATTAAAGAGCAGTATAATAAAACTATGGCTCTTGATTTTAATATCTTTAATAATTTCTTTCATTTAGGGGAAAATAAGACATCTGAGATATTAGCATTTTTTCTCAATCCAAAACAAACACATGGGCAAGGAAGTATTTTTTTGGAATTATTTCTTGGAGAATTTGATTTAGATAAAAAATTAGCAGAAAAAGAAGTTGAAGTTAAATGTGAACATCTTATTGAGAATAATAGACGAATAGACATTTACATCACTTTTGGTTTAAACGAATATATAATTGCGATTGAAAATAAAATTTGGGCTGAAGATCAGCACAGACAATTGCATGACTATAATCGTCATCTTGATTATACAAAAGTAAATTATACATTATTTTATCTAAATCCTTATGGAAATTTACCATCAAACTTAAGTATAGTAGAGGACGAATTGTATGATTTAATAAAAACCAAAAAAATAAAAATAATAGATTACAAAGATAATATCATTGGACTTATAGATTTATGGTATAAAAACTGTGAAGCTGAAAGAGTTCGATTTGTATTAAATGATTTTAAACAATACTTAAATCAGGAAATTAATAGAATTAAAATTATTGGGAATAATTCAGAAACAATAGCAAACTATATTATAGATAGCAACAATTTAGAAATTGCTTTTGAAATGAATAACACTATAAATATAATTAAAGAAAAACTTATTCGAATATTTAAAGATCAAATTGATAATATTAAGTGTGATAAAATTGAAATTGTTAAATCTGATGGAAGTTTATGGTATAATGAATCAAACTTTTATTTTTATATTAAAAATTCTGAGAAGAAATATCATATCGCTATAACCTTTTATCGATATTTTGAAAGTATTCTTTATGGTGTTGATTGTGCTGATGTAAATAAAGATAAAGATATTAGGGTAGGTATTTCAAAAGAAATAGAAGAAGAAGGTTTAGTAGGATGGGAGAAATGGGCCTGGGTAAGAGAATTTGAAGAAAAATATATAAAATGGCAATATAAAACCGAACCTTGGTTAGACATTAAAAATGGAACTTTAATAAATAACATTAAGGAGAAAATAGAAAAACTTATAGATGTCCTTACAAAGTTAAATGTTTTAGTTTAAAGTACTTTTATGAATTTTGTAGCAATAGATTTCGAAACAGCCATAAATCACCATATTTGTGCAGTAGGAATTGTTACCGTAGAGAACGGAAAAATAATAGATGAATATTATTCTCTGATCCAACCGCCAAATAATGAATATGACTGGCATAATATTCAAGTGCATGGTATAACAGAAAGTGACACTCAAAATGCACCTACATTTAACAAAGTATATCCTGAAATAAAAAAACGATTGCAAGGGATAACAATTGTTGCTCATAACGAAACTTTTGACCGAAGTGTATTACAGAAAACAATGGTAGAAAATGGTCTTGATTATTCTGAACTCAATATCTCTGAACGATGGGAATGTACAATGAAAATATACAGGGGAAAAGGATACAAACCATATAAATTAGATGCTTGCTGTAAAATTCAGGGAATTGAATTAAACCACCATGAAGCTCTTTCTGATGCGAGAGCTTGTGCCTTGCTTTACTTAAAGCAATAAAATTAATATCAACGACATATTCTGGCGAACTACATCCATATCTTTGCATTAATAATGCATATATGGAAAAGAAAATCAAAATAAGGCTTTTGGAAAGTATGGGTAAGGTTTATGAACAATCTAAGAATTGTAAACTTGAATTGTCTTTTTTAGAGAAGATTGATAATGAATTAATCCAACTTTCTAAATATTTTAATGTAACAAAACATCAATCATTTTTTATAGCAATAGTTTTTGCTCTGAACTATCAGGGTGATACTGTAGATATGAATGACCTTATTAAATATTTTGATTGTAATCCAATGAAAATACTTGAATATAGTGATGATTTTGAGTATTTATATTCAAAAGGAATTTTAAGCAAATTTACTTCAAAACACAGAATTAGAGTAGCTCGAGCAAATGACCAATTCACTATTAATAAAAAAATCACAGAGGCAATCCTACAGAACAAACCTATGCCTATAGTTGAAAACACAAAGATTAAGGATGTTATTGAATTTCTTGAAAGAATATATAGTGTTGGAGTGCAACGAGATGAAGATGTAATATCTACAAAGGAATTATTTAGTCAATCCAAAGAATTAATCTCATCCAATCTGCATTTTCCATTAGTAAAACGAATTAATGATTTTCAATTCGACATTTCAGATACTTATTTATATCTGTATTTAATATGGAAAACATTAGAAGGGTCTGAAACTACTGATATAGGTAGAGCGATTGAAGGTATCTATGATAAGCCATCAGAACGAGTTAATTGTATGCAAAAGATTTTATCAACGGAAAATGCATTATTAAAGTTCAATTTAATAGAAATCTGCAATGCAAATTTTTTCAATGATACTAAAATGAAATTATCTGATTATTCTCTAGATCTAATCAATGAAAATAAAATTAAACTATTCACAAATAGAAAATTAAAGGATAATGTTATAAAACCAATTCAAATACCGTATAGAAAACTTATTTTTAATGAAGATGAAATGAAGCAGTTAGGAATGCTTAAAAATCTTTTACTTGATTCAAACCTATCTGAAACACAAAATAGATTAGTAAAGAAAGGACTGCCAAGAGGAGTATCAGTTTTATTACATGGTTCACCAGGAACAGGGAAAACAGAAACAGTTATGCAATTGGCTAAAGAAACAGATCGTGAAATAATGAAAGTAGAGATAAGTAAATCAAAATCTATGTGGTTCGGAGAGAGTGAAAAAATAGTAAAACGCATCTTTACTGATTATACTTCCTTTAAAAAAGAATGTAAAAAAGTTCCAATACTTTTATTCAATGAGGCAGATGCAATTATTTCAAAAAGGAGAGAAATTAGTAATTCAAACACAATGCAAACTGAGAATACAATTCAAAATATTATTCTTGAAGAAATAGAAACATTTGAAGGTATTTTAATTGCAACAACAAATTTAGTTAACAACCTTGATTCTGCTTTTGAAAGACGTTTTCTTTTCAAAATAAAATTCCAAATACCTGATATTTCAATTAAGACCAAGATATGGAAATTGAAATTACCTAATCTTTCTAAATCAGATTGTAATATTCTTGCTAGTCAGTTTGATTTCTCAGGTGGTCAAATAGATAATATTGTTAGGAAAAATGAAATACATGAAATAATTCATGGAGGTTCAGTTAGTTTTAAAAGTATTCTTGATTTTTGCAATGAAGAAATGATTGGGAATAATATTACACGGATAGGTTTTACAATTGATTCTTAGTTTGGCTATTATTGACCTGTCCTAAAATATGATTACAGATTATTGTAAATTTATTTCTTCGTCAAACTAAAATTATAAATAACACCTCCCATAATCCATCTTCCCGGCATTGTTAAATTATTGATGTCGTTGTATTTTGTGTTGAAGATATTTATTATATCAACGAAAACTGACAGGGAATTATTCTCCCAATATAGTTTACTGTCAGCCAGAAGAACTCCTTGATACGCTTTTTCTTTTCCTGATGGATATTCGGTAAATGTTCCTGCTCTGTCTTGATAGTTAATTCTCCAACTTACTTTAAAATTTTTATAAATTTTATGATTTAAACTAAGTCCAACTTTATGTTTTAAATAGTCTAAAACATAGTAGGATTGGTAACTTCCACTTTGTTTTTCTACATCAAGATAAGAGTAATTTAAAGCTAAATGATTTAGAATTGATTTTTTCTGAAGATTAAATCTCATTGAAAATTCAAATCCATTTGAGTTTACTTCTGTAAGATTTTTGCTTTCCCATTTCTCAGAACTATTCAATCTAACCCAATCAATAATATTTTCTCCTTCTCTGTGGAAAACAGAAACTTGCGAAGTAAAAAACTTTGCAAAATATTTACTTCCTATTTCATAAGTAATTGCTTCTTCTGCTTTTAAAAATGGATTTCCGTTGTTTGTCGGACCCGAGTAATATAGTTCTGTGAAAGTTGGCAGTCGCAGTGTTTTATTTATAGAACCAAAGAGTTTTAGCTTGTTTGAAATATTGTAGCTCAAATCAAATCCCGGATAGAAATTCCAATTAAAATCAGTAGTATAAAAACATAAAATACCTCCTGAAACTGCCAATTTATTAATCTTATAAATGTGTTCAGCAAAAATGCTATAGTTTTCACGTTTTTTAGTCTTGGTAAATTTGCCATTTGCTTCTCCGGGAACATTTATTGGATTATTCATTTCATTTCCCAGAACATTGCTTAAAATATTTTCTGACCGATATTCTGTACCAATTGCAGTTTCGCCAATTTTCCATTTGATTTTCCCATTTATTTCAGCTCCTAAAACGTCGGTTAAATGGTAATTATGTCCTTTATACCATGCTGCCGGATTATCTCTGAAAAGTTCAAATCTATCCTGATTTCTTCTCCAATAAAGTTTTGGATTTAGTTTGAATTTCTCCTTTGTCTTTAATGAAATATTTGCAAAAGTGGTTTTAGTTTGTTCAAACTGATTTGGATATTTTGGAGTGTAGAAACTATTTGCTCCAAATGCTTTATTATTATAAGCAGTTTGAATACTTAGCTGACCAATTTTTAGTTCTGTATTGTTTTGATAGAAAACATTATAAATGTTGAAATCTGTATTTTCAGTATATCCAGAACTTTGTTTTTTTGATAGCGTTAAGAAGTTCGCAGATTTTCCAATTTTATAAGAACCCGAAATACTTGCATTATAAAAGTCATGTTCGCCACCAATTAATTTGATTTTAATATTTTTGTCTTTTTTAGAACCGGTAATAATATTAATAGCTCCACTAAAAGCATTTGGTCCGTAAACCCTTGCACCGGGACCTTCAAGAATTTCAATTCTTAGAATATCATCTAATTCGACAGGAATATTCAGATTATGATGTCCTGTTTGTGGGTCATTGATTTTTATTCCATTCAGCAAAATTAATGTTTGCTCAAATGAGCCACCACGAATACTAATATCTGCCTGAACTCCATTAATGTTTCTTTGTCGAACATCAACATTACATGCGTATTCTAAAAGTTCCGTTACACTTTGAACCGGTGCATTTTTAATCTCAGTTTCATTAATAACCGAAATAATCCTTGCCGATTCCGAGTACAATTGAGTTATTCGTGATGAACTGATTTCCACTTCATCAATATTAATCGTGTCGGTTTGGCTGTATGAATTTGTCCAAATAGCAAGTAATATAATTGCTAATATCGTTTTCCTTAACATTGCAAAAATGATTAAATTTAAGCAGGTAAAAGTAATATTTTTGTAAGAATAGTATAATTAATTATTACTGTTCTTTGATGATGAAAATCTTCTTAAGAATTTCTCCTTATCAAAAACCATCAAGAATGCAATTAGCAGAAAGGGGAGGGCAATTACTTTATATCTAACTATTGCACCAATAACAGGGGTGAAACCTATTATTATTAAGGTGCAAATTGCAAACGTAAGAGAGAAATAAAAACTGTTTTTGTCAATTCCTTTTATTTTAATAAAAATAAGTGAAAGAATAATTGCAACAATAACAAAAAGATTTTCTATTGAACTAAATTTCATCAGAATTGTATTTGCTTCAAATAGATGTGGTCTGAAAAGACTGTGGTATAGTGAAACAGGAATTGCTTTTGTCATTGACCAAAAATCAGGTTCAATGGTAGTAGTTGTTAGCAAGCTGCCGGATTGGTTTTCAATTGCCAAACTAATAAAATTTGCATGCTTTCGTGATATTAATTCAAGGAAATTATAATTCGGGAAAATTAAATGAAGATTTAATCCAATAATTATAAATAAAGTAATTACAATTAGATACTTTAAAGCAATATATTTTTGTGCAGTTTTTGTTGTCCAGAAATAGCTTATTATTAAAGGAATTAATAAAGCAATTACAAAGAATTTTGTTTTATACAGTAGGAACATAACGATAATTATCCAAACAATACTTTTAAAAATACTTTCCTTATTTATCAATGATTTGAAATAATAAATTAGGAATCCTATTTCGAAAAACAATAATCCCTCTTTCAAAACTCCCGAACCCCAAAAAACAACTGAAGGAATTAAAAAGACTATAAAAAATAATTCCCATTTTTTATTTTTAAGATAGGGATAGAAGAATTTAAAAATGGCTGTTAATCCAATAAGTGAAATAAAACAAATGAAAATTGTATGGACAAAATAATTTCCAAATGAGAACAACATTATCAGGGCATTAAGTTGTATTAGAATATGGCTGTTACCATAAACATTATTTGTAAATGACATATCCCAATTAGACATTTTCAGGATATAAGTCCAAAGTTCCGGAGCATTAGTTCCAATGCCGGTAACAAATCGAATATAATCCCAGGGCTTTTCAAAAGCCACATTATAAATCACTTTAGCGTCATCAAAAAATCGGAAAATATCTGCTGTTGTTCTGTCGTAGTAGTAGGAATACATCATGAACATCACAAAGCCAGCAAAAATTTTTAAAGCAAAAATTCCTGCAATGTATTTTTTTGAAATTCCTTCAATAGTAAAGAATTTCATTTTAAATATCAGAAAAATAAAAACTATTAAGTAGAATATGGTGAGTAAAGTTTCCAAATATTATAGAGTTGTTTTATTAATCAAAGGTAGAAAAATTTCTCGTTACTCGAAGCTCGTTGCTCGAAGCTCGTTTCTCGTTTCTCGTTTCTCGAAGCTCGTTGCTCGGCTCGCTTTGCCTATTGCCAATTGCCTACTGCTTACTGCCTACTTCCTAAAGTGACCAATAAGTTAAATCTTTAATGTTGTTCCTGTACAATCCTTTTATATCAATCAAAATTCCCTTCTCGCCCAATAATTTTTTAAAATCACTTTCTTTATAATCAAGATAAGGCTCATGACTAACGGCAACAACAACAGCATCATAATTATCTTTTGGATTTTCGATGAGACCAAATCCATATTCATGCTCTAATAGTTCCGAATTTGCATAAGGGTCAACAATATCTACATCTACACCAAATGATTTTAACTCATTAATTATATCAGCAACTTTTGAGTTTCTAATATCAGATACATCTTCTTTAAAAGTTGCTCCCATAACTAAAACCCTTGCTCCTAAAACATTTTTGCCGGCTGCAATGATTTTTTTTACTAATTGTTTTCCAATATATCTTCCCATTGAATCATTTACAAATCGTCCGGCACCAATAATTTGTGGATGATATTTTAATTCCTTTGCTTTATGTACCAAATAATAAGGGTCAACACCAATGCAATGTCCACCAACTAAACCGGGATAAAAATTAAGAAAATTCCACTTTGTTCCTGCAGCTTCCAGAACTTCATAAGTGTTAATTCCTAATCGGTTAAAAATAATTGAAAGTTCGTTCATAAATGCAATATTTACATCTCTTTGAGTATTCTCAATAATTTTAGCAGCTTCAGCAACTTTAATTGATGATGCTCTATGCACGCCTGCTTTTATTACCAGTTCATAAACTTTTGCAACTATATCAAGAGATTCTTCGTCGCATCCCGAAACAATCTTTTTAATTGATGTTAAAGTATTCACTTTGTCTCCCGGGTTAATTCTTTCGGGTGAAAAGCCTACTTTAAAATCTTCAATAAATTTTAATCCTGAAATTTCTTCTAATATAGGAACACAATCATCTTCAGTTGCTCCGGGATAAACTGTTGATTCAAAAACAACGTAATCTCCCTTTTTTAAAATTTTAGCAACAGACTTTGTTGCGGAAAGAAGTGGAGTTAAATCCGGAAGATTATGAGAATCAATAGGTGTTGGAACTGCAACAATGTGAAAAGTAGCATCTCGTAAATCTTCAATTTTCGAAGTGTATTGAATATCACAATTTTTGAATGCTTCAGTTGGTAATTCTTCGCTTGGGTCAATATTGTTTTTCATCATTTCAACCCTGTCTTCTTTAATGTCAAATCCAATAACAGACATTTTTTTCGCGAATTCCAAAGCTATTGGTAAACCAACATATCCTAAACCAATCACCGAGAGTTTGGTTTCTTTATTAATGAGTTTGTTATAAATGTTCATTTTTAATGTTTTAATTTTTAAAATCGCAAATTTACATTTTAATTAATAACGTCAAAGAAAATTTATAAGTTTTTGATAAGGATTTACTTTTCTTGTGAATGTTGTTTCTCGTTACTCGTTTCTCGTAGTCTCTCCAAGCTCTTTTGCTCAGTTTGCCAATTGCCTACTTTTCCTTAATCCATTCCCTCGCATTCACAAATGCTTCAATCCAAGGTGCAACTTCATCATTCTTTCTGTCGTTTGGATAATTAGCCCATTGCCATGGAACAAATGCTCTTTCCAGATGTGGCATCATTGCAAGATGTCTTCCATCGTCTGAACAAATTGCTGCAGTTGCAAACTCAGAACCATTAGGATTTCCAGGGTATTTGTCATAAGTGTATTTCACCGGAATATTATAAGTTGATTCGTCATAAGGAAGTTCGAATTTTCCTTCTCCGTGAGCTACCCAAATTCCTAAACGACTTCCCACCATGCTTTTTAGCATAACAGATTCATTCTCTAAAATATCAACATTAATAAATCCTGATTCAAATTTTCCTGATTCGTTGTGAAGCATTTTTGGTTTTACTTCATGATTTTGATTAACCAATCCTAACTCAATTATTAACTGGCAACCATTACAAATTCCAAAACTTAAAGTATCATCACGTTCATAGAATTTCTTTATTGTATTATTTGCTTTTTCATTATAAAGAAAAGCTCCTGCCCAACCTTTTGCTGAACCAAGAACATCAGAATTAGAAAAACCACCTACGAAAACAATTAGGTTTATATCTTCTAAAGTTTCTCTTCCATTTATAAGGTCTGTCATGTGAACATCCTTAACATCAAAGCCCGCAAGATACATGGCATAAGCCATTTCTCTGTCACCGTTAACACCTTTTTCACGAATAATTGCTGCTTTTGTTCCTGTAGTTTGGCGACGTTTCATATCAATTCCAAACTGGGATGCTTTTCCGCTAAAGTTTTCGTTGAAATTGTATTTTAATTCCTGGACTTTAAAATTCTCATAACGTTCTAAAGCTAATTCATGACCGCATTGTTTTCTGTCTAATAGATAAGATGACTTATACCAAAGGTCGCGTAAAGAATTAATATCAAATTCGAAATTTTCAGCATCCTTTTTAATATTGAAATTTCTAGTGTCGTTAATCTTACCAATTTTATGATATTTGATTTCTTGATTTTTAAGAATATCTATTGTGTTTTCAGAATTCCTAACTTGAATAATAATACCGGGATTTTCACTAAAGAATAGTTTAACTATATCTTTCTCTGCAATTGAACTTAAATCCAGATTTAAACCAATATTATTATCAGCAAAAGTCATTTCTAAAAGTGCAGTTATAATTCCGCCTGCAGAGATATCATGACCTGAAAGGATTTTATCATCAAGAATTAATTCCTGAATACAATCGAATGTCTTGGCAAAATATTTTGTGTCAGAAACTGTTGGAGTTTCAGCTCCCATTTGATTTAAAATCTGTGAAAAACTACTGCCACCAAGTTTAAATTCATCAGATGAAAAATCAATATAAAGAATTGAAGAATCATTAACATCAGCTAATACTGGACTAATTACTTTTTTTACATCTTTTACTTCACCAACAGCTGAAATGATAACGGTTCCCGGAGAATAAACAACATCATCTTTGTATTTCTGTGCCATTGAAAGTGAATCTTTCCCTGTTGGAATATTAATCCCCAAGTCACATGCAAAATCACTCACAGCCTGAACAGCTTCATAAAGTCTTGCATCTTCGCCTTTGTTTTTTGCAGGCCACATCCAGTTTGCACTTAAAGAAATTCCTTTCAATCCATCATGAATCGGAGCCCAGATTACATTTGTCAAAGCTTCGGCAATTGATAGTTTTGAGCCATTTGTTGGACTAATTAATCCTGCAATTGGAGCATGACCTAAGGAAGTTGCAATTCCTTTTGTTCCTTGATAATCCATGCTAACAACACCAAGATTATTTAATGGAAGTTGAACTGTTCCGGCACATTGTTGTAAAGCAACTTTTCCTGTTACAGAGCGATCAACTTTGTTTGTCAACCAATCTTTACAAGCTACAGCTTCTAACTGAAGTACATCTTCAAGATAATTATAAAACTTTTCTGAATTATAATTTAGTTTTCCATAATCTTCTGAAATAGTTGAATCTTTCAATATTGTTTTTGGTGGTTTTCCAAAAAGATAATCAAGTTTCAAATCCATTGGATTTTCATCATTATCACCTTTGAATTTAAAATTCATGTCACCGGTAACTTCACCAACCACATATATTGGAGCTCTTTCACGCTCTGAAATGTTTTTTAGAAGCTCTATATCCATTTCATGTAAAATCAATCCCATTCGCTCCTGAGATTCATTTCCAATAATTTCTTTAGCAGATAGGCTAGGGTCACCAACAGGAAGTTTGTTGATGTCAATTTCTCCACCCATGTCTTCAACTAATTCAGACAGTGAATTGAGATGTCCACCAGCACCATGGTCATGAATCGAAACAATTGGATTTTTGTCTAATTCGGACATTGCTCTGATTGCATTAAGTACACGCTTTTGCATTTCAGGATTTGAACGCTGAACAGCATTTAGTTCAATGGCATTATCAAATTCACCGGTTGCAACAGAAGATACTGCTCCGCCACCCATTCCAATTCGATAATTGTCGCCACCCATCACAATGATTTTGTCACCTTTTTCAGGAATATCTTTTTTACTATCCTGATGTTTTGCAAAACCAACTCCACCTGCTTGCATGATTACTTTATCGTAGCCATATTTTTTTAAATCTTCGATATGCTCGAAAGTCAGAACGCTACCACAAATTAATGGTTGTCCAAATTTATTTCCAAAATCGCTGGCACCATTCGAGGCTTTAATAAGAATTTCTTCAGGGGTTTGATAAAGCCAATTTCTTTCCTTAGTTTTTTGTTCCCATGAACGTGTGTCTTCTAAACGTGGATAGGAAGTCATATAAACAGCAGTTCCGGCAATTGGTAAACTTGCTTTTCCGCCGCCCATTCTGTCACGGATTTCACCACCGGAACCGGTTGCAGCACCATTGAAAGGTTCAACAGTTGTTGGGAAATTATGAGTTTCGGCTTTTAATGAAATTACAGTGTCAATATCTTTTATTTTGAAAAAGTCGGCTGTGTCTTGAGATTCAGGAGCAAATTGTTCTGCTTTTGGTCCTTCAACAAAGGCTACATTATCTTTATAAGCTGAAACTAATCTATTTGGATTTTCTTTTGAAGTTTTTTTGATTAAAGAAAATAATGATTCTTTCTTTTCTTCACCATCAATAATAAAAGTTCCGTTGAAAATTTTGTGACGACAATGTTCAGAGTTTACCTGAGCAAAACCATAAACTTCGCTGTCAGTTAATTTTCTGCCAATCTTTTGGCTAACTTCATCTAAATATTGAACTTCATCAGGACTTAAAGCCAATCCTTCTTGCTGATTGTAGGCTTCAATATTTTCGATGAAAAGAATTGGTTCAGGTTTTTTATTAATAGTAAAAATGTCTTGAGTCAGTCTATTGTAAAATGCTTGAAGCATTGGGTCATAATCTGCTTTTTCGGAATCAACTTCAATAAACTCTTCAATTCTTCTTATCCCATCAATACCCATATTTTGCGTAATCTCAACCGCATTTGTACTCCATGGAGTTATCATTTCCTTTCTTGGTCCAATAAAAGAACCATCGATTTGTTTTAGTTCAAAAGCTTCCGCATCACCGAAAAGCCATGATAGTTTGTCAAGATTTTCTTTTGTTGATTCTTTATTAATCTCTACAACAAAAAATTGTTTTTTCCCTTTGAAGAATTGAATCATTCGGCTTAATTATTTATTTAAACACTTTTGGAATATCAGCACAAAGATATAAAATGTATATAGAATTTTACTTGATGAAATCTTTTGATTTTTCATAATATTATCAACAAAAAAAAGCCATCCCAAAATTGAGATGGCTTTTAATAATTTAATTATTTCCGCTTATTGAATAACCAATTTTTCAAGTTTGATAATGTCATTATTCATAAGTTTGATATAGTATATTCCTTTTGCGAAGTAAGAAACATCAAATTCTTTGATGTAACCTGATTTAACTCCAGTGAGTTTTTCATTGCTAATTATTTTTCCTTTTAAATCAATAATTTGTAGATTAAAGTTACCTTCTATTCCATTAATCAAAATCTTGAATAATCCTTTTGTTGGATTAGGTATTAAGGAAATTGAACTATTGTTATACTTATCATTAATCCCGGTGTCGTCTATTACTTCAACAATAATAGTATCACTCGCCATACATCCGTTACTATCAGTTACCTCAACATAATATGTATGAGTGCCTAAACCAACAACAGAAGCAAAAATTTGCCTTAGATGCACTAAGGACATATTGTCCCATAAATAGCTGGTAAAACCACTCCCTGCATCAAGTATAATGGCACCATTGCTATATTTTATTGTAGTATCAGTCCCAAGGTCAACAATTGGATTAGCAACGAATGTCAAACTAACTGTGTCTGTAGCCTTGCATCCTATACTATCGCTAACCATAAGCCATACTGTTTTCATACCCAAACCAAATCCAACAGTATCAACGGAAATGCTTTGAGTAGTGCTACTATCTGACCAGAAGTACAATAATCCAGGTGAAGCGTTTAGACTTATTGAATCATTAGCACAAATTATTGCATCGGGACCAATATTAACATTTATCCCGGGAAGAAATGTAACATCAATTGAATCAGTAGTAGAGCATCCATTACTGTTTGTTACTATTACCCAAAACAAATGAGTTCCAAGGCCATAACCGATAGAGTCAATTGAAATTATCTGGGTAGTGCTATTATTAGACCATAAGTAGCTATACCCCGCTCCTAAACCGACATTAAGAGTTTTTGAATTACCTCCGCAAATGTAAAGATTCGTACCCAAATTTATTATTGGTATTGAATCAAATGTCAGGCTTATGGTATCTCTACCAATAATTCCATATTGATTTTCAACTTCAACATAATAGCTTGCTGTTGAGCTGGTAGAAAATAATTGAGATGTTCCAAGTATTGTAGGATTTCCAACGGAATACCATTTATAAGTTACATTATACGGAGTATAAGAACCTGCATCAAATGTACACGAATCGCCTGAGCAAATGATTGTATCGTTTCCAAGATTAACAATTGGAGCTTCTGCTATACCAACATCATCAATGTCAACCCAATAGTTGCCAGTACTTCTAATTGTATTAAATGCTATTTTTATTTCTGTATTGGCAAAATTACCAATGGGCAAAATAACTGTATTCATTGAAGTGCTTGGCTGATGGTTAATCGAATCAATAGTGTAAAGAATACTGAAGCTGTTACCACAATTGGTGCTTATTAATACATTTAAGCTATCCCCATTCAAGATGGTGGCACCCCCTGAATAATTAGTAATTCTATATTTGAACGATAAATAAGTATTTGGAGTTATTGATGCAATTTTTTTATTGAAATTGGAAATTGCTGAATTTATTGTAGAATTTAAATTTGCCGATAGAGCTTTTGATGTTAAACCATGTGACCCAATATTGCTAACAGTGAAATTATTTCCTGTCCAGTTATAAGGTCCAGAATTGTTGAAGTTTTCCATGTGTGGTATGCCTATGGGATACTCAGTTGAAGTGTTTCCAATTATCGTATCATTACTATGATTTAAGTCAAAAGCAAGAGTAGGATAAACTTTGTAAGAGTAATTTCCGGGGCTTGTTGTATTTATAGCACCAACGGTTATGGTACCATTAAATGCAGGTGGTATACTAGGAATAATCGAACTAACATTAATTACTCCGCTAGGTGTATTTACAGTTGCCGTAATAGGTACATTTGTTTCGCTGTTTAAACCTAAACTCTTTACAACTACACGAATTGAATCACTAATACTTCCACACATGCTGTTGTTAGGTGAGATAAAATTTGTAATTAATAAGTCATGGGCGAGATAATTACGTTCATCTGCTCCCATATCAGGAGTTGTAAGGCTTCTTGTTTCGCCATCAATGTCTATAGTAATTCCAGGAATTGGATTACCTAGGTTATTCGGTGATGTATTAGTCAAATGAAGATTAGTATCGTTAGTAAATACAGGATTTTGTGAAATTGAATTATAACCAAGGTTTGTTGCAAAAGCTTTCCATGCATTAATATTAGTTGCATTACCCCAATAATATGCTAGATTTGTACCTGTCGAATATAAATTATTATAAGAGCATTCAGTTACCTTTGCAGGAAAAAATTGACCATTAAAATATATTGAATAGCCACTGCCTTGATTTGATATTATATTGTTTTTTATTTTTATGTTTGAAAACGCAGGATCATTTACAGATCCACTTACAAAAAGTGCCCGTGAATTACTTCCTCCTCCTTTTAGATTTATGCTGTTGTTATAGTAGTAGATATTATTGCCGTAACTACTATATATGCCATAGAGTATATTTGTAGTTGTTGAATTTGTTTGACAAATCATATTGTTTGATACAATAAATGGTTTTAATGCTGTACCCTTACACGAACCTAGCTCTATACCACGACCAGCAGTTGTGTAATTCATTATAATTTCGTTTTGTGATATCTCAGAATTAGAGTGTGATTGATTAAAATATATACATTTACCAGTAGTATTTGTGGCTCTGCTTGATATTTTATTTCTTCTCACGATAGTACTATCTGCGTATTTCATATATATTCCCTCTCTATAGAAATCAACAATAGTATTGTCTTCTATAAGGAAACCATTTATGTGATTTGAACTTGTACCATTTACGTATATTCCAAATCGCCCTCCTATTATTGTATTGTTGGTTATTTCAAGCTTATTACAGTCAGCAAAAGAACTGTGGCTATAAACATCTGAAGCAACAGCAATACCTCCACAATTTGAAGTGTTCATACTTGCATCAAGAATACAGTTTGATATCTTATTATTATTTGCATGATTCATAAGATGGATGCAATGCCCCCCAGAAGTATTTGATTGTATCACAATTTTAAAACTGTCTATATGAACATAATTTGCTGCATTTAGAAGAAATACCGCCCTGTCGGTTGATGTTGTATTACTATAAGTTAGTATTGTGTTAGCACCATGACCTTTAAATGTAATAGTGTTTGTTGGAGATGTACCAGTTATATATGGAACAATAATTTTCTCGTTAAAAGTTCCTGTATCAGCTTGAAAAACTACTGGTCCACAAATTCCATTTACTTGCATTGCATTAATTGCAGAGGAAAATGAATTGAAATCATAAGTTGTATCAGTTCCAATAGTATAAATTCCTGAAGCCAATGATGTTTTGAAATTATTAACAAACAAAGTGTCATTTAGACTATTTGGATCAGCTTGTCCATTTGGGTTAGTTGGCCAAGCTTTAATACTGTAAGTAATTCCATTAAGAAATGTATAGTTTCCTAATACAACTGTAGTGCTAGTATTAAAGGATATATTACCAGAGAAATTGACAGGGCTTTGTGCAACGCCATTTATAGTCCAATTAATTGCACAAGTGGTTAAATTTGATAGACCGTAGTTTTTTAAATCTACTTTCATTACTGAAATTGTGTTTGGACAGGGAGACACAGGTTCTACTAAATTCAGAATTCCAGCATCATTGTTATTAAGATTAAACTCATCGGCTCCGATATCAGGGCTTGTTGCATTCCTGTTCTCACCATCAAAGTCAGTTAAAATACCCGGAATAGGAGTACCTTGTCCGTTTATTGCAGAACTATTTAAATGAAGATCTGTAGCTGAAAGGAATCCGGGATTAATTGACAATGAATTTGAATCCTTGCCGCTTATTGTTTGCAATGCTGATAAGGATGTAGCATTTGTTCCCCAGTAGGCTAAAGTATTCCCAGTAGAGTAAATTACATTATAATCAGATGCTGATACATTTGCCGGTGTTTGTATCCTCATACTTACTCCACCTACTTGGTTTGCAAAAATATTATTCTTGAAAATTTCACCAATTAAATTTGATGCAATATTAGTTTGTAATAATCCTAGACTTCCAGTATTAACACCAGTAATATTAATAGAATTGTAATAATACTTGGTGTTATCAGAGTTGTATGCATAAATTCCATGACTTGAACTTGTACCAGTGTATATGCTAATAAAATTATTAGAAACTAATCCTGAACCTGAAGTACTGGATGTTGAATAATAGTTACACCTATTTGTATAAATGCCATAAGCGTAAGTAGTAGGGGATAGATTAATATTATTCCCAGATATGCTAAATTTATTGAAGCAATAGGAACAGTAAATTCCATAGTAATTAGTGCCTATTCCATCATGTATGAAGTTATTTAATATTTGAATAGAATCCTGTCGATATGCATAAATCCCATAACGTTTAAAACCATGGATTTCATTATTAATAATTAAGCTAGATATATTAAGATTATAATTGCTAAGACCATTAAGATAAAATCCATAATAGCCCCCATCCAAATTATTGTTTTGATAAGAATTAAAATGATTTTGAGTAGTATTATCATAAATACACCTGGAATTAGATGATGATGTACAGGCACTATAAATCTTATTACCAATTATGGTGTTATAATGAGCTCCATTAATCAATTCTATTCCTGTTGCATGTTCCAGACTATTGTTTGCTTTTATTGTCATATCTTTAATTGTCACATAATCTGCACCATTAAGTCTTATTGTCCAGTTATCACCGGAGCCGATAGATGTATATTGAATAGTGACATCTGTATAGTTTCCGGAAAGCGATTTTAATGTTATTGTATTAATTGATGAGGAACCAGGTATATCAAAAATTGTTAGTTGTTCATTGTAGGTTGCTGAGGCAACATTAAATATTATCGGACCACAAATACCATTAGAATATAAAGAATTAAAAGCATCGGTAAATGAACTGAAGTCGTAAGTTGTGTCAGGTCCAATAGTATAGGTTCCAGTAGGTAGGGCTGTTTGAATTCCATATTTAAATATTGTATCATTACTGTTTTTTTGATCAGCAAAACCATTAGGTAAGGATGACCATATTTTCATATTGTAATTAATTCCGTTAGAAAAAGTGTAACTACCCAGATTAATTGTGGTATCATTACCAGTAAGAAGACTTCCAGTATAATTTAAAGTGGATTGTAAAACTCCATTAATTGACCAGTTAATTTTGCAACTATCTAAACTTGTCAGTCCGAAATTTTTCAAAGTCACAATAATATTTGTATTTGAACCCGGACAAGGAGTAAAAGGTTCATCGAGAGATGTAATTCCTGCATCGTTATTTCTTAAGGTAAATTCATCAGCTCCAATGTCTGGAGATGTTGCATTTCGATTTTCTCCATCAATATCTGTAGTAATTCCGGTTATCGGAGTTCCCCTTCCATTTATTATTGAATCATTCAGATGTAAATCTGAGTTTGATGCAAATATCGGGTTGACCGATAATGAATATTGGTCTTTACTATTAGCAATTTTCAATGAACTTAAATCTGCAATATTTGCTGTCCAATATCCTATATAAGAACCTGAACTATAGTAATTGTTGTAATTAGATGAAATAATTGCTGTTGGAGTATTAATGTAATATGAATAACCACCTCCCGTATTAACAAATATATTGTTCTTAATAGTTTGGTTAGACCCTTGTGTTTGAGAAAAGGCTTGAGAGTTAGAATATTCACCTATAAGTTTGATAGAGTTATACACAATATCGACGTAAGTAGCATTGATTAGGTAAATGCCATACCAATTGTTAGTGCCAGTACCTGTAATGCTTATGAAATTATTAATTATTTTATTAGGATTAGTTGATGTGCCATTGAAGTTATTAATATATAAACCATAATGAGTTGATGTTCCATGAATATTAATCTTATTACCTGATAATTTTATATTGCTACAATAGTAAAATCGACCACCATAAACAGATACTGATGTGGGGCGGTTTTCTATGACATTATTTTTGAATTCAATTGAATCCTGATTATATATATATCCTCCATAATAATAGTAGTCTTTCATAATATTATTATTTATTATGTTACCAACTTCTCTATCGATATTGCTCGTCCCTCGCAAATAAATGCTATAAAAACCTCCTGTTATTTCATTATTTGTTATTTCATTGAAGTTATCAGAAGAATTTGATGAATAAATACCTGCACATGAATTAGTAGTTGAAGTTATTGAAGCTATAATTTTGTTAAAAGAGATAGTATTGTAGTTGGCACCATTTTTTAACTCAACAACTCTACCATATGTAGCTCCTAAAGCTTTTAAGGTCATGTATTTAAAACTTATAAATTTTGATGAGTTTAATTCTAATGTGAAGCTACCGCTTGAGTTAACTGAATTATATTGAAGAATTACATCGTCGGGATTTGTTGATGCTGATTTAAAAGTTATGGTATTGACACTTGATGTTCCATATATCTCCCCAAATGATACTTGTTCATTATAAGTGCCACTGGCAACATTAAAGATAACAGGACCACAAACACCACTTGATGCTATGTAAGCTACAGCCTCATTAAATGAATTGAAGTTTGAACCGCTTGTTGGATTTGCTGAATTAATAGTATATGTTCCAATCGCAGCAGCTCGAACATTTGGGGCTAATGTAGTATCATTAGAGTGTTCTGGATCGGTAAATCCATTTGGTAATGATGTCCAAGCCTTGAAATTATAAGATGTGCTTCCAACAAAATTATGGTTACCTAGAGTAATTGAAGTGGTTTGACCTAGGGCTAAAGCTCCTGTCCAATTTTGTGTTGAACCTTGAGTAACTCCATTTACTGACCAATTAATATTTGTCGATGTTAAAGTATTTGTTCCATAGTTTTTTAAATCTGCTGTAACACTAATAAGACCGGGGAAAGGTGGAAAGGAGGTAAATTGTAACATTCCTATATTGTTAGGAAGGTTTAATGAACCAGTAATATTAATGTCATCAAATGTTATTCCATCGGTAGATGTTGTGGAAGTTGACATATAATTGTCATACTGAGAGAATTTTATCTGAAATGTGCTGGTTATTGTTTGACTATTAGCTGTTATAGCAGAGTCAATGTCAATATTCCCAAAATGTACCCATGTCCCATTTGTCCACGAACTTGGTGTTAAGGATACAATTTTTATCCATGAAGCAGTATTAGCTCCTCTTATATAAACTGCATCTTCAGTACTTGTTTCATCTCCATGATCCATTGCCCAAAAATCAAGCACAAGATTTGTTATTGCTGAATAATTTTGTAATTGAAGTGTTGCTATTGCTTCATTAAGCGAATTTGTTCCATTACTTGAACAGTCAAGGGTTAAAGCTGCGCTTCCTGTTTTATAGTAACCTAATCCTGCATTTAACCTTAATCTACCAATAGCTGTTTTATTATAACTCCAGTATGACGAACCATTAATTGATGGTGTTGTTGATGTAAAAGTTTTTGTTGGACCAATATTTTCAAATGATTCAGTCCATGGTAGCGCAATTTGTGATTTTACACTAAATGCAAGAATAATTAATATTATACTAATAAAATATTTTAAGCTTGCTAAATTTTTCATATGCGAGTAATTGATACCCGTCCAAAATAGTGTGTCTGTAACCAAAAAAGTTTCCAACAATTTAACAAGTTTAAAACAACAACAACATTAAACTTAAAAATTGTAGAAACTATGAATTTAACAAAAAAACAAACA
>Ga0307991_1000473_pt1 | contig 28871 bp, 19 predicted proteins | sample EllFjometagen131_FD_203146 | JGI IMG/M metagenome (GOLD analysis project Ga0307991, IMG submission 203146) | Marine microbial communities from Ellis Fjord, Antarctic Ocean - #131 | ecosystem: Environmental > Aquatic > Marine > Unclassified | place: Southern Ocean | collected 2014-10-08 | reverse complement strand
AATAAAATAATCATTCCATGCCTGTTCAGGATTTAGGCTGTTTCTCGTAATCCAAAAATTTAAAAAATATTTTTGCATCATGCTTATATCACCTTTTTTTATCTGATTTTGGGCAAAAATTATTTCAATCTTTGATGAAATCGGTGTTAAAGAATAAATATAATTTGTCAAAGTGTCTATGTCTCTCAATAACAAAACAAAAGTATTCTGCAGGTCAATTGTTTCAATATCTTTATAATCCAACTGAACATTAGGATTACTTCTCTGGAAAAATAATCTTTTTGACGATAATAATTTATTCTCCCTGTTTCTAACTTCTACCGCAAGATTATAGTTTCCGGAAGGAAGTTTTGAAATATCAAATTCATTAAAAACAACATTTACTTTGTTGGCAGTTTCTTTTTTATATTTTACTAAATCCTTCAAAATATTTCTTGTTTCGAAAGATTCTATAAAAAAAGAAATAAGATATTTTCCATCTTTTTCAATTTCTTTATCGGCATTGTATATCTCGGCATAGAAAATTAATTTATCAATTTTTTCGGGGAAATAATTAAAAACATAAGGCATTAAATCATAACCGGCTTTTGATAAAACATTCTGCTCTGTTGTTTTTTCAAACGATTTAATAAGTTCAATATCTGAAACATTTATTTTGTCCGATGAGAAATCAACAATAACTTTTTCAATGCTTTTGAATGGAGGTATATTATTGTTTAGGTCAGCTATTTTAGTTTCGAAATCATAAGTACCGTTAGCAAGAACAAAGCGTTGCTGGTCGAGAAAGTTTAAATCAATATTATTAGTGTCATCAACTATGTCTTTTAAATTAATTTTTTTAAAAGTTATGACTTTATCATTTTGCTTAAAAATCATTGTAACTTCCAAATTGCCTTGAAATTTGTTATCGGCATTTTTAAAAAACTTAACAGTGCTCGCAAATACTGACAAATACGTTTCGACATAAGGACCGTCTTTAGGCGACATGAAAGTAGAATATGATAAATATGCATCCAAATTTTGTGCGTTAACAATATTTATTGAGGAGGCTATTATGCATATATTGATAAATAAAAAAAGTTTCTTCATAATATAAATTTTAATGCAAATTTAATAAAAAATATCAGTTAAAACAAATTACAAAATACATTATAAACTTTAAAAGTCTGGACACTAAAAAACTATACTAAATTAGTTATTAATTAAAACGAAAAAAAATAAATTATTGTATCAATAAGCTTTTTTTCTAATAAAAATATTTATTTTTGCAGCGGAGAATTGGCAGAGTGGTCTAATGCGGCGGTCTTGAAAACCGTTGAGGGTCACACCTCCGGGGGTTCGAATCCCTCATTCTCCGCCAAACTATGTTAAAGCTTCGTTTGGCTTCGTCAGAAGCTGAATGAAGCTTTTTTAAATATTAAAACAATGCATAACATAATTAATATTATTCAATAAATAATTAATTGGAAGAAGTAATTATTCTGGATGTTATACTTAATACTCCTAAAGTCTTGCCATTGAGAAAGTAAACAAAAAAGATTAAACAGATAATTTAAAATTTGATAAGTCAAAGGTTATTCCAACTTTCTTAATAAATTCAAAATCATCTAAAAAATCAATACCCAATTCATTACAAATATGAGGAATTTTTGCTGGTTTATATCTTTTTGGAGGGCTATCGTTACCTTCTTTTGTTACAACAAAATATTTATTATCTGGGAAATATTTTTTATAAAATAAAACAGTTGCAATAACAAACATATCTTGGTCCGAAACAGGTTCCTTATTTGGCCATTTCCAATTTTTATTTCTTTTACGAATAATAATAATATGTTTTTCTTTTACCTTCAAATAAGCATCTTGTACTTGTTGAAAAAAACTACTAATATTATCTAATTCTTTAGTAAGAAAACATTTATTCTCTTTTGATCTTGACCAGTCATATAAAAACCTATCTTCTATTTTATTTGAATTATTAGATTCTGAAGGCTTATTTTGAATTTTTATTTCATTTCGAACTTGTTTAGGAGATTTTATAACATTCTCTCGACCTAACTCTAATAATATTTCCCAGTAAACAGGAACTATATCAGGATGATAATACCCTTTGTATGCTTCAATGTAAACATTTGTATCTAAAATATATTTTATTTTCATTTTATATTGTAGAAAAGTAATTATCTATGTTATTTGTCTTAATCTTAAGAATATTGCTTAAATCAACACTAAGAATATTTCCACTTTTATATGCTGAATATACTAATGAAGAAAGTAATAATCCATTTTTTAAACGCATATTATAATAATAATTGCCGCCATTTTGTTCTTTTTGCTTTTGAGCTTTTTTATTTAAAAATTCTTGGATCTTTTTATTAATACTTTTATAAATACTTGTGTATTTTTCATAGGTAATTAGTCTTAACCTCCACAGTTTGACACAAATTGCTAATTCACTTATTAAAAACTTTTTTGACAATAATTGAATTCTTTCTTCAATTGTTCCTTTTGCTTTATTAAATTCATAGTTTATCACAGTTTCTGGCATTAGAACCTCACTAGCTACCTCATTACAATAATTCTCAATTTCATCATCTTGACATATTGGTTTTCTAAAGCGAATAACGTCTTCTGAAATACCAGAAACATTTAAGAAAAGATGTACAACTTCATGAACAAGTGTAAAAATTTTCGCATTAGTTGTATTTTTTGAATTTATAAATACATAAGGTGCAATAGTATCAGAGATTGCAAACCCTTGTGCTTGATTAATGTCAATCGCTTTATTTGATTGATTGCTTCCTGTAATTGATATGAATATTCCATGACTCTCAAACGACTTTTTTATAGCAAGTAAATACTCTTTATTATTCCTGAAAGAATTAAAAGATGGCATTTCTAATCTATTTTTTAGGTTTAAGGACACCTTTGCAATTTGATCAGTAATTTTTGTACTGCCAACAAAATCTAAGGGAGTATTTCCCTCAGATAATAAGTAATTTCTAGCCCATTCCTGTTTATCTTGAATATCACGAATAAACAAAGTTATTGAAGAATCATAATCTGTTTTATTTTCTTTTCTAAAAAAAGGGATTGAAAGATAATCATATTCTGGTATATCATTGCCCATTAAAGTTCCTAATGGTCTTTCATATTTTTTTGCTAATTTCTGCAATTGTATAAAAGTTGGAAGATTATATCCTCTTTCAATTTGTAATAATTTATCAGACGAAATAATTGATTTGGGAACTTCAAACAATTCGATATTGGCAGACTCTCGAGCCCATTCCAAAACTTTATGATTAATAACTATTTTATTTGATGGCATAATAATACTATAAAACTGTTAAAATTCTTAAACTTATAAATTTAAAAAAGCAAATTATAGAATAATTACTTAAACCTAATAATTCCAAAAATCTTGTTAGATAATTATTATTTATTTATACAAAAATAATAACTTAAATTACAAAATTATTATTTAATTCTAATTTTTTTAAAAATAAAATATATATATAGTAAATTTAAACAAATTACAAGCAGTTTATAAAAATATATAAATATTATTATAACTTTAATTTCGTTTGCTTTAAGTTTGTATTCGTCAGAAACTGAATGAAACTTTTTGTTTTTATTATAATTATATATTTAATTAACCTTCAATTTATCTAACAAACCTATTTTCGTTTTTTTCGTATATAATAGATTATTAAATTTTTATATTAACTATTATTAAAATATTCTTGTCTTTATAAAGAAATATTTAATTAAAATTTAAATAATTTCTAATAAGATAAAATTATATAGTTTTGCAAATCGAAATTTTCGATTACTAATTTATGAAGAAAATCAACCTAATATATAATTTAACAATAGTAATATTTGCATTTATCTTTTTCCTACCCAAAATTGGAACAGGACAAGGAACTTACAGGTTAAATGAAAAATGGTCTATTAATCTTAACTTGGGATACAATAATTTCTATGGCGATTTAAAAGACAAAAAAGTCGGTTTTATACAAAGCACTCCTTTTCACAAATATTTTTACGAGAACCGAAAAATGATGTACGGCTTTATGTTATCAAAAGATTTAAGCGACGTTTTTTCTATTCGCGGTCAGCTATTGTTTGGTAAACTTAGAAGCTCAAAAGTATCTGAAAACACTTATTTCACAGCCAATTTATATGAATACAATATAAACACAAAAATTAATTTAAGTAATATTATTTTCGGCAAATACAACTATCGAAAATACACTTTATATGCAAGCATTGGAATAGGATTAATAGATTGGAACAATAGAAGAATGACAATTGATAGCGGTATTCCTATCTCAGGAAATGGGTTTGCTAAAAATGTAGAAAGTGGTTATAGGCGTAATACAACAGAAGGAATTATTCCTATAGGGCTTGGATTAGATTATAGAATAAACGACAAATTGTTGCTAAGCATTGAAACAACATTAAGAGGGATAAACACTGACCAGCTTGATTCTTATATTGACAAAGCAAAAAAAATTGAAGGATTTGGATACACATCCATTGCATTAATTTACAACTTTGACTTTGACGCAGTGCATTTAGGACTTTCAAGTCCAAAATATAATGGCAAATCAAGCGACCCATCTATAAAAAGATACAATAAAAAAAGGCATATTGTTATGAGTACGCCCCAATACAAAAGATCTGTTAAGAAAAGATATCGAAGATATAAAGGTTATAAAAAGTCTCCTTTCAACTTATTCAAGAAAAGAAGAGTAAAACTTGTGAAATAATTCTCATCATTTAACAATCTTATTCAGGATTTCGCTTGCTCCATCTTTATGAACTAAAATGTTCATCATTTTTAGTTTGATATAATCTTCACTCCAAAATCTGTATCCTTTGTGTTCTCCATCAAATCCGCCGGAGCCTGAATCTTTTACCAAAAACCAGAATTGACTATCTTTTTCAAAATACCCGACAATATGCAAGCAATGGTCATCGGTTGTAGTTTTGTTCGACAATCTAAATTGCCTTGAATTTTCATTAATATATTCAGAAGGAATATCAAAATCAGGAATTATTCCTACCTCAGTATATCTGTCATAGCCCGGCTCTGAGACATCACCGCAAATAGAAATCGTGTATCCTTTTTTCAATGAGTTTATAATAATATTAGAAAAATCATTAAGAGAAACATTATAATAGTCATCACAATGCCACCAATTGTCATCTTCAACCAATTCTCCTTTTTGATTGTATGCTATTTCCATTGTTGACATAAAACTAAAATAATTATCAGGTTTTAGTTTAAGCTGATTTTTCAGAAATGTTTGAGGAGTATATTTTTCTCCTTCAAATTCAAATTTTTCGGGAGGAATGCCCATATAATAATTCAAAATAGATTTTATTGTTTTAACAACTTCAGCTTCATTCCAGTTATTATTATTTTTGATTGAAACAAGATATTGATTCATTTCATTAAACATTTCTTTATGATTATGAAATTCTTGCCCGGATTTTAATCCGCTGTAAACCTGAGAAGGAACAGCACCATATAATTTCATTATCCTAACAACACTAACTGCTTCGGAACCTTCAGCAAAATAAACATCTCCCCTATTTTCGACAAATGCTTTGGCTCTTTCAACATATTCCCAATAAGCAGTAAACATTTCGGAAATCTTAATTTTTTTACCGGTAGTCCTAAAAATTTCTGTCTCAAAAAATGATGTTGTTGCAAAACACCAGCATGTTCCTGCTCTTCCTTGTGATAAAGGATTATTATGCCAATACTTTTTATATTTTTCAATATCTGTAGGATATTCTTTTCCTTTAAAATCAAATGCAAAATATTTTGGCGGGCTTTGTTGTCTTTTATTAACATCAACAGTATTTATAGATTTTAGAATATTGTTTTGGTAAAAACCGGCTTTATATTCCTTAAATACTCCATTTTCTTTTGATGGAGTTTGAGAGAAAGCAGAAAAAAATAAAACTGTAAAAATACATGTTATCAAACATGAATATTTTCTCATTTGTTTATTCTTCATAGATTTATATTTTTAATTTTAATTTAACCTGATTAATTCATGCGTTTATTTTTGTTCTAATCAAGGCGTCAAAGCCTGAAGCTGTATTCTCATACTGCAAAGGGTTTGCAACGAAGAGTAGGGCAAAAAGAAACGCACCTTTGTTGAATATTGAAAAACATTTTTTTAAAACACATTCTTATAATGTATTAATTTACATTTAAATAAAACAAATTTTTATTTTTTATGAATTAGTCAGGTTAGAAATTGTATCAACAATAAGTTTAGTAACATTATTAGCATTTTCTTTAAAAATTTCCAGTACAGCTTCCAGGCTAACAGGATCTTCATCTATTTTCCAACAATCGTAATCAGTGCTTAGTGCAACAGCTGCATATGGAATTTCAGCTTCATTTGCCAGAATCACTTCAGGGCTTAATGTCATATTAATTAAATCTGCTCCCCAACTTCGGAACATATGCGATTCTGCTCTTGTCGAAAATCTTGGTCCTTCAATTGTAACAACAGTTCCTTTCGGATGATAAACCAAATTGGATTCTTTTGCAGTTTCAATTAAGATTTTTCGCAAATTTTCATCAAAAGGGTCAGCCATTGGAGTATGAGCCATTTTGCCATGTTCAAACTTTTCATAAAATGAAATTGCTCTGTGGCGAGTAAAATCAATAAACTGGTCGGGAAAAACAATATGACCTTTAGCGATTTCTTCTTTTAAACTACCACAAGCAACTGTTGAAAGAATACAATCGCATCCCCAATATTTCAACGACATTATATTTGCTCTGTTGTTAATTTGTGTTGGAGGAATAGTATGTTTTCTGTTGTGTCTCGACAAAATTGCAACTTCAGCATTATTGATTTTGCCTGTTAATAAAGTTGAGCTTGGTTTGCCATATTCTGTATCAATAACCAACTCCTCGGCATCTTTAAACATATTTAATTTCTCAAGACCAGAGCCTCCAATAATTCCTACTTTTATCATTCTCTAATAATTTTTTAATAAAAAAATTTAACGCCAAAATTATATTAATTTTGTCAAAAATATCAATTATGAAAATAAAAGTTGGCGACAAGGTGAAATTTCTTAACGAAAATGGTGGCGGAATTGTAAGTAGAATTATTGATTCTAAAACTGTTGATGTTACTATTGAAGATGGTTTTGAAATCCCTACATTTATTGGTAACCTTATCGTTATAGAACCATCAAGTTCCGATTCTGCAAGGAATTTATTCGACACAGATTACGATATAAAAATTTCCGAAGAAAAAACTATTCAACAAGAAGAAACTCCTGAAGATAAACCATCAGCTTTGCTAAATTTTAGCTCACTAACAAAGTTAGCAAAAGGAGTTTATTTGGCATTTATTCCACAAAATCAACAATTTCTTTTAACAGGCAATATTGACCTTTTTATTATAAATCATAGCAATTTTGAAATTCTTTATAATTTTCATCATAAAGAAAATAATTCTTTTAAAGGTTTTGATTTCGGTTCTGTATCAGCCAACTCAAAATTATTATTACAAACTTTTGAAAGGGAAGAATTGGTAAATTGGCTAAATGGAAATGTTCAAATACTTTTTCACAGCGAAAAAACCGAAAAAATATTACTTCCTGCTGACAGTAATTTTAATATTAAAGGCTCACGTTTTTTTAAAGAAGAAAATTACAAATCTTATTCTTTTCTATCAGAACGTTCACTAATTTTTACAATTTGTGAGATAACATCGCAAGTTCCTCTAGAAGAAAACTTAAAATCAAAAAACATATTACAAAGTCAGTCAAAAATGAAGGAAGCCGGCAAAAATGATTTTATTGACAAACATAAAATTGATGAGGAAACCGCCGAAATTGACTTACACATAGGAGAAATAAAAAAGGAATTTTCACATTTAAACAAAATAGAAATATTAAATATCCAGCTTAACTATTTCGAAAAATGTCTTGAGAGTGCTTTAGCAAACAGGATAAAAAAATTGGTTGTAATTCACGGAGTAGGGCAAGGAATTCTAAAATCAGAAATCAGGAAAGCTTTTGACAAATATAATATTGAATATTACGATGCATCAATTGCAAAATATGGCGTTGGTGCTACGGAGGCGGTTGTTAGATAGGGATTAATGTTTGAATATGGTGCATGCTGTACTTTATTCTTAATGGCACTCATCGGGAGACGAGCGACAGCAAAGTGTTTAGTTCTATTTTAAATAACTGTTTAGGGTATCACCAAGACAAAATAACACGCTTCTCAACTTCTGGAAGTCTACAAGAATAAAATCTTGCGACCATTTTTTGTTATAATGTTTTAGATTTCCTTTATAATCTACATATGTAAACCCTTTTAATAGTATTCCACTTTTATTTTCAACAAAAGAAGCAGAAAGTGAAGAAGAAACGAGGCTTCGGTGCTTCGTAGTATTTACATAAGCTGCTAAATAGTCAAATTCAGGAGATGAAATAATATTTTTTATTGCACCCAGAGTTTTTAAACAAATGGGATTTTTCTTTAAAAATTTGTTGACTGAATACAGATTGATTTTATTCTCCAGAAGAGGATTTGGATAAGAATCAAGTTTAAGAGCTAAGTAAACAATAGAAGCAATTATATCAAAAAGTGAATGAATAGCTTGAGCTGAAGCAATCAAGTTAGCTTCTGCCTTAAATTTTGCCAATATAACTTTATCGCCTTTTTTCTCATTAGATAAAGCTTGGAAAATTGCCATTAATGTTGCATTGGCATCTATATTAGCTTTACCTGTCTCTCCAGAAGCTTTAAGCATTTCGTTTAAGTTCTTTTGATATTCTTCAGCATGATAGAAAGCCATCATACTTTTTAAATGGAAGGATTGAAGGGGTTCATGAATTTTGTCAGCATATGATATCCCATGACTTTTTAGAACAGCTTCTTCAAGTTCTTTTATTTTCCAACTTTCCATATTCGGAATAATTCAAAAGTTTTTATTAATATCTACTTATTTCTGGACAACTTGCCTTGTGTATAACATTTGTATAACCGTAACTTCCGTTTATTTCCATTATATATTGATATAACGAAAAAAAAGACTTAAAAATTAATATTCTTTAAGTTTATATAATCATAATAATCACGCAAATATAATAAATTATTTATTAAAGGCAAATAGTTTTATTATATTTATTTATAAACAAAATTTTGAATAAAATAAAGCAGGCTACATTAAAATTTTGTTTGTTAAAACTCGTAAATTCCCCATTTTGATTTAATTACCGCCATTTAAATTATAATTCCAAGTATTACTCTAAAATATCTGTTGTAAATTTGGTCTCCATAATCATCGTATAATGCTCCTACACCAAATTTATAATCCGGTTTTATTACAAGCTTTATTTTTGAAATTGGAATAATAATTCCTATTCCAAACGAAATCCCATAATTTATACTTGAAACACCTGCGTTTTCTTCAAAGTCAAATTCCTTACATTCAACTTGATTGCTGTCATTTGGCAAGCATGTGTGCATTACTCCTTTTCTTCTTGCTCCTGCATTCAGGTCAAGAAAAGTTCCTGATTCAATAAAAGCTTTTAATCTGTTACCAATATTAATTCTCATTGTTATGGGAACTGAAATACTATTAATGTAATAAGTTATATCTGTTGAATTAGCAAAATGTCCTTCACACATATTTTTTTTAAATTGACTTGTTCGATTATATTCAAATCCGAAAAGAATGTTAACTTTATGAGTATCAAAAAATTTTAGATATACACCTATTCCTAATCCAATCCTATCATTAGTGTTATAGTTTTTTACATCTGTTTTGTTTAATAAAATACTGAATTCATCAAAAAAAGTATTGCTGTCATTTTGTCCAAATGTAAGTATAATAGAAAAAAATAGAGTCAATATTAAAATCAGATTTTTCATTTTTAAATAATTGGGGAGAAATTATAATAATTCGTTAAACGATATTCAAAAATACAAAAATATTTTATATTTCAAAAATCAATCTAAAATTACCAATCAAAAAAATCAATTGATATTTTTCATATTTTTGCACAAAGAAAACAAATTCGTTCTATCGTTCCGAATTTATTTCGGGAAGGAAAGTCGGGGCAACACAGAGCACCATACTTCCTAACGGGAAGGTTTCCGGTAATCGGAAAACAGCAAGTGCCACAGAAAATAACCGTCCTAACGAATTTATTTGTCAGGATAAGGGTGAAAATGTGAGGTAAGAGCTCACGTTCCGTCATGGCGACATTTCGGAAGGGTAAACCTTATGGGTTGAAAGATCACATATACCGGGGCTTAAGGACTGCTCGTCCAATCTCGGGGGGTGGGTCGTTTGAAGTTGTCGGCAACGATAACTCAAGATAAATGATAGAAATCCGGCTCTGCCGGTTTACAGAATCCCGCTTACAGAATTTGTTTTCTTTTTTTTATTTTTCAGATTTCATTCCGCTTTTATTATATAATCCTACAACACGAAAAATCAGAGTTTTATTACAAAGTCCGCACAAAAGTTTTTAATAATCACCTGTTGATAATTATTGTTTTTTATTAGAATACAGCTTTACTTTATTACTAATTTTAAAGATTAATATATTGATACTTTGCTTGAATATATTGACAATATATCAAAATCAATATACATGAAAATGTCGGAAAAAATAGATTTTAAAACAAATAATAAAACTTATTCAAAATGAAATACCCATGTACTAAAGTACACCACAACATATATGATCAAACATGGGTATTCCATGTTTGATAAGGATGAAGGTTGAAAAATTAATAAGTTTATAAATAAAACCATCGGTCAATTAAGAAAATTAAAACACATGAAAATAAAACATCTAATTTCATTTTTCATTTTAACTGCATATCTTGGAATAAACAATATTGCAATTGCTCAGAAGACTGCAATTTACAATAATCCAGAAGCAGAATATAAACAGGGCATCGAACTTTTCAATAAAGAAAAATATGGGGCGGCTCAAAAAAAGTTTATAAACACCATAGATTTAATTCCTGCATCTCAATCGCAAATAAAAACCGATGCAGAATATTATTCAGCTCTTTGTGCTTTAGAACTTTTCAATAATGACGCTGAATATCTTTTGAAGAATTTTATTAAAATGCACCCTGAAAATTCTAAAGTAAAAATTACATATTTTCTGCTGGGGAAATTCTACTACACTAAAAAGAAATATAAGGAAACTATAAAGTATTTTGAGAAAGTTGATGTTTATGACCTTTCAGATGAGCAGCTTATTGAATATAATTTTAAAAGAGGTTACAGCAATTTTTGTTTAGAAGATTATGATAAATCTAAAATAACTTTATACGAAATCATAAATAAAGAAACAAAATACACTGCTCCTGCCAACTACTATTACGCACATATTGCCTACATTGAAGGAAACTACGAAACAGCATTAAAAGGATTTAACAAATTATCAGACAACGAACTTTTCAGCCCAATAATTCCATACTACATAGTTCAAATATATTTTCTTCAGGAAAACTACGATGAGCTGCTAAAAGTTGCCCCTGCCCTGCTTGAAAAATCTACAAAAAGAAGAGCTCCTGAAATTGCCCGCTTGATAGGTGAAGCATATTATAACACTTCACGATTTAAAGAAGCAATCCCATATCTTGAAATGTATAAACAAAAAAATCATAATATTTTATCAAGACATGACATCTATCAGTTAGGATATGCTTACTACAGAACAGACAATTTTAAAAAAGCTATAAGTATTTTTAAAAATATTGCTTACGAGAACGATTCATTAACACAGAACACATATTACCACCTTGCTGATTGCTATATAAAAACTAATCAAAAACAATTCGCATATAATTCTTTTCTCTCTGCCTATAAAATGAATTTTGATAAAGAAATTAAGGAAGATGCTCTTTTTAACTATGCAAAATTAGCTTATGAATTATGCTACAATCCTTATAACGAATCAATAAATGCTTTTCAAAAATATATTGAAGAATATCCCAAATCCCCAAGAATTAACGAAGCAAACAGATATCTTGTTAATTTATACTTATCAACAAGAAACTACAAAAATGCTCTTTTTTCAATAGAAAAAATTAAAAATAAAAGCGATGATTTAAAAATTGCTTATCAAAAAATAACTTATTTCAGAGGTGTCGAATATTTCAATGACGGGGAATTAGACGAAGCTATTGAACTTTTTGATAAGTCTTTAAAAAATATTTATAATAAAACTATTACTGCTGAAAGTTACTACTGGAAAGCTGAAGCCTATTATCGACTCGAGAAATTTGATTTGGCTATAAAAAACTACAATACTTTTCTTTTGTCGGCAGGAGCATTCACTCTTCCTTACTATAACACTACAAACTATAATTTGGGTTATGCTCATTTTAAAAAGAAAAATTATTCAGCAGCAATTATTGAATACCGAAAATTTCTCACTAACAAAACAAATGAAGAACCTCTGTTGATAAACGATGCTTATCTGCGAACCGGTGATTCATATTTTGTTACCAAAGATTTTAGCGATGCCATTGAATATTATGATAAAGCTATTGAACTAAAACTTCGCGACACTGATTATGCTTTATATCAAAAATCACTTTCCTTAGGCGTTCTCGGACAATTTGATAAAAAATCAAAAACATTAACAAAACTTGCCGATGATTTTCCTTTATCAACATATTCCGATGCTGCTCTTTTTGAACTTGCCAAAAGTTATCTTATTTTAGAAAACAATGAAAAAGCTCTTCAAACTTTAACAAGAATTATTGAAAATTATCCTGCTGATAACAATTATGTAAAAAAATCGCTACTAAAAAAAGGTCTTGTTTATTTTAATAACGATAACAACGATTTAGCATTGAACACACTTAAAAAAATCGTTATTGATTATCCCGGAACACCTGAATCTAAAGAAGCTTTAGTCAGCATTAGAAATATTTATATCAACCTGAATAAAGTTGAAGAATTTTTCGTTTATGTTCAGGAATTACCTTTCGCCGAAGTTTCTGACACAGAACAGGATTCTATTACTTATCTCTCTATTGAAAAAAATTATATGAACGGCGATTGTGAAAAATCAACTATTGGATTTAAAAATTATATTGAAAAATTTCCTTTTGGTGCATTTATAACTGATGCTTATTTCTATAAAGCTGAATGTGATTTCAGAGCCAGTAAATTCGAAGAAGCTTTGAAAGGATATAATTTTGTCTCTAAAAATCCTATTACTAACTTCTCTGAGAAATCAGAATTAAGGGCTGCATATATAAACTTTAAGTTGAAAAATTATGAAGAAGCTTTGAAAAATTATATAAAACTTGAAAAAATTGCTGAATACAAAAACAATATTATTAAAGCAAGAGCAGGGCAAATGGAGTGTAATTTTTTACTTGAAAATTATTCAAAAACAATTGAAGCATCAGAAATACTTTTATCAACAGAAAAAATATCTAATGAGCTAATAAATCAAGCCCATATTACAATTGCTAAGTCAGCAATGAAAATCGACAGTATTGCTTTAGCCCAAACTGAATTTGAAGTAACAGCAAAATTAACTAAAAGCGAAATTGGTGCCGAAGCAAAATACTACCTTGCCCTAATTCAATACAATATGGGAAATTATAAGCAAGCTGAAACAATTTCCTTTGACTTGATAAGCCAAATACCTTCTTACGAATATTGGGTGGTAAAATGCTTTATCCTGCTTGCTGATATTCACATAAGAACTGACAATACCAATCAGGCAAAAGCAACACTTCAAAGTATTATCGATAATTACGATGGTTCCGATTTAGTAAAAATTGCTCACATGAAACTGAATTCTATTATTGAAGCTGAGAAAGCCGAAGAAAAACGAAAAGTAAAACTGAAAGAAAAAAAACAAGATACTGATATTTTTATCATTGAAGATGATGAAGAATTTTGGAAAGTAATTGATGAATTAGATAAAGAAGAGCCTTTGGATAATAATCCAAAAGAAGATAATGAAGAAAAATAATATCGATTAACAAATGATGATTTAAGAAGTTGTTTGAAAATCTAAAATCGTTAATCAGTGTTCGGTGTTCGATATTAAAAAATAAATTAAATTAAACTTTGGAAATATATTTTAATGAAAATAAGAATAAAAAATATCGAATATCGATTAACGAATGATGATTTTAGAAGTTTTTTTATATGAATAAATTTGATTTAGAAGAACGATTAATTAAGTTTTCAGTTTTAATAATTGAAATTACCAATGAGATGTCTGGTTCAAAAGCAGGTAATCATTTATCAGGACAATTGGTTCGTTCAGGAACATCTGTTTCATTGAATTACGGAGAAGCACAAAGTGCTGAATCAAGAAAAGATTTTATTCATAAAATGAAAGTAATTTTGAAGGAATTGCGAGAAACATTTGTTTGTTTAAAAATAATTCATCTAAGTAAATTATATAAAAATGAAATCAAAATTATTGAAGCAAAAAAAGAAAGTAATGAATTAATTTCAATTTTTGTAAAGAGTATAGGAACTGCAAAAAAGAATCTTAAATCGTAAATAAATCTAAAATCGTTAATCAGTGTTCGGTGTTCGATATTAAAAAAATAAATTAAAAATAAAACTTTGGAAATAAATATAGAATAAAAAATATCGAATATCGATAAACGAATAATGATTTAAGAAGTATTAAATTAAGATATAAGAGCAATAGCTTTTGATAATATAAAATCAATAAAATGAAAAAAATAAATATCCCTCTGCTGTTTATAATTATTTCAGCATTTTCTTTTTTATCAACAACTGTTAGATGTCAGGAAGACGGTTATAATGCAAAAGTTGAAGTTATCGGAGATTATACTCCAACAATTTCTGATGCTTTCAAAATAAATCAAAATCCACAAATAAATGATTCAACTTCAAAAAAACCGGCATTAAACTATTATATCAGCTCAAAAAAAATTGAAACACCTTTTAATGTTCAACCGGTGAAAGCTGCAAAAATGCTTGGCGAACCTCTCACAAAACTTTATAGTCATCTAATTAAAGCCGGTTTTGGAAATTATACAACACCTTATTTTGAATATTTCTATAACAACACCCGTTCTAGAGAAGTTTCTTACGGTTTGAATTTAAAACATTTCTCTTCATCAGGCGAAATAAAGGATTATGCTTTCAGCGGATTTAGCGATAACCAAATAAATCTTTACGGGAAAAAATTCATGAAAAACTATGTGCTTACTGCAGATGTTAATTATGAAAGAAATGCTATTCATTATTATGGATATAATCTCAATGTTTTCGCTGATAGTTTACTTCCCGACAAAAATGACATCAAACAACAATATTTTCTTACCACTGCTAAACTTAAATATTTCAACATTCATAATACGGTAAATAAATTGAACTATAAAGTCGGTTTATCATATTACAATTATTCCGACTATGATATAATATTTGAGAATAACATCAATTTTACTGCTGATATAAACAAAAATGTTCAGTTGATAAAATTTACAGAATCACAAAATCTCGGACTGCTTGCCAATGTTGATTTTTATAATAACAAATGGGATTCGCTTAGCCTAACAACAAACAATGCCGTTGTTAAACTAATGCCATATTTAAGCACTTCTTTTAATAAGTTTAATTTTAAAATCGGAATAAATTCATCAGTAAAAGCTGACACTGTTTCAACCATTAGCTTCTATCCACTTATTGAAATGAATGTTGATGTTATTAAAAAAATCTTAATTCTTAATGTAGGTATAAGTGGTGGAATGGAAAAAGCAAATTACAAAACTTTTAATAAAGAAAATCCATTTACAAATTCTACACTTCCCTTAGAATACACAAATAACAAAATCAAAATCTTTGGAGGAATTATTTCAAACTTCAGTAAAGATATTGATTTCAATGCCAGTGTTTCACTTACTGATATAGAACATATGCCATTTTTCGTCAATGACACAAATTGTATTTTAAACAATAGATTCACCGTAATTTATGACGATGTTCAACTTTTAAATGCCAAAGCTGAAATTTCTTACCAAAAAAGCGAAAAGCTAAAACTTCTTTTAGGAGCAAATTATTATAATTATTCCGACCTAAGTGTAGAAATGAAAGCCTGGCAAAAGCCTAATTTCGATCTTACATTATCTGCAATCTACAACCTTAAAAATAAAATTATTATAAAAGCAGATATTTTTGCCATCGGTGAAAGATATGCCAAAACTTATAATGATTCGACCAATGCTGTTGAAGCATCTAAAATTAATGGAATCTTCGATATTAATTTAGGAATTGAATATCGCTATTCAAAAATATGGTCTTGCTTTGTCAACTTCAATAATATCACAGGAAACAGATATTATTTATGGAATAATTATCCATCATACAGATTTCATTTTCTTGCCGGTTTAACTTATGCTTTGTAGGTTTTTAATAACAAGTTTAATTCATCGTAAAATAAGTATGATAGATAATAAGGAGGCTGTTATTTTAGGCTAAATATTATTTTGAAGTACTGGAAATGAAATAAAAGCTATCAAAGAATAAAATATTTCATATACTATATCGTTCATTAATAAAACTGTACCATTTTGTCTTTATGGTTTTTTTATTGCTAATTTTACGTTTTGTGTTTAATCAATATTTTTAATTTATCATATTATGAAAACAAAAAAGGTTTTAATCATTAGTTTAATAAGCATTTTTTTATTACAATTTAATAGTAATTGCTTTTCGCAGAGTGATGAAAAAAAAGAAAAAAAAGCTTTGTCATTATTTGTAGGAATGGATTTTAGAGTTACTCCAGTTTATCTTAATTCTAAAAACATTTACTTTACAAATAATCATGTTTTTTATGATGAGCATTTGCATCTAGCCGGAGCGAGATTAACCTATGGTTTGCAACTAAATCATGCTAAATGGAATTTAGGAATTCGTTATTCTCAATCATTAAGATATGGACATGTTTATTATAAAAGAAATGTAAAAGACACATCGCACTTATATGCTGTAACATACAATGACAATGTACAGAGAATATTGATTGATCATCATTTTGAATTTTATAAGAAATTTAATTTAAAGAAATTTGATTTGAAATGTTTATTAGGTTATTCATGGATGAATAGAGGCTCGGAATATTATTATACTCAATATTTAGGGAACAATGTGTTTGTTCCAAAATGTTCTGATTTTAGATATAGTGGAATAAATATCGGTGTAATAGCTTCAATACAAAATTGGGATGTTGGTTTGAACTTTTATTATATTGGTCCTGGAGAACATCGTTTCATACAACCACAACAGTCTATTATTATTCCTGAAATAAAGTTGTATTATAATTTTTGCTTAAAATGATGAAAAAACAGTCAATGGTTTTGCTTTTAAATTTATTAGACACCCACAAAACAGAAAAATAAAGTCTTATTAATTCACTATGTTTCGGAATTGAATTCGGAAATTTATAAACTAAGAATAATAACAGAAATTAATAGTGAAATTTTAAGTATTGAGATAATAAAATAATTAATCAACTACAGTCGGGGCTTGACTAAAAAAGTCAAACCCCGACTATTTATATTTTTATTTATCAAACACCCCACAAAACAGCATTAATTAAGCCCAATTAATTCACAATTTCCAAGCTGTTAATTTTTTATTAATATTGTTAATAAAAACATTGATTTTATTGATGTTTTTATGCATAATTATATTTGTTTTTTTTGTAAATTTGCAGCATATTAAAACCAAGCTATTTTTTTGTTATGAATGATATTAAAAAAGACGAATTAACACAAGATTATACTGCAGAAAACATACAAGTTTTAGAAGGTTTAGAAGCAGTTAGAAAAAGACCCGCAATGTATATTGGCGACCTTAACACAAGAGGACTTCATCATCTCGTTGTTGAAGTTGTTGACAATTCAATTGATGAAGCACTTGCAGGTCATTGCAACCAAATTGATGTTTTTATCCACGAAAACAATTCTATTACTGTTCAGGATAATGGTCGTGGAATTCCAACCGACATGCACGAGAAAGAAAAAAAATCTGCTTTGGAAGTTGTTATGACAATCCTTCATGCAGGAGGAAAATTCAACAAAGGTTCTTATAAAGTTTCCGGTGGATTACATGGTGTTGGAGTTTCTTGCGTGAATGCACTTTCGTCTGACATGAAAGTTGAAGTTTTCAGAGAAGGAAAACATTATATTCAGGAATACGAATGTGGCATCCCAAAATATGATGTTAAAACTATTGGCGATACTGATAAGAGAGGAACTAAATCAACTTTTATTCCAGATAAAAGCCTTTTTACTGTTACGACTTTTAGTTTTGAAATATTATCAAACCGACTCAGAGAATTATCTTTCCTTAACAAAGGTGTGAAACTTACAATTACTGACGAACGCCCAAAAGAAGACAATGGCAATGGAGATTCATACCAGGCTTTTTATTCCGAAAATGGATTAAAAGATTTTATTAATTATCTTGATGCAAATCGTGAAAAATTAATCCCTGAACCAATTACTTTTGATGGTGAAAAAAATGGAGTACCCATCGAAGTTGCTATGCAATATAACACTTCCTTTTCAGAAAACTTACATTCCTATGTTAATAACATAAACACAATTGAAGGTGGAACTCATTTATCAGGTTTTAGAAGAGCTTTAACCAGAACACTAAAAAGTTATGCCGAGAAATCAGGCATGCTTTCTAAACTTAAATTTGATATTAGTGGTGATGACTTTAGAGAAGGACTCACAACAATTTTATCTATCAAAGTTGCCGAACCACAATTTGAAGGTCAAACTAAAACAAAATTGGGAAATTCCGAAGTTATGGGAGCTGTTGACCAAACTGTTAGCGAGCTTTTGAGTTATTACCTAGAAGAGCATCCTAAAGAAGCCAGAACAATAGTAAGCAAAGTAATACTTGCAGCTACTGCCCGACATGCTGCCAGAAAAGCAAGAGAACTCGTTCAGAGAAAAAATGTTCTTACAGGCTCAGGATTGCCAGGGAAATTATCAGATTGTTCAAATAGCGACCCTGCTCTTTGTGAAATTTATCTTGTTGAAGGTGACTCTGCCGGCGGAACAGCCAAACAAGGCAGAGACCGAATGTTTCAAGCTATACTTCCATTGAGAGGAAAAATTCTTAATGTTGAAAAGGCTATGCCTCACAAAATATTCGAAAACGAAGAAATTAAAACTATGTTTACAGCCATCGGAGTTTCTATAGGCACCGAAGAAGACTCCAAAGAATTGAACATGGAAAAACTCCGTTATCATAAAATCATCATCATGACCGATGCCGACATTGACGGTAGCCATATCGCAACACTTATTCTTACTTTCTTCTTCCGTTATATGAAAAGTTTGATTGAACACGGTTATGTTTATATTGCCACTCCCCCACTCTATTTAATAAGAAAAGGAAAAGACCAAAAATATTGCTGGTCAGAAGAAGAACGTCAGGCAACAATAGATGAGATGTCAGTTGAAGGCTCTGATAAAGGAATTCATATTCAACGTTACAAAGGTTTAGGTGAAATGAACGCTGAACAACTCTGGACAACTACAATGGCTCCAGAATCAAGAATTCTACGCCAGGTAACTATTGATAATGCAGCAGAAGCCGACAGAGTGTTTTCAATGCTTATGGGCGACGAAGTTCCTCCAAGACGAGAATTTATCGAACGCAATGCAAAATATGCAAATATTGATGCTTAGGTAAAATCAAACAACTTATTCCTTAAATTGTTAAATTGTTTAATTGCTAAATTGTTATAAATTGAGAAGATTTCATGACGGGGCAATAAAATAGCCGTAATTTACAATTACTTATTTATTCTTAGTGTAACTTTGTGATTTGCTGTCTTTGTGGCTACTATTTTTTTTATACCATAGAGCCCAACATATGAAAAGACTAAAAGAATAATTGAATTACAAAGAAAGAATCTATTAAAAAAAGTTGCTTAAAACCAATTAATAATAAATCAAAATCAGATAATTACTAATGGATAAATTGATATAATTTAATTGCAGTTGTAATTGATTAAATATAACAAGCATAATATTTCTTGAAAATCCAGAAACAAAATCAACAATTTAACAATTTAACAATTTAACAATATTTTTTAGTTTGTATTTCAAAGTAATGACATTTACTATAAAAATAATTTAATCCTTAGTTTAAATTATTATTCTTCAATAACGTCAATTTCTTCAATTACTTTTTGCTTAGGAAGGCGTTTAAGGTTTATTTTCTTATAGTTTGAATATTTATAAATATTCAGATAACAATTTTCAAATCCATTGCCTTTAGCATTTTGTTTGAAATTATAATTTGTTTGCAGAGATTTAATATTCAGTTCTGATAAACAATTTTCAAAATCAACTCCATATTTCATTAAGGCACTCAAAAAATAATAGGTAATATCAAAACCCTGAAAAGCAAGTTCATTAGGTTCTGTTTCATATTTTAAACGAAAACTCCTAACAAATTGCTTAACATCATCATCATCATAATCAATAAAAGAAGTTGAAAAAATATGCAGATTAAGATTGTTTAAATATTCAATTTCAACAGTACTGTAATTTTTCCATCGTGATGAACCAAAAATAATTACCTTATAATCTTCATGTATTTTATCAAGCATTGTTAGATAACTGGAAACAAATGCTTCATTCTTCATTAAAGTAAGAATTATATTTTGCTTTTCTTTTGACATACTTTTTGTTAGACCCGCAAATCCATCTTTTTTATAATTTATAACTTTAATTGCAATATTATTGTTTTCTCTTTTCTGAACTACATTTCTTAGAGATGATTCTAATTTGTTGAGCAAAATCGAATCATTTGCATTTTCATTATGAACAATAATAATATTTGAATTGGGAAAACTATCAATAAAAAAATCACCTATATGATTATACTGAATATCGTTTGAACAAATTACATTAAACACATTATCATATCCATCAACAACATTAACTTTAGATTTAAATGGGTTTACAGCTTTAGTGTTATGGTTCTTTGTATAATCCGCAACAATTTCAAAGTTTTTATAATATAAAGGACCAATAATCAAATCCATATTATCAAAAACACTTTTTTTAAGAATGTTTGCTGTTCTTGTCGAATCTTTTCTTGTATCATAAACATAAAACATTGTTGAAAGACCTTGTTTTTTTAAAGAATCAACAGCCATCATCGCACCTTCATAAAACTGAATATAATCAAAAGACCTAAAATCTTTCGGAATCTTAATATCAAGGTTTTTTTCAACATCAATGTCATCAATTTCATACAAATATAATGGAAGCATCAATGAAACATTATAAATATCTTTGAGTTTCATATCCTCACAAGAAGTGAATTCTTGTTCAATAGTTTTTGAAGCATAATGTAATTCATCAACAACAGGGACATTTGAAATAATATGAATATCAACAATTTGTCCTTTTTTAAGCCCGTCCTTAAGCTCCGGATTCCATTCTTCTAATTGCTCCTGACTAACATTATAGAGTTTTGACAAACCATAGAGTGTTTCTTTTCGTTTTATTATATGACAAATAACACTGTCCTTAGTCTGAGTTTTAACAGGAGCATCAATAACAACAGCTTCGCCAAGTTGCTTGAACTCAACCGGAATTTTCAACATCTGGTCGGGTTGTATGCCTTCTTTAGCATCTTTATTAAATTTAAAAATATCATCTACTGTAACTTTATAGGTTTTTGCTATACTATAAAGAGTTTCTTTTTTCTTAACTGTGTGATATAAAAAGCCCGGTTCTTTTGTTATCTCAGTTTTTTTGTTCTTTTGTTTTTCTTTAGGCTTTTGAGGTATTTTAATAATCTGTTCGGGACTAATACCGTTTTTTGTTTCAGGATTTGCAATATAAATATCTTCAACACTAACAGAATATGTGCGTGCTATGGCATAAATTGTCTGACCTGATTTAACAACGTGAATATAATATGCAACTCCATTAATGGTCTCAACTAATGAAGATTTTTTTATCACAACAGGCTTGTCCTGAGCAAAAGAATAGTTTGCTGATAAAAAAAACAATATAAAACAAAATGTTATTATCTTTCTCATAAATCTATATTTTGTAATTTATTTTCCAATTTAATGATAAGCAATTACTCCCACTCAATTGTAGCAGGTGGTTTTGAGCTAATGTCATAAACCACTCTGTTAATTCCTTTAACTTTATTAATGATATCATTAGAAACCTTAGACAAAAATTCATAAGGCAAATGCGACCAGTCAGCAGTCATGCCATCGGAGGAACCAACAGCTCTGAGAGCAACAACATTTTCGTAAGTGCGTTCGTCGCCCATCACTCCAACAGATTTAACAGGCAATAATATTGTTGCTGCCTGCCATACTTTATCATACAAGCCAAAATCCTTTAATCCATTAATATAAAGATAATCTACTTCCTGCAAAATGCGAACTTTTTCAACTGTTACCTCACCAAGAATTCGAATTCCTAAACCGGGTCCGGGAAATGGATGTCTTTTTAACAATTCATCTTTTATTTCCAAAGCATTACCAACTTTTCGCACTTCATCTTTAAATAAAGAATTTAATGGCTCAACAACTTTCAATTTCATATAATCGGGCAATCCTCCAACATTATGGTGAGATTTTATGGTTGCGGATGGACCTTTCACCGAAATCGATTCAATAATATCGGGATAAATTGTTCCCTGTGCCAGCCACTTCACATCTTTAATTTTATGAGCTTCATCATCAAAAACATAGATAAAAGATTTTCCAATAGCTTTTCGCTTTAATTCAGGTTCACTGATTCCTTTCAAAGCATCATAAAAAAGTTGTTTTGCTTCAACTCCTTTAACATTAAGCCCCATACCTTTATATGTTTCAAGAACTTCTTCAAATTCATTTTTGCGAAGCAAACCATTATCAACAAAAATGCAATGTAGATTTTCACCTATTGCTTTGCTTAACAAAACTGCTGTAACTGAAGAATCAACTCCACCCGACAATCCTAAAACAACTTTATCGTTCCCTAACTTTTGTTTTAAGCTCTCAATTGTAGATTCTACAAAAGAATCAGCTGTCCACGATTGTGAGCATTTACAAATATCAACAATAAAATTTTTCAGAAAAGTCATTCCTTCTGTTGAGTGATAAACTTCAGGATGAAATTGAAATCCATAGATTTGTTCATCTTTAATTTCAAATCCGGCAACTTTCACATCTGAAGTACTTGCAATAATTTTATAATTTTCAGGCAAAACAGTCATAGTATCACTATGCGACATCCACACCTGGCTGTCTTTTGATATGCCATTCATCAATTTACAGGAATTGTCGATATACGAAAGATTTGCTCTACCAAATTCACGTACGTTTGATGGTAAAACTTTTCCTCCTTCATTTTGAACAATCAATTGAGCTCCGTAACAAACCGAGAGAACTGGTGTTTTACCTAATATTTTTGATAATTCAAGAGTTGGAGCATCTTTGTCTCTTACCGAAAAAGGACTACCTGATAAAATAATTCCTTGAATTGAAGAAGTGATTTCAGGACATTTATTAAATGGGTGTATTTCACAGTAAACGCTTAATTCTCTAATTCTTCGGGCAATCAACTGAGTGTATTGTGAGCCGAAATCAAGTATTAGAATTGTTTCTTCCATATTGCAAATATTTAAAAAGCCTTCTCCGGAATCATGTAAAAAATTAATAAAACATCACATTATTTTTTTTACAATCTCATCCATTTTATTGATAATTTCTTTTTGTAGTTTTTTGAATTTTATTATTTTTTTGTTTTTTCTTAAAACCAAAATATTATATCTGAGTTTTGCAAAAATTTTACGGTTCCATATCATAAATTCAAATGCAAACAAACCGCTTAAAGGCAAACTAACAACATAAGCAAGCCGCAACCACCAAATGTCAGTTATAAAAGTTATTATGAAAAACATAATCAAATAATATACGGGGAATGCTATAATTCCGATTACAATTTTGAAAGAACTATGAAATTGTATATCCTTAACTTTTCTTTTAACAATCAAGTCAATAATTTTGTATGGAAGATAATTGTTTATAATTCCATAAACATGAACAGGCATTAGTAATAAAATAATTAAATAATTAATAAACATTCCGAACCACGAATATTTTTCTTTGTTAAATACCCAGTTTCTAAGTTTAGCGTCTTTAACACCTTTTAAATATATAACAACTTTTTCCTTGAATTTTTCTAATTCTGAAAAATTATTCTCAGCATATCTATCAAGAATATCTATAATTTTTTTATCGGCAGTAAATTTATTTCGTTGATTATTCTTCCCTAACTTCAAAAGTTTAATCATTTTTTCATAATAGATTGTTCTTAATCCTTCATACATTCTGTATAAAACCTTATTTGAGATATCTAACATCAATGGCTTAAGCCTTTTAGTCAATTCTTCAGTAAAAGAAACTGTTGCTTCATGTTGATTGTTAAGATAAATTTTATAATATTCCAACATAGAAATTGGCTTACCGTAATTAATCTGCAACACAGTTCTAATATTTGAATAATTGCTATAATAAATCCCTACAGGAACAATTTTAATATCCTTATCAAAACCTTCAGTATCCATAGTTTTAAAAGCAATTCTAGGAATAGCTTTTTTCAAAAGCAGTAAATATCTTTTGTCATTATGACGAGCTTCAGGAAACAAAACAAGAGATTTATTATTTTTTAATATTTCTACTGTAATATCAAATATTTTTTCATTTTTTTTCAGAGTATTGGCACCATCTCTAATTCGATATATTGGTAATATTTTTGCTTTTTTCAGAAACCTAGTTGTTAATCCTTCAGATTTAAAAATATCAGCTCTGGCAAGAAAAACACTCTGTTGCTTTGTGGTATAAATTATTGCAAGTGGGTCCATCAAAGCATTCTGATGATTGGGAGCAAAAATTAATGGCGTATTTTTAGGAATATTTTCTTTGCCATTTACGATTATAGTCTTATAAAATAATCGATGAGGAAAAATCATATATAACTTTATAGCTGCATAAAATTTTGACCACTTATAAATCATATTGCAAAGATACTATTTTATTTTTTTATTATTTTTTATCAAACTTTTTACGAGACCAATAAATTGCTATTCCCAAACCTGCAAAAATATGCCATATTCCCCACCATGCTGCAATAAATGCCATTCCTCCGATTGATAATTCAGGAGGGAATATTTTAGGATTAAAAATTATCACTAAAGCCAAAGCAGAATTTTGAATTCCTGTTTCAATTGTAATTGATTTCTTATCAAAAAATGAAGTTTTAAAAATTGAACTGAAAGAATATCCCATCAATAATGCTAAGGCATTATGAACTAAAACAATTATGAATACATATTTTATGTGTGTTTTAAAAAATTCATAATTATTTAAAAAAGCAAAAATGATAAATCCTACAAAAATTATTATTGAAAAAAATTTCACAGGTTTAATAATTTTACTGGTTATAATTGGAAACTTTTTAGCAAATAAAATTCCTAATATTAATGGAATTCCCAACATAACAAAAACTGTTTGAAAAATTTGCCAGACAGGCATCTTAATTGGTACAAGCAGTGGAGAAGAAATATTAAACAAACCTCCCCAAAAAGTAAAATTCAAAGGTGTCATTATTATTGCTGCTAAAGTTGCTATTGCTGTCAAACTAACCGATAATGCAATATTTGCTTTAGAAAGTGAAGACATGAAATTTGAAATATTTCCACCCGGACAAGATGCAACCAGTATCATTCCAAGAGCAATACCTGTTGTAATATAGTTTCGAAATAATATTGCAAGTAAAAAAGTTAATGCCGGCAATAATAAAAATTGTGAAACAACTCCAATAATTACTGACTTTGGATTATGTATGATTTTTTTAAAATTCTCTATCTTAATATCCAATGCAACGCCAAACATAATTAATGCTAATGTGACATTTAATAATAATAAGCTTTCAGGACTAAAATTTAATTTAAGATCGTCAAGAGATTGCAGAGATTCAAGAACGCCATTTAACATAAAAAAAATAATTTGAAAATTTCCGTAAATATATAAATTAAAATGCTTGTAATTAAAAATTCTCTAAACATCTATGATTCCCGTTAATCAGCATTTAAATTAAAAACTTATAAATTAAAATTTTACAAATAATTTCAACCCAACAAAATTTTAATCTTTAATTTTACAGTTAAATTAATATCGTATGAATAATCGCAAAACAATTTTTGTTTTATCTCTTTTCTTCTTAAACTCTATTCTATTTGGGCAAAATGGGATTAGTAACTTAGCTTCAGAAATTAACAAACTGAAAAATGATGATGCTCTAAAACATGCATCATGGAGTGTTTGTGTTAGAAATGTAAAAACAGGAGCAATAATCTCAGAGAATAATAGCGTCCAAAGTCTTGTTCCTGCGTCAGTAATGAAAATTGTCAGCACTACTCCTGCCCTATCAATTCTTGGACAAAATTTTAAGTTTAAAACAAAAATTGAATATGATGGTTTTATAGATTCTCTTGGCATACTTCATGGAAATCTATACATAACAGGTGGAGGAGATCCTACACTTGGGTCATCAAGATGGAAAAATACTAAGATTAATATAGTTTTTGAAAAATGGACGAAAGTCTTAAAAGACAAAGGCATAAAAAAAATCACCGGAGCCATCATAGCAGATGCTTCAATTTTTGATGATGCATTAATTCCCGGCACATGGACATGGGAAGACATGGGAAATTATTATGGTGCAGGAGCTTCAGGACTTTCAATTCACGAAAACTATTATAAAATAATTTTTAAACCAAGTACCAAAATCGGAGGAAATGCAAAAGTTTTGCGAACTGAACCAAAAATGCAGGACATCCAATTTATTAACCATGTTAAAACTGCAAAAGCAGGAAGTGGTGACAATGTAATTATATACGGTTCACCATACTCCAAACTCAGATTTTTGGAAGGAACAGTCCCGACAGGAAAAAAGGAATTTACCGTGAAAGGTTCAATTACCGACCCTGCATATACTTGTGTTTATTTATTTAATAAATATTTAACGAAAAATGGAATTAATTCAAGCAAACATCCGACAAGTGTAAGGAAACTAAAAATTGCAGGACTTTATAAAAATCATAAAAGAAAAACACTTCTAATTTATAAATCACCATCCTTGGCAACAATAATAAAACAAACAAACTTGAGGAGCATTAATTCTTATGCTGAAGCTTGTGTGAAAATTTTGGCAAATAAAAAATATGAAAAAGGCTCAACAGAAAATGGAATTCGAGCAATAAGAAATTTTTGGAGTCAAAGAGGAATTGAATTAGAGGGCATGCTAATGAAAGATGGTAGCGGTTTGTCAAGAGTGAATAGAATAACAACAGGCCAAATTTCTAAAATGCTCTGTGTTTTCACAAACGATAAAACTTATCAATACTTTTACAAATCTCTTTCTGTTGCAGGAAGCTCAGGTTCTTTGAGAAATCTTTTCAAAGGAACTTATGCCGAAAACAATTTAAGAGCCAAAAGTGGTTATATGAAAAACATTAGAGCTTATGCAGGTTATGTTACAAATAAAAATAACGAACAATTAGCTTTTGCAATTATCGTTAATAATTATAATAGTTCAGCTTTTCAAATGAAAAAGAAACTTGAGAAACTTATGATTTTAATTGCTGAAATGGAATAATAATAAAAATATTTTCATAATTTAGCATCAAATTTAAACACATAAATTACAACATTAAAAAATATAAATATTATGGATATAGATTGGAAAAAATTAACATTCAGTTACACAAAAACAGATTATAATGTACGTTGTTACTGGAAAAACGGCAAATGGGGCGATTTAGAAATATCATCATCCGAACATGTTGATATTCATATTGCAGCAACTGCACTCCATTATGGTCAGGAATCTTTTGAAGGCATGAAAGCATTTATGGGAAAAGACGGAAAAATAAGAATATTCCGATGGGAAGAAAATGCAAAACGAATGCAACGTTCTGCAGATGGAATAAAAATGCAAGCTGTTCCTTTAGAATTATTTCATAAAATTATTGTTAAAGCAATAAATTTGAACAAGAAATATGTTCCACCTTACGGCACAGGTTCTGCCTTATACATTCGTCCATTATTGATTGGTTCAGGTCCTAGAGTTGGAGTTCAACCTGCCGATGAATATCTTTTTATGGTTTTTGTTACTCCGGTTGGTCCTTATTTTAAGGAAGGTTTTAATCCTGTTCAAATTCAAATTACACGAGATTATGACCGTGCTGCTCCTAAAGGAACAGGTAGCATAAAAGTTGGAGGCAATTATGCAGCAAGTCTTAAATCAATGGGAAGAGCAAAAGAAGAAGGTTTTGCATCAGTTTTATTTTTAGATTCTTCACAACAAAAATTTATTGACGAATGTGGACCAGCAAATTTTTTCGGCATAAAAGACAATAAATATATCACTCCAAAATCTGATTCTATTCTTCCTTCAATAACCAATATGTGTTTAGTTTCTTTAGCCGAAGATATGGGAATGACTGTTGAACGCCGCCCTATTCCTGTTGAAGAACTCGAAACTTTTGAAGAAGTTGGAGCCTGCGGAACTGCTGCTGTGATTTCACCTATCAAAAAAATTGTTGACCGAGATACGGCTAAAGTTTACGAATATTGCAAAGATGGAAAAGCCGGACCTATTTCAACTAAACTCTATCAACAACTTCAGGGAATCCAATATGGTGATTTTGTAGATAAATTCAATTGGAATTTTATAGTTGAATAAATCTAAATATCTCATGTAGAAATTAACATAAAAT
>Ga0307991_1000472_pt1 | contig 28936 bp, 24 predicted proteins | sample EllFjometagen131_FD_203146 | JGI IMG/M metagenome (GOLD analysis project Ga0307991, IMG submission 203146) | Marine microbial communities from Ellis Fjord, Antarctic Ocean - #131 | ecosystem: Environmental > Aquatic > Marine > Unclassified | place: Southern Ocean | collected 2014-10-08 | reverse complement strand
GGTGGGGATAATCACCCAGAAAAACACACTACCTATTTTCCTTAAGCATAACTTTTTTTGAAATCTTATGAATATCCTTTCTCTCCATCAAGTCAGTCTCGCCTTTGGCGGACCGCAACTCCTGGACAATATCAGCCTGCAAATCGAATCGGGTGACCGGATTTGTCTGCTCGGCCGCAACGGAACCGGAAAATCAAGCCTGCTGCGCCTGATCAACAATGACCTGCCTCCCGATTCAGGGGACATCATCCGGAAGCAGGCGATCACGACCGCTTATGTGCCCCAGGAATTTCCGCCGATTTGGACCGGAACAATCCGCCATTACCTACAACAAATCCTGGCTACCAAAGAGCTGGAATCGCATGCAGCTGATATCCACATCGACCAGACCCTGACTCAGATGAACCTTGATCCCGAGGCAGAGCTTACCACCTTGTCCGGCGGGCTGAAACGCCGGGTTTTACTGGCGGCAGCACTGGTCCAGGACCCTGACCTGCTGCTACTGGACGAACCGACCAACCATCTGGATATCAACGCGATCTGCTGGCTGGAAAACTTTCTCCTGCGGTTGCGCACAACCCTGATCTTTGTCAGCCACGACCGCACCTTTGTCAGAAATCTGGCCAATCGCATTGTCGAACTGGATCGCGGCCAGGTGTACGACTATCGCTGTCGATATGATACCTACCTGGAACGCCGCCAAGAGACTTTGAATGTTGAAGAAAAAGCATGGTCCCGCCTGGACCAGAAACTGGCAGAAGAAGAAATCTGGATCCGCAAAGGAATAAAGGCCCGCCGGACCCGCAACATGGGACGGGTTCGCGAATTACAAAAGCTCCGTGAAGAACGCCGGCAGCGCCGGGAACGGACGGGCAAAGTCCGCCTGCAGTTGGATGAAGCGACACAAAGCGGAAAATTGGTCATGGAAGCACAACAGCTCAGCTTCAGCTATGGCGACCACACCATTATCGATTCGCTTGATTTGCTCATTCTACGCGGGGATCGCATTGGCCTGATCGGACCGAACGGCAGTGGCAAAACAACCCTGCTAAAAATCCTTACGCAGCAGCTTAAGCCAACTGAGGGAACGTTGCGTCACGGAACCAATCTGCAGATCGCCTATTTCGACCAACTCCGGGAACAGCTTGATGAAGAGAAAAGCGTCAAACAGAATATTGCCGGCAACCAAGACCATGTTTTGATCCATGGCAAACCACGTCATATTTACAGCTACTTGCAGGATTTTCTGTTTACTCCGGAACGCGCTCGCACTCCGGTTCGGATATTGTCTGGCGGCGAAAAAAACCGCCTGCTCCTGGCCAGGTTATTTACGCAACCAGCCAATCTGCTGATCTTGGATGAACCAACGAATGACCTCGACATGGAAACATTAGATCTTTTGGAAGAATTGCTGCTCAACTACCAGGGTACAGTTCTTTTGGTCAGCCATGATCGCAGTTTTCTGAACAATGTCGTAACCAGTTCCCTGATTTTTGCCAGCAATGGACACGTTGAAGAAATGATCGGCGGATATGATGACTGGCTCAAGACTCAGGCAACAACGCCGGTACCAACAAAAAAAGAAAAAGGCAAACCACTTCAACAAAAAGAACGGCCTAGAAAAATAAGCTTCAAGGAAAGGAAAGAGCTGGAGGAACTGCCGAAAATAATTGATACCCTTGAATCGGAGCAGGCTGAAATCCACCAGCAGATGGCCAACCCAAAAATTTATAAAGCAGGAGACAGTTCACTGATCAGTGGCTTGAAAGAGCGCTTACAAACAATCGAAATTGAGGTGGAAGAAGCCTACAATAGATGGAACGAACTGGAAGAATTGCCGAAATAAAGCCAAAGGGAGAAAAACAATGTACGGACACCATGGCAGAATTATCAAGATTGATTTAAGCACGGGTGAAATATGGAAAGAATCCTATGATGAACAGGATGCTAAAATGTTTCTGGGAGGAAATGGTCTGGCAGCAAAACTCATCCATGATACGGTCCCTGCCCATATCACCCCCGATGATCCCCGCAATGCCCTGGTTTTCACCACCGGCCCCCTGACCGACACACCCGTATGGGGCACCAGCCGGGGACACGTGGCCACCATATCGCCCTACACCAACTTTTTTGCCGACTCCAATTATGGTGGCAATTTTGCCGTCGCCCAGAAAAGAACTGGTTTCGACGTCATGTATATCACTGGAAAATCACCTAAGCCGGTCTACCTACTGGTTGACGAAGAAGGCGGCAAACTGAAAGATGCCGCCGCTCTCTGGGGAGGAAATACCGAAAAAACAATCCTGGAACTGGAAGAAAAAGAAGGAAAGGGCGCGGTATGTGCCGCCATCGGACCGGCAGCCGAAAACGGAGTCCTGTTTGCCAGCATCCTCTTCGGGGGCGGCAGGTTCGGAACCGCGGGGAGGGCCGGCATGGGCACAGTCATGGGGATGAAAAATCTCAAAGCGATTGTGGTCAAGGGAAGCTGTAAAACGGCCATCGCCAATCCTGAAAGTCTCAAAAATTTTCTCAAAAAACAGGCGGCAGTCATGAAAAAGAAAACGGCCATGCTCACCGCCCAGGGAACCCCCACCATCCTGACCATGGTCAATGATAGGGGAATCCTCTGCAGCCGCAACAATACCCGGGAAACCTTCGCCAACACCGACAAGATAAACGGAAAAGTGATAGAGGAAAACTACACAGTTAAAAACACCGCCTGTTTCGGCTGCCCGGTGGCCTGCGGCAAAAATGTTCGGGTACCGGCAGGTGACTTTGCGGGACAAAACGTCAAAATGCCCGAATACGAAACCCTTTATGCCCTGGGAACCATGTTGGATAACGATAATCTGGTTACCATTTTCAACGGTAACCATCTCTGTGATCTGATGGGAATCGATACCATCTCCATGGGTGTCACCCTGGCCTTTGTGGCCGAATGTCTGGAAAAAGGAGTCATCTCCACCGCTGAGCTGGGTGGTCAGGTACATTTTGAAGACGGTGAAGATATGGTCAACCTGATCCGGAAAACGGCCATGAAGGAAGGAATTGGCAAATATCTGGCCCTGGGTTCCCAGAGGCTGGCAGAAAAATTTGGCCGGGAATCATACAAATACCTGTACACCAGCCAAGGGCTTGAATGCGCCGCCCACTCCGCCCGAGGATTGAGAGAAATGTCGTTGGCCTACGCCACCTCCACCAGAGGAGGCAGCCACCAGGATGGCAGACCCAACTATGCCGCCCCGGCAGAACCTGATCCCGGCTTTGAGCCCCAACCGGCATACATGATCAAAAGCCAGGCGTCCTGCGCTGTGGCCGATTCACTGATCATGTGCCGTTTCACCAGCGAAACAGGGCTTGGCCCTTTGATCAATGACCACTGGGCGACCATTGTCAATTTGGTGACCGGCTGGAACCTCACGGCAGAAGACCTGCAAAAAGCCGGAGAACGCATCTACAATCTTGAACGTTTAATCAATATAAAACGCGGCCGGAGCCGAAAAAACGACACCCTCCCCTACCGGGTCATGCATGAACCAATTCCGGACGGCCCGGCAAAAGGAAGATACTGCCCGCAGGAAGACCTGGATGCCATGCTGGACCATTATTATGCCCTCAGGGGCTGGGACCAGAACGGCACCCCGACAGCAGAAAAACTGGCAGAGCTCGGGCTGACAGAAAACGGAGCGGAACAATCCATTTAATACACCGCAGGAGGTGATATACAGGAAAAAACAAAAATCAGGATAATTATCTGTGATCGATACCGCAGGTGTGCAGGCGGGAAATGCTTCAGATCATTGCGGAACAGGGATGGGGCATTCAGCCGCTACAGGAATAAAGAAGTTGAGCTTGTCGGCTATCTTCCCTGCCCTCATATTTCGTATTTTAGTGACTTTATCAAAACAAAATATGGCTTGGGAATCATTTACGGCACGCATCCCATACCTCAAAAGTACCTCAACATGCACAATCAGTTGGGCACCTGGAATGATCCCAAGTGGCAGGAAATTATTCAACCAACATTAGTGGACGAGGAAGCTCGTTTATCCTATAACTGATGGCTTGTAAAAAACCAGGAAGTCTGCAACCAGAATTCGTGATGAAACGCCAGTGAAATCTTCTTGACTCTGCCCCATAATGATACCTGAAAGTGGCAATTATGGATGGAGCATGATCCCTTTTGCGCAGAACTTATTTCCTGTAAGATTATTATCACCAGTAGATATCCTGACAAGGCATAAATGTCGAAAACATATCTTGATGAATAGATTTTCTCGCCCAAAAACAAGTAGTTGAGCAAGAAAGAGGGAAAAAAGGCGCACGTATCCTTTTTTTCAGCAAGATGCAATACTTTATGAAATTTTCATTGCCACTTCTGAGTAACTAATTGTAACATCTTAATATTATTAGCCCTGTTTTCACTTGCATTTTCACTATGTAAGTGCAAATTTCAGAGATGTCCAGGCTTGGACCATAGCGGTTTTAGGCGCCGAACAAATCACCAGGACGGTGATTTGCGGCGCACACCTCTGAGCCGGCCATGGACGGCCGGCGAGAATGAGCGAGGGCCATGCCGGAACATCTTTTGAGAAAGATTTCGCTACTTATAGATGTGTGGCCGCAGCAAGCGGACTGAAGGCGCTTTTAAGTTTTACATTAAATTGGCGTCCAGTGAAACTATAAAACAGAGAAACCCAGCTGATTCATCATTCCTTACTGTCGACGTCAATTTCAACCAAAACATAACGAATTGTCAAATGATCCGCAAAAAATTTCGCCCCTATTACTCTTTTTGTAATATATCTCTCTTTATGTATTTTTTGAAGTACGGTTTCTTCTCAAGCCCATTTTTCAAACCATTTAGAGAAATGGTCACGTTCTTTATAACTACCTGATATTTAAAGAAATATTAATAATTACGCGATTGGCGCTTTCATGGTACAAGTATTGCTTAATTACAAGAAAGTGACTTTGCGTATGTAAATTAACAGAATATAAACGTTCGAAAAAGGCAAACCACTTGAAAGGGTGGGACGCAAAACCACTGGCCTAAGTCCAAAATTTAAATGGATATGGCAGCAGGGTTGCCGGGCTGATGCAGCACTCCAAAAAAGCTGTGTTTCGCGCGGGTCAAAAACACACGGGGGTGTCAGCATGAAACGATCCAAGACAAAAAAGAATGTAATATCTCGAGAAACCTTCCTTTCCTCAGCAAGCTTCCTGGTTTTCGCTATTTGTATGTTTTCTCTCTTTTTCTCTCCTTGCAGTGTATGGGCAGTCAATGCCACTCTGACATGGAACGCCAACACCGAAGATGACCTTGCCGGGTATCGCATTTTCTACCGGGAAGAAGGCCAAAGTTACAACTATAATAGTCCTACCTATGAAGGAACGGCAACTACATGTATAATCTCTGATTTAGATGATAATACAACGTATTACTTTGTCGTCAGAGCGTTTGATACGTCGGACAACGAAAGTACAGATAGCGCAGAAGCATGTTATTTGCCTAACCGTCCTCCGGTGCTCAATTCCATTGGCGCAAAAACCGTCAATGAAAACGAATCACTTGATTTCACAATCACCGCCAGCGATCCCGATGGTAACACTCTGGCCTATACAGCCGGCAATCTGCCTACCGGCGCCAGCTTTAATACCAACCAACACAGCTTCAGCTGGACTCCCGGCTATGGCGCCTCGGGGAACTACAACGTTACCTTTACAGTAAGCGACAACGGGTCTCCAGCCAAAGGCGATTCAGAAACGATAACCATTACGGTTGGCAACGTCAACCGTCCTCCGGTGCTCAACGCCATTGGCACAAAAAACGTCAATGAGAGTGAGTTACTGGAATTCACAATTACCGCCGGTGATCTTGATGGTGACGCTCTGACATATACGGCCAGCAATCTGCCAACCGGAGCAAGCTTTAATGCCACCCAGCAAAGCTTCAGCTGGACTCCCGGCTATGGCGCCTCGGGGAACTACAACGTTACCTTTACAGTAACTGACAATGGCTCTCCAGCTCAGAGCGATTCAGAAGAGGTAACCATTACGGTTGGTGATGTCAATCGTCCTCCGGTGCTCAATTCCATTGGCGCAAAAACCGTCAATGAAAACGAATCACTTGATTTCACAATCACCGCCAGCGATCCCGATGGTAACGCTCTGACATATACAACCAGCAATCTGCCAACCGGAGCAAGCTTTAATGCTGCCCAGCAAAGGTTCAGCTGGACTCCCGGCTATGACACATCGGGGAACTACACCGTCACCTTTACAGTAACCGACAATGGCTCTCCAGCTCAGAGCGATTCAGAAGAGGTAACCATTACGGTTGGTGATGTCAATCGTCCTCCGGTGCTCAATTCCATTGGCGCAAAAACCGTCAATGAAAACGAATCTCTTGAGTTCACGATCACCGCCAGCGATCCCGATGCTGACACTCTGACTTATACGACCGGCAATCTGCCAACCGGAGCAAGCTTTGATACCGCTCAGCAAAAGTTCATATGGACTCCAGACTATGGCGCGTCAGAGAACTACACTGTCACCTTTACGGTAACTGACAACGGGTCTCCAGTCCAAAGCGATTCAGAAGAGGTAACCATTACGGTTGGTGATGTCAATCGTCCTCCGGTGCTCAATTCCATTGGCGCAAAAACCGTCAATGAAAACGAATCTCTTGAATTCACGATCACCGCCAGCGATCCCGATGCTGACACTCTGACTTATACGGCCGGCAATCTGCCTACCGGCGCCAGCTTTGATGCCAACCAGCACAGCTTCAGCTGGACTCCCGACTATGGCACATCGGGAAGCTACACTGTCACCTTTACGGTAACCGACGATGGTACTTCGACTCAAAGCGATTCAGAAGAAATAACCATTACAGTCGAGATCCCGGAGGATGATGTACCGCCGGCACCTCCAGTAAATATACAAGTGCATATACAATAGGAGCATGTATTTGTGATCACATGAAAAACGCCTGCAAATATCAGGGCTCGGCTGACGAATAAAATTTGCCGATTGCCATCGCAAAAAAAAGGGGCAGTTCTTGAAATATGGTGTTTATATTTCAAGAACTGCCCCCCTTAGTTTATAATTAGCTTCCATCCGAAAACCAGTGTTTCCGGATGAACACTAATTAGCAGGACGTTTATATATACTGGTCGAGGATCATCCGTTTTTCAAGGCTTCGAAACCTGAAATAATATCCAGGAGTTCTTCGGTAATGACAGTCTGTCGCTGTTGGTGAAATTCGCTGTTCAATACCCCAAGTTTTTCCTCGATATTCTTTTCCGCCCGCTGCATGGATGCCAGCCGGCTGGCATTTTCGCTAGCCAGAGAATAGGCCAGAGAGCGGAAGAGGGAAATAAAAATATATTGCCGGATCAGAGCGGAGAAAAGAGGGTCCCAATCCATCGTATAGGTGGGAAGTGAACGTCCCTGCCAGCTTTTTTGCTGCAGATTTTTCAACCATTCCTGATCTTCCGGCAGCAGTTTGAACTGTTGTGGCCGGTAGTTCACCCCTGATTCCTGTTGGTTGTAAAAGAGAAATACCTGGTCAATCCGCCGCTCCCGGCGCCAGGAATCTATATCAAGCAGAATTTGCTCAACGATTCCGGTAATACCCTCCACCGAGCCGGGAACTCTAAACGTCCTCTCCACCGGCAGCCCTTCATCACCCAAGATGTCAGCAACTTTTTCTCCTACTGCAAGTATCGGCCGGTTTTGAGGGTCAAGCCCCAGGTAGTTTTTTATGGTAGCCAACGAAAAGGCTGCAATCTGATCATTCAATGAACCGCACATACCCACATCGGAACCGATAATCACGGCACCCAGACTCTGGCGGGGTGCGACACGCGCCCCAATCTGCAAATCATCCCGATGACGCATGACCACCTGCAATCCCATTTCCACCGTTTTACGATAATCCCCCACAGACTCAACGGCTTGTTCATACTGCCGAATATTTACTGCTGCCAGTGACTTCATGGTTTTAACCACCGAAAAAAGCTTCTCTGTACTCCTGATCCGGCTTTTCATGCTTTCAATACTGCGCATACTGCTTTATCCCTGTATTTCCGGAGCTATTTTCTCCTGATCTTTTTTCATCACCTGCCGCATACTTTCCAGGTCGTCATCGGATAACAGCTCTCCCTTCTCTATCCGCTGCACCAGCTCTGGGAGATTATGGTTTATGGCCTGGCAGAGGTGCTTTTCTGCCGCCGGGATATCGGCCAAGGGCAGTTCATCGAAAAACCCTTCAGTCACCGCCACCAGGACGGTAATCTGAGCAGCAACCGGCAGAGGAGCATATTGCGACTGCTTTAAGATTTCCCGCACCCGGCGTCCCCGCTCAATGGCTTTGCCGGTTTCATCATCCAGGCGGGTACCAAAACGGGAAAAGGCCTCCAGTTCCACAAACTGGGAATAGGAAAGCCGCAGATCACCCGCAACCTTCCGGTAGGCGGCCAGCTGGGTTTTGCCGCCAACCCGGGATACTGATTTCCCCACATCCACCGCCGGCATAATGCCTTTTTGAAAAAGAATGGGGTCCAGGTAGATTTGTCCATCGGTGATGGAAATGATATTAGTGGGAATATAGGCAGAAATATTCTGGGCTTCTGTTTCCACAATCGGCAGAGCGGTCATCGAACCACCACCAAGTTCCAGGCTTAAATGGGTAAAGCGCTCCAGGAGACGGGAGTGGATATAAAAGATATCGCCTGGAAAGGCTTCCCGACCGGGTGGGCGGCGCAGCAGAAGAGAAATTTCCCGATAAGCCCGGGCATGATGGGTCAGGTCATCAAAAACCACCAGCACATCCCGACCCTGTTCCATAAAATATTCGCCGATGGTGGCCGCCGCATAGGGCACGACAAACTGCACCCCTGGGGGATCACTTTCTGTTGCGACGACAAAGATACAGTAATCCATTGCCTGGTGCTCCTGCAGGGTGGCAATCACCCGGGCAACGGATGTCACTCGTTTGCCGATGGCGCAATAGATACAGATAACGTCTTTATCTTTCTGATTGATGATCGTATCCACCGCAATGGCGGTTTTGCCGGTCTGCCGATCTCCCAGAATAAGTTCCCGCTGCCCCCTGCCAATGGGAATCAGTGCATCAATAACTTTCAACCCGGTTTGCAGCGGCACCTTGACCGGAGCCCGATCCATAATGGCCGGAACCGGCCGTTCCATCGGCCGCCGTTCCGTCAGCAATATCTTACCGGCAGTATCCAGGGGCCGGCCCTGGGGGTTGATAACCCGCCCGAGCAGCGCTCCGCCAACCGGAATATCCAGCACCCGCCCGGTCCGCCGCACTTCGCTGCCGGCCCGCAATCCTTCACTTTCATCCAGCAGCACAACCCCGGTTTCATGGACATCCAGGTTGAAGGCCAATCCCAAGCGGTCACCGGGAAAGCTCAGGACTTCATCCGCCTTCACCCCTTCCAGTCCCTTAACCTGGACAATGCCAGAGCCCACAAAAGTAATGGTCCCCACCTTTTCCAACCGCAACTCTGGCTGATAATCTTCCAGGGACTGCTCCAGAGTCGCGAAAGAATGCGCCAGGGAAAGTTCCAAGAGCTTCTTTTCCTTATTCATGCGGAAGATCCCCTGTCGGCTGCCGGTTTCTGTTTTCCCTGGATATGGCTTTCTTCCTCGGTTTCCAAGGTTTCCCGCACCTGGGTCTCCAGTCGTCCCAAATAATCCACCAGGTTCCAGGAAATCTTTTGGCCGCGACTAACTAATTCAACCCCCAGGATCATCTCCGGCATGGTTTCATACTCCACCTTGATGTCCTCGTCCAGAAGCCGATGCAGGGCGGCGGTTATTTTACGTCGATCAACCGGGGACATTTTCCCGGCACTGCGGACCACAACCAGTCCACCCTCCTTCATGATTGACTTCACAGCCTCCTGGCGTTTCGCACCATCCATGGCCTCCAAACGGGCCAGGAATGTATCAATCACTTTTTTTTCGATAACACTGTCGGCTAGATCCGCCAGCGCCCGGCGGCTGATGGCAAAAACCTGGCCGGCGGCGGTCAGGCGAAGCTGCTGCAGAAATGATTCCTGCTCCTTCTGCAGTGATTCCCGCCACCTATCCCGTAAAAGATCAATCTCGTTCCTGGCATTTTGCACCAGTTCTTCCCGGCGGTGGGCGGCTTCTGCTTCGACCCGGGCCAGAACCTGATCACGTTTTTGATCAATTTCCTGGTTTTTCAGGCGATAGAGCTCACTTTCCTGCGCCGCTTCCTGTTGCAGGGCTTCCGCCTTTAGCAAACGGGAATGGATCTTTTCTTCACGTTCATCCATCGCCTTGATGATACGATCATAAAGAAAATGTTTCAGCAGGGCCATCAGAATAATAAAATTGACCATCTGGGCAACAACAGTAAACCAGTCAATCAGCACGGTTCAGCCTCCCACTTTACTGAGGAAGTAATTCCAGAAAGGATTGGCAAAAATGAGAATCATGGAGATTACCAGGCAGTAGATTCCAGTGGACTCAATCATCGCCAAACCGACAAACAGGGTTCGGGTAATGGTGTTGGCTTCATCCGGTTGCTGGGCAATAGAACTGAGCGCTTGAGATACCGCCCTGCCTTCCCCCAGGGCCGGGCCAATGGCACCGATACCAATGGTCAGGCCGGCGGTAAAAATTGAAACCATACCGATAAGACAAAGACTATCCATACGAATTCTCTCCTTTCTGTTCTTTATTCAGTTGTTTTTTTTCATGAACACGGAGGGCGGCAGCAATGTAAACCATCGCCAGAATAGCGAAGATATAGGCCTGGATGAGCCCCGTCAAAAGTCCCAGGACCTGCATAAAGATGGGGAAGATCAACGGCACCAGGGCCAGAAAAATCGCAGCGATTTTCGCCCCGCTCATGATATTGCCGAAAAGGCGCACAGCCAGAGCCAGGGTACGGGATAACTCGCCGATAATATTAAATGGCAACATGAAAATCGTCGGTTGCAGATAATTACGCAAATATTGTTTGAATCCCTGATCACGGATACCATACCAGGGTACCGCGAGAAAAACACCGATGGCCAAGCCGGCGGTGGTGGACAGTGAAGCGGTGGGAGCAATATAACCGGGAACCACGGCCAGGAGGTTGGAGACCACAATAAAAATAAAAAGTGTGCCGATGAAAGGCAGAAATTTATCCGGCTGCCGCTGGCTTATCTCCCGAATCTGCTGTCTGATACCAGCAACAACAATTTCCAACAGGTTTTGCCAGCGGGATAAGCGCAGATCACCTGACAGATTCCTGGTTGCCAACCATGAACCACCTACCAGCAGCAGCATAATCGCCCAGGTAAAAACCAGGGTTGCATTAATCGAAACCGGCCCCCAACGCCAGAAAACCACCTGGTCCGGGGTAAGCAGCTGGATATCCATCAGCAAGTTCTCCCGGCAGGAATAAATGGTTTTTCCGGCTGAAACCAACGAACCAGAATAAAACGCATAATAATAAAACCCAATAAACTGGCAAGCAGCCTTTCCCAACAACCGGACATGACCAGGTAGAAACCGGCCATGCTGACCGCACTGCGGATAAGGTAACTACCCAGGGTCAAGCAGGCCGGGAAACGAGCCTTTGGCAAACGGCGAACAGTCCACCACAGGGCAAGAAAATAAAAGCTGCCAATGCCAAGACCAACGGCAAAAGCCAATACCATATCCAACATAGTGCTGTGGATAATCATCATGTTTTCACCTCCTGAATGCTACCTTCTGGATTCTGACTTTAAGGCGGCCTAACGTTTGCTCTCCTGCTTAATCCAATACCATGCCTGCAAACAGCCTAAAATAACGCCGATCAAAAGACCCATCAAGGTCCATGAATATTGGCTTTCCCAGGTTTTATCCACCCAGACACCAAGTGCGATGCCAAGAAGGGTAGGAATGGTCACTGACCAGCCAACCAGGCCGAACATCCCGAGGCCGAACCAGACATCCTGCCCTTTTTGCCGTCGCCCTTTCAGCTTCCGCTGCTCCTTGGCTGCAATCTGCCGACTGAACTCAGCCGTTACCTGCTCTTTTTTCTCCGGATGCCGGTCATCCATGTTTTTGAATCTCCAAAAAAGAGCGGATAAAATCAGCTTCGATCTTCGAAATAGCCGAACGAACCGTTTTTTCCCGGTCATCCAGGATGAGAAATTCATCTTGTACCAGGAGGCTCAGAGTTCCCAGATCCGTTCCCGGCACCGCCCGACGGGTGGATACCAGCACCCGGTGACCACATTTCAGCAACACGCCTTCATCCACGGCCAGAAAAGTTTCCCGGTCTTCATGGTTCACAAAAGAAAACAGACCGGGAACCAGGGCGGCGACAAAATCAATATGCCTGGGGCGCAGACAAAAGGAACCATTCTGGGCCTCAGCAGTAATTTTGCTGGTTTTTTCATCAATGAGTATTCTGGTTGGCAGGATAATTTTCAGCTTCATTCTTTTTTCACCTCGTCCAAGCTGCCGATCATATAGAGGGATTTTTCCGGATAGCGGCTGAACTCATCGTTTAAAATCCGCTCACAACCATCCAGCGCCACTGCCAAAGGAACATTTTTGCCAGCATGACCGGTAAACTGTTCCGTCACACTGAATGGCTGGGTAAGGAAACGTTCCAAACGCCGGGCCCGGTTTACCGTATGCCGATCCCGCTGGGACAACTCTTCCAGGCCCAGCATGGCAATGATATCCTTGAGTTCTTCGTATTCAGCCAGGGTTTCCCGAATCCGCTGTGCCAGGCGATAATGACGTTCGCCGACAATCTGAGGGACCAGCATTTTGGAACTGGAAGCCAGTGGATCGATGGCGGGATAAAACCCTTCACTGGCCCGTTTGCGGGACAGGATGATAGAAGCGGTCAAGTGGCCAAAGGTATGGACGGCAGCGGGATCAGTAAAATCATCAGCGGGAACATAAACTGCCTGCACCGAGGAGATGGACCCGGTGGCGGTAGAGCAGATTCTTTCTTCCAGCTCCGCCAGCTCCGTCCCTAAAGTGGGTTGATATCCCAACCGCGAGGGAAGCTGTCCCAAAAGGCCTGACACCTCCATCCCCGCTTGAATAAAGCGGAAGATATTGTCAACCAGCAGCAACACATCCTGTCTGGCATCGTCGCGAAAATATTCCGCCATGGTCAAGGCCGCGTGCCCCACCCTGAACCTGGCCCCGGGAGGTTCATTCATCTGGCCGAAGACCATGACCGTATTTTGCAATACCCCCGCTTCTTTCATCTCCCGATAGAGTTCTTCACCTTCGCGAAGTCTTTCACCAATCCCGCAAAACAGGCTTATCCCCCCATGTCCACCGACCACGTTATGAATCATCTCCATGATCAGCACCGTTTTGCCCACCCCGGCACCACCGAAAAGACCGGCTTTCCCCCCACGCTCCAAAGGCGCCAGGACATCAATAGCCTTGATTCCGGTGGTAAAAATCTCCGACGTGGTTATCTGCCGGTTCAGCGGCACCGGCCGCTGGTGAATAGCACGCTTTTTTCCGGTTTCCACCGGTCCCAGGCGATCAATAGGTTCACCAAAAACGTTGAACACCCGGCCCAACAGCTCCCTGCCCACCGGTACTTCCAGTGAGCAGCCGGTATCAATGATCGTTGATCCCTGGGCCAATCCCTGAATCGAGGTCAAAGCAATGCCCCTTACCGTATGTATATCCAGATGCGAAACCACCTCAATAATAATTTCCTGTTTTTCTCCACCCTGCAGGATGTTGAAAAGTGATGGCAGGTGTTTGCCAAAGTGGACATCCACCACACTGCCACGGACGGAAATAACGGTTCCAACGTTGTTCATGATCCACCAATCAATTACTTTCCGCCATCAAAAAGCAGGAATCTTATGAGCAGATATGGTCAATGAGGTTGAGATATAATGGCGCTGAAGTTCCATCCATCGTTGCACTATCATGTAAATGGATAACAACTAAAATTTCGTGTTTTAGAAGGTAGTATTGATGGCTTCATAAAAACTCCATCTTTTTCGTTATGCTGCAACCTTCGTCATACGCAGGCCCATTGGCGATAATTTCCTTCACTTTAACTGGTTTTTCGTTGTCTTGCTCCGCAGCAATTAACTTATCAATTTCAGTCTTGGTTTGATTCTGCATCTGGTTATACTCTTCACGAAAGTCCTTCTGTGAAGTGGCAATATTTCCACCCCCCATGTTAAAAATGTCAGTATATATATGCGCCACATATAATTCGGCCCCGATCATTTTCGATAGTTTAAATCCATAATGAACCGCTTTATGACAAGATTTTGTAGATCTACTCATAACAAGGATACGCTTGATATCTTCCATACTTCCCCCCTCCTGATTCCATAGGGGTTTTTCTTTGCAAAAAGTATACATGCAACAAGATCGCATTTTTCTGCTACTTCGAATACTTTTATAACAATTTGACCAACTGTTTGCCATTTAAATTTCAGGCAATCAGATTTATTCCAGCGGCATAATCACCAGATTCCTAATAAGGGGCAACCATTACATTATCTCTTTACCCCCCCCCATAGTTTTGATTGAAAAAAATTCTATGATTGATAAAAACAGTTGTGCTATTATCGACGATATTCATAGAGAGAACAAAGCCGTCACAAATCAACCGCTGAGAGTTGACTTCAAAAGAAAGTCCATTGTCGCCAAAAGTTATCACACCAAAGGGTCAAAGGCAGAAATCTTCATATACGACACGATTTAATGAATAGCAGTTAAAATAAGAAACATAAATAAAAAGGCTAAGAGCATAATGACCTTTTCTCCAGAATATAAACTATATGCAAAAGCACTGATCGGGGTTCTGGCCATTGTTAATCCATTAGGAGCTATCCCTGTCTTTCTCTCACTGAGCGGTGATCGAACCTTTGGAGAGTGTCGCCAGATCGCCAGTATAAGCGCATTCTCAGTTGCCATAATCCTGATTCTTGCAACGTGGATCGGAGAGGCCATTTTGGCATTTTTCGGCATAGGCATCCCTGCATTTCGTGTTGGTGGCGGTTTACTTATCCTTTTGATGGCGGTTAACATGTTGCATGCCAAGCAAAGCCACACCAGACAAAGTCCGGAAGAAGCCGATGAGGCCGGCAACAAAGACAATATCGCCGTCGTCCCCCTGGCCATCCCACTGATGGCAGGACCGGGAGCCATCAGCTTGGTGATTGTTGATGCGCATCAGGCGGCCAACTGGACTGACCGATTGATAATGAGCGCAGGAATCATCCTTGTGGCGATGGCGGTATGGCTGGTTCTACAAATGGCGACACCCATTGGTAAAAAACTAGGGATTACCGGATTGAATATCGCCACCCGGGTCATGGGCTTGCTCCTGGCAGCTATTGGAATACAAATGATTGCTTTAGGGCTGGTAAAGCTTTTTCCCGGTTTGGCTTGAACTACCAGTTTTTCTGCTGCGCCTTTCCCGTTCCGCAGTATCCTGCTGATAAAATCCTGAAAGGACATCATAAAGAGCCTTATGGGTTTTTTGCATTTTTACAGGTTTGGTAAAAAAGAACTCAGTTGCCACGGCAAAAAATTCAGCTTCATTTAGAGTACCATAGGGATCTAGAAATGTCTTTTCCCCTTTTTTTAATTTATGGCGCAATTCAAAAAACTCTTCAGAAAAAACCTTTGCCCATATCCTGTATTGCTCTTGACTATGAAGCTCAGGCGTTCCGTCCGCTCTTCCATCAGACATATCAAGATAATGAGCAAACTCATGATATACAACATTATGCCCGGATTCAGGATGACGCGCCTCTCTTTTAACCTCATCCCATACGAGAATCACAGGCCCTCCCATAAATGCCTGACCGAAGATTGGCGTATCAGGCCGTTCAAGAAGCGGGCTTCGAGTAAATACCCCGACTTTTGAAGACGGGATAACAACCGTTGAGGGATAAACCAGGATAGTCTCAAGTTTTCTAAAAAGATCATGAGGGACACCAAGAATCAGCATGCATGTATCAGCTGAAATAACAACCCGGATCTCGTCTGTAATTTCCAGCCCATTGCATCCTTCAAAATGTTTTTCAGCTATAAACACTTGTATCAATTGTTCCAGGTGAATCTTTTCATCAGAATTCAAAAAGGGATAGAGAATAACCATTTCCGCAAGAATTTCTCTCCATTTAGCAGGAAATGGTTCTTTTAAAATTTTTTTCCTCCGATGATTTCTTAGCCAGTGATACATCTATTGCATCCTCATAAGTGAAAAATTAAACGGCTAAACTGATTTATTTTTGCATCAACCCTTAATAAAATTCACAAAAGTTTGTCTACCATCACTTTGGCTTCTTCCTGAATGCATTTCAGATGATCCTCATCGATAAAACTTTCGGCATATATCTTGTAGATATCTTCCGTCCCGGATGGACGAAGAGCAAACCAGCCATTTTTGGCAACGACCTTCAAACCGCCGATAGGGACATTATTTCCAGGGGCATTGGTTAAAATCGCTTCAATCGGCTCACCGGCAAGGGTTCCCTCTGTAACATCCCCGGGGACAACTTTCTTCAGGATTGCTTTTTGTTCAGCTGTTGCCGGGATATCGATGCGGGCGTAGACCGGAACCCCGAATTTATCCGTCAGCTCTTTATAATGTTCTCCAGGGTCGGATCCTGTTTCAGCAATAATCTCGGCAGCCAGAAGATTCATGATAATTCCGTCCTTGTCCGTAGTCCAGACCCTGCCATCCTTACGCAAGAAACTGGCACCGGCACTCTCTTCGCCACCAAAGAAAATGGTCCCCCTGAGAAGACCCGGAACAAACCATTTGAAACCGACCGGAACCTCGATCACTTTTCTGTCCAGATCAGCTGCCACCCTGTCAATAATTGAGCTACTGACCAATGTCTTACCTATAGCCAGATTAGTTCTCCACTGAGGCCGATTTTGCGCAAGATAAGCGATAGCGACGCTGAGATAGTCATTCGGTCTCATAAGTCCAACGCTTCTCGCAACAATGCCATGACGATCAAAATCCGTATCATTGCCAAAGGAAATATCAAAATCATCCTTCAACGCCACCAGTCCGGCCATGGCATATGGTGAAGAACAGTCCATCCTGATTTTGCCGTCCCTATCACAATGCATAAAAGAGAACGTTGAATCCAGCGTATCATGGAAGATCTCCATAGTAAGCCCATAACGTTCTTTAATCGCAGCATAATATGCCAAACCGGAGCCACCCATGGCATCAGCACCGATATGGATTCCGGATTTTGCAATACTATCCATATTAATCACATTATTCAGGTCTTCAACATAGGGGGTTATATAATCGTATTGCTGAATGTTTGCAGACTTCATTGCATCCGGAAGAGATATTTTTTTAACTGCCTCAAGATTATTTTCAAGAATTATATTAGCCCGGGTCTGGATCTGATCCGTCACATCAGTATCTGCCGGACCGCCATGAGGCGGATTGTATTTAAAACCTCCGTCCGTAGGTGGATTATGTGAGGGAGTAACAATAATGCCATCGCAGCGAACCTGGCCATTTTGGTTATGGGTCAAGATAGCATGGGAAATAACCGGGGTAGGCGTATAGCCAAAATCAGCAGCAATTCGTACATCAACCCCGTTAGCCGCAAGAACCTGCAGCGCGGTAAGCTGGGCTGGCCAGGAGAGAGCGTGGGTATCCATGCCCATAAAAAGAATACCTTTAATACCCGCCTCTTTGCGAAAATCACAAACCGCCTGAGTCACAGCAAGGATGTGGTACTCATTAAAGCTGCGTTTCAGTGAGCTGCCGCGATGGCCGGAGGTCCCGAAACTTATAAGTTCACTGTCGTGTTGAACATTCGGTGTTAAGGTAAAATATGCTGAAATCAATTCCGGGACGTTAACCAACATGGATGAGGGGGGAAGCTTTCCTGCCAATAGGTGAACACTCATAAAATTTTACCTTTCTCTGACGTGGTCAAATAAATTTGGTGACTTCGTAAAAACTCCGTCGTTTTCCCCAGGAAACAATGAGGACCCAGTTATCATATAGCGACAGCCGGCATTCGAGGCGCGTTAATCGCTGTTAATAGTGCTGTAACCACTTTTCAGCTTTTCTTCACATGGTCAGGCTGTCCAAGAAATAGGGTCCTCTTCAAAAAAAACTTCCATCACCATGAAAAAAGTTTAGCGAAACCGTGGGAGTGAAGGCCTGCAAGCTTAAGCACATTTTACTTCAATTTATCATGAACCTCATTAAGCATATCCATCTGAATCTGTTGGGTTTCCATGAAACGGCGCATTACCTGGTGAAGTAACTGGTCAAGCTTTTCATTGATAATCCTTACTTCCATTTCCGCTTTCAGATTTATCTGGTAATCGTTTTCTGCACGCATCTGGTCACGATCCTCCTGCCGGTTCTGGCTCATCATGATGATGGGAGCCTGGATCGCGGCCAGCAATGACAGGATTAAATTCAGTAAAATAAAAGGATAAGGATCAAAAGGATGCCATAAAAGAAAAACAGAATTAATCCCAATCCAAACAGCCAGGAATACACCAGCATAAATAATGAACTTCCAGCTGCCGCCGAATTCAGCCACCCTGTCGGAGATGCGATCACCAACACTGCGGCTTTGCTTATATGTCTCATTAATGTTCTCAGAAAGCAGCTCATTTTTCTGCAAACTTTTGACAACCTCTTTTTCGAGTTCATCCAATTCGCCAAGATCCTTTTCCATCAGCCGTTGCACATATTTGGTGCGATATTGATTGAGACAGTTGAAACAGATATTGCCGTCTTTATCCCATGCCGGAATATCCTCTTTAATTAACTGCAACACCCCTCCCCTCACCATTTTAGCCGGCAAGAGTTGATTTATCGGTTTGGTCTGATGACATACTTGGCAGGCATGGTCATGATTCTGACGTCCTGTCATTATTCCCTCCGAATTTGGCCATGAAAAACTCGATTACCAGATCTTGCGCATCATTGTTCAGACTTTATCGAGTGTTTTTTTCTGCGGGTTGTAAATTGATTTCTTCCAACATTTCTTATATCTGCTTATTTAAACTCAACTTTCTGAGTTATGAAAAAACAGCTGAAAAAATTTTGTTAAAGGATGTTCCGGCATGGCTCTCGCTCATTCTCGCTGCACATCGTGTGCAACTCCGATTACATTCTTCTTCCCGACATCAGATAATTACCACGGAATCCTCACTACCATAGCAGTTGAATATATGTTGATCAGCTTCGGGTTCATTGGCCCAACGTTCATCACCAATATAATAACGAAATCGATAATGACACCCGGCTTCCAGCATAATAGTCGTGGAGAAGTTGCCACTTTTACGCTTTTTCATGGGATTGGCATTGAGATCCCAATCGTTGAACTCGCCCACCAGAGCTACTTGATCGACATCCTCTTCATTTGAGTATTGAAAGGTTACCCGACATCGATTGGCTGTTTTGGTGTAATTTTTTTTAATCATGTTCATCTCTTTTCTTTGTTGTTAATGATAAAATACCCGCCGGGGGGATCAGGCGTACCAAAGAATATGGTTATCCTCTAGAGGTATTACCGCATCCTGATGGTAGGGAATGATTCGAGGTGTGTAGTCATCCGCAGACCTTCGGGGCGTAATGGTCGCCACATAGAGATAGCCATTAACGGTTCCGGAAAGCTGTTTACTTTGTTCCAAGGTTATTCGTTCCGGTCCTTTTCCGGCTTCAAGAGGTTCAGCATACAGCTCTACTCTGATCGCTTCCGGGCTGAGATCATCCAGGTATACCGGTAGCTGAAAGTTATACCCGGAATCATCTGTTTTACTGACCACTTTTTTGCCAAAATGTATATATTGCCAGTGATCGTCAATTTTCTTTTGCCACTTTTCCAGTTCACCGCCCAATCGACCATTATCTTTGCTCCGCTGCCGAAAAGCCCGGACACTGGGGAGATAGATCTCCCGGGTATATTGTCGCAGCATTCGGTTGGTGGAAAACCGGGGCGTCAGTTGTGCCATGCTGGCCCGCATCTTGGCTACCCAGGAGGTGGGTATCCCATTTTCATCCCTTTCGTAAAAGGCGGGGATGACCTCATCTTCAAGTAATTGGTAAAGCTCCGCTGCTTCAGCGGCGTCCCAAGACGGATCAATGCCATGCTCTTTTTGATCTCCAAGAGCCCAGCCGACTTCAGGGGAATATGCCTCCGCCCACCAGCCATCAAGCTCTGAGAGATTAAGTCCTCCATTAATCAATATTTTCATGCCGCTGGTACCGCTTGCTTCCCATGGTCGTCTGGGGGTATTAATCCATAAATCCACCCCCTGCACCAATTTGGCGGCAATGTCCATATCGTAGTCCTGAATAAAAACAATAAACTTTTCAACCTCATCACGTTCAGCGTATTTTACCCAGTCTTTCACCAATTGTTTTCCTTCCAGGTCATCGGGATGGGCTTTGCCGGCAATAATCAGCTGAACCGGACGCTCCAGATTGGTGAGAATTCCGGTTAGCCGTTCCGGGTCACGGAGCAGCAAATTTGGACGTTTATAGGCCGTAAACCTCCGGGCAAAACCGATGGTCAGGGCATTTGGATCAAGGATAACGGCACTTTCTTTCCGACGTTTTTTCCTGATTCCCAGGATTGCCTGCTGCTGCGCCAATCGTTTTCTGACATTTTCAATTAATGTGAGTCGGCCTGCCGACCTGCATATCCAGAGCGTTTTATCGTCTATTTTATTGACCTCTTCTTCCATAGTTTCCTGATTGCCGAGCCAGCGTTTTTTGCCGCAACTTTTTGTCCACAGGACATCAGAGATGGCCGAATCCCAGGATGGCATATGGACGCCATTGCTCACATGGGTTACCGGTACTTCACTTTGTGGCCAGCGGGGGAAAAGGGGTTGAAAAATCTCGCGACTGACCTCTCCATGCAGTTGGCTGACACCATTCACCACCCCACTGCCGCGGAGCGCCAGGTAGGCCATATTGAAAGGTTCCTCGTGGTCCTGCGGTCGGGCCCGTCCAAGACCAAACAGGTATTCATCGGGAACGCCTAAAGCCTCAACATAGTCATGGGTATATTGTTTAATCATTTGAATCGGATAGCGATCAAAGGCGGCATCAACGGGAGTATGGGTAGTAAAAATATTACCCCTACGGGTGCAGCGCCAGGCAATATCAAAGCTAACCCCGGTTTTTTCCATGAATGAGCGGGCCCGTTCAAGAACGGCAAAAGCGGCATGTCCTTCATTAAGATGGCAGATATCACAGTCAATGCCTTTGGCAGCCAGCAACCGCCAACCGCCGATGCCAAGGGCGATTTCCTGCTGTAGCCTGACTTCCCGGCCACCGCCGTAGAGCTTTTCGGTTATGCCGCGATCCTGGGGTAAATTAAGGGGATCATTGCTGTCAAGCAGATACAGATAAACCCGGCCGACTTTGGCTTCCCAGACCCGGAGATTCAACTTCCGGCCCGGCAGTTCAACCACAATTCTAATCCAGTTGCCGACCGCGTCACGCAGAGGGGTAATGGGTAATATTGCCGGGTCATTATAAGGATAAAATTCAAGCTGATTGCCGTTCCGATCAAAAGCCTGGCGGAAATATCCCTGCTGATACAAAAGGCCGATACCATAGACCGGAACACCAAGATCGCTGGCCGTTTTCAGAAAATCTCCTGCAAGGATTCCCAATCCACCGGAATAAAGCGGTAAGGCTTCGTTAAGCCCGAACTCAAGGCTGAAATAGGCAACGCCGGACAAATCATCTTTGCCGAAATTTTCCGTAAACCAGCTTGACTGGCTGAGAGCGGCCTGGCGCTGGGCAAGCTGGTGATGCAATTCACTGAGAAATTCTTCGTCAGCGGCTAAACTTTCAAGATGGGTCTGACTGACACTTTCGAGAATAAACCACGGGTTGCCGGTAGACTCCCACAACTCCGGATCAATTTTTCGCCAGAGGGCATCCGAGGCATGATTCCAGCTCCAGCGCATGTCTACTGCCAGGGTGGCCAGGCCGGATAGTGGCTCATGCAACGCGCGCAGCAAGTATCTATTAGAATACATTATTGATTTCCCCTGTTTTTACTTTTTTTGGCAATTGGTTCAGCACGCAACTTTGATGATTTCATAAAAACTCACAAAACTTATGGCACAGTAAGAACTTCATATTCGCGGCAGGCAAAAACTGAGTCATAAGGCGTACTTTACCGTATGCTGCAATGACGAAGGTTGCAGCATAACAAAGAAGATGATACGCTTACGAAGCCTTAAGCTTTTTTTCCACTTCCAGCACATGCAGTGTAGTCCTAACCACGGTATCGGGATTCAGGCTGATGGAATCTATCCCCAGACCGACAAGATATTCCGCCACTTCCGGATAATCCGACGGTGCCTGTCCACAAATACCTGAATGACGTTGATTTCTCCTGCAGCCTTCCACCGCCAGTTTAATCATTTCAAGTACTCCCAGGTCACGTTCGTCATAGTCAAAGGCAACAATTTCTGAATCCCGGTCAACACCGAGCACCAGTTGGGTAAGATCATTTGAACCGATGGAAAAACCATCAAAGACCCGGGAAAAGGCATCAATCTGGACAACATTATTGGGTATTTCACACATAACATATATTTCGAGACCGTTCTGGCCGCGCTGCAAACCCAGTTCTGCCATCCGCTTAACTACCCGTTCGCCTTCCTGCACCCGACGGCAAAAAGGGATCATCAGTTTAACGTTGGTCAACCCCATCTCATCACGAACCCGTTTCATGGCCGCGCATTCAAGGGCAAACCCTTCCTCATAGGCCGGATGAGTGTAGCGTGAGGCTCCGCGGAAGCCGATCATGGGGTTGCTCTCGGTAGGTTCGAACCATTTGCCGCCCAGCAAGCTGGCGTATTCGTTGGATTTAAAATCAGACATGCGGACGACCGCCGGTTTGGGGTACACAGCCGCGGCGATGGTTGCTACTCCCTCCGCCAGGCGCTCGATAAAAAAATCTTCCGGATGCTCATAGCCACGAGCCAGTTGCCGCAGTTGCCGCCGTTCTTCCTCATCCTCGACTTTTTCAGGATGGAGCAGGGCCATGGGATGAGCCTTGATATATTCGTTAATGATAAATTCCATCCGGGCAAGTCCGATGCCGTCCTGGGGGAGAAAACTCAATTTGAAAGCCAATTCAGGATTGCCGAGGTTGATCATGATCTTCGTTGCCGGTCTTTCTATCTCGGCAAGGTCGATTTTGTTGACCACAAAAGGTAACGTACCCTGGTATACTTTACCAACATCGCCCTCGGCGCAGGATACGGTAACATCTTCTCCCGGAGAAATGGCGGTGGTGGCATTATCAGCACCGACCACGGCCGGAATTCCCAGCTCCCGGGAAATGATAGCTGCATGGCAAGTACGGCCACCACGGTTGGTCACAATAGCAGCCGCGGTCTTCATGACCGGCTCCCAGTCTGGAGTGGTGGTATCGGCCACCAACACTTCTCCCGGCTTGAATTCCGCAATATTTGCCACATCTTTAATAACATGGGCTTTACCGGCACCGATTTTTGTCCCGACTGAACGACCGGTAGCCAACACCCGACCCTGCTCCTTCATTTCATATTCTTCCAGGGAAGTTCCTTGGCGCTGGGAGACCACGGTTTCCGGCCGGGCCTGGACCATATATATCTGACCATCAAGGCCATCTTTGGCCCATTCCATATCCATAGGCTTGTCATACCCGGCTCTTTTACTGTAGTGCTGTTCCACGTCAATAGCATAGCCTGCCAGGGTCATGACTTCTTCATCACTGATGCAGAAATTTTCCCGGTCCGCTTTTGGGGTCGGGACATTACGGGTGGCCTCTCTGGTTCCACCACCGGCATAGATCATTTTAATTTTCTTGGGCCCAAGGGTACGTTTTAAAACCTTCTTAAACCCTTTGGAAAAAGTCGGCTTGAAGACATAGAATTCATCCGGATCAACACTGCCTTGAACCACGTTTTCCCCCAGACCATAAGACCCGGTAATAAAGACGACATCCCGAAAACCGGTTTCGGTATCCAGGGAGAACATAACCCCGCTAGCGGAAAGATCGGAACGGACCATTTTCATCACGCCGATCGATAAAGCAACCTTGAAATGATCAAAATTTTTATCAATCCGGTAATGGATGGAACGATCGGTAAAAAGACTGGCAAAACAGCGGCGGCAGGCATCAATGAGCGATCCGTTGCCACTGATATTAAGATAGGTGTCCTGCTGGCCGGCAAAACTGGCATCGGGGAGGTCTTCAGCCGTCGCCGAACTGCGAACCGCCAGGCTGAGCTCAGGACCATATTCTTTTTGCAGATCAGCATAGGCTGCAACAATTTCAGCTTCCAAATCGGCGGGGATTCCGGCTTCATAAATGATCCGTCGAGCCGCCGCTCCCCTTTTGCTCAGGTCATTCATATCACTGGGGTCAAGGCCGGCCAAGGCCTCGCGCAATTGCTGCTCGACCCCGGCAGTTTTCAAGACATACCAATAGGCATCAGCGGTAATAGCAAATCCATGGGGAACTTTAACGCCCTTTGGGGTAAGCTCCCGATACATCTCTCCCAGTGAGGCATTTTTCCCTCCGACCAGGGGAATATCATCAATACATATTTCTTCGAAAAAACGGATATATTGCCATTTTGCCATTGTTCCATCCTCCTTGATATTAACAGGGTTAAAACTGCAAGCACCTCGGTTTCATAGTTTTTACGAGGCCAAGAATTTTCAGTCATCGAAAAATATACTTAAGTACCTTATGGCTCCGTTTAACGATGACAATTTAGGGTAGTCCGTTTCTGGGATCTTGGCATCCAACCTCTTCTCGACATCCATAACGAAGTGGAGAAAGTCGATCGAATCCAGCGGATATTGGTCGCGGAAATTTTTCTCGGGATCCAAGCTACTTGCGTCTATCTCCGGTGCAACCTCTACCAATGCGGCAATGACTTCTTTCTTGATCTGATCCTGGTTCATAATATCCTCTTACAAATTAGAATCGAGCGTCGACAAGTCACCTTCCGGCAACCCCAACGCCCTTGTTTTCAACAGTCTTCTCATGACCTTGCCGGAACGTGTCTTGGGCAGCTTAGCACAAAACTCAATTTCACGGGGAGCCACAGACGGGCCAAGTGCTTTACGCGCCTGGGCGCGCAGCTCATGCTTCAGATCGTCACTGGCGATATAACCCGCTTTCAATACGACATAGGCTTTGACAGTCTCGTTAATAACGGGATCCGGTAGCCCAATCACCCCCGCATCTGCTACCGCAGGATGGGCAAGAAGTACGCGCTCAACCTCATAAGGGCCAATCAGATGGCCTGATGACTTTATAGCATCGTCCACCCTGCCAACGAACCAAAAGTATCCATCAACATCCCGCCGGACGATATCCCCGCTCAGATACCAGTCGTTGATAAAACAAAGGCGGTACCGATCTTCATCATTAAGATAGCCAACAAACATCGATGGCCAGCCCACGCGCAAAGCCAATTCACCGACTTGGTCAGGAGCATCAATTATCTCCAATTCATGCTCAGAAATATGGTTGATAACAGCGCTCTCAACCCCTGGTAATGGTTTCCCCATTGAACCAGGTTTAATTTCTATTTTCGAGTGATTAGCAATCATGATAGCTCCGGTTTCAGTCTGCCACCAGCTGTCATGTAACGGTATCCCAAAAGCCTCTTTCCCCCATAAAACCAGCTCCGCGTTGAGTGGCTCACCGACACTGGCAGCAAAGCGCAGGCTTGAAAAATCATAACAACGAATCAAATCGATCCCGAGACGCATCATCATGCGGATTGCGGTTGGGGTGGTATACCAGACGTTTACCTGGTAGCTTTGCAGGAGCTGACACCAACGCCCCGGGTCGAACTCTTGTTCGTCAACAAGTAGAGTTGCACCGATGACAAGTGGGGCAATGATTCCATATGAGGTTCCGGTCACCCAACCAGGGTCGGCTGTGCACCAGAATATGTCACCTGGACGGAGGTCGAGTGCATACCGAGCACTGGCATAATGCGCCACCACGGCGTTATGGACGTGCAAAGCACCTTTGGGTTTTCCCGTGGTGCCACTGGTGAAATGCAACAACGCCGGGGTTTGGGGTTTGGTGGGGGAGATAGTAAACCGGCCGCTTGCCCTGTTGATCAGCTGCCAAAAATTATCACTGGAAGGGGGGACATCCTGATCCACAATGAGAATATGTTTCAGGCCAGGGAGTGACTTACGCAATGGCTCAACTTTATTTTCATACAGCCGTCTCGATGTCACCAGCACCTTGGCGTTACCAGAAAACAACCGGGTGCGAATTGGCTCAGGGCCGAACACCGAGAATAAAGGACAAAAAACACAGCCGCTCTTCAAGGTGCCAAGCGCAGTAATATACAACTCGGGAACGCGTCCCAGCAAGGTGAAGACACAATCACCGGTAACCACCTGCAGCTGCTGTAGTACATTTGCAAATTGATTGGTCAGTTTACATAAATCAAGGTAGGTAAAATCACGAGGGGTATCGGTCGAGTCAATGCACCGGATTGCTACCTGATGGCGGTGGCTACCAACGGCATGCCGGTCGACGGCCTCATGGGCAATATTGAGTCCCCCATCGGGCAAGCCGCTTAAAGCAGCCTTTGCCTGCTGCCAAAATAAATCAGCGGGGGATGTCTTGCTTTCCGGCTGTGGTTGGTTCTGTTTTGGCATTTGCATATTCACAATCAAATAAAACCACTCAACTTGGGTGAAGGTAACATTACTGCGCCGCTGTCAGGCTCTTGCGAAACAACGAAAGTGAAAGCATAAAAAAGACCATGCCGATAACTGCAATGGCAAGCAGACGGGGCCACACCACCTCTATCCCCGCACCCCGATAGAGAACCGCCTGGGCCAGGTTGACAAAATGGGTAGTAGGCGCCGCCTGCATGATATTCTGAATGATATCAGGCATGCTTTCGTACGGGGTGGCGCCGCCGGAGAGCAGTTCCAAGGGCAAGATGATCAGAATCATCATCAAGCCAAGCTGAGGCATGGTGCGCGATACGGTACCCATGAAAATTCCCATCGATGTGGTGGCAAACAGAAGCAACATGGCGCCGAACAGAAACAGCGGTACCGAGCCGGCAATGGGGACCCTCAACACCCCCTGGACGACAAAGTACAGAGAAAGACCGGCCGCCAGCAAAACCACCAGACCCATGGACCAGACCTTCGAAAGCATAATCTCCGCCGCCCCAAGCGGCATCACCAGCAGATGCTCCAGGGTGCCGTGTTCCCGTTCACGAATCAGCGCCGCACCGGAGAGGATAATGGATAACAAGGTGATATTATTAATAAGCTCCATTACACTGCCAAACCAGGTATCGGTCAGGTTGGGATTGTATTTCATCCGTACGGCAAGGTCGATGGGCAGCCCGGGATCTCCTCTAAAGCCCTGGATGTAGTTGGCAAGTTCCCGATTGATGATATTCTGAATGTAACCTGCGCCGATACCGGCCTGGGTCATCCGGGTGGCATCGATGTTGACTTGGATCTCCGGTTGTTTTCCGGCAATAAGATCTCTCTCAAAATCCGGCGGGATATCGACCACAAAAGTGTAAATCCCCGCGTCCAGACCCGGATCCACATCATCCGAGGCAATCAACTCCGGCAGATTGAAATAAGGTCCATAGAAGGCGTTAACCAGCCGGCTGGAGAGTATCGACTGATCTTCATCGACAAAAGCGATGGGAGCATTGCGCAGTTGTACTGATGCAGATGTCGCGCCGATATAGATACCGGCGGAAAACATGTAAATGATTAAAAAAAACAGTATCTTGTCATGCCAGAGGCTGCGCAGTTCCTTGATCCCCAAACGAAAAATATTAAGCAGAGGTTTCATGGTCACTTCTCCTGCTTTCTCAGCAAAACCAGACTGAGCAATATCAGCACCGGAGCGGCTGCGGCCAGAGCCGCGAAATCGCTATAGAGATCGCCAAATTCCAGGGCTTTGCTGAAAATGCCCCGGCTGATGTTGATAAAATAGGTGACCGGAAACACTGTTCCTACCACTGCCCCGACACCTTCAAGCGACGATACTGGAACTTTCAGTCCGGAAAAGTTGATGGTCGGAAGCAGGGTTAAAATGGCAGTCCCGGCAAGGGCCGCGATTTGGGTGTTTGTAAAGGCCGACATCAGCAGACCCATACCGGTGGTGGCTGTCACAAAAATGAGCGCGGCCAGGCTCAGGGTCAGGAAGCTGCCCTTCAGAGGTACACCAAAGATAAAAACCGCCAAGGCGACAAGACCGAAAAAATTGATCATACTGATAATGATATAGGGCAGTTGCTTGCCCAGCAGAAACTCAAGCCTGGTGACCGGGGTCGCATAGAGATTGGTAATCGAACCAAGCTCTTTTTCACGGACGACACCCAAAGCCGTCAGGATTGAGGGAATAAAGACCAGCAATAGCGGGATGACCGCCGGCACCATGGCGTAAATACTTTTAAAATCCTGATTATAGCGGTAGCGCATCTCGATGTCGGCAGCCGAGAGTGCGGGCACTTCACCCAGGGTACGGCGGGCCAGTTGCCTGAGATAATCATAGTTCATCCCCGTCATATAGCCACGGATCGTCTCCGCCCGAAACGGCATCGCACCGTCGATCCAGGTACCAACCTTGACCCTGTGTCCGCGTTTGAGGTCTTTGCCGAAACCAGGCGGAATCTCCAGGGCCACGCTCAACTCATCGCTTGCCATACGCTGGTCTAATTCGGCCGGGGAAGAAATGGGCGGATGTTCAATAAAATATCGCGAGCCGGAGATGTTTTGAATATAGTCACGGCTCTGCGGGCTCCGGTCCCGATCCAGTACCGCAAACCGGATATCCTCGACATCCAGGTTGATCCCATAGCCGATGATAAACATCAGGATCACCGTGCC
>Ga0307991_1000471_pt1 | contig 28943 bp, 31 predicted proteins | sample EllFjometagen131_FD_203146 | JGI IMG/M metagenome (GOLD analysis project Ga0307991, IMG submission 203146) | Marine microbial communities from Ellis Fjord, Antarctic Ocean - #131 | ecosystem: Environmental > Aquatic > Marine > Unclassified | place: Southern Ocean | collected 2014-10-08 | reverse complement strand
GCTACTTCTTCATATTTTGTAAAAGTGGAAGCTATTAAAGATAAGTTACTACAAAGAGCTAAAGATATAAACTGGAGTCCTAATCATTTAAAGAATGGTCGCTTTGGTAAATGGTTGGAAGGAGCTAGAGATTGGTCTATAAGCCGACAGAGATTTTGGGCTAGTCCTATTCCACTTTGGCGTTGTAGTAGTTGCCAAGCGGAAAAAGTTATTGGCTCAGTTAAAGAGTTAGAAGATCTATCTGGTCAAACTATTAGTGATTTACACAATCACGTAATTGATAAGATAAGGTTTAAATGTAGTGCTTGCGGTGGTACTATGGAGAGAATTGAAGATGTTTTAGATTGCTGGTTTGAGTCAGGATCTATGCCTTATGCTAAAATGCATTATCCTTTTGAAAATAAAGATAAATTTGAAGCTAATTTTCCAGCTCAATTTATTGCTGAAGGAGTAGATCAAACCAGGGCTTGGTTTTATTATATGCATGTTATTTCCACGGCTTTAATGGATAGCTCGGCTTTCTTAAATACTATTGTTAATGGAATTGTTCTAGCTGAAGATGGTAAAAAAATGTCTAAAAAACTTAAAAATTATCCTGATCCATTACTTATATTAGATAAATATGGAGCAGATGCGCTAAGATATTATTTATTATCATCTCCAGTGATGTTAGCAGATAATATGAATTTTTCAGAAAGTGGAGTTTTAGAAGCTAAGCGTAAAACTGTTATGCTTTTAAATAATGTTTTTAAATTCTATAATTTATATGAAGATAAGAGTTTAGCTAGAGTTAAGAGTGAAGATTTTCTAGATATTTGGATTATCTCCAGAGTAAATGAGAGTGGATCAGAGATAAACAAAGCGATGGAAGACTATAGTTTACCTAAAGCAGTGAAGCCCATAACTAAGTTAATAGATGATTTATCAACTTGGTATCTTAGGCGTAGTCGTGATAGATTAAAAGGAGTAAATGCAGAGGATAAGCAGAAGGCTCTTAGTACTTTGGTTTATGTTTTTGAAAAAATAGCCTTAATAATTGCTCCATTTATGCCTTTTTTAGCTGAAGATTTATGGCAAAAAATTACTGGAAATAACTATCAAGACAAGGAAAAAAGTGTTCATTTAGAGCCTTGGCCTGATTTTGAAAGTATTGAAAAGAATGTTTTAGAGAGAATGGTTGTTCTTAGAGAAATTGTTGAACTTGCTTTAGCTAAAAGAGATAAAAGTGGATTTAGAGTTAGACAGCCACTAAAATCTGTTACGGTATTTTGTGATAAGATTTTAACATTTAGTGAAGCTGAAAAAGACTTACTAAAAAGTGAATTAAATGTTAAAGAAGTAATTACTAAACAAAGTGAAAAAGCTGAAATTTTAGAAGTAGTTTTAGATATTAATTTAAGTCCCGAACTAATCTTAGAGGGTATAAAAAGAGAATTTGTTAGATTGATAAATAATTTACGCAAGGAAAGTTCTTTAACTATTTCTGATACAGTAAAAGTCTATTGGTATAGTGACGATAAAGAAATTCAAGAAGCTATGACTATATATAGCAAAGAAATGTTGGAGGAAGTTTTAGCACAAGAATTTATTTTTTCTCAAGCTGAGGATTTATTTGTTCAAAAAAATGTTAAAATAAATAATAATATAGTTTCGCTCGGTTTAGAAAAAATCAAATAAATAATTATTAATAATTTAGAGCTACAAAAGAGCTCGTAATCTATAAATATATGACAACAACTTGGTGGATAATTATTGCAGTAGTAGTTGTAACTATTATTGCAATTGTATCTCTTTACAATGGTTTAATTCGCCTTAAAAATAGGGTGGATGAAGCTTGGAGTGATATAGATGTACAACTTAAGAGACGTTATGATTTAATTCCTAATTTAATTTCAACAGTTAAAGGTTATGCTAAACACGAGAGAGAAACTTTAGAAAGAGTAGTAGAAGCTAGAAATTTAGCTGTAAATAACCAGCAAGGTAGTAATGTGCAAAAGCAAGCTGAAGCAGAGAATATGCTTAGCTCAGCCTTGAAGTCAATTTTTGCTTTGTCAGAAAGTTATCCTGACTTAAAAGCTAATACTAACTTCTTAGAATTACAAAGAGAATTGTCTGATACTGAAAATAAAATTCAAGCCTCTAGAAGATTCTATAACGCTAATGTAAGAGACTTTAATACAAAAATACAAGTATTTCCTAGTAATTTAATCGCCAGTAAGCTTAAATTTACAAAATATGATTATTTTGAAATTGAAAGTAGTGAAGCTGAACCAGTAAAGGTTGATTTTTAAGTTTAAGTCTACTAAAAAAATGTCGCACTTGTAGTTAATAATTACTTTAAATAAATTTATGTCTAGTCTATACACTAAAGCTAAGAATAACAAGAATAAGAGTTATCTATTACTTAGTTTATTTTTTATTCTGTTTATTTTAGCTGGCTGGGGTATAAGCTACATATATGACGATAGTTCCATATTATATTTTGCTGTAATTATTAGTTTAGCTTTAACTGTAGGTAGTTATTGGTATAGTGATAAATTAATTTTATCTTTTAGTAAAGCTAAGGAGCTGAAGTTTGAAGATAACAAGGAGATATATAGATTAGTGGAAAATTTGTGTATTACTGCAGGCTTGCCTTTACCTAAAATATACATTATTGAAGATAACTCACCTAATGCTTTTGCTACAGGTAGAGATAAAAATCATGCAGTAGTTGCCTTAACTACGGGGATTATAAATAAATTAGAGAGAAGTGAACTGGAGGGAGTAATTGCTCATGAACTGTCTCATATTGGCAATCGTGATATATTACTGGCAACTTTAATAACTGTTCTAGTAGGAGGAATAGTTATGTTAGCTGATTATTTAAGATATGCTAGTATTTTTAGAGGAAATAATAAAAAAAATGGGGGTTGGACAGGTATTATATTATTAGCTTTAATTATAATAGCTCCAATTTTTGCTTATTTACTTAAATTTTCTATTTCTCGTCAAAGAGAATACTTAGCTGATGCTGACGCAGCTCTTTTAACTAGATATCCAGAGGGTTTAGCTAGAGCTTTAGAGAAGATTAGCGCCGATCCTTTACCGGTAAAAACAGCTAATAAATCAACGGCTCATCTATTTATAGCCTCGCCTTTAAATAAAAAAAATAAAAATGGTAGTGCTATTAGTCGAGTTTTTGCCACACATCCACCTATAGAAGAGAGAATTAAAAGATTGAGAGGTTTAGATGTAGACAGAGAAACTTAAATTATAATAATATAATTATATAATAATCATGACTAGTAAAGAGATAATGCAATTAGCTATTTCTAAAGCTATAGAAGCGGATTTAAGAGGAGAGGAAAGAGTTAAGAAGCTTTTAGAGAGAATTAATATAAAATATCAAAATTTTTCAGAAAAAGATAAACTTAAATTTGATAAAGAAAAATTATTTAATCCATATACTGATAGTCGTTTGCTAGTTGATAATAATAAAGGAGAGATAAAAAAGATTTTAGTTGGTATTGACATGGAAACTCCAGAACTTCTTTTAGCTAAACAATTAGGTGATATTGATTTAGTTTTAACTCACCATCCTCAGGGAGAAGCTTTAGCTGATTTATCCAGTGTTATGCAACTCCAAGCGGAGGTTCTAGCTTCCTATGGTTTACCTATAAACATTGCTGAAGCTACGTTAAAACTTAGAATGAGTGAAGTTTCTAGAGGGGTAAATGGAGCTAATCATTATCGCTCAGTTGATACAGCTAAGCTTTTAGGAGTAGATTATGTCTGCACTCATACTACAGCTGATAATTTATCAGCAAGATATATTTCTGATTTAATTACTGAAAAAAAACCAGAATATGTTGAAGATATTTTAAGTATTTTAGAGGATGTTCCTGAGTATAGAGAAGCGCAGAAAAAATTAACTGGTCCTATGTTATTTACTGGCAGTAGAGATAGTAGTTGTGGAAAAATAGCTGTTACCGAGTTTACAGGTGGAACCTCAGGCTCTAAAGATGTATTTGAAAAAATGGCTCAATATGGTTTTGGGACTATTTTAGGAATGCATATGTCAGAAGAACACAGAAAAGAAGCGGAGAAATATCATTTAAATGTTATTATTGCTGGACACATGTCATCTGATTCTTTAGGAATGAATCTATTTTTAGATGAATTAGAAAAGAAGGGGATAGAAATTGTTTTCACTTCAGGACTTATCAGAGTTAAAAGATTTTAACAATTTAAATCAGTTTAATTTTATATACAATGAATAAACCAGAACTTTTAGCTCCTGCGGGAGATTTGCAAAAACTTAAAACAGCTTTAGCTTTTGGCGCTGATGCCGTTTATTTTGGTTTACCAGAGTTTTCCCTACGAGTGAGAATTAATAATTTTACTTGGAAAGATTTAAAACTAGGTATTAATTATGCTCATAAGTTAAATAAAAAAGCCTATATCACTTTAAATATCTTTGCTCATAATTGCCACTTAGAGAAAGCTAAAGTACATATACTTAAATTAAAGAAACTTAAGCCAGATGCTTTGTTTGTCTCTGATCCAGGCTTTATAACCTTAATAAAGGAGATTTGGCCTGAGGTAAGCATTAGTTTAAGTACACAAGCTAATTGCACAAACTGGCTTTCAGCTCAGAGTTATTTAAAACAAGGGGTTAAAAGAGTTATATTAGCTAGAGAGCTTAGTCTAAAAGAAGTATCTGAAATTAAAAAGAAAGTTCCAAATTTAGAGATAGAAAGCTTTGTCCATGGGGCACTTTGTATGGCATATTCAGGTCGCTGTTTTTTATCTAAACAAATAATGGACAGAGATGCTAACTTAGGTGATTGTGTTCAGCCTTGTCGTTGGGAATATGAAATAAAACCAATTGGCCATGAGGGATCTTTTGTGTTAGGAGAAGAGAAGAATGGATCATATATTTTAAATTCAGAGGACTTGTGTTTGCTTAGGAGAATTCCAGAGATAATTAAATCAGGTATAGATGCCTTAAAAATTGAAGGCAGGGCTAAGAGTGTCTATTATTTAGCTAATGTAGTTGGTGCTTACAGACAAGCAATTGACCTACATTTTTCAAAGACTAAAGAGAGTGACAAGAAAAAACAGCTTAATTTTTTATATGAAGAGTTAAAAAATAAGCTCAACCATCGTGGCTTTACAGAAGGTTTTATGTTTGAAAAAGGTAAAGGAGCTCAAAATTTAAAGAATGAAAATTCTGTACCTAAATGGGAATTTTGTGGTCAGGTAATTAGCTCTAAAAAACAAAAAGATATAGGTTTTATTAGTGAAGTTAAAGTTCATAATACTTTGAAATTAGAGGATGAAATTGAGATAATAAGACCTGGTTATATAGTAGAGAAAAAAAAATTAAATAAAATAATCGATTATAATACTAAACAGAAGCTTGAAGAAGCTCATGGTGGCGGTGGCGGTCAGGTGGTTTTAATTGAAACAGATAAACAATTAGAGTCATTTAGTGTTTTAAGAAGAAAAATATAAATATATGTTAGCTTTTATTAAAGGACAAATAATTTTAAAGACAAGCACTTATTTAATTTTAGAAAATCAAGGTTTAGGTTATAAGATATTTATAGCCCCTGAAATTTTAGCTGAATTAAATAAGGGAGATGAAACTTCTTTTTTTCTTTATCACAATATTAAAGAAGATGCTGAAGATCTATATGGTTTTAATTTAGCTAAGGATTTAGAAATGTTTGAAATGCTAATTTCAGTTTCAGGAATTGGTCCTAAATCAGCTTTAAGTCTTATGTCGCTTACAGGCACAGAGCATTTAAAATCTTCTATTGCTTCTGGGGATGTTAGCTTGCTAACAAAAGTTTCAGGGGTAGGAAAAAAGACGGCTGAAAGAGTGGTTTTGGAGCTCAGAGATAAGGTGGCTAAGTTAGAAAGTGAAATACAAGCCTCAGGTATTGAATATTCACAGAATTTAAGTGATGAAATAGATGCTTTAATGTCTTTAGGCTATTCACTTCAGGAATCTAGAGAAGCTTTAAAAAAAGTAGATAAAGATATAATTGATAGTGCTCAGAGAGTTAAAGAAGCTTTAAAAAATATTTTTTAATTTATTTAGATAATAATTTTTTTAAATTACTTGAGTATAAAATAACTTTAATGATAAGGTTATTTTTTATATTTTTTATATTTTTCTTGACATAATTGTAAAAATATTATATAATAATATGATTTCTAAAGCGTTAAGAGGCTGAAGAAAGTGATATTTGAAAATTAAATAAAAAAAATAAATAAAAGGAGATATGTATTATGAAAGAACATGTAGATTTGATTTGGCTAGCTACCTTTGTAGCCATAGTCTTTGTAGCCCTGCTAGTAGTAGCGGGTTTAACCTTTGTTTTGCCTTTTTACTTGGCAATAATTATAGGAGTCTTTACTGGTTTATTATTTGCAACTAAAGTTGTTTATGATGGTTATTATCCTGTCCCCGCTAAGAGTAAGGTTGTGCTTTTAGCCTTTGAAGATTTTTATAAAGTCTTGGGTCCAGGTGCGCATATAGTCTTTCCTTATTTCGATATTTTTGATTTGGAAAAAGATAAAGATGGGGAAGTAAAGTATTTTCCTATAGCTATTTATCCCTTGCCAATTTTTGAAAGAGAAGTTGTGGTCGAAGCCGCTAAAAATAATGAAAGTTCAGTCTTGACTGAATTTAAGGATACTCAGGCGTATTTAATTGCCAAGTTGTATTTTTATACAGTTGATGTAAAGCAGGCTTATTTAGGTCGAGAAGATTATGTTGATGATTTGAAAGCTTGGTTCAGGTCTTTGTTAAGAGATTATTGTCGAACAAGAGATCTGGATGAAGTAGATAACGAAAAAGAAAATCTTGGTTTAAAGCAGATATTTCTTGATAAAATGGAAAACTGGGATGAATGTAATTTAAAAGAAGAGGCAGAGAATAGTGATGTTGAGTATTCATACATTATAAAGGAAAGTGGCTCCATTATTATTTACTTACGGGATTATGGAGTTTGGTTGCGTAGTTTTCTTTTAGAGGATACTATTTTACCTCATGATATTGAGGAAATCCAAAAAAAGAAAAATATAGCACAAGTTAATCAGCAAGTCGCTAGAATTGATGCTGAAACAGCTGAAATTAGTGCCGGAGGTGTTAAAAAAGCCTGGATTGAAGAATCTGATGGGATTGAAGCTTCTTTACAAAAACTTTTAGCCTTAGGTATAGATGAGGAACAGGCGACGAGAATAATTAATGAGCGCCAGCATTGGGAAGGATCTAAAGAGTTAGAAGATAAAAGAGGTGCTTGGGTAACTAAATCTGGCGGAAAGACTACTATTATTATCGGAGATAGAAATGCTCAATTAGGTGCTTCTGCTAAAGCCGGCGGCGCCTCAATTGCAAACAGTTAAAAAAGGAGGAAAAATGGCACGATTTATAAGAAAACAAAGCTCAAGTAAGGTAAAACAAAGTGTTGAATCAGTAAAAAGGAACAAGGAAATAAAGTTAGGTTGGGCTAAGGATTATATTTTAGCTTTAGTCAGAATAGTTTTAGCAGTAGCAGCCGTGTTAGTGGCTAAGTATGCTACTGAATATATTCTGGAGTTGAATAACTTTTACGCTACTTGGTATATAGAATTTGGTTTAACGACAATAATAGCCATAGTTATTCTTTTAACGCTAGGAGCTGCATTTCCTAGTAATAAAAATACCAAGATGACTAAAAGAATTGTCTTTGGTTTGATGATAGTGTTTCTTTTGGGCTGGTATTTATTACCTGCTATAAATGAAAGAAATTTTGATCAAAATAATGAACCGATTAAGTGGGTTAACTTGAAGACCAGAGAGGTTTATCACAAGAACCTTAACCCAGTTCAAGATGTTAATGGAGAGAAATTTTTTCTTCACCCCGTTAATCAAGACACTTGCGTACTTCTAACTAAAGAGAAACTTCAGAAAAAGGTTTCAGTAGTTAGAAAGGTACCTGCTAAGGTTACTCCAGTTCAAACTGTAAAGTGGATTTATGTTTATGACACTGTTTTTAGTGAAGTTCACACAAGTCAGGGAGAATTCAAAACCGGTCTCTACGGAGCTGATATATTGAAAGGGGATATAATTTATATATCCAATATTAATAAAAAAGGAGTTGCATCTTTCAGAATAAGTAAAGATACAGATATCTTTGTCAGCTCTTTAAATAGAAATGCTAAATATAAAGTGAAGACCGGAGTTTTGTCCGGTTACAAAAAACCTTGTATAGGTTCTAATTCCAACGGGTCTACTGTAAGGGTTCAACTTATAAGACCTAGACGAGTCAAAATTTAAAACAATAAAGAGGAATAAAAAAATATTCCTCTTTTTTCTTTTTTATGATATATTGTTTATAGACATTAGTTAAGTTTTTAATTAAATATATGATAAAAAAATTTTTTTCCTTTGTTATTTTATTAGCATTTTTCAGTTTATTGTTTTTCTCTAATGCTAATAATGTAATTGCTTCTGGTGTATCGCTTAGCAATCCTTTAGGAAGTAATACAACTATTCAGGGAGTAGTTGGTAGAGTAATTAATGCTATTTTAGGAGTAGTAGGTTCTCTAACTCTTTTGATGTTTGTCTATGGTGGAATTACTTGGATGACTAGTTCAGGTGCACCGGAAAAAGTTAAGAAGGGAAGAGATATTATTCTTTGGTCTATTATAGGTTTAGCAGTAATATTCTTTTCTTATGCTATGGTTAATTTTGTTCTTTTTGATGTTATCAATCCTTCAACTGGTACGAGTGCTGGAGTTGCACCAGAAATACAATAAATTATGTCAAAATATAAATTGTGAATATGAGTTTGACAAAAATTTATCATTGCTTTATTATTTGAAAATATACAGGGTCGATACCGAAGCGGTCAACCGGGGCAGACTGTAAATCTGCTGGCTTTCGCCTTCGTTGGTTCGAATCCAACTCGGCCCACATTTAATTGTAGTAGCTTATAAGCTTACTACTTTTTTGTTAGGAAATAATTGTTCTGGATTTTAGCTGATAAATTTGCTATAGTTACAACAGTTAATGATATATTATATAGTATGATACTATGAAAAAAGTTCAATTAGTTTTAATACATGGGGGAAATACTTTTAAAAAAAGATCTGATTATTTAAATTTTTTAAAAAATAGAGATATTTATTTAGATAAATATGAGTCTTGGAGTAAAAGTTATTTAGATAAAAAATTGGCACCTTTTTTTAAGATTATAAGACCCAAAATGCCTTGTAGCGAAAATGCTAAATACGAGGAATGGAAAATTTATTTTGAAAATTTACTATCTGTTTTAAATAAAGATTTAGTTTTAATTGGTAATTCATTAGGGGCAATGTTTTTAGCTAAATATTTATCAGAGAATAAAATAGATAAAAATATTAAAAGCCTATATTTAATCGCTCCTCCTTTTGATGATAGTTTGCCTAAGGAGGATTTGGCGGGTGGTTTTAAATTAAAACATGATTTAAGTCTTTTAGAAAAGCAGACCGATAATTTATCATTATTTTTTTCCGAAGATGATGATATAGTTCCTGCTAAAGAGGCGGATAAATATAGAGAGAAATTAGATAAGGCAGAATTTTTTTTAATTAAAAAGATGAAGGGACATTTTCGAGCAGAAAAATTTTCACAGTTAATAAAAAAAATAATTAAGGATTTAAAGCTTAATAAATAATTATATGTTAATTAACCCTCATAAAGTAGGTAGAAGTTTTATAAAAATATTTACTATAGAGATTTTACTTTTAGCCCTTATTTTTGTATTACTTTTAGTTTTTTAATTATGCCTGAGCTTCCCGAAGTTGAAACAATAAGAAGAGATTTAGAAAAATTTTTACTTGGTAAAAAAGTTAAAGGAGTTGAAACTAGAGATGTTAAAGTTGTAGAAGGGTCTCAGGAAATGTGGAATAAGGTTTTAGTTGCTAGTAGCCTTGAAGTAATTAGACGAAGAGGAAAACTATTGATATTTGTTTTTTCAAATAAAGTATACTTACTTATTCATTTAAAAATGACCGGACAGCTTATCTTTCAAAAAAAGAGTCATTTAATAGCAGGCGGACATTCTTTTTCTAAAAAGAGTCCTGAAAAAGCTATGGGTGGTAGTTTACCTAACAAGTTTACTCGTTTGATTATTGATTTTTCAGGAAGTAGATTATTTTTTAATGACATTAGACGCTTTGCTTATGCTAAACTTACAGATGAAGAAGGTTTTAAGAAAGTTGAAAAAAAATTTGGTATAGAACCTTTGACTGCTAATTTTAAGATTAAAAACTTTAGAGATGTACTTAAAAATAGAAATACTTCAATTAAAGCCATTCTTTTAAATCAAGGTTTAATTGCAGGTTTGGGGAATATTTACGTTGATGAATCACTATATTTATCAGCGATAGATCCTAGAAGAAAAGCTAAAGATTTAAGTAAAAAAGAAGAAGAAAGATTATTCTTAAATATTTCACGAGTTTTAAAAAAAGCCATAGATAAACGAGGGACTACATTTAGTGACTATACTGATAGTCAAGGAAATAAAGGTAATTTTTCTTCAGAATTGAAAATTTACGGAAAGAAGGGTCAAAAGTGTGAAATTTGTGGTGTAATTATAGAGAAAATTAAGTTAGTTGGTCGAGGGACTCATTTTTGTCCCAAATGTCAGAAATAGGTGAGGATATAAAACTATATATAAAAAAATAAATTTAATAATAGTTGACTGCTATATTTATTTATTGCTATACTAAGCACATAATTAATGATTAATAAAGAACTTGGCTATAGCAGCTAAGGAAGTTAAATTTATGTCTCAAGATAACATGATTAAATTCGAATGCACTGTTTGTAAGAAAGTTAATTATTTTTCTCGAAAAAATAAAAAAACTTTGAAAGAAAGAATGGAGCTTTCAAAATATTGTCCAAATTGCAAGAAACATATAATGCACAAAGAAACTAAATAAATAGCATGAGGGATAAAATCTCAAAACCTTTTTTATTGCTACTTCTACTTCTATCTCTAGTAGGTTGTTTTTTGATTTTTAAACCCTATATAACGGAGATATTAGTGGCAGCTATTTTGGTTTCTATTTTTTATGGACCCTATCAAAAACTTACTAAATTTTTAAAAGGCAGAAGGAATTTATCAGCTGTTATTATGTGTTTTCTTTTAGTGCTTTTAATTATTATCCCTTTGGCTAATTTAGTAGTTTATGCTGGTCAAAAATCAGTAGTAGCTTATCAAGATACTGTGGAGCTTTTAAATCAAAATGACCTTAGCGAAGTGGTTAAGGGTACTGTTTTTGAAAAATTAAACGTTTTTGGTTTAGAGTTAGATAGCTTCAAGAATTTTGCTATTGATACTTTAAAAAAATCTAGTAATATCTTATTAGACGGGGCTACATTTTTGATTAAAGGGACGACTAAGTTTTTATTTTCTTTAGCTATGATAATTTTAACTATGTTTTTTTTCTTTGTAGATGGAAAAAACATGCTCAAGAAATTAATGCACTGGTCGCCTTTATCTAATAAATATGACCTAGAGATATTTAGAAAATTTAGGGCTGTTAGCTATACCACCTTTGTTTCTACATTTATTACCGCCGCCGCGCAAGGTTTAATTGGAGCTATAGGATTTATGATTATTGGTTTGCCGGCTTTTTTTGCAGGCATACTTATGGGTTTTCTATCTCTGCTTCCTTATATTGGCTCTGCTTTTATTTATGTGCCCGTAGGTATTTATTTACTTATTATTGGTGATATTTGGCAGGGTATATTTTTATTAGCTTGGGGATCTATTGTGATAGGTAATACGGATAATCTTATACGTGGTTATATGATAAAAGGGAAGGCTCAAGTTAATCCAATATTTATTATTTTTTCTATTTTAGGCGGTCTTAGTATCTTTGGTTTTTGGGGAGTTATTATTGGACCACTTATCATATCTATTGCTGTTACTATTTTACATATTTATGAGTTGGAGTATAAGAAGTCTCTAGACAAATCTTAGTGTTTTATTATATAATTAATATATAAATAAGTAATATAAAGCGGTTTAGACCGTTTTTTTAAGCGGGTGTCGTATAGTGGTAGTACAGGGGTCTCCAAAACCTCTAGTGTGGGTTCGATTCCTACCACCCGTGCAAGCATAGACGAAGAGAGGCGAAAGCCTCTTTTTTTGTTGTGTTTATAAGGGTTTTAGTTGGTTCTAACCTTGCTAATTCTTGATTTAGTTTTTTAGCGTTTTCTAAAATGGGGAGTAACCATTTATAAACTGATATTAGCATTTTTTTGCCTAATATCTTTCGGTTCGAACCTAAATTTAGAACAACTTCTTTTTTAGCCTTTTTATCTCCTTTCTGAAATTTATTTAAAGCATGTACTGCAAAAATAAATTGTTCTTTCGTTAATTCTAATAATTCGTCCTCACTTTTATTGTTTTTTGATTTCCCCTTTAGTTTTTCTATGTCTTTTTTGAGTTTTTCCTTTTCTCCTTTGTATTCCTCATCGTCGATTAATTCTTTAGATCTCATTAAAGTTAAATTAGAGATTTGTTTTTCTATATTTGTAATAGCATTTTCAACATTTTTTTCTACTGTTTTCTTTTCTTCTTTTTCTTTACCTTTTTCACCTTCAATATATTCTAAAGCCCAATCAAGGAATTTTGGATGTAGTTTAAGCTTAGTTAAAAGTCCTTTAATTTGTTTTTCTAATTCTTTTTCTTCAATTGAGCCTTCTTTACAATTAAATCCTTTTTTCTTGTGCGTGCAATGATAATAATCATAACCTCTAACTTTGCTTTCGCTTTTAATATATTTTGTTTTATGTTCGGCTGTTATAGAGGAGTTGCAGTTGCCACAGGTAAACAAACCCGTGAAAGTGAAGTTTCTTTCTTTAGGACGTCTTTTTGAGCCTTTCAAGCTTAGTAAATCTTGGATGCGATTAAATTCATCTAACGTGATTAATGGTTTATGCTTTCCTTTGTACTCTTCATTGTTATAGATAACGATTCCAGCGTAGAATGGGCTTGAAAGCATTTTGTACCAAGTACTTTTAGAAAGTTTATTTCCCCCGGATTTTCTTCTTTTATGAGTTCTATATCCCCAAAGATTATTCAGTTTATCCAAAATTTCCATAGCTGAATAATTTCCAGTAAGCATTAAGTTAAAGGCTTTTCTTAATAGCGTAAATTTTTTTCTATCAATCTTTATGCCTTTTAGGCCTTGTAATTCTCCAATGATATTTAAATAGCCTTCTGGTGCGAGTCCTGGTCGCCAACCCATTTGTAATTTTTTTTCAAGTCCACGCTTAACATCTTTTCCTAATTTAGAGGAAAAGTATTGAGATTGAGAAAGTGCTAACTGCAACATCATTATACCCTCGGGGCTGTTATCAAAATTGTATGAACCAAATTTTAAGTCATGGATGATATTTGTTCTTACTAAATATGTAATAGTAGAGGCGTCAATTTCATTTCGGCTTAATCGGTCAGGGTGCCACGCAATAATTCCTCTAGCTTCACCCTTTTTAATGCGTCTTATCATATCATCAAACACAGGGCGATTATACGGTTTAAAAGCAGAGTGTTTTTCTTCTAATATATCAACAATCTCTAAGTCAGGAAAAGTATTCCTAACGCTATCTATTTGGCTTTCAATAGATAAAGCCTGCCGTTCTTCTCCCTCGGTGGACTTACGGACATAAGCAAAATATTTAATTGTGTTTTCTGTGTTCATAAAATTTAACAATACAAAAAGGGACGGTTATCTGGACACCCAACGAACACTATCCTAAGACAATATTTATCGGCAGAAACCGCCCCTTGCTGGGGACAAATATAATATAAAAGCCTTAGGATTATTTAGTTGTCGTTAGGTGTCATCTATATAATATCACATTTATAATCTTTTTCAAGGTTCTTAGTGTATTTTTTCAAGTCTTTTCGGCTCATTGGTCTATATGTCAATTTTACAAGCGAAACCAAAGCAGTAGCTTGGCGTAGTGCTTCCGCACGATCTAATTTTTCGCCAAACTTCTGCTCGTATAGAACAATAAAGCTATTTAATTGTTCGTCTGTAAATTTCATATAGGTTTAAATAAAGTCGACCTTTCAAACACCCCTTGTTTAAACGGGATAAAATCCAGAGAATAAGCGGAGTATTCCACCTCGCCAATCCATTCGGATTTAAAAACTTTTTCAAATACGGGGGATAAGAGAGATAAAAACTTTTCTATAAATATTTGAGCGTAGTGTCCTAAAATTTCAATCGGACTAGATAATGCTTGTGATCTAAAAAATTTCTTTTTTCCAAACATTCTGCCGGAAAATAACTCTTTACCTAAATATTTGCTCATGTATGCGCCGAAATTATTTATTTGTTCGACATTTTTTATTTTAATAAAACCGTTTTTCCAATAATTACGAGAAAAATCTTGCTCCCATCTATATATTTTTTCTTTTATTTTTACGTCAGGAGTTTTTATATTACAAAGTAAATGATAATGAACAGAGCCACCATGCTTTTTCTTTCTGCCGTAATGGTCAATATCTTTTTGAAATTCAGGCACGGCCAAATATTCAAAATCAGGATAGTGGTAAACTATTCTTTTAATAAACTGATTAAATATGTAGTTTGCTTCTTTCAAGTCAGTAGTGGACTTAGCAAAAGTTAAAGTCATAAATTTGTTTAACTGGGGGTTTGAATTTGCCAATCTTCTTATTTCCGTTTTAGTACGGTTAATTGAAAATTGCATTCTTTGTTTTTTTAATTTTTCTTGTTCAAATATATTTAATTGTTTGGGCTTCTTTTCAAGCGCCTCATCTTTGTTTGTTTTATATTCCCGCCAGACTGTTTTTTTATATTTATATAATTCAACTTGCTTGCCCGATACCACGACTTTTAAATCGTATGTATAAGCCATAAAGTTTTCGTTAGTTGTGTGGTTATAATCAAGTTAAGAGATAATAATTATATTTCTTCTTATTTCCTTTTAAATATTAGTTTGGCAAGTATATTTTTTTTCGTCGTCTGGCAACTGACGAAAAAAAGATATTACCTTGCACAAACTAAAATATTTTAATTAAAGGATAAAATAAGCGTAGCAAATATGGGTTGACGAAAGTGTACGTACAGATTTAGGTCAATTTTTAAAACCCAATAACTACGGGAATAATATGACCAGATTTAGGTCAAAATATCCTTTAATTTCATGCTAGCAATTACAGGTTCACAGAAATTACGGGTAATATTCTTGTGAATATTTTTCAATACCACTTCTATTGGTCTTTCTATGCTATTTTCTTGTGAACCTTTGTTTTTAAAAGACATTTAGATCATAGCAAACCAGAGTTCCCAAGACTTACGGGTAAAGATTTTGGGAACTTTTTTAATCCCCGTTTTTGTTGGGATTTTGAGCCAATGTTTTGGGAATTTTTGTCTTGAAAGGGATGTCTAGACCATAGCAAAAACAAGTTACCCTAAATTACGGGTAAGATTTGGGGTAATAATAAAAAAGCCTTTTATTAAAAGGATTTAAATAATTATTTTAGGGTAACTTTTATGAAAATTTAGGAGGTTTGTGCTATTATTTCAAATGTCCAAATTGACTTTAGAGGTTTTGGGCGGTATGATTAAGATGTAAAATATTCAAAAAATAAATATGGAACAAAAAGAGTTAGAAAAATTATTAGAAGCTCTGGTTGCGTTACCAAGTGAGATTGAAACAGTTGAGTTCAAAGAAAATAATTTTAATAAAGATGAAATTGGAAAAAGGATTTCAGCTCTTTCTAATTCTGTTAATTTACATGATAAGAAGAATGCTTATTTAGTTTTTGGAGTTAAAGACAAGCGTCATGATATTGTCGGAACAATCTTTTATCCTAGTAAGGAAAAGGTTGGAAATGACCAATTAGAATTTTGGTTATCACAGCACATGAATCCACGGATTGATTTCATAATTCATGAATTTGAATATAAGGGTAAAAATATAGTTATTTTCGAGATTCCATCTGCTATTAGCCAGCCTGTAAAATTTAACAATATCGCCTATATTCGTATTGGTTCTGCTACACCAAAATTGAATGATTATCCAGAAAAAGAAAGAAAAATTTGGGATAATATTAATAAAAAAAGTTTTGAAAAGGGAATTGCAAAAGAAAATTTAACTGTTGAGGAAGTGTTAGCTCTTTTAGATTATTCAAAATATTTTTCTTTGACAAAACAAAAAATTCCGACAGAAACAGGACAGTTTGTTGAAAAGATGGCTCAGCATGGTTTGGTAAAAAAGGTTTTTGAAAATAATTACGACATTACTAATTTAGGTGCGATTTTATTTGCGAATGATGTAAATAATTTTGCAACGGTGAAAAGAAAATCTGTAAGAGTAATTATTTATAAAGACGATACAAAAGTTGATAGATTAAAAGAACAAGAGGTTCAATCTGGTTATGCAGTTTCTTTTGAGGAATTACTTAATTATATAAATGATAAACTTCCACACAATGAAGAAATTTCTAAATCGCTAAGAAAAGATGTTAAAATGTATCCAGAAGTTGCTTTACGTGAATTTGTTGCTAATGCACTTATTCACCAAGACCTTTCTATTTCTGGAGCAGGACCAATGATCGAGATATTTAAAAATAGAGTAGAAATGACAAACACGGGAGAGCCTTTAATTGAAACAGATAGGTTTATTGATCACCCTCCTCGTTCTAGAAATGAAGACATGGCTTCATTCATGAGGCAAATTGGAATTTGTGAAGAGAGTGGTACGGGTGTTGATAGGGCTTTAATTAATATTGCTATATATCAATTGCCAGCACCAAGTTTTGAAAAATATGAAAATTTTACAAAAGTTACTCTTTATGCCCATAAGAAACTAAAAGAAATGACGATAGATGATAAGGTTCGAGCATGTTTTCAGCATTGTGTTTTAAAGCATATAGAAAAAATAAGAATGACAAACGCAACTTTAAGAGAGCGACTTGGGATTGGTGAAAAAAATTATCCAACAGCTTCAGCTATCATAAAGGCGACTATCGAGAGAGGTCTTATAAAAGAGTCTGAAAAACCAAAAGAATATATTCCAAATTGGGCATAAAAACCATGTAGTAAAATTTCTTCCTTTTCTTTTTTTTGTCTAAAATCGACCTATTTTAGCTAATAAACCATGTAGTGGGCATGTAGTAAATTTTAATTATTTCTGTAAATACAGTTTTTGATATAAAAATTGTGAAACGATTTTGTTTGTTGATATTTAATTATTTTTTATTTAAAATAATATATGAAAAATAAAATTTTTTTGACTGATAATTTAGACCTTTTTTTAATGGCACTATACAAGGAGAGTAAAGGGTTTAATAAAATCAGTTTTTATAGAGGGCTAGATAGTGTGAAGGGCTATTGTTTTCAAGACCCCAATGACGCCTGTTTTCTTATAAAGATAGATGATGATGATAATTTTGAAATAAGATACAGGCTTAGATCTTTCCCATCTGAAGATTGGGGCGAAATACACTTTGATTTAGATCAGGTGTTGTGTTTGTTAGTGTTATATTCTTTAGATGGAAGTGTGCAGAATATAGAATTACATACCACTTTAATGAATATTACTTTAAATAATAAAAACTTCTATATACGTCCAAATTATTTTAAAGATAATAAAGTAAAATATAAAGATTATGTCGATGATGTTGCAAAACGCATGCAAGCAAAAATTATCCATGAATAATCTTTGCAAATAACATGAAACTAAGAATAAAAAAAATAAATGGCAAAATATTCACATTATTTGCATTATTAATAATTTTTAATTTATTTTATATCTACACCAATAGAGAGGCAGAAATATTTAAATATGGATATGAATGGATGAATTTTTTAAAAGATTTTTCTATTGCCGTGTTAATAGGTGTAATTTTGCATTATTTTTTAATTTTACGACCACGTAAGTCAAAAAAGAAATTAATAAAAGAAGTTCTAATGAGTACGTATAGAAATTTTAAAGTTAATTCTATTAGATTGTTTCTACAGGCACTGGAAGATAAGAGTGAGCTTGATATAGACGCTGAAAAGCATAACGAAGATTCTCTTTGTGAAGAGGAGTTGTTTAAAAAGGTTTTTATGGATTCTTCGAAAAGAACAAAATGGGATAGCATTATGGATAAATTTGAAGGAAATCATGAATATGTAAATGATTTCAAAATAGAGTTGAAATTATTAAAAAATGAAATAGATTTTGCTCTAAGCAATATAAATAGTTATATAGAACCATCAATTTTTATGGCATTAAAGGAAAAATCAATGACTCTTCAAGATTTAGAATATTTTGATTGTAAAGACAGTGAGCTTAAAGCTTTGTTTAGGTCTACTAGGGCTGAATTTACCAAAGAAGTTTTTTATACAAAAAAAGGGGAAAGAATTATAGATATTATAAATAAAATTTAAAAAAAGATATGGACATCAGATTGAAACATTAGAAAATGACCAGGCGGTTATTCTTAATTATGTTGAAATGGGAAGATTGAAAGGAGCTCTATCCATGATTCCTATAAATAAAGATTTTTAAATTTATTCACAATAAATATGAAAGAAAAAATATTTACTTGGCCAAGATTAATATATGTATTAGTTTTTGCATATATTAATACGTATGTTTCTCAGTGGTTTTCTTATTTTAAATCTCAACCGAATATTGTTGACTTTCTTTTTAACCTAATTCTACCTTGTTTTTTATTGTTGATTGGTTTATATATCGGAATAAGTTATATAAAAACCTATAATAAAAAATATGAGCCAATAAACGGAGAGATGTTTGGATTAATAATCGCTGTTATTCTGGCTTTTGGAAATATAGCAAGAATCATAGTAATGAATATATATTAAACATAATATCATGAAATTTTTTTCTAAAAAACCTCCAAAAACAACATTAAAAAATTTAACAAAAATCCCTCATTTAGAGAAAGTTTTGTTCTGGTTTTTAAAAAATGATCCACTCTTTGGTGAATTAAAAAATGATAATGTGAGAATTTTTTTTGAAGAGGGGTATGGACGAGAAGTCTCAAGCGATATTCACTTGTTATTTTTAAAAGAACCTGTTGAAAATCAAAATATTTTTAGATATTTGACAATGTTAACATGGAGAGATCTGATAAATATTATAGAATCTATGAAGACAATAGAAAATAATAATTGTTTAGCTAAAGACGTCTTCAAAAAAGAAATCAGTTTAATAGGAAATAAGACAGACGAGGCTTTACAGTCTGTGTATAGAATTTCTCAAAATAATAATATTGATAGCTCTAATTTTACAAGAGAAGATGTTTTAAGTTTAGAGCCCTTGGCTCGTACAAGCTTTAAAATCGCATTTGTTGAGGATGCTATTATTTCTTCAGAACTTCGTTTACTGGCATGGATTTATAGAGATTTATTCAGGGAAGAATTTAAAATTTAAATTTATTATAAAAAAATATGAATTACGATTTTTCAAACAAAGAAAAAAATTTAGAGATTTATAAAAAATTGCTTTTAGATGGCGTAGAAGATGGAATTAATAAAATCATAGAGGAAAGTAATCGTTTTTCTTTGTTAGTTAGTTTAAATAAAAAAAATTAAATTGTTTAGACATATATTATCAGTATGTTTCGTCATGGTATTTTTCATATGAAAGTATTTATAAAGTATTTAAAGAAAACGAAGCCCTGGATGACTATAATTTAACTGATTTAAAAAAGTTTATTGAAGTAGAGTGGAGAGAGGTTGTGAATAAAAAATATGAAATATTAAGAAAATTTTTTATAGAAAAATTTGGTGAAGATATTACAAAAAATAAAGACTTAGATCGTAAATTAATGTTGAGAGGTGTACAAAGACTTATGTAGATTTATATTAAATAATATTAAAAATAAACAGCAAATATAAAAATATGAGTATATTTTCATTAAAAATATCAAGACCTTTAGAATAACTAAGGAAGACAGGCTTTACTTGTTTTTTTGTCTATTTAAAAAATGATTTGTTTAAATAAATAAATTTTGTTATAATATATTTACAATTAAATAATATTTTATAAAGAGTGTAGCGAGGGAACTAGCCCTATGACCTGCCAGCAACCCCAAAGTAATCCATTTGGAAGGTGCTAATTCTAGCCTAAGAAGGGAAAGATAAAGGTCGATTTTTGTTTTTATCAATAAAACTCTTTTCTTTCTTGGAAGAGAGCTTTTTTATTATTAACTATAAATTTATGAAAAAAGAAATCAGCAATAAAGACCGCAAGGCAATTGAAAAGAACAGAAATCCTCAGACTAAATTTTGCTTTATTCCGCACAAATTAGAGATAGAGGGTTCCCCAGAATTTAATAATTTCCCTTTCAATATTTTATTTATGAGCTCTGCTAATATTGATGGAGTAGATATGTCCGGCTCCGTTTGTTATTATCCTGATTTATCTACATTCCAAGAAAAAGAAGATGAACAGATTATGGTTTATTATAATCAGTATGATGATAGCAAAGATTGGAAAGTGGTGATTGTCTATGATAAAAAAAATGAATCATGGAAAGGATTGAAATATAATAAAGATGAGCAAAGGGGAGGTGGGCATGGAGCTGAATGGAAGGTGTTTTTTGTTCATTTAACAGCGCTAGGAGTAACAAAAGGAGAAAAAGTAAAATTTGATGAAATTAAGTAGATAACGCAAATAAAATAGTTATTTCGTTTAGTTTTAAGTGAAAAAATGGTATTATATAGGCATAATTAATAATTTAAAAATTTATGGCAAGACTTACAGGACGTAATGGCGAAGAAGTAGAGGCTACCAAACAAACAATTAAATCTATAAAAGATGGGAGAAAAACATCTAGAGTACTTGTTGTCTTAGCAGTAATAGTTGTTTTTGTAGCTGTTATTGGAATACTGATAGGAATAAGAAATAAGTGTGCTAATCTAGAAATGTCAGAAAAAAATTTCTTAAATTCTGTTGATAAATGTTATATTTCTGGAGATATTGATAAAGAAAGAAAAGATTATTTAACTGATAAATATCAAAAAACAGTTAAAGATCAAATTAGCTCTTCAATAAACCATACTGTCGACATTACCGATACTATAATAGGCACAGGCATAGATAATAAATGGATTCAATTTTCTTCATTATATTGTGATAATCGAGATGATCATTGTGCCGGATGTAGGTTGAATTTTTATAATAATAATTTTAATGCCAGATCCATTATTTTTACAAATATTTATAAGTATCCATCGGTGTTGAACTTTTTAAGTGAGCAACAGTTTCTTTTATTAGGTGATAAGTTCTGTTATGATTTAGATTGTGGAGAAGGGCTTTCTGAGCCCCAATGCTTTAATAAAAAAGAAGCGAGGCAGACAAGGTAGGGGGCTTTATGTGGGTTATTAAAAGGCTACAGGGATTTTACATTAACGATAAATGGATAGAAGAGGTTACTGAGAAGAAATAGTTTAATGTTATTATTTAATTGTTTTTAATTTATAAATATATGAAAAAAAAGTTAAAAGAAATAAGAGAAGGTGTTGTAACAATATTTTCTTTTATTATTTTTGGATTAGCAATTACTGGATGGATATTAAATCTTGTTATTTTCTTTGGTTTAAATTTTTCTACTCCGTATAGAGCAGAAGTGTTTAGAGCTATTGGAGTATTTTCTCCGGCCGGAGCAATTTTTGGATACTTAGATATTAACGATTCTGTAGCTGATATTGATAATATAAAAAAATTTAGTGAATCAATGGATTTAAATAATCAAGCTACAAGAATTATGAATAGAATCGGAGATGAAAAGAGGCAATTCACCGCAGATGAATATTTAATAATGTTAGATTCCAAAAAAAATGCCTTAATTAAAGCTAAGGCAGTAAATATAGAAGAGTTGAATAATGATTATAAGGAATTCGGAAATCAATATCAAGAAAATTTTATTAAAGGATTAGAGTTTCAAATAATTGGCTGGGAAGAAATAGATGCCGGGAAGTCGCTGCAAGGGCAGATTCTAGAGAACGAATGGGGAAAATGGTATGAAAATAATATAAAAAATATACAAAAACTGTAAATTAATATTTAGAATAATAAAATAATGAATAAAGATGAAAAAGGATAATACAATTAGGATTCTAATTTTAGAAGATGATTTGGAGGCATTGTCAGTTTTAATGAAAAACCTGTATATTTTAGAACAAAATTTACCATATACTTTGTTAGCTATAACAGTTTTTTCTGAATATACTCAAGTGGAGAGCTATGTGAATAAGGTTAGCGATTCTAGTTTTGATGTTATTCTATTAGATAGAGACTGTAGAATGGGCGGATCATTTCATGTGCTTAATTTTAAAAAGTTTAATACTGATAAGATTATTTCAATTTCGACAGTACCAGAATGGAATAATGAAGCAGTAGAAAGAGGTGTTAAGAAAATCTGTTGGAAGGGGCATGATAATATAGAAGATTGGGGGGAAAGAATAGCCGAATTTATAAAAAATATGTTGATGAATCAAGAAGAAGAATTATAATTATTTTTTTTTATTTTTAATAAGTTAGCGATTAATTGTATGTCACAAAAAATTGATTTTTGAGATAAAATATGAGAAAATACATAGAGTACAGGTGAAAACTATTATATGTAACGAATGAATGAATGAAATAAAATAAAAATAATAAATAAAAAATCTTATGAAAAAATTTATATTAGGACTTAGTGTTGGTTTATTAATATCTCTGCCCCTATTTGCTTTAGCGTCAGTAAATTTAGCAGATAGATTATCTGGAAAAATTTTATTGCAAGTAGAGGATAATGGTGAGGCTTGGTATGTTAATCCTGAAAACAAACAAAGATATTTTCTGGGTCGGCCAGAAGACGCTTTTCAAGTAATGAGAACATTAGGATTGGGAATATCTAATGACAATTTAAATCAAATATCAATTGCTCAAATAAGCAGTATTCCTGAGAAAAAAGAGGTTTCATACAAAACTATAAAGACTTTTAGTGGAACAGGAAATTTTAATAGTTCAGATTTCGCCATATCAGGAGAAAAATTTAAGGTTATTTGGACTCACACAGGGAGTAGTAATTTCACAATGGTTGCTAATGATGAAGAAAACCCAATAAGTACTTGTTGGATGGGTAATGTTATTGGCAATTGGTCTGCGTATGACGTGTGTCCACACGGAGAGGGAAACTTTAATATTTCAGTGATTACTGACGGTTCTTGGACTGCTGAAGTTCAAGATTATAAATAGTATTATGGACGTAAAAAAGGATCTTTTACTAATGTCGGATGCTATTTGGCGGGAAGTATCTTTCGCAAGTGTTGTTTTTAAGATTAGTCAAATTTTTTATTTAAATAATAAAAAGTTGGGAAAATCACCTTTTTTAGAATTATCAAAAAAATGTTATTCAGATATTTTAATCTATTCTTTGTCAAGAATAATTAAACAACAAAAAGATTCTTGCTCTATTTTTAAAATTGGTCATTACATTGATGCTAATGTTAAAAATATATTTAATGAAACAACTAAGCAAGAACAATTAAGGCAGTTGGTCAAAAAGATCAGCGAAATTAAAAATACTTCTCTTTGTGGGGAAATAGAAAAATTTCGAGATAACACTGGAGCACACATTAGCCTGAAACATGCTAAAAAGGGCCAGAGCATAAAATTAGTTTACAATATTGAAGGTATTGGCAAACTTATTGATCATATTGATTTAGTGTTAAATGACATTTATGTTGTTTTAGGAGAGGTGCCATTGACGTACTATAAGGGTGATTTTGGTGAAGATTTAAAGAAAATTATTGATTGTAAATGTATATAATAAGTTTTCTTGCAATAAATATGAAAGAAAAAATATTCACTTGGCCAAGATTAATATATATATTAGTTTTTACATATATTGATAGAGTAAAATATTATGATGCTTTTACGGAATTTGATAAAAAAGGCACTACTAGCAAAATGGAAGAAATAGTAGGAAAAGCATTAACTAATAGTTATCATAAAAGACTGGCCTATTTAGAAGGTAAAGAAATTATTGCTTTATCTGAATATGCAAAGAAAAGAAAAATATCTCACTCAAATCTTATAAATAAAGCAAAAAGACAAACTATAGAGGCATTTTTGGAAAAAGGTGCTTGGAAAATAGGGGTATAATTTATTTTAAATAATTAGCTTAGTTCTAACACAGTCCACGACTCCGTGCATTGACATTTCTGTGAAAGGTACCCGAAAGCCGAGCGTTTTTGGGTTCGATACCCTTAAAGGTGTAAGCATCTTGAAGGGAATAGAAATTCACAATTTAAAGACATTTCATCAAGAGCACTTTCGAAAGAAGGTGTTTTTGTTTTATCTATAAATTATCTTAAATTTAGAAAATATTTATATATAATTTATATTCTCTTGACAAATATTTTATATGCAGTATACTAGTGGTATGCAAGATAAAAAAAATATAAAATCTATTGCCAAAGCTTTTGCTGGATATACATTTAGAACCACGCTTAAAACTGAAGAGGGTGGTAGAAACTTAGTTATTCAAGCTAAGGATATGTCGAATAATCTAATTATTGATAGTAGTAGATTGGCAAGTATTAATTATCAATCATTCAAAACAAATGCTCTATTAAAAGAAAATGATGTAATTATTTCAGTTAGAGGAAAATTTAGAGCAGGAGTGTATAAGGGTTTGCAGAATAATATTATTGCCTCATCTTCTGTGTATATTTTACGTTTAATTGATAAAAAAATATATCCAGAATATTTAGCTATATATTTGAATTCAGTGATAGGGCAAAAAGAAATAAGCAGATCCCTAACCGGCGGTGTAATAAAAACAATTTTAAGAAAAGACTTAGAAAATATAAGCGTTGTTATTCCTGATGAAAAAAAACAGCAGATTATAATAAATTTATATAGAAATAATATAGCCCTCCAAGACAAGTTGAATAGTAAAAAATTATTAGTCAATAATATCATGGAAACTGCAGTATCTAAAATATTAAATAAATAAAAATATGACTAACAAATCAATAACCCAAGATCAATTAAATAAAATTTTGTGGTCTTGCGCTGACTCATCAAGAACTTCTTTGGATGCAGGAATCTATAAGAACTATGTGCTCGTAATACTTTTTTATAAATACTTGAGTGATTTGTTTAAAAAACAAGAAGAGAAATACATGGAAAGGTTTGGCGGGGCTAGTCGTGTTCAAGATAAATTAAAGTCAGGTCGTTTTTATTTACCTCCAAAAACTACTTTTGATTATATATACAGCATTGTAGAGCATGACAACATTGGTGAGGAAATTAATAAGGCGTTAGATGGGATAGAAGCTGAGAATAAGGAAAAATTGGAAGGGATTTTAACGTCGCTGGATTTTAATTCTGAAAATACTCTTGGAAAACTAGAGCAAAGGAATAGGATGATTAGAAATTTAATACAGGATTTTAATAAAATCGATTTAAGAGATGTTGATGATGATATTATAGGTAATTCTTACATGTATTTAATTGAAAGGTTTGGAGCGGATGCTGGTAAAAAAGCTGGTGAATTTTTTACAAAATCTGAGGTTGCAAAACTTTTGGCAAAGTTAGCTCAACCAAAAGAAGGAGATAGAATATGCGATCCTGCGATGGGTTCTGCTGGTTTACTCTTACGAGCTGGTGAAGAAATTGAGAAGCAAGGATCAAAAAATTATGCCTTATATGGTCAGGAATCAACGGGCTCAACATATCAGTTAGCCAGAATGAATGTTTTTCTTCACGGAAAGGACTCGGCAAGGCTTGAGTGGGGAGATACCCTTAATAATCCTTTACTAGTTGAGAACGATAAATTAATGAAGTTTGATCTTGTGATAGCAAATCCGCCGTTTTCTTTAAAGAAATGGGGAGCAGAAAATGCAACTGGCGACAAATATAATCGATTTTGGAGAGGCATACCACCAAAAGACAAGGGTGATTTTGCCTTTATTTCCCACATGGTTGAAGTGGCAAAACCAAAATCTGGCAGAGTAGCAGTAATTGTTCCGCATGGGGTTTTGTTTAGGGGTGGAGCTGAGGGTAAAATAAGACAGTCTATGCTTGAGGATAACATTATTGACGCTGTAATTGGTTTACCTGCTGGACTCTTCCAGACCACTGGTATACCAGTTGCAATTTTAATAATTGATAGATCAAGAGAAAAGGGGGGTATCAATGAAAAGGAAAAAGATATTTTGTTTATTGAAGCGTCTAAGGAATTTGTACCAGGTAAGGCACAAAACTCATTAGGCTTGGAAAATAGTGAAAAAATTTATAACACTTATGCAAAGAGAAGGGTGGTCTATAAATTTTCAAGAATTGTTAATTCAGAAGAAATCAAAGAGAATGATTACAACTTAAATATCACAAGATACGTTGATACTTTTGAGGAAGAGGAAGAAGTTGATATTTCGGCAAACTTGAAAGAGCTTGATAAAATAAATCCAGAACTTGAAAAATTAGAAAAAGAAATGAGGCAGTATTTAAAAGATTTAAATATCAAGTAAGAAATATATGGAGGAAAAAATAATTAAGTGGAGTGAGGTAAAACAGGAATTACAAGAAAAAGTTGTTGATATTACTGGAGACTTTAATTTTTCTACTTTGGAAGTAAAAAAAGCAAATAATATTGATAATTTTTATTATTTTTTTGATACAAAGGATAATTATTTTTGCTTAGTTTTTATTTTAGATAATAAGTCTAAAGTTCAAAGAAGATGTCTAGTAACTTTAATACAGTCTTCTGATAACAAAATGCTTCCTAGATTTGAATTTTTTACCTGGGATAAAATAGCTGAAAAAAAAGGAGATGAAGCGAACAACAAGCCATATAAGGCTAGAGTTCAATTAGACGGTAATGGTAGTAAAAATTTGTGGAAATTAATAGGTTTTTTGACAACAATTAAAAATGTTGATTTAAAAAATTTTTCATCCTATAAAGTGGTTAATTCAGATTCGTATATTTCTGAATTTAAGAGTAAAGATGAATTTGAAAAAATAAAAGATTTAACGCAAATATTTTTGGATAAAAATTTAAAAGAGTCTGACATAAACAAGGCACTTTTTGTTAAAAGAAAAGGTGTTTTAGAAACTTTTAAAAAACTATTAGAAGATAAAGATGAAATTGAAAATTATAAAAAAGAATACGAAGAAGAAATAAAAACTAAAGGGGGAGAAGCAGTTTGGCATCATTTTTTAAAAAATAATAATTGGTTGCTAGGATTAAATATCGATATAAGATTTATATTTGAGTTTATTAATGAGGTAAAGGTTGGAATAGAAGATACTGCTGGAGCGGGCAGTCCTAAAGCTGATTTAATGGGAATTTCCGATTTTACAACTTTAATAGAATTAAAAACTTCGGAAACAAAATTTTTTTCAGAAAATAAAAAAAATACAGTCAGGGCAAACACTTGGTCTTTTACCGATAAATTTATAGATGGAATAAGCCAATGTCTTGGTCAAAAATTTGACTGGGATAAAGGGCATGAAAATAAAGGCTTAATAGACAATAATAATAATATTTTAGATCAAAACTGTTATAGAACAGTTGATCCTAAAACCATTTTTATTATAGGAAATAAACAAAAAGAATTGCCTCTTAATAATAGTAATAGAGATATTGTAGTAAAGAAAGATACTTTAGAAAGATTCAGTAGAAATAATAGAAATATTGAAATTATTAGCTATGATGAATTATATGAAAGAGCTTATTTTATGGTTTTTGGTGAAAAAGCGCCAGAGTTAAATTTTATTAATATTGAAGAAAATCATGAAGAAATAAAAGTTAAAAATATACCATTTTAAAATATGAAATACAGCATAAAACAAAAAAATATTCCAAGCGAATGGCAAAAAGAAAGATTAGGAGATGTGGCCTTTTTTAAGAATGGTAAAGGTCACGAACAAAATATTGTTAGTAATGGTGAGTATATTGTAGTAAATTCAAAATTTGTTGCTTCTGGGGGTAAAGTTTTTAAGAAATCAGACAAAAAATTAAGTCCACTTTATATTGGGGAGGTCGTTATGGTTATGAGCGATGTGCCAAAGGGAAAAGCAATAGCAAAGTGTTTTTTAATTAATAAAAATAACAGCTATACTTTAAATCAAAGAATTTGTGCAATTAGTTCAGATAAATTAAATAGTCTGTTTTTATTGTATTTATTGAATAGGAATCGATATTTTCTTTCATTTGACGATGGAGTTAATCAAACTAATTTAAGAAGGGATGATGTTTTATCTTGTCCATTAATTTTTCCGCCCCTCCTCGAACAAAATAAAATAGTTAAGATTTTAGAAACATGGGATGATTATCTAGAAAAAATAACTAAAAAAATTAAAACTAAGAAAAATATAAAAAGAGGCTTGATAAAATATCTTTTGTCTGGTAGGCATCGATTATTCGGCTTTAGAGATAAATGGCATATTTTTAAAATAGAAGATATTGCTGAAATTAAAAAGGGACAAGATTTGTCGAAAGATAAACTCGCTGTTGATGGAAAATACAAATGCATGTTGTATGGAGAAATATATACTAAGTATGATGAGGTTGCAAGCAATATTGTATCGAGAACAAATTATAATGAAGGTATTAAATCTGTGAAAAATGATGTTTTAATTCCCGCTTCTACCACTACTACTGCAATGGACCTGGCTACAGCGACCGTTGTTCTTGAGGGTAACGTTTTACTTGGTGGAGATATAAATATTATAAGAGATAAAAATGATAATTTTAATGGAATATTTTTATCTTATTATCTGACTCATATAAAAAAGCTTGCTTTAGCCAGATTAGCACAGGGTATTACGATTGTGCATCTGTATGGGAAAGATTTTAAGAAATTAAAAATAGAACTACCGTCAGTTAAGGAGCAAACTGCGATAGCTGACATTATTATTA
>Ga0307991_1000470_pt1 | contig 28976 bp, 24 predicted proteins | sample EllFjometagen131_FD_203146 | JGI IMG/M metagenome (GOLD analysis project Ga0307991, IMG submission 203146) | Marine microbial communities from Ellis Fjord, Antarctic Ocean - #131 | ecosystem: Environmental > Aquatic > Marine > Unclassified | place: Southern Ocean | collected 2014-10-08 | reverse complement strand
CATATCAATGAAATAACAATGAAACTGAATAGAAGGCCTAGAAAAAATCTTAATTATAATATACCTGGAAAAGTATTTTTAACTAAATTTGATAATAATGTCGCACTTGCATCTTGAATCTTCGAAGCATTTATCTGAAATTATTACTTTGCTATTTCTGTATATATTATGTATATTTGAAGAAAAGATTTTTTTTATGTTTCATTAAAGCTGTTTAAAATGGATGATGTATTTATAAAATATATGGATGATAGATTTAGTGCAAAAGAAATCAGTAAAACTGATAAGGTAATAACACCTTCTAAAATCTATGGACCAATAATTACAATTACTCGACAGGCAGGGTGTTCAGGTAACGAAATTGCAAATGAACTTTGTAGAATGCTTAATAAAAAGAATCAGGAAAAAAACATTAATGAAAGTTGGCAATGGATAAATAAACAAATTCTTTTTTCTACCGCTGAAGAATTAAAAATGCCTGAGCTAAAAATTAAATATATTTTCAGGGCAGAAAAAAGAGGGATGATGGATGATGTTGTAAATGCGTTGTTCTCTAAATATTATAAGTGTCATAATACAATTCAAAAAACTGTTGTTACAATAATTAAAAGGTACGCTGCAAAAGGTAATATAATTATAGTTGGACGCGGTGGAGTTGTTTTTACTAATGATGTTCCAAACTCATTACATGTTAAGTTAGAAGCTCCATTAAAATGGCGTATTGAGCAAATAAGTAAGAAACATGAAATCTCTGAAGATGAAGCAGGAAAATACGTTTTGAGAGTTGATAACAAAAGAGAAAAGTTAATTGAATTATTAAGCAAAAAGAAATATTCTTATGATTTGTTTGATATAATAATTAATAGCTCAAAATTTAATACTGAAAGCTTATGCAAGGTAATATTAAAAACTGCTGAGGCAAAAATGTTAGTTTAAAAATTAAAACCCCATCTTTACAGGTGGGGTTTTTTGTAATAATATTATGCCAGAACCCTATTTAAAAACTAATGGATTCTTAACTTTTTGTTTTAATAATGCAATATCAATAATATCAATCATTTCGTCTATATAATGGAAATTCAATCCTTTAATATATTCTTTTTTAATATCGAGGATATCTTTTTTGTTTTCTTTTGAAAGAATAATATCTGTGATTTTTGCACGTTTAGCAGCAAGCATTTTTTCTTTTACCCCACCAATAGGCAGCACTTTACCTCTTAAAGTCAATTCGCCTGTCATAGCAATTTTCGCTCTTACTTTTCGTTGTGTAAAAGCAGAAGCGAGGGCTGTAAATAAAGTTATTCCTGCAGAAGGACCATCTTTGGGCGTTGCTCCTTCAGGAACATGAATATGAACATTCCATTTCCTGAAAATATCAGGATTAATATCTAAACTTTCAGAATGTGATTTCAAATACTCATACGCCAAGGTTGCAGATTCTTTCATTACATCACCTAAATTTCCGGTAAGAGTAAGATTTCCCCTTCCTTTACTCAGACTAACTTCAATAAATAAAATTTCACCACCGGCAGAAGTCCATGCCAAGCCGGTAACAACACCCGCAATATTATTATTTAAATATCTGTCTTTCTGAAAATGTTCGGCACCAAGAATTGTTACAATGTCTTCGTCGTTAATTTTTTTGTTATACTTTTTTTTCATTACAATAAACTTTGCTTTGTTTCTTATAATTTTAGCAATAGTTTTTTCTAATGATCTAACACCAGATTCACGAGTATAATCTTCAACAATTTTTTCGATGTTTTTATCAGAAAAAGTTACCTGAGATTTTTTTACTCCATGAGCTTTAAGTTGCTTTGGAATAAGATGCCTTTTTGCTATTTCAATTTTTTCTTCAACTAAATAACCTGTTAAGTCAATAATTTCCATTCTATCGCGTAAAGCGGGATGAATAGTGCTGAGAGTGTTTGCAGTAGAAATAAACATTACTCTTGAAAGGTCAAAATCAATTTCAAGATAATTATCGTAGAACGTATTATTTTGTTCAGGGTCAAGAATTTCTAATAGTGCAGCTTGTGGGTCTCCGCTTATATTATTTCCACTTACTTTATCAATTTCATCAAGAACGAAAACAGGATTTGCAGATTTGGCTTTTTTTAGATTCTGAATAATCCTACCCGGCATTGCTCCAATATAGGTTTTTCTATGCCCGCGTAATTCAGATTCATCACGAATTCCACCTAGCGACATTCTAATGTATTTTTTGCCAAGTGCTCTTGCAATTGATTTTCCAAGGGATGTTTTTCCAACACCCGGAGGTCCTACAAAACAAAGAATTGGCGACTTCATGTCATTTTTTAAATTAATTACGGCCAGATGTTCAATAATTCTTTCCTTAATTTTTTCTAATCCAAAATGGTCTTCATCTAATACAATTTGTGCGTGATCTAAATCAAAATTATCAGTTGTAAATTCATTCCATGGTAATTCTACAATCATTTCCAAATAATTCACCTGAATAGAATATTCAGCTGCTTGAGGGTTCATCCTCTGCAATTTGATAAGCGCTTTATTAAAAATTTCCTCAACTTCTTTTGTCCATTTCTTTTTAGATGATTTATCTTTTAAGCTAAGAATTTCTTGCTCGTTTGGACTTCCTCCAAGCTCATCCTGAATAGTTTTAAGTTGTTGATTTAAAAGATAATCTCTCTGTTGCTTATCCATTTCAACCTTAACTTTCTTTTGAATCTGGTTTTTAAGCTCAAGCATTTGAAGTTCTTTCGATAGAGAAGCTAACACTTCGTTTGCCCTTGTTTCTAATTCAGATACTTCAAGAAGTCTTTGTTTTTCATCAACTTCAATGTTAAGATTTGAGGAAGCAAAATTCACCAAAAAAACAGGGCTTTCAATATTATTAATTGCAAAACCGGCTTCTGAAGGAATATTAGGCGATTTTTTTATTATCTGAATGGAAATATCTTTAACCGAAGATATTAAAGCGTCAAATTTATGTTGGTCATTAATTTTATGTTTTACTTCAAAATCAGATACTTTTGCTTTAAAATACGGTTCAGTTTCAATCATTTCCACTAACTCAAAGCGCTTTTTTCCCTGAATAATCGCAGTTGTACTACCATCAGGCATTTGGAGGATTTTGATAATCTGAGCAACAGTACCAATTTTATTCAAATCTTCGAAATTTGGATCTTCTTCGCTTGCATCTTTTTGAGCAACAACACCAATAACCTTGGTGCCTGAATATGCTTCTTTTATTAATGCAATTGACTTGTCTCTGCCTACTGTAATTGGAATTACAACCCCAGGAAAAAGAACAGTATTTCGCAATGGTAGAATTGGTAATATTTTTGGAAGTTTTTCCGCATTCATCAACTCTTCATCTTCGGGCGATAAAAGAGGGATAAATTCAGTATCTGCATCAATAACTCCTGTCAACCCTAAAATTTCTGATTTTATCATTTATTATTGTTATTTGTTATTTTTGTTCCAAAATTATTATAAATAATTCAAAATTCATGTTCAATAAAAAAATAATATTGTTTATTATTTCATGTTGTTATTATTCAACAATATTAAGAGATATTTTAAAATTACCATTTTCAAGGATCAAGTATCTTGAAACTTCCATCCCACCCCCTTTTACATAACTTACATAATAATTTGAAATCCTTGTGTTTGAATCTGTATGAGGTTTTAAGTTTCGCAAAGTGATTCTTTTTATTCCTCCATTTTTTTCAAATAATTGCTTTCTTCCCAAATTCAGACTTTTTTTTAAGCGTAATAAAGCATCATCAGACAATGTATCAGCACCATGAGTCATATTCAGCACATTATCAATATTCCCTTTATTCCATTCTTCAAAATAAATATTAAGAAATTTCGAAGCACTTTCATCATTGAATTTTGTTCTTATTTTGTTTTCACAAGAAAGTAAAGTTATACTAAAAATGATAACAAAAAAGAAAACAATATTTTTAATCGAAAATTGCATATGTCTATTATTATTTTGTTTGCTGAAAGATACAATTTTTTTTGTCTGATTCTTAATAGTAGATAATTTAAATAATCACAAGTACATAGATTAAAATTTTAATTTTGTAAATCGATGAATCTGTGATGTTTATACTGCGTAATAATAAAAAAGCTCCTAAAATATTAAGAGCTTCTGAAATATTTTGCTTTTCAAAGAAAAACTATTTTTTCTTTTCAAGATGTTTTTTATATTTGTTTTTAAATTTATCAACACGTCCTGCTGTATCAACAAATTTCATTTTACCAGTATAAAATGGATGAGAAGTATTTGATATTTCAAGTTTAAAGAGAGGATATTCTTTGTCATCTTCCCATTTAATAGTTTCTTTTGTTTTAACTGAAGATTTTGTTAAAAATGTATAATCGTTTGATATATCTTTAAAAACAACAAATCTGTAATCTTTTGGATGAATGCCTTTTTTCATTTTTCTTATCTTTATATTTTCGGGCTGCAAAATTAATTTTTTATCTGGATAAAACAAAGTGAATCAATAATAATTTTATTTTTTTTTATGCCTTGATTTTTTCAAATTGCAAAATAAATATTTTTTTATTTTTTGTTAACAAAGCAAGGAATGAAATTCCTTTTAAATATAATTGAATATTGAACACCGATTAACGATTTAAGAATATTGAAGTAATGGTACTTTCGCAAAAAAACACTTCTTAAATCATTATTCGTTAATCGATATTAAATATTCATAGAAACTAAAGTAAAGCAATGAAATTGCAGGGTTTTAACCTTTAAATAGATAATAGATAACAAAATTATTTTAATGAAGCCCTTGTTATTTCTCGTTTTCCTGGTGGACCGGGAATATTTTCAACTGAAAATCCTGAAGCTTTCAAAGCTCTTTTTACTTTTCCTTTGGCGGAATATGTTGTCAATATTCCTTTTTCCTTCATGGAATATGCAATTTTTTTAAAAATATTTTCTGTCCATAAGCCTGGTTGAACATCCGGAGAAAAAGCATCAAAGTAAACTCTATCGTATTTATTTTTCGGCAAAACAATGTCTTCTAATTTTTGGTGAATCTTTTTAAGATTAAAGTTTTCGCTAATTTTCTTGAACTTATCCCACTCTGCTTCGTGCATTTTTAAAAAAATGGGATTAAGATTTTTATTTTGAATAATTACAGGATAGTTAATATTTTCATAAACTTCTTTTTCCAATGGAAAAGCTTCAATTGAAGTATAGTTTATTGTCTGGTTGTTTTTTTCAGATTCAACGAAAGTTAATAATGCATTTAATCCTGTACCAAAACCAATTTCCAAAACATCAATCTCTCCGAAATTATTATTCTGAAACCTAAAACAGGCATCTATAAATATGTGCATAGATTCCTGTACAGCACCATAAATAGAATGATAATGCTCATTCAACTCAGGCACAAATAAAGTATGCGATCCGTCTTTAGTTTTTATTATTTGTATGTTTTTATACATTTTAAATTTTTGCCTTTTATTAATATTATTAATTGTGTAATAAATGAATATCTAAAATTTTATTGTCAAAGCCCAGGTCTTGCATATATGTTCCCAATGAATAATTATAAATATCTATTTTGTTATTATTGACAAAGAAAACTTCATTATTAAAGTAATTATTAAGGATTAAATTGCAAGAATTGCCTGTTAAATAAGGAAAAACTGTATTGCTTAAGAGAAAATATTTATAAATATTTTCTCCAATACAAAATAAATATTCATTATTAAAGCGCTCAACTGCTTTCAATTTTCCATCAGGTAAACTAAGCAGTTCTGAACAATAATTTCCTGAGATATTAAAAATTTTTAAAACTGCTTGTTCTTCATAATTTGCAAAAATCAAGACATTATCATCATCAAAATAATAAAACTCTACAACATCAAAATTAGAAATATATGTGCTTTTAATACTTCCACTTGCCATGTAAAAAATTGCCAGAATTTTATCATTTCCGGTTCTGATTTTTAAATCAGCAATCATAAAATCCTGATGTTTGTATATTTTTTCAGGAAAAGTGTCATTTAAAACCGGAGTATTAAATTTGATCTGTGCTGATGTATTAAGCCCGACTATATCTCCATTTTCAGAGGAAATATATATTCTGTCATCTTTATAAAAAATATCTGTAAAAGAAGGAAATGGAAAGCCGGCATTATATTCCCATTCAATTTCATTTGTATTTAAATTATAAGTCTGTAGTTTTCCCGGAATATTGCGTGCGAAGTACAATTGTTTGTAATATGAACTAATATCCGAAGCTTGATATTCTCCCTCAATTGAAAATAAAAAATGCTTTTGATAACTCAAATTAAGTTCGTAAATATTGGAAGTACTTATATTTGGCTGAGTAATAACAATCACTTTTTCGAGTAGTGGAATATTTTCGTTTAAAACAACATTTTGATACTTGTTTTTTGAACCCTCTTTATTTGTTGCTCTTACGTGAATGTAATAAATATCTGAATCAAGAATAAATTTTTCAATTGGATAGAATAATTCAAATTCGGTTTTTTCTGAAACAGGATTCGTATAATAGTAAAGCGGGGATTGAACCGGAATAAAATCACTATTAACCAAGTCAATTTTAATAGATTCAATTTCAGAATTTCCTTCTACACTTCCACTTACTTTTATTGTATCAGGAATTGTAATCAGCTGATTCCATGATGGTGAATCAATAATCACCACAGGAATAGTGTTTTCAGGTTCTTTTGTACAAGAAAAAAACAAGAAGTTTACAGTACAAAAAAAAGTAAGTGCAAATATATATTTGAAACTATTTTTCATTAATAAATTTCTTATGTAATTATATTTCAAAAGCTTATAATGCTATGCTTAAAAAGTTTTAAAGTCATTAAATAATACATAAATGAAGCTTCCCGCCGCAAGCGGTGGGGAATATAACCCCAGAGATCCCTCGGCTACGCTCGGGATCAGTTCGACTAAATAATTTTGCTTCACAAAATTAAAGTCTCACTGATTTAAAAACAAAATTAGCGAAAATTTAGTATTTTTGAAATTCTATTCACTTAAACTACATCAGATGCTTAAAAATATCAACATAGAAAATATTTTGTTTTTGGATATTGAAACCGCTCCTGAATATCCCAGTTATGATGACCTTCCTGAAATTTTCAAAAAACTATGGGATAAAAAAGCCATGAGAATTAAAAAGGAGGAAAACGACACACCGGATTTTTTGTACGAAAGAGCAGGAATTTACTCCGAATTTGGTAAGATTATTTGTATTTCGGTAGGAATAATGAAAGATGGTGAGATAAGAATTAAATCATTTTTTGGAGATGATGAAAAGCTTCTGCTATCTGATTTTTCAAAAATGCTAAGTACAAAGTTCAATTCGAAAACTAATTTACTTTGCGCACATAACGGTAAAGAATTTGATTTTCCATATATAGCCAGACGTATGCTGATTCATAATATCAGACTGCCGGAGATGCTTGATATTGCGGGTAAAAAGCCTTGGGAAATATCTCATCTGGACACAATGGAATTATGGAAATTCGGTGATTATAAAAATTATACATCTTTAGAATTATTAGCTGCAATTTTTAATATTCCAACTCCAAAAGACGATATTGACGGTAGTATGGTTGGTGAAGTTTACTGGAAAGAAAAAGACCTTCCGAGAATAGTAAAGTATTGCCAGAAAGATGTTTTAACAATTGCACAACTTTTCCTGAAATATAAAGGAAAACCTCTTATTGCTGATGACAAAGTTGTTATTGTGACGTGATTTTCTGATATAATTCGTTTATTAGCTAATAATAATTCTCTCATAAGAAGCTCAAGAATCAAGTATCTATCTCATAATTCCTTCTTATCCAAAAAATTCCTCATTATTTTCAATACTGTTTCATAAAATTTTATGACCTTTGCCGGCTGAAAATAATAAATGAAATAATATAAAACTATGAAAGCTAAAACATTTGTTGAGAAAATTTTCAATGCTGAAAGAGGCAGTATAATTTTTAAAAAACCCGATATTATTTTAACTCATGATAATACTGCAAGTATTGCACAAACATTTGCTAAAATGGGTGGTAAGAAAATATTTGATCCTGATCAGTTGCTTATTGTCCTTGATCACAATGCACCTCCTACAAATGCAAAACTTGCCAACCAATATCAAAAAATTAGAGATTTTGTTAACGAACAGGGAATAAGTAAATTTCATGATGTAGGCAGCGGAATATGCCACCAGATAATGGCAAATTATGCAAAACCAAAAATGATAATTGTTGGTAGCGACAGCCATACGTGCACTGCAGGAGCATTTAATGCTTTTTCTGCCGGAATTGACAGAACTGAATCTGCCGGATTATGGAAACAAGGCGAAACATGGTTCAGAGTACCTGAATCAATCAAAATTACTTTAACAGGAAAACTTCAGAAAGGAGTTTACGCAAAAGACCTTTCATTATGGATTATCGGAATGATAGGATCAAGCGGAGCTGATTATATGTCTATTGAATATCACGGCGAGGGAGTAAAAACTCTGTCTGTCTCACAACGAATGACAATTGCAAACCTTGCTTCAGAAATGGGTGCAAAAAATGCTGTCTTCCCTGCTGACGAAGTTTTAAAAAATCATTTAAATGAAAACATAGAAGGCATTTGGGCTGATGAAGGAGCTAAATATGCAAAAGAAATTGAAATTAATCTTAATGAACTATTTCCTCTTGTTGCTGCTCCACATCATGTTGATAATGTAAAAGCTCTTTCTGAAGTTCAGGGTACAAAGCTACATCAGTCGATGATTGGAACTTGTACTAACGGGAGATTAGAAGACCTTAGAGAAGCAGCAAAGATCCTTGACGGAAACAAATTACCAAAGGATTTTCAAATGCTTGTAATTCCTGCTTCAAAAGAAATATATTTAGAGGCAATGGAAGAAGGCTTAATTGAAATATTTATGAATGCAGGTGCTCATGTACTTGCTACTTCTTGTGGTCCTTGTCTTGGAACAGGTCAAGGAATTCCTGCTGATGGCTTTAATGTAATTTCAACAGCAAATAGAAATTTTAAAGGTCGAATGGGAAATAAAGAAGCCAGTATTTATCTTGCTTCTCCGGCTGCCGTGGCACTTTCATCAATAAAAGGAGAAATAACTGATCCTCGTGGTATCAAAGCTAACGATAAATTTCCATACACTCGTGAACAAAGCAAAACTGTTGAAGTGAGTGCTGCAGATGACAGACTTTCTGAAAATACCTGGAATTATTCTGATGTTGATAATCTGAATACTGATTTAATGTTTGCTGGAAATTTAACATATTCAGTTCTGAGTTCTGAACCCGAAAAAATTATTCCTCACCTTTTTAAAGGATTTGATGATTCGTTTTCTGATAGAGTAAAAGAAAATAATGTAATTATTGCAGGAGCAAATTTTGGATGCGGAAGTTCCAGAGAACATCCTGCCGTGGGCTTATCTTATGTAGGTGTAAAAGCAGTTATCTGTAAATCAGTAAATAGGATTTTTTATCGTTCTTCTGTAAACCAGGGATTACCGATTATTCTTCTTCCTGAAGCTGTTGATGCATACCAACAAGGTGATAAAGTTGAAGTTGACATGTCAAACGGATTTGTAAAAATTGCTGATAAAGAATTTAAGTTTGCCGCTTTACCGGAAAAATTGATGAACATATTTAATGCAAAAGGTTTGGTAAACTACATTAAAGAATAAAATATTTAAGATTTTGGATTTTAGAATTTGATTAGCGAAAGAGTATGTTTATAAAAGTATACAGGAAAAAGTGAAGAAGTTTTATAAGGTTTTATTGCTGATAGTTTTTATCATAGCATCTTATTTTGTTATTAATGTGGTTTTTCCAAAATCTGTTGGAAGATTTCCTGTATTTGTAATCATTTTTCTTCTTGATCTCTACTTATGGTTTTCAATACGTAAAAGAGTTACCAAAAAAAAACTCTTTCTAAAATATTGTTTCTTTTGTCTTTATTGGTTCCCTTTAGGTTTATTGATAGTTAATGTTCTGATTTCCCTTTTTTCTTCTTTACCCGACTGGGATACGTTTTACAGAACTTATTCATTTGGACTGATAACTATTTCTTATGCTGCAAAAATTATTTCAGTTATTTTTCTTTTTCTTGCTGACATACTACATATAATAAAGCATGTAATTACCTATAACGTTAAGAAAAAAAAGAAAAAAAGTGAGCTTAATTACGGAAAAAAAATATCGAGAAGTAAATTTATAAAAAACATTGGTTTGATTTCCGGAGGAGTAATTTTTAGTGGACTACTTATCGGAATGCTTAAATGGGTTTACAATTTTAAGATTAGAAGAAGTGTAATTCGTCTTCAGAATTTACCTGATTCATTTGATGGATTAAATATAGTTCAGATTTCTGACCTTCATCTTGGAAGTATGGTTTCTGAAAAGCCGCTCGAAAGAGTTGTGGAAATGATTAACGGACTTAAGCCTGATTTAGTTTTTTTCACAGGCGATTTGGTTAACTTTGTTTCGCGTGAAGCATTTAAGTTCGAATCGATTCTAAAAAAAATTAAGGCAAAGCATGGAATTTTTGCAACTTTGGGAAATCACGATTATGGTGATTATATTAATTGGGAAACTCCTTCTGCAAAAGAAAACAATATGCAGCAGCTATTTGATTTTTATAATCGTATTGGTTGGAAGTTATTGAATAACGAAAATTTTATCCTGCAAAAAAATAATGAAAATATTGCAATTATAGGAGTTGAAAACTGGGGTGATCATCACCGTTTTCAAAAGAATGGAGATATGGAAAAAGCTGTTAAAGGAACTGAAAATTCTCCGGTAAAATTATTACTATCACATGATCCCTCCCACTGGGAAAAAATTGTAAGCAGAAAATTTAAAGATATTGACTTGACTTTTGCCGGACATACTCATGGTTTCCAGTTTGGTATCGAAACTCCTACTTTTAAGTGGAGTCCTGCGCAATATATGTATAAACGCTGGGCTGGTTTATATTCAAACGATGACGAATCTCAATACATTTATGTAAATCGCGGTACCGGATTTATTGGTTATCCGGGAAGAATTGGAATAATGCCTGAGATTACTCTTATGACTTTGGTGAAGTAATAATACCAACTGATCATCCAAATTATCGATATATTTCGTTTCTTTTTTCCTTTCTCTGAGTTAAATCAGTGAGACTATTATTTCAGGAGCGATAGTGAACTGAAATTATTTAGTCGAACTGATCCTGAGCACAGTCGAAGGATCTCAAGGGTCATACTCCCCGTCCCTTGGGGCGGTGTAGTTTATTTATTTATGAAATAGGAAAATAATATAAAAACAATAGTAATAAATTTAGTAGAATTTATTAACCGGAACCTGAAAGAAAATAAAATCAATAATTATTAATCTTTTAAACAACGAACAGAATATCCTGCTGAATAAACATTATCTTGAGCCCGAAATAATTCGGAACGAGAATTAAAAATATATCGATAATAAACACTGTTATTCAAATGTGAAGATGAACTCCAGAAATAAGCTCTTTCTCCAATTGTATTAAAATACTTAAATTTATGCGATGATCCTCCCGGCAAGGCATTAAAACCATAATCGTCGGTTCCGTTTCCATTTTCTTTCCAGCCACTTGTTGATTTTAAAAACTGGCCAATTTCCTGCCAATCTCCGCCAGCAGTTTTACTGCCAGTATTTTTATCTTTTGAAATAAACTCAGCTAGCTCGTCCCACTCCATATCACTTGGAATATGCCAACCTTCAGGACAAGATTTTTTTGCTTTTAGATAATTATACAATTTGCCATATTTTTCACAATTACTTGAACTGCTATCATAACAAATACTTTCTCTTTCTGTTTCAAATTTCAGATTTTCGGCCATCCATGTCTGATTGCCAATTATTACTGTTTTATAAACTTGTCCATCTCTGTTATCAGTAAGCAAACCATCTCTGTTATCAGTAATCAAATCATCTCCTTGTGAATAAACATTATTCAAAATAACTGTAAAAACAATTATCATCGTAATCTGATAAATTTTATTTTTTTTCATCATGTTTTGTATTAATTGTTAATAAAATTAAATTTTAATTATATTGAAACTTTTTAATAAACATATTGAGGTAGATTCGAATTATTTTAATAAATAAATTAAAACCTGTAATAATATTCTTATTCGAAAATTGATATTAATCAGTAAAAACTGATACAAATATGATAATAATATTCTTGTAATACAAGTAATTATAATAAAAAACTCCTTCGCTGATACCCAGTCCGCTTTCGGCGGGGGTCATGGCCAATCAGGAAATCAAGATGGTGGAGCTCCAATTGGCGGAAGATTATTTATTTTGCTTGGCCTGGGTGCCGCATATGGTGGAGTTAAAGGATATATGTTTTATCAGAAAAAGAAAGAAAGTCTGTTAGATTAATAATCAAAGATTTTGCTTGGATTTATTTCCTTCACAAAAAAAACCTCCGGAGGTTAATGTTCTCTGGAGGTTTTTAAATATCTTCAATATTAATCATTTAGCAATGATTATTTAAACTATACCTTTAAAACTCAAACCAATCCTTAATTAATACCGTTTTATCTTTAGGTTCATTAATATGTTTGAATTCATTTGTATGCTGATCATAAGTATATTCTTTTTCCCAGGAATGAATATTCTCAACTATTTGTTTTAATCCATCAACAAAAGTATAAAGCTCTTTATTACTTATTGTTGGATGCAACGAAAGTCTGACCCATCCCGGTTTTTCAGAAAGGTTGCCTGAATTAATAAGCCTTGAAATTTCTTTAGATTTATCATGACTAACATCAAGAAGAAAATGTCCATAAGTTCCGGCACATGCGCAACCGCCACGTACCTGAATGCCAAAACGATCGTTTAATAATTTCACAATCAGGTTAAAATGAATATCATCAATATAAAATGAAATTACGCCAAGTCGATTTTTAACATTATCAGCAAGAATATGAATATTTGGTATTTTGATTAATTCTTTAAATGCAATTTCAACGAGTTCTTCTTCACGTTTCCTTATATTTGAAACACCCATTTCATTTTTTAACTTAATAGAAAGTGCTGTTCTGATAGCTTGCAAAAATCCAGGAGTTCCGCCATCTTCACGGGCTTCAATATTATCCATATATTTATACTCTCCCCAAGGGTTTGTCCAATCTACTGTTCCACCTCCCGGCTGATCAGGTGTGGCATTTTTATATAGCTTAGAATCAAAAATTAATACTCCTGAACTTCCAGGACCACCCAAGAATTTATGAGGTGCAAAAAAGATTGCATCAAGCTTTTCCATTGGGTCTTCGGGATGCATATTAATATCAACATAAGGTGCCGAAGCAGCAAAATCAACAAAACATAATCCTCCGTGTTGATGCATTATCTTTGCCATCTGATGATATGGAGTTTCTATTCCTGTAACATTTGAACAAGCTGTAAAAGAACCTATTTTAATTTTCCGGTCTTTGTATTTTTCAAGCTTGTTTTTTAATTCATCAATGTCAATTAACAAATCTTTATCAGGAAGTAATTGAACAACATCAGCAATAGTTTCGTACCATGAAGTTTGGTTTGAATGATGCTCCATGTGTGTTATAAAAACAACAGGTTTTTCTTTTTCATCAATACAACCTGAGCCTGTAAGTTTTCCACATAATTTTATGCCAAGTATTCTCTGAAACTTCACTATAGCAGCTGTCATACCCGAACCGGGTGTAATTATTACGTCATCTTCTGAAGCATTAACATGACCCTTAATAATTTTATGAGCATAATGATACGCTTTGGTCATCAAAGTACCTGTTTCGCTAGTTTCGGTATGTGTGTTTCCAACATAAGGTCCGAAAGTTTCGCTTATCTTTTTTTCTATATCTTTATATAATCTTCCACTGGCAACCCAATCAGCATAAATCATTGTTTTTTCTCCAAAAGGGGTTTTAAATATTAATTCGTTACCAATGGTTTTCTTTTTAAATTTTTGAAAATATTTTTCCATTTTCCATTTTAATTACTTAACAATTTTAGTCATTACATTCAATCTCCCTTAGAAATTCTGATAAGAGAAACTACAATGTCGCCACCTTCGGGAGTTAAACTAATCCAACTATTATCTTCGCTAAACCATTTATATTGTACTCCAATTCTGATAAATATATCTTTAGCATTTTTTGATACAGGTAATTTTATTAAGCTGCCTCCATTCTTCGAATTTTTGCTACCGTACCCCATTATAGCTTTTATTGGTTTATCTGCCAGGTTTTTAATTCTGAAAAGAATAATATTGCTTTTTCGTTTGTTGGATGGAACCGGGTCAAAAACGAATTTTTCTTTTGTATTCATTTTAATAATTGTATCCTGAGAGAAAACCTCAACAAGCACATTTTCTTCCATTGTTTTATTGATTTTATCTAACATTTCTTTAGGATATTTTTCAAATGGAAGTAAGTCAAAAGCCTGCTGATACGATGCAATAGCCCGATCATAAATTTTAACTTTATAATATTTATTAGCTTCGGCAATTGCTGCATCAAATTTTTGCTGTTTTTCTTTTCTCAAAGTAGCAATTATTGTATTTGCTTCATCAATTTTTGTCTGAGGATAGATTTCATCAGGCAAAAGCTCTTTAGCATTTTTGTATTTTTCTATTGCCTGAGGATATTCCTCTGCATTAAAAGAGCTATCTGCATCTGTAATTAACAGCTCATAAGATTTTCTTTTTTCAGCTTCAATTTCTTTTAATTTACCATTAACTGTAATAATTTGTTTGTCTGAATAAGTTTCTTCAGGTTTCAGGCTTTTTGCCTTTTTGTATTCAATTAATGCGTTTTCGTAATCTGCGTTATTAAAATAATTATCGGCATTAGTTATGCTATTATTATATTTTTCTTCAACACTTCTTTTTGCTTCTATTTCATTCAATATTTTATTAAGCTCATCGAGTTTTTGTTTTGGATATTGATCTGAAGGTTTTATGTTTCGGGCATCAAGAAACTTTGATTTTGCATTTTCGTAATCACTATTTTTTAAGAATTCGTTAGCTTTTGCAATTGCATCATCAAATTCTTTATTAATAGTTTCCTGATTTGAAATTTCGCTAAGAATTGAATTTATTTCAGTGATTTTTTCGAGAGGATATTTTTCTTCTGGCATGAAAGTCAAAGCATTTTGAAATGATTTTCTTGCTTCTTCATAATTATTTATTGTATAAAACTCTTCAGCTTTTAAGATTGCATCATCATAATTTTTTCGGGCTTTCTCTCCCCTGGCAATTTTCAGAATTATTTCATTTATTTCTTTAAGTTTTTCTTTTGGAAAAATTTCGTCCGGCTTTAAACGCAAAGCAAACTGAAATTCAATCTCTGCATCTTTATAATTTTCATTATCAAAATGAGCATTTCCATTTGCTATTGCATTTTTATAATCTTGTTCTTTTGTGGTTTTTTTGTTTGCGAGGGCTGTCTTTATTTTTTCAAGCATATCTTTTGGGTATGCTTTGCCGGGGTATTGTTTATTTGCTTCCGAGTATGTTTTTTGGGCATTTTCAAAATCTTTAACTACATAATATTCATCCGCCTTTTTAATCAGTTCATCATAATTATTTAGTAACTTAATCTTTCTCTGAAGCTCAGCAATTTTGTTTTTAGGTAAAGATTCGTTGGATAACAATTTGCTTGCTGTTTCATATTCATTTATTGCTTTTTGCAGTTCATTTTTATTACTAAAAAATTCTGCATTACTTATTGCAATATTGTATTTGTTTTTGTTCTCAATAAACGCAGACAGAATGCTTTGGATATTTTCTATTTTTTCGTTCAGCGATATTGCATCAGGATTGAGTTTTATAGCTGTGAGAAATTCATTCAATGCTTTTTCATATTCTTTCTGGTCAAAATAATTATTACCATTAATAACGGCTTTTTGAAAGTTTTCTTTTCTGGCTTTTTCGTCAGCAAGTAATTTATTTATATAATCAATTTGAGATTTAGGGTATATTTCTGAAGACAATATCTTTTGAGCATCCTGATATTTTAAAATTGCTTCCTGATATTTCTTGCCTTCCAAAAAAACATCAGCCTTTGTTACCTCAACAGCATAAGAATGTTTCAACACCATTTGAGATCTCAACAGTTGCAGAGTTTCTTTAAATTTAGTTTTTGGATATTTTTTTTTAGGGTTGAGTTTTATGGCATAAGTATATGATGCTTTTGCATTAATATAATCTTTACTATTAAAATACTTATCACCCATCTCAATAACCGATTTATAATCCTGCACAGTATCCTGGGCAATAAGAAAATTACAGCTAAATATAAAAGTTGCAAGAAATAATATTTTGATAAATTTTATCTTCCTCATTAAGTAAAATATTTTAAAATTTTAGGTACTATTTGTTACAAAATTTACAACGCTATTGTTTCTCTATTATTGCTATTATTATTCCCACGCTGATAACAATTAATAATTTATTTCTACTGCTATTTTTAGTGAAATATGAGTTAATGCGTAAATGATTAAATGCTAAAATGTGTAAATAAAAAAGTAAGAGCATAATTGATTAATACCTTAAATTTGCAAGCAGATTACATTCTGACACTGATTTCACCAATTAACACTAATTTTATATCACTAAAATAAGTGAACAATTTTCTGTCTAATGCACTCATTACATTACACTAATAAAAATCCTTGCGGATTTATGGTAATACAATCATTCTATCATTTAATCATTTTTTCATTCAATCATTCCATCTTTAATGACCAACTTCCTGTCTGCCATATCAGCAAGTTCTTTATTATGTGTAACGATAACAAAAGTTTGTTCAAATTCATCCCTGAGTTTAAAAAATAAATTATGAAGTTCAACAGCCGAAGCTGAATCCAAATTACCGGAAGGTTCATCTGCCAAAATAATTGATGGATTATTTATTAAAGCTCTTGCAACAGCAATGCGTTGCTGTTCACCACCTGAAAGCTCAGAAGGTTTGTGATTCATTCTTTCGCTAAGATTGAGAAAATCAAGCAATTCTTTTGCTTTTTTTTCGGCATTGTTCCTTGAAAGATTAGCGATAAATGCAGGAATACAAATATTTTCGAGAGCAGTAAACTCAGGAAATAAATGATGAAATTGGAAAACAAATCCAATATTTTTGTTTCTAAACTCAGAGAGTTTTTTTTCAGGAAGATTGTTAACTACAATATTATCAATCGAAACATTTCCTGTATCAGCACGGTCGAGAGTTCCGATAATATGGAGAAGGGTAGATTTTCCTGCTCCTGATGCCCCTACAATTGATATTATTTCACCTTTTTTGATTTCAAGATCAATACCTTTCAGAACCTCCAATTTCCCGTAAGACTTATGTATGTTTGTAACTTTAATCATTTTATCATAGTAAATAAAAATGCAAATATAATAAAGGATTGGCAATAGACAATATTTGGTTTTTGTATCAGAACAGTTTTTTTTATTTTCGCATTTAAGCATTAAATCATTTTCGTATTTATCAATATTCCACCAAATTCGTGGTAGTACTTTATTAATGAAATGAAATGTAAAATATAGAATTATGATTATTGAATAAGTCAAAAATTATAATTAATGATAATCCCTGTAGGGGATTTAATATTGTAGAATATCTTGAAATATAGAAATGGAATCTCTGTAGGAGATTAATAGATTAATCATACAAAAATTATGAAACCGCTACACGGTTTTCTTTTATCATCTTTTTTCATTTCTACAATAATATTTGTCCTACAGACAAAATTTTTCTGGATTTTACATTCATCATTATTTGAAACTAAACTTAAAATTTAGAATTATAAATTTAGAATTTAGAAATAATTAAAACAAAGACCTTCCAATTTCAAAATAATTATAATAAATTTGCATTTTAAAAGAAATTATATTTAAAACATAACAATGAATTTACACGAATTTCAGGGAAAATCAATACTTAAAAAATATGGAGTTGCTGTTCCTGTAGGTTACTGTGCAGAGTCGCCTGTAACAGCTGTTGAGATAGCATCGAACATAACAAAAGAAACTGGTTCAAAATATTGGGTAATAAAAGCTCAGGTACATGCAGGAGGAAGAGGAAAAGGCGGAGGAGTAAAATTAGCGAAATCTCTTGATGAAGTAAAAGCAATCTCACGTAAGATAATCGGCATGAGACTAGTTACTCCTCAAACAAGTAAAGAAGGGAAAAAAGTAAGGAAAGTGTTGATACAGGAAGATGTTTTTTATCCGGGAGAATCGGAAATTCAGGAATTATATGTTGGTGTTTTATTAAATCGTAAGACAGGCAGAAATATGATAATGTATTCGCCGAAAGGAGGAATGGAAATTGAGAAAGTTGCTAAAGAATCACCCGAATTAATTTATACCCAGGAAATTAATCCAAGCATAGGACTTCAAGCTTATCAATGCCGTCAAGTAGCTTTTGATCTTAATTTAAGCGGTGCAGCTTTTAAAAATATGGTAATCTTTATTGATGCACTTTACAAAGCTTATATTGAGTCTGATGCTTCATTGTTTGAAATTAATCCTGTAGTTAAAACATCGGATGATAAAATTTTTGCTGTTGATGCAAAAGTCGTGGTTGATAATAATGCATTGTTTCGTCATCCTGATATTGCTGATATGAGAGATTTGAATGAAGAAGACCCAATAGAAGTTGAAGCCGGGCGTTTTGATCTTAATTATGTGAAATTAGATGGGAATGTTGGGTGTATGGTAAATGGTGCCGGATTGGCAATGGCAACCATGGACATTATTAAACTCTCTGGTGGTGAGCCTGCAAACTTCCTTGATGTTGGTGGAACAGCCAACGCCAAACGTGTTGAAGAAGCTTTTAGAATAATTAAAAGAGACCCAAATGTTAAATCTATTTTAATAAACATTTTTGGTGGTATTGTACGCTGCGACAGGGTTGCCCAAGGTGTTGTTGATGCTTATAAAAATATCCGCGAAATTAACATTCCTGTAATTGTTCGTTTGCAGGGAACTAATGCTGAAGAAGGAAAACAAATTATTGATGAATCAGGATTAAAAGTTCATTCTGCAATTCTATTACAAGATGCTGCAAAGCTTGTGGCTGAAGTTATTAAATAGTGGTTTCTGAAGATAGTAAATTTATCTCATAGTTAACGCCAAGCTTGAAAAAAACTGAATATATTGAAAATGACTAAATCAATTAATGAAATATTACCTAGAGAAATGAATTCTGGAATAGCTGAATTATTGTCAAATTTTTCAGATTTAATTGATGAAGTTGTTAATTATGGGACACATATTTTAAAATGGCTAATTGATGAGCCTCGAGGTGGAGATGACCAAATGCCTTTGATTATGTTTTTTCGTGAAATATTAGAAAAAGCAGATTCAATTTCTATTTTAATTAGAAACTCATCGGTTGACCCTTCAAAAGGAATTCTAAGGAGTTTATTCGAGTTAAATCTTTTTATCTCATATATTACAGAAAACCATTTTAATGACAGGTCAATGGCTTTTCTTGTTTGGCATACAAAAAATAAAATTCAAATTAATAGAACTTTTCAAAAGGGAAACCAAGAGTTTAAAAATTTGCAAAAGCAAATTGAAAATGACAATTCTTATTTTGATTCGGAAACTCTTCAAAAACTTCCATCATCGAAAAAGATACTAGATAATTTGAATGTATTATTGAAACGACCTAAATATCAAAAGGCATTGAAAGAATTTGAAAAAACAAAAACAAAAATTAAAAATCCTTCTTGGTACAGTCTATTTAATGGTCCTAGAAATATACAACAACTGGCTATTTATTTGAAAAAGTCAACTTTATATGAAATAGTTTATAGAAGTTGGTCAGGTAGTGTCCATAATACGGACATTATAAATGGTAAAATAGTTAAGAGTAAAAATCCAGATAATAATGAAGATAAAGTCAAGGCTGACTTAATCCAATTACGATTACCCAAAGATGCACAAACTGTTTCTGCTTATACCTTAGTACTTCTAATAGAAACATTTAATGTCGTAATTGATTCAAAAATTCCAGATAAAAGAAATGAATATAAAAAGTGGTATCTAACGATTAGGGAGAATTTATTTAAAGTAACAAACAAAGAACAATTAATAAAAATTGAATATTAATTGAAATAAAAATCATATAAATTAACTGATTAAAACAACTAACATGAAAACATCGATTAATCTTAATTTTCAAATGGGGGCAAATGGTGAAAGACCAGACGATGCCTCATTAAATAGAGAAAGCATTGGATTAGAAAGTTTAGGAAATATTCCTTCTGTCGGTGATTTTGTCTGTTTTGACAATGAAAATGATATTGAAGTACCCTTCTTGGTAAAAACAAGACTTTTTGAATATCACTATAACAACAAATCTGTTTCATGGTCAATAGATGCCAATATTGTAGTTGAGAAACAACTTCAAGAATTATATAACAACCTGAAAAAAATGTAAAAGCCAGGCGTTAACAAAGTGTCATATGTAATGCGGGTTTCAGCGGTTAATCGAGTCGTAGCACGTTGTTGCAACACCGCCAATTCGTCTTTGACGATTGACGGAAAAAATGAGAATATGAATAAACGAATTGGCTCTGTACAGGTTTGAAAGTAAAGTGCTTCGAAAACCCGCACTCCACATAGCTAAATCGCTATTTTTTCAATCAATAATCTAAAACGGTTTACCTTCTCCATCCATATCATTCATTTTTGAGGGTATTGTTTTTGTTGCTTGATTGTTTTCAAAATTAATATTTGGATCCAGATCAGGTGAATCAATGCTGTCGCTGTCATAATCAACAAATTTCGCATAATTACTGATAAATCGTAAAGGAATATCTTTTAGTGCACCATTACGATGTTTTGCAATGCTGATTTCAGCATATCCTTCCGTAGAATTTCCGTTTTCATCTACATCAATTTTGTAATACTCAGGACGATAAATAAAAAGTACAATGTCGGCATCCTGTTCAATAGCTCCTGATTCTCTAAGGTCGGAAAGAATAGGTTTTTTTGAACCTCCACGTGTTTCAACGGCACGACTTAACTGAGATAAAGCAATAATAGGAATGTCAAGCTCTTTTGCAAGAGCTTTTAAGGATCTTGAGATTGCACTAATTTCCTGCTCACGATTTCCTCTTGAATCGCCACTTCCCGACATTAATTGCAGGTAGTCAATTATTATCAGTTGAATATCGTGCTGAGCTTTTAAACGACGACATTTTGCACGAAGTTCGAAAATTGTAAGAGCCGGCGTATCATCAATAAATAATGAAGCTTCAACAAGTTTATCAATTTTTGAATTGAGTTGTTCCCATTCGTAATTTTCTAAATTTCCTTTACGGAGTTTGTCAGCAGGTAATTGAGTTTCGCTTGAAATTAATCTTGTAACTAACTGAATTGATGACATCTCGAGAGAAAACATTGCAACTGCTTTATTAAAACTGACAGTCATGTTTCTTGCCATAGTCAAAACAAAAGATGTTTTACCCATACCAGGCCTGGATGCAATAATAATTAAGTCGGATTTTTGCCATCCTGAGGTTATCCTGTCAAGACTTGTAAATCCTGATGGGATTCCGCGTAAATGTGCTTCCTGATCACGACCTGCTTCTATTTCTTCAATTGCTTCTGAAAGCAATGTTTTCATATCATCGTAATTTCTTCTTAAATTACCTTCGCTAACCGAAAACAATTGTTTCTCTGCCCTATCGAGCAAATCGAAAACATCTGTAGTATCTTCAAAAGCATCATTTATAATATTGGATGAAATTCTTATCAATTCTCGTTGAATAAATTTCTGTGTAATAATTCTGGCATGATACTCAACATTCGCCGTGGAAGCTATCCGGTTTGTTAGTTGAGTAATATAATATGCTCCTCCTACAATTTCCAGATTGCCATTTGATTTTAATTGATTTGTAACTGTAAGTATGTCTACAGGTTCGGATTTTGAAAACAGCTCGCTGATAGCTTCAAAAATAATTTGATGTGCTTCTTTATAAAATACTGCAGGTTTGATAATATCAATAACTGAGGTAAGAGCATTTTTCTCAAGCATGATAGCTCCAAGCACTGCTTCTTCAAGTTCTACAGCTTGTGGTGGTATTTTCCCGTGTTCTGAAAATGAAGGACTTGAAAAAGTCCTGTTTGTTCTTTGTGTTTTGTTGTCTTGTTTAAAATTCTTCTTTTCTTCCATATCTCAAAATTACAATTATTTGCTTTTTATGTTTATGAAAAAAATATTATTTATTAACAATTATAATCTTAATAATCAAATTATTAAGTGTTGATTTGCGAAAATAGGATTGTTTATCAATTTGGGAAATGTTGTTTTTGAATACTTGATGCTTAATCAATGTTATTTATAACTCCTGATAAGCGGCAAAAATTAACATAGACAATATATAATTATTCTGTGAACACATTTTACAAAACAGAAAAATTTTTGTAAGTAAAAAAAAAGAGACTTTCGTATCAATACAAAAAGCCTCCTATTTATATATAAATTAGATTTTAAAAGAAATAATATACTCCTATTAAAAGTCGAAGATTTGAAACCTCTTTTGAATCAAAAACTGTTCCATCAATATCTGTTAAACCATAGGCAGCAGTAGTATATTCAACTTCACCTGAGAATCTCATTTTTCTGGAATTAAACATTATTCGTGGAGAAACACGATATAAATAATTTATGTTACCACCTCTTGCATACGTATTTCCAATAATAGTTTTATTGCATCCCATATTTTGGCTGTATCCTGCAAATAATCCGGCTTGGATTTTTTTTCCATTTGTATGAATGTCAGTCCAGAACGAAAGCGTTGTTAGTGGAGTATATTCAAGATAATTTTTTGATATATCAATAATATCTGTAACAGCATATCCACCAATCATGGTCATGCTATACATGTCTTGTCCGTAAATACCTTCCATTTTAATTGTTAAAGCTGGAATTTTTACTTTTAAAAATGCCATTGTTGAAAGGCTGTTTGATGTTTCATTTGTCGAATACAAACTATCAGTAATAAGCCTTGGAGTTAACTTTTTGTAATCAACACCTGCTCCGATAAGAAATTCATTATTGTCTGATTTCTTATTGTATTGAATAGTTAGGTTCATCTCAGGCAAAACTGAGTTTCTGAGATATTTAGTACTAGCACCTTCCGGACCGTTACTTACAAAATCTCTTTGAGACATCGCAGAAATCTTGATTTTAAAATCCCCAAATTTTTGTGTAAGTCGAATTTGTGGATTACGTGAGAATGGTTGGAAAGGAGTTCCCGTATTAAAAGATACTGTTCCGGGAAAACATTCAGTAATAAACATTGAATGCCAATATTGTCCGACCAATAGTTCAGTATTTGTCCAGTTTAGTTTTGCAAATGCATGTCGTAGTCTGAAACCATTAATATCGGCTGCAGTGTGACCGAAAAAAGCACCTTCTATAACTGCTGAAGTTTTAGCTCCAAAAGCATCAGGACCTGTAATTACGCCTTTTAATCTGGTTTGAATAGAAATGATGTTGAAAGTAGGTGTTGCATTAATGTCGGTTCCATTAATATCAAAACTTTCTCCCTTAGGATAAAGATAAAACTGTCCTTCACGTGCTGCAACGTATTGTCTCGAATCCCAATAGATATCGTTTTTTACAAATCCGTGAAATTTGATACCGAAATTATTATCCTGTGCAATAGATATTATTGGCAGAATTATTACCAATGCGATTAATAATTGTTTTCTCATAACTTTTTTTGATTTTGGTTTTAATTTAGCGCAAATATAGTATTTTTCTTATATATTATATTTTGCAAATATATCTTTTTGATCTTAATAATATATACCGGAAATTTGTTATTTATAAATAAAAAAAGGTGAACTTATTTAAGCTCACCTTTATAAATTTATTGTTAATTTATTTTACTTCAAGTAATTCTACCTCAAATAATAATGGAGTATAAGGAGGAATATCTTTTCCTTTTCCGTTTTCACCATAAGAAATTATTGAAGGGGCTAAAAGAGTGGCTTTACCTCCTGCTTTCATTAATGCAATTCCTTCGTCCCATGCAGGGATTACTTCGCCTTTTCCAAGTGTAAATTCAAATGGTCGGTTAGCATCTTTTGAAGATTGAAATTTTCTTCCATCAAGAAAATATAAAGTATAATGAACTTTTACTTTTTTGCCTGCTTCTGCTTGTGCACCTGTTCCGGCTTCAGTTTCTATGTAATATAAACCACTTTGGGTAGGCTTTACAGTTATTTTATTATCGCTAATATATTTATCAATTTTCACCTTTTCAGAAGATTTATTTTCAGTTTTTACTTTAGCTTGTTGTTGTTGTTCTTGCTTTTGTAATAAAGCTTGTTGTTTATCATGAACAGCTTTTGTTGTGATGTCAACTAATTCAACATTATAAACTAAAGTAGAGTATGGAGGAATAATATTGCTTCTTCCTTTTTGACCAAATCCAAGTTCAGATGGAACGATAACTTTTGCTTTTCCACCTTTTCTTAATTTTTTAATACCAATATTTATACCATCAGTATCCCATTTTTTTCCAAATTCAAATTCAGCAGGTTTGTTTCTTTCATAAGTAGAAAATATGTTTTTTTCATCAAGTAAAGAAATTGAAAAATGAAGTTTTACAAAGTCAGTTTCTTTAATTTTTCTTCCTGAACCTTTTTTAGTTTCAATGTAATAAATACCTTCGGTAGGTTTTACAGTAATATTATTTTCTTTTAAATAATTTTCAAGAAGTACAGGTTCTTGTTTTTGTAAAGTATCCATTTCTTTTTGTTGTTCAACCATAAATTCTGCTTGCGTCTTAAGAGATATTAATTTTACGTCGAAAAATAAATAGCTACTGCTATCTATAAAATCAGGTAACTGTGGCGCACGAGCTATTTTTGTAAAGAAGGAATCAGCGCTAATAATAAAAGCTGCGCTATCACCTACCGACATCATACCAAGACCTTCAAAAAGCCCACCTTGAAAAGCAGGAGCACGCATTGGAATATCCGCCGGAGCATTAATTTTGTCAGTTGAAAATAATACTGAATCCTTAGATCCGTATGACATAGTCATTGTGAGAATATCGCCTTCAACTGGTTTTTTTGTATCATTTTGTGTGTAAAATTTGTAATACAAGCCGGTATCTGATTTTTTGAATCCTGGAAATTCAGACTGGCAAGCTGTAAAAAATACAGCAACAAGAACAATAATTAGTAAATTTAAAATAGTCTTTTTCATTTTTTTCCTTTTATTAGTTGTTATTTTTTTTGTTAATACTTTCAATTGTTTCTACATCATATATTAATATTGCTTTTGGAGGTATTTTTTTATTATCACCAGTTAGTCCAAAAGCAAGGTGCGAAGGTAAAATAAATTTTGCTTTATCTCCATAATTTAACAATAAAATTCCCTCATTAAGTCCTTTTTCTATTAAACTTTTATCTACAACAATTTTTTTCAAATCATTATCTTTGGTTGAATAACATACTTCCCCAGAAAGTAGTTTCACTTCAAAATTTATTAAAACTGTGTCGTTTGTAATTATCTTTTTTCCATTTCCATAATGATAAATCATATACGATAATCCAGATCCGGTTTTTTTCATTTCCCACTTATGCCGTTTAACATACTCCTTTATATGCTGAAGTTCCATTTTCACAAAGTTCTTATTTGCTAAAATTAATGGCTCTTTTAATTTGTTGATATTTACAGTTTTATTTTCAGTTTTTTTCTTGTTATTACAATTTGAAAACAGAAAAATAAAAGAAAATAGTAAAATAATAATTGTTAAATATTTGGATTTCATAAATATTATCTTGATAATTCCTTTTTATATAGAGGTAGCAATTTCTCGAATTTCGAAATAGTATCTTCTAAAGACAGATAAGAATCGCCTCCTGCAGCATTTTTATGTCCACCTCCTTCAAAATGTTCTTTTGCAATTTCATTTACATGAAAATCACCTTTTGAACGAAATGATATTCTTACAACATTTTCTTTTTCAGTAAATAAAGCTGACATTTTAATGTTTTTCATCGAAAGAGGATAATTTACAACATCTTCGGTATCACCAACCTGATAATTAAATTTCTTTAAATCAGCAGCTGACAAATAAATAAAAGCAGTTGAATATTCATCAATTACCTTTAGTTTTTCACTCAAACAATAACCTAATAATTTTAAACGATTCGCAGAAAAATCATCATAAACTAAGCGATGAATATTTTCGCCATCAACGCCAAGTTTAATAAGATTGCCGGCAATTAAATATGTATTTTCGTTGTTACACAGATAACTAAAAGAACCGGTATCAGTTATTATTCCGGTATAAATGCATTCTGCAATTTTAATATCTATTAATTTTTTATCACCCAATTTGCAAATTACTTCATAAACAAGTTCCGAAGCGGATGAAGTATTAGTTGTTGAATAAACAAAATTAAACTGATCCATTTCGGGATTCGGATGATGATCGATTAAAACTTTTATTGCATTGGAATTTATAATCTCATCTTTTATTTTTTTTACTCTGTCAAGAGAGTTGTAATCGAGACTAAAAATAATATCTGCATTTCTAATTAATTTATTGCATTTATCAAGTTGATTTTTAAGAATAATGATATTGTTGCTTCCGGGAAGCCAGGATAAAAAGTCAGGGTAATTATTAGGGACTATTACATTTACTTTATGGCCTTTTTTACTTAGATAATTAAACATTGCCAGTGAAGATCCTAAAGCATCACCATCAGGATTGACATGTGTGGAGATGACTATTTCTTTGGGAGTTTCTAAAATTATTGCTAATTCCGTAATATCAATTTTTTTCAAAACGTAATTAATTTGAATTATTTAAAAATAAAATACAAAAGTATTAAATTATACTAATTTTCTTTTAACGATAAAATTAAAGTATTATTTTTACACAAAAATTAATCAAAAATAAAAATATGTCTGGAAACAAAACATTTTCAATTATTAAACCTAAAGCTGTTAGAAGCGGATACATAATTCCAATCCTATCAAAGATACATGAAGGAGGATTTAAGCTTATTGCAATGAGATATACTCAATTAACAAGAAATCAAGCACAAGATTTCTATGCTGTTCATAAAGGAAAAGCATTTTATGATGATCTTTGTGAATTTATGTCATCAGGTCCTATTATTGTTTTAATACTCGAAAAAGAAAATGCAGTTGAAGATTACAGAAAACTTATTGGTGCAACAAATCCTGACAAAGCAAGTGAAAATACAGTTAGGAGTTTATATGGCTCTTCTATTCAGGAAAATGCCGTACATGGCTCAGATAGCGATAAAAATGCCGAAATAGAAGGAAGTTTCTTTTTTAGTGCAACAGAACAATTCTGTTAATAATTGTATTATGTATCGGTTTTTTTTAACTTAAAAATTGCATCATGGATTTTTCAGAAATTCTAAATAACGATTTTTTTACATGGGTTTTATTGCCGATATTGATTTTTATTTCAAGAGTATTAGATGTTTCCTTAGGGACAATGCGCTTGATCTTTGTTTCAAAAGGTTATAAATTGCTTGCTCCTGTTTTGGGATTTTTTGAAGTTCTGATATGGTTAGTTGCCATAGGTCAGATTATGCAGCACTTAGATAACATTTTTTGTTATTTGGCTTATGGTTTGGGATTTGCCACCGGTAATTTTGTTGGAATTTATTTGGAAGAAAAAATGTCAATAGGTACTGTAATAATTAGAGTAATTCCTAAAAAAGATACTTCAAAATTGATAGGCAACCTCAGAGAACAAAATTATGGAGTTTCGGCTAGTGATATTGAGGGCATGACAGGAAAAGTAAAAATGTTTTTTTCAATAATCAATCGTAAAGAATTAAAAAACTATATCGAAATCGTTAATAAGTTCAATCCACATTCATTTTACACAGTTGAGGATATACGGGCGTCAAAAGAAGGATATTTCAAAGCGGGTAAAAAATTAATATCATTTAATCCTATTAATCATTTTAGAAGAAAAGGAAAATAAACTATTAGCCATTTTATTCAGGATAGTACTCTTTAAAGGAATTGCCCTTATATAATACGATGATCTTTTCTATTTTCTTTTGTTTAAGTTGATCGTTGTCGGATTCATTATCAAATATATCATTAATAACAGGCTTTTTAGAGCTTTCAGGCTTACTTTGGTCTTTTTGGTACTTGGTTATATCTTCAGGGTGAACTGTTGCTGATTCCTCAGGAAAATCAATTTTATTTTCATTATTAATGCTGCCGGAGAAAATATTTCCCTTTCCAGATAGTAACCAATTTGTATCTATGTCGGGATATGCTTTTAATATTTTTTGAATAAATTCAAGACTTGGTTTATTTCTTCCGGATAATACATGTGAAATACTTGATCGTTGAACACCAATTTCATCGGCAAACCTGGCTGATGATAAGTTTTTTTCTTTAATTATTTTTGAAATTCTGTTTATCATAATTAAAAAGTATTTATCATTATGATTACAAAAGTAAACAATATAATGATTACATGTGTGAATTATATAAAGTTACATTTGTAATTTATGTGATTAAGCTTTTTAAACAGATAATTCATTAATGATAAATGTCCTTGAAGCTATGTTATTATTGATTAATAACAAATATTTATTTATAAAACCACTTAAAACAAAATGCAAAACAATACCATTTAACAATGACTTTAATTAATGATTGTAAATGATTGGTGTATAATATATAGAAGCATATTTAATTGCATTTATAACTAATTATCATTAAATATAGTTAATTGTTTAAATAATTAATAAACGTTAAAATATATAATAAAATATACAATTGTAAACATTATTTTAATATATTAAATATCAAACTTATAAGATTAATAATTGCAAATAGGTTACAATTGTAAACTTTGAATAATTAGCTGTTTTATTTAATAAATAGTAA
>Ga0307991_1000469_pt1 | contig 29034 bp, 26 predicted proteins | sample EllFjometagen131_FD_203146 | JGI IMG/M metagenome (GOLD analysis project Ga0307991, IMG submission 203146) | Marine microbial communities from Ellis Fjord, Antarctic Ocean - #131 | ecosystem: Environmental > Aquatic > Marine > Unclassified | place: Southern Ocean | collected 2014-10-08 | reverse complement strand
CTAGTTAATACAAGCGAAAACTTTCGTGACCTTAAAGAAATCTGCTGAATCTAAGAATCTTCAAGCACTGTAATTTGAAAGAAAGCGCTGTATCGTGAGGGCTTTCAAGCTTTTCGGTCAAGCACTAATTATAAAAGAGTCCGGCCAGGGGCAACAGTTTACTGACGATGGGAGCCTGACAGCTGTCAAAGATCGGATGGAGGCTCAGACGGATTATTTGCTGCAGATCGCCGTTTACCTCAATTTCACCGTCCATATAGGCTTCGCCAAAACCGAGGGATCCCCTGAATATAGCCTGCTGGGCAGCTTTTTTGCTTTTGAAATGCAGGGCGCAGGCAGGATTTGTGACGGCATCATTTGTTTCTGGTCCACAGATTTTTCGGTCGCCGTCCCAGTAAATAATTTCTAAGGGCTCACAAGCGCATTGTCCGGCATACCCGGCAATCTGCCCTTTGAGAGACAGTCTTCCTTCCATCTGGATGACCTCCTTTCCTTAGGCTATCGAGAAAAAAGGCTTTCCGCCTGGTTATAGGGTACCTTGAAAAATTGCCTTTTTTCCCAATTGCTGTCTTGTACTCAAACAAAAATTCTCATTTTTCAAAACAGCCCATAAACATAAAACCTGAATTGAGCGGCTAGCTTTTAGCCGTTAGTAACTCACTCTTGAATTTCTGCCACTCTTTTCAGTACCCCCTTGAGGGGTATAAAAAACAAGAAAATCTAAACCACCCGTTCGCGATGCTCACTTGAGGACACGAAGAATACGAAAGGAAACTGTCCGGCTGTTTCTCTGTGGACTCTGTGATCTTCATTTCTTCCTGTTCTTCCTGCTCTTTATGGTAATAACACTTTCAATATATTTTACTTGGCGAAACCTTCAACAATTAATGTGCCGCTTTTTGAATCTTTTGTAAGCTGCAGATAACCCTGCTTTTCCGTATCTTTTAGCATTTCACTGAAAGAGCGATAGCCGAGAGATGACTCATTAAATGATGGTTTTTTTCGTTGCATCGTCTGTTTGATCATTGAAGACCAGAGAATTTCTTTATTTTCACGCATCAGGGCGGTAATGGAGTCAAATAACAGGGTGAATGCTTCCTTTTTATTGGTTGATATGTTGTCGGAAATTTGGGGAGGATTCACTTCTGAAGCCTGCAGCAGATCTTCATAAAAGATAAATTCATCGCAGTTGTTACTCAATAATGGTGAGGTGCTCTCATGCATGCCGATGCCGATGACATGTTTGCCGTTTTCCTTGAGTTTGGAAACCAGGGGGGAAAAGTCACTGTCTCCCGAAACGATAACAAAGGAGTCAATGTGCTCTTTGGAGTAAGACATGTCCATGGCATCAACGCAAAGCCTGATATCAGCCGAATTTTTGCCGGTCATGCCCCTTTTGGGAATTTCGATCATTTCAATGGCTGCTGCGTGTAATTGCTGTTTATACTGGCTGTAGGCACTCCAGTCGGCATAGGCTTTTTTGGCGATGACTTTGCCTTTTTCCACCAGCCGGGCCAGGATGGTTTCAACATTAAAAAGGTTTTTCTGTTTTCCTTTGAAGCCAAGGGCCAGATTTTCAAAATCAATAAAGACTGCCAAGGTATGTTCAACTTCTGACATAATCTAGTTTCTCCTTTTTTCTTGTCGGGTATTTTGTTAGGATACTAATCGCATTCTTTGCCCTGGACATTCTGCTAGGAGATTGTCTGAGAATAGCAATTTTTTCTCAAATCGAGGCATGCGAAAAAAATTACCGGAGGCATATGGTTAATATTCCGAGGATAATTTTTTGATCATAACGATGAGTTGAGGGAAAAGGGCATTTTCGGACAGCCTCCTAGGCAAGATAACGAATAATTTATCTAATTGCAAGGATAGTTAACAGAAATGGTTTGCTACGCTGATGTCGCCATCAATATTCCCCTGGATAATCTCTTTACCTATGTGGTGGATGATGAGCGGTTGCTATCCCAGCTGGAGGTGGGGAAACGGGTTTTAGTCCCGTTTCGGGGGCGGCAACTCAGTGGTTATCTGGTCGGCTGGCGCCATAAACTTGCGCTTGGGGAAAAAGATCGCCGGATGTTGCCGTTGGGGGACATTGTTGATGATCATCCACTTTTCTCCCCTGTCGAGTTGGAATTCTATCGTCGGGCAGCCCATTACTACCATACCCCCTTTGGGGTTGCCTTGCATTCCATGCTTCCTGGTGGCCTGGCCTATCGTTCATGCCGAGAGTACCGTTTGACCGGGGAGCCACCGCCGGAAATGAAGGATCCCAGCCGCCGGAAAATTGCGGAAAAGTTGCAGGAAACTCTGGCCGGTAAACAGGGCATGCTGGCGGCAGAACTGGCAAGAGCGGTTTTGCTGCCGGCAGAGCAGCTTAACGTGGTGCTCAAAAGTGGTGTGCGCCAGCGCTGGTTATCGGTGAGCAATCGTCTGCTGCCTCCGGTGGTACGGGCACGCCATGAAACCATCTATGAGATAGTGGATTTTCCCACTCTGGATGATGGTATCGCTGCCTCCAGGATTTCAGCGACACGAAAAGAGGGCATGCAGGCTTTTTTACAATCAGCTGATTTCTTCAGTCGCCGGCAGTTCCTGAGTCTTTTCCCGGGTAGCAGTGCTCTTTTGCGCCGCTGGCAGCAGAGAAATTGGCTCAGGTCCCGGCAGGCCCCCTGGCTTAGAAATATTCCTGATCAGGGAAATGGGCCGGAGCCACCACCGGTGATCACTCTGACCTCAGACCAGGAAAAGATTTGCCGGCAGGTGGCGGTAACTCTGGAGCGGGCTGTGTTTGCCCCTTTTTTAATCCATGGAGTTACCGGTAGTGGAAAAACTGAGATTTACCTGCAATTGATTAAGAAAGCCCGCCAACTTGGTCGTGGATCATTGTATCTTGTTCCTGAAATTGCCCTGACGATTCAATTACTGGATCGGTTTATTCGTGAATTCGGGGACCATGTGGCGGTGTTGCATAGTTCGCTAGGGGCTGGTGAGCGCTACGATCAATGGCGGCGGATTTGTCGTGGAGACGCGAACGTGGTCTTAGGTGCCCGCTCTGCGGTTTTTGCCCCACTGCCCCGCTTGGGATTGATCATCGTTGACGAAGAACACGAACCTTCCTATAAGCAGGAATCATCTTTTCCCTATCATGGTCGTGACTTGGCGTTGATGAAAGGACAGATGGCCGGTTGCCCGGTGGTACTGGGTTCGGCAACCCCGTCGGTTATTACCTATTACCGCAGTACCAGCAAACATTATCAGTTGCTTGAATTAGCGGAAAGGCCGGGAAACAAGCTGCTGCCCAAGGTGGAAGTGGTTGATTTGTCAGCCGGCAAACAGAAAATGTTCGACTGGGATGGTTTCAGCCCCCGGTTACTGCAGAGTATGACCGAGGTCTTGACTGCTGGCCGGCAGGTGATGCTTTTTTTAAATAAGCGGGGTTTTTCCCGGACGCTTTACTGCCTGGATTGTGGTTATATGCCAAGCTGCAGTTCCTGCTCAGTCAGGTTGACATATCACAAAGAAATCAACCGGCTGGTTTGCCACTATTGTGGGCTAAGCCTGCCGGTACCATCCAGTTGTCCCCAGTGTCATAAAACCAATTTTTTCCCTTTGGGGGTTGGGATTCAGAAGCTTAATGAGGGTTTGCAGGAGTATTTTCCCGGGGTCAAAGTGGCCCGGCTTGATCGGGACAGCACCCGGAAAAAGGGGCAGCTGGCGGCGTTGATCAGTGCATTTTGCCGTGGCGATTATCAGATCCTTTTGGGGACCCAGATGTTGGCCAAGGGCTTGAATTTCCCGAATGTTGATCTGGTGGGGGTGATTTTTGCTGACCTCTCCCTGAACTTTCCTGAGTTTACGGCGGCGGAAAGAACCTTTCAACTTCTTACTCAGGTGGCAGGTCGGGCGGGTCGGGGAACGAGCCGGGGAGAGGTTATTCTTCAGACCCTGCAACCGCGCCATTACAGCATTTTGCATGCCACCCGCCATGATTATCAAGGTTTTTTCCGCCAGGAGCTGGCTATCCGGAGAGAACTGGGTTTTCCTCCCTTCAGTTATTTGGTCTTGATCCGGGGACAGGCGCTGGACGAAGATCGCGTGCGGAAGGTGCTAGTCAGCATAAAAGGAATTTTGCAAAATGTGATCAAAACCCATGACTGGTCTAAAAATATTATGGTCATGGGTCCAGTTCCCAGCGCTGTTGTCAGGATAAAGAAAATGTATCGCTGGCAGTTGTTGCTGAAGAGCAACCATCGGCCTCGTCTGCATCAGTTGGTTACCGAGTGGCGCGGCTCTTCCCCCTCTTCCCGCAAAGTATCGATAACGGTGGATATTGATCCCATTTCTTTTGTTTGAGAATCAATAAAACCTGAATTTTCCAGTGGTGTTCGGTTAGGTTCTTGCAACTGTTAACTGGAGCTGATTTCAGCGCTTTTTGGCGCTCGATTGCCTGTGTTTTCAGCGGCTCATTGCGCTAAAATTACCAAACTTGCCTGTCAGGATAGTTTTAAAACTGTTCCACATGGGGCATGAATTGTGAAAGGGGTAAAGGCTTATGCGGGACTGTAGCAAAAAGGGCAGGGTTCATTTTATCGGCATCTGTGGGACAGCCATGGCCGCGTTGGCCTGCATGCTGCAGCAGCGGGATTGGCTGGTAAGTGGTTCTGATGCGGGAAATTATCCGCCCATGAATGGTGTTCTGGCTCATCATCACATCGGTATAATGGCCGGATACCAGGCCGAACGCATTACGCCTGACTTGCAACTGGTGGTGGTCGGGAACGTTGCTGCCCGGGAAAATCCTGAAGTACAACAGGCATTATCACTGGGCTTGAACTGCCGCTCCCTGCCGGAAATTTTATGGTCTGAGTTTCTGCAGGAAGCGTCGGCCAGGGTAGTCGCTGCCGGAACTCACGGGAAAACCACCACCTCCGCACTGGCTGCCTGGGTTTTGCAGGTTGCCGGCCTGGAACCGTCTTTTCTGATTGGCGGTCTGGTAAACAATTTTTCCGCCAACTTTCAGTTAGGCTCGAAGTCTCTTTTTGTCTTGGAGGGGGATGAATATAACGCGGCTTTTTTTGATCGCCGGGCTAAATTTCATCATTATCATCCAAGTCATTTGCTGCTTACCGGGCTGGAAATGGATCATGTTGATATCTTTGATGATATCGGGGAAATTGAAGCGGAATTTTCTCAATTAATTTCCGGGATGCCAACAGATGGGGTCATCATTGCCGCTGCCGACAGCCAACGTCTTGCCCGATTGCTTCTAGACAGTCCCTGCCCGGTGGTTACTTATGGTAGTGTGGCGTCTGCTGACTATCAACTGGTTGGATTTGAGCCTACTAAAACCGGTTCATGCTTGACTATTCAGGGGAACGACAACCGGTCTTTCAGCTTATCAACGGCAACCATGGGTCGACATAACGCTGAAAATGTGATGGCCGTCTATCTCCTGGCCCGGCAACTGGGGGTTGCCCGGGAAATGATTGAAAAAGCCTTAATCTCATTTTCCGGGGTGAAGCGGCGTCAGGAGATTATTGCCCGTACTGCGCAGACCATTTACATCAGCGATTTTGCCCATCATCCAACGGCTATTGATAAAACCCTGCAGGCGCTGGCAGAACATTATCCCAAGCGAAAACTGGTTGCGGTTTTTGAGCCCCGTACGGCAACCAGCCGCCAAGCTTTATTCCAGGATGAATTAGCTGCGGCCTTTGGGGCGGCCGATGAAGTTATTATTGCTCCCGTTTACCGCGGCGAGAGCATCGAGAAAGATCAGCGGCTGGATACAGCCCGGCTGGCTGCGGACATTTCCGCCAGGGGAATTCCCGCCATGGTGGCTGCTGATGTGGAAGATATTTTTACCCGGATTACCGGTCGGCCGAATGAGCCGCAATTGGTTGCCATCATGAGTACCGGAGACTTCGGGGGATTGTTTGCCCGTATTCAGGAGCTATGAATAGTTTTTGTTGGTCTTATGGTTGAAAAAAGTGGATCATTTTCTGTGATCTGGGAGGGAAATTCTTTAGCAGAAATTCACTTGGGATGGTGAAAATTGATCGTTGATCGGGCCATGTTTTAATCAATATATTCCTGATTGCAGGAGATTACCTCAAGATGAGTTACTGACGTTGATAGATCACGTTATTATTTACCGTCTCAACTTTCTGACTTGCGTTGCCTAAGGATACATTACAGGGTGTTCGGGCTTGGCTCATAGCCGTGTCCGCCGATAGGCAGGTCTGTTTTTTAGAACAACTCAGCAAGCAGAATTACCATTATTAATGGAGGGCTTGTCGGAACCGCAAAATGACATGCTTATTGCTTTTTTTCAAGTTTCTGCTTAGTCCCCACCCGCATAATTCAGCTTGAGAAAGGGTGGATGTTATTTAATGACCGGGCAGGGGCCACCGAGGCCTGCTGCTTAGGAGAGTTTGATGACCAAGGGAGAACGGCTGGTTCAGGAAGGTTGGTTCCGGAGATTTAGTGTAATCGGAGAGCGATTGAGCCTTGGGGTTGAATCATTTGAGGAAATGGGGCATGAGGTATGCCTGCTGGATCTCGCGGATGATGTGCCAGCGGCCGATGGGGAACAGGAGTGTGGCCATTGCAGTGTTGGCGATATCAGTGGTTTAAAGGTTATTTTCAGCCGGAAAATACAATAGGATTTTACCCAAGTTTATTTTCAGGAGAAATTTAATGCGTAAAATGAGTGATGTGGTTTTTGTTAGTGCTGTTCGCACCCCCATGGGTAGTTTTGGTGGTACCTTGAAAGATATTATTGTCTATAATCTGGGGTCATTCCCGGCCCGTGAGGCGCTGAAACGGGCCAATGTTAACGGTGACGAAGTTGATGAGGCAATCATCGGCAATTGCCGGCAGGCCGGAAACCATGTCAATCCGGGACGAACCGTTGCCCTGAAAGCCGGTTGTCCCCATAATCTTCCCGGAGTTACGATTAATAAAGCCTGTCCCGCCGGGATGAAGGCTATATCCATGGCTGTCCAGCAGATTGTGATGGAACAGGATAATATTGTATTGTGTGGCGGGATGGAATCCATGAGTAGCATCCCCTACTTGCTAAAGGGTGCCAGATTTGGCGGTTTTAAAATGGGTGACCGGACTCTGGAAGATGGTTGGGGAGACAGCTATGATCCTATTGCCAAGGTCAGCATGGGGATGACGGCTGAGAATGTAGCCGATAAGTATGGCATCAGCCGGGAGGATATGGATATTTACGCGGTCAATTCCCATAAACGGGCTGACCAGGCCCGGGCCAACGGTTGGTTTGATGAGGAAATAACTCCGGTGACGGTGCCCGGAACCCGGAAGAAACCGGAATTTCAGTTCGCGGTTGATGAGTCCATCAAGGCCGAGACTACGGTGGAAAAGCTGGCCAAGTTGCGGACTGTTTTTAAAAAGGATGGCAAAGTAACTGCCGGGAATGCCTGTGGTTTAACCGATGGTTCGGCGATGCTGGTGGCCATGACCCGGGAAGAGGCGGATAAACGGGGAGTGAAACCCCTGTTCTCCGTGGTGGATTTTACCCAGGCTGCCGTTGACGGTACGTTCATGGGTGAGGGTCCCGGGATTGCCATTCCTAAAGTGCTCAAGAGGGCCGGGATGGAAACTGGTGACATTGATTTGTTTGAAATTAATGAAGCCTTTGCTTCCCAGGTGCTTGGGAATGTGGCCAAGATGAACCTGGACCTGGATTGTCTCAATGTTCATGGTGGTGCCATTGCCCTGGGGCATCCGACCGGTTGCAGTGGCGCCCGGATTATCGTTACCCTTTACTATGCTTTGAAGCGTTTGGGTAAAGAACTTGGGGTGGCGTCAATTTGTGGTGGTGGTGGTGCGACCATGGCAGTTATCATCAAAAGAGAATCATAAAATGGTTTTGTAAAAACTCCATCTTCTTTGTTATGCTGCAACCTTCGCCATTGCAGCGTACTATCAGTACGTCTCATGACTAAGGTTTTGCATGCTTCGAATATGAAGCTTTTATTGTGCTATTGGTTATATGACTTTTTACGAAGAGGGGTGAAACATGATTGATTTGACGGGGAAAGTAGCGATTGTTACCGGTGGCAGCCGGGGGATAGGTGCTGATATTGCCAGGCTTCTTGGATGCCAGGGTGCAAAGGTAGCAGTCAATTACAATAAAAGTGCTGATAAGGCTGAAGAAGTAGTAGCGGCCATTAAAAACGCTGGCAGCGATGCTTTAGCTTTCCAGGCGGATGTTTCCAATTTTGCCGATGCTGAAAAGATGGTGGAAAAAGTCAAGGAAACCTGGGGAACAGTGCATATTATCGTCACCAGTGCCGGAATGAACTGGGATGGGGTCATCTGGAAGATGAGTCCGGAACAGTGGCAGAAGGTGATCGATGTGGATCTGACCGGCACATTCAATTTTATTCGGGCTGCCGCCCCAACTTTCCGGGAACAGAAATACGGACGGATAGTTACCATTACTTCCATCAACGGCCTGCGCGGTAAATTCGGCCAGACCAATTATTCGGCCGCCAAGGGTGGCGTGATCGGATTGACCAAAGCCGCAGCCAAGGATTTAGGGAAATATCAGGTTACCAGTAATTCGGTTGCTCCCGGTTTTATTCTCACTGAGATGGGTGAGGCCATGCCTGATGATTTCAAACAGATTGCCATCAATGAAGGAGTCTTGAAAAAAGCAGGGAAACCAGAAGATGTGTCGAACCTGGTAGCTTTCCTGGCATCTGACGCCGCCGGACATATTACCGGAGAGGTTATTAAGGTGGATGGCGGCCAGTATATTTAGCGGCGTGGGCAATATGGCTTTTTGTACCGGTGGAAATACCAAAGAATATGCTGAATACTATTCCATGTGGCCCCAGGAATACGGCGATTACATGGATCTGTTCAATGGTATGGTTGATGCTATCCTGAACTGTAAAAAACCGACCATCTGCCGGGTAAACGGCATGCGGGTAGCCGGTGGCCAGGAAATCGGCATGGCCAACGATCTGGCTATCAGCTCCGATCTGGCCATCTTCGGTCAGGTAGGTTCCAAGCATGGTTCATGCTCCCGATGGTGGTTCATCTGATTTTCTGCCTTGGTACATGTCAATGGAAAATGCCATGTGGAATTGTGTTTCTTGCGAGATGCTGCGGGAGCTCCACCAGTTATACTGGTGGAGCTCCCCTTTTTTTAATAGGGTCTGGAATTCCGATATAAGGACCTATATTTTGTCAACTGAAGTTACTTCCGGCGCTTTTTTGCGCTCGATCACCTGTTTTTTCAACGACTCATTACACTGAAATTGCCAAACTCGCCCTCTCGGGCTAAGACAGGCCAATTTCTGCGCTCCATTCGCCGGAAAAAACAACGGTATCTCACGATGTTGCGCTGGAAGTAACTTCAATTAGACATGCTGCAAAAGTTTCCTTATATCGGAATTCCAAAACAGGGTAGTTTTTCTTGATTTTCTCCGAAGATTATTGCCAATGTCAGTCGGCGGCGGGAAATGGTGGAGCGTTTGCACCTGCAGGTGAAAGGTGCAGAGGTGGTGGAAAAATGCGGGCGTTTGACGGTGGGGGGAAAAGGGGAGCTGTTGATTGTGTTTGCCATCGCCCTTGGATATGCAGATCGGGAGGCACCGGAAAATCAGTTCAAGACCAGTCGGGCGGTGCAGAAAGAAATCCTTCAGTGGTACGAATAATTGCAAAAACATCTATCTATACGCATTGAAAGAAGGTTGTCAAAGATACAGGTTTGCTTCCTATTAATTGCTGAAATTATTTGTCATATTCATGGTAGTGTGCTAGTCTTTTGCCTCAATCAGTGGTCGAAAATGACAGTTTCCGGGGGAAAACTTAGGCAATAACCCAAAGCAAGGAGGTGCCCTATGTCCGTACAATATCCGCCAATCGGCAATAAGGTAGTGGCAAAAGTTATTGAAATGAAAGATAAATGTTCTATCGGTATGCAGGTTGGTGACGAGTTTGATCTGGGTATCCACCAATGCGGTGATTTCTGTGGCTATTTTTACCACAATATTTTTCACTGGGTGAATCTGCTGCAGTTTGACGGTTCTTTCCCCCTGTTTCCGGACAAGGACGTCATGGTTTGGGAGTGTCCAAATCCTAATAATAGAGTGAAAGTGGAATTGCGGCGGGTGAAGAGATAAACAATTACTGCTTGTAGATTGACGACATATGAAAGGCCCTTTCATCCGAAAGGGCCTTTCATGTTTTTAGAAATCATATTGGTATGGTTTTTATTGTAAAACTTCCCGCCAGTAGGTCCCGCTTTGGGGGGAATGCGTGTGAGTCATCCTCTTTTTCATTCTTCCATTTTTTCCATCCAGTAGACCCCTCCACTTTCAGATGGTAAGGGATGGATTTCCTTGATGCCGATAATCGCTCCGGTACTGGTTTGGACGAAAGCAGTTCCTTCATGATCACCATCACCACCTTTACCGGTGTGGATGTTAGGTGTGATTGTGAGACCTATACCGAGATCTATAGTTTTTATAACTTCATCGGTACCTGATACTGTACCAATGACGGATTCCTTGAAGGCCGTTCCTGTTTTATAAAAGAGGGCATAGAGAGAACTGAAGCCTTCGATTGTACAGGCATCATCAGATGGGTCATAGGTTGTAAATGTGATGAGTCCTCCCAATAGAGCCGCCTGTCCCAGATTTCTCTCCGTGGGTTCGACAAAGTCAAGTAACCATCCGTCTTTAACTTCAACGGCAGTAATCAAATCATCGAAGTTAGTCGCAGTAACGATTGAGTTAGTATCGAAAACTGTGGTTCCTCCCTCGATGACGCCGACGCCGGAAACATCCAGCAGATCGGCTGCATCTATTGTAGCCCAGTCCCACTCGAATTTGTTGGTTGTAGTATTGTAGGTACGGTTTTCTTTGATGCCATAGAAAGATTGCTGATCACTGGCGGTAGTTGAATTCGTTACATCAAGTCGATTATAAAAACGTCCGGTGCCAAAAAATAGCCAACGGTTCATTTGGTCGTCAACCGCAACCGCGGGAGCCGCGACAATTGGTTGGCCGTCGTGGACACCGCTTAAGTCAATAAGTACCGAATCACCCGTCCATTGAGTTGTGTCATCATCATTGTCGATGATTATGCGTCGCAGTTTACCACCCCAGCCACTGGTAAAATCTCCGGCGATTGTACCAAAGTAGACAGCATCTGCTTTGAAATCAAGTTCGTAATCGACTGTTATTGGGTCGGAAATAAAGGAGTTGTTATCGAGGGTGGCAAAGGTTTGAATACCAGCGGTTGCTATTCCTGAAGAGTTGAGCATTTTAATCTCATTGTGTTCAACCAGCCATTTCAGGTCAAGAACATAGCTTTTCCCGGTTTGGGTGCTGGTTGCTTGTGCCAAGGTGTCAGCGACGGAATGGCCGACGGCCGGAGCCGGCCCTGAACCGAACATTAGGTACCAGCAATTACCATCTATTGTACTGTCTTTGTCTTTCATGGGGATTACCGTGGGATAGCAGGTAGTGTAGCCTAAGTCTGGCAGGGTCAGCTCCGCCAGCACTTTGGGTTCAGCTTCCGGGTTGGTGATATCCATGATGATGTAGGCTGAAGTAAAGCTGGGTTCAGCATCTATTCCTGAAGCATCCGTGAGGGTGTTATCCCGGTCGGTATCGGCCGCAATGAGGCCGCCGCCAAAGCGCATGCCAACCACCATAACCGCACCCCAACCTTCGGGATGATCGGTGTCGTTGGTGAATATTTTGGCATCAAAAATTCTTGGCTTAAGGTCGACATAGGCGACATGGTAGTCGGTGTTGTAGTCGCTTTCGGTCAACCAGCTTAAATGGGAGAGCAGGTTGTAAGGAACATAGGCCCACATTTCAGCCCCTAGGGGCAAACCGGTATCGTTGAAAGTGTAGGTATCGGTGCCTGAATTGTAGCTGCAGCCGAGCCAGAATTTTTTAGTTTCAGCATCATAAAAACCACCGTTAAAGGCATGTAACATGCCGTCGTTACCGCCGACATAGATCATTTGGCGACGGTTTTGGTATGTTTGGTATAACTCCGTATAACTTGCATCATCGTAGAGCAGATTATAACGTTCGGCTGGCCGCCCGACAACCGTCGGGGTGGAGTAGACAATATCTCCCAGACGCCAGGTATCTATGGTGGTCTCTGTGGCGGATAGGGGGTAATTGACTTGGCGACTGCGCATCGCCGGAATTGTATAGCTGTAGGTTGAGCTGTCCTCTTCCTGATCCTGACCGCGAATGAATTTTATCACCCGTTCGGCTTGGGTGTCGGCAAAGGTGTTGTAGGCTGTGGTATCATTTACTACCCCAACATCTATAATGCCGGTCAGATAAGGGGGGCTGTCGACCGCGTCAAAAGGATCCGGGATTACATGGACATAGGGATACAGGTCACTTTGGCTGGAGATAAAACTTAAGAGTTCGCCGCTGTTGTCAATGGTCGTATCATCAACAACCATATTACCATCAAGATCGAGAAAAGTAAAGATGTAACGTTGCTTATTGGTGCCGGTATAACTTCTCTGCGTCAGGATGTCGGTATTACTTATGGTATTGAGCCAGTCTCCGGCGGACCAGAGAAAGTCAATACCGGTAATATTGGTTACGATTGGACTGGTCTCCTCGCTACTCTCCAGCTGGCCGTTAGCATTGCTGTCAAGGTATTTATAGACCGTAGTACCATCAAATTTGATGATTTTATCATTGTCAAGATCAAGTGTACGGTTGCCGTTACTGTCTTCCCGCATATTGCCGTAGGCATCGATGAAATAAGTGTTTACATTTCCCACCCAGTTGACGGTATTGCCAGAGTCACCCTTAAATTCGGGATAGAAAATGGCTTGGTAGATGGCGCCCTCTCCGGATCGGGAGCTGGAAATTACTGAAGCTGCCGTTCCGGAAGCTGTCCGGCGCAGGATATCGGCAAAAGATTTATTAAGTTGCTCTTCAAGTTTCAAAGGATTGGTAACGTAGAAGTAGGTGTCGGGGATATCGTTGCCGTCTTTGTCCCACTCTTTATCCAGATCGGGCAGGTAGTTCTCTTCTCCGTCAGCCTCTTCAAAAGCCCCCCATTTGGCGGCATACCAGAGAGGGTTCTCCAGAAGTGAAGCACTGGGGTTGGTGCCGGGAGTGAAAGTTCTGGAGGTTAATAGAGGTAGTTCTGCGCCGTCGTTCCAAGTGCCGCCGGGCAACTCTCCGGGGGGCGTGTCAAGAAAATAGTCGGGATCAGTTCCGGTTCCGGTATCAAAATCTCTTACTTCCAAATAGGTGCCGTCAGCCGTGGTGCCGGAAATGACATAGCCGCAATGTTGAATAATGGAGCCGGCTGCATATGTGGAGGTCAGGGTGATGGTGACGGTGTTGTCGGCATTGACCACGTATTCGTACTTAACAATGGCATCCATGTCATGGTCGGCGCCCTGTTCGACGTCTTCGTAATTGATGCGAAAAGTTCCGGAGCTTGGGGTGATCTCTTCAACAAAAAAATCAACAATCGTATTGGTCGGTTGAAAAGCTCCTTGATTTGCGACGATACTGTAACCACCAACCGATTTGGCAAAAGGTACCAGAGTTATAACCTGGTTACCAATTGGAATCTCAATCCGGGGTAAGGGGGATGCAAGCCCGACTGAATAAGTGATGATATTTTGATCACTGTCGGCACTGCTGACATCCGTAATCCGGCCATAATGGGCGATGGAGGCTGAGTAGTAGCTTCCTTCTTTGGTTGGTTCTTCCGGTGCCAGGCCCCGGATATCTCCTAAGCTGGTGACGGTTTTGGCGCTGGGTGAACCGTCGTAGTTACTTCCCACCTGGCCAATATAGTACGAGCCGCTGATGCCTTCTTCAGTGGAAATGGTATCCGCTTCACTGCTGACATCCAACCCCGAGACATCTCCGGTGAAAGAGCCGAAATTGTTGTCAACGCCGGGTAGCTGATCCGAATCGTAGGTGGGGTTTATGTCACTGATGACCAGCATGAAGGGTTTCGCGCAGTAACTGAAGCCGGTGGTTGTATCATAAGGGTCGTTCCAGGTGGGTAAAGGGAGACCTAGGGTCGAGTCGTCGGTCGTGCCGCTGTAGGTGAAAGCCGTGGTCGGGGTTGCCTTGCCGGCAAAATAACGCAGCCCTTCATACATCATTTCAGCAATGGGGTTGCCCCACATCCGGCATTCACCTTCAGCCAGGGGGTGAGTGGTGATCCAGCCGCAATTACAATTGTAATTTTTGGCGCCGTAATCAAAACAGACAATGCGAAAATTGTTGATGGTTTTGATAATACCGTTGACGGCGGTGAATTCACCGGTGGTCGGATCGATTTCATCTGTAAAAGAACTGATATTCTTGCGTAATACTCCCCCGGAAGTGTTCTTGGCGTATGACCCGGTTATTAATCCGAACATCATCCGTTCTGACTCACCATTTCGTTGTAGAAGGCCGATCGGTTTATTGGCGCCATTGGGATATTGTTTGCAGTTGCTCTCCAATAATCCGGCAACGCCGACCTGAACCCTGACTTGGTAGTCGGTAATCAATGAGCTTGGGGTTTTGACATCATAGACGGTTTGTGTAAGTCCGTCGTATGCCGAAGCCGGGACAGTCTCCCAGACGTTGCCGCTGTCAGGGCCATTCCAGTGGAGATAATAGTTGTCGTCACCCGTGGCTTCCTGGTGTCTGCATTCAAGGTCATGCATGCCTGAAGTAAGAGTGATAGTGCCATTGTGTGTGGTGCAATTACATTTGCCATGCCCACCGTACCAGCCCGCGACAACCGTGCCGTCAATAATGACTTCAACGGCGTCGTCGCCGTCAACCGCAAAAGTGTAGGTGCCGGGGTTGGATATGTTAAGGGATCCTTCAAAAATGGTTAAATAATAATCGTCGCTGCCGAAAGGGTTGCCGGAACCGTCGATCCGGCCGTTTACCGGTGCTCCTGAGCCTTGTAGATGAGAGGCGTTGGCGAACTGTAAAACCATATCTTCATAGGCATTGTGGTCACTTGGACTACCGGTATAGTTGCTGCCGGTCGATTCCAGTGAATTGTCACATACCAGTGCTTCTTTAGCGACCCATTCCCAGATGCGATGCGTGTTGTCGGGCAGAACCCGCAAAAGCGGATCGCCGTTGTCGGATAGCGTGGTCGATGCGAAAAGATGCCTCAGGTTTGCACCCGGCAGGGCCAGGGGTGTGTATTCGCTGATGTCGTAGCCATCCCGAGCGATACTTTCATACTCTTTGCCCCAACTGTGAGCATCTTGGGGTATATAAACCCGCTGGAGAACCGTTTCGGTTGCGGTGTCGGTGCTGCGATAGCCGCCGTAAAGAACTTTGCGTATGCAGTCCATTCGTGACATCGTCAGATAATTTAAGAAATCACCGCTCCATTGGTTGACGGATGTAACTTTTTTGTCGCTGGTAAAGGCTGCGGGTTCAAAACGGTGGGCTGAGGTGTCGTAGGTATAGACTTTATAGGAGTCGAAATAACCGTAATAATCGATTGCCGGATTATAACCGACATCGAGAATGCCGTCCTCATTGAGATCTGAAGCATCGTTGTAGGCTTCGTAATAGAGTTTATGGTTACGCCCCATGACGAGCATGACCAGAGGGGGAACACCAGCGGAAACAAAAGGTGGGATCAGGGTGTAATCAGCTTTATTGGCGGCGTGGGCAAGCGGATTTTGGCCCGACAATAAAGTGACGGACAGCAGGCCGACGAGCAGGAAAATAATTTTTCTATACATGATTACTGCTCCAATAGTTCAAGTAGCGATGGTTTGCGAAGAGTTTATTTTTGTATGGTGAGTTGGTAAATTCTACGTCCCTGGATATCTATTGAGACATTCTGGCCCTTTTTGATCTGTTGCCAGCGAATATATGCTTGATCATAGTCTCCATGGCGGTTTTTTGTGATTATAGTAAAAGTTGCTTCCGGCATAAATGTGTATAATTTATTGTCGATCATTATGTGGCGGTAGCGTTCTTGCCATGGGGCTTTGGTGACAATTCCTTGCACCCAATGTGTGTCTGCCATGACCGAGGTTGCCAGGAGCAGGTTTGTCAGCAGGGCCAATAGTACGATCCGGCAGGTACGGTATATTTTATCTCTGTTCATTTAAATGAAACTCCTCTTGAGATTTAAGGAACATGACGATAATATATCTCTGTCGTACTGATGGTTCCACCCTGCTCATCCTTGCTGGTGCAAAGAAAATAAGCGTGAGTGCCGCCTGAAGCGGAGCTTTTGCCCTTACCTTCATAACCAGCAGCCATCTGGATGGCGCTGCCAGCTGCCAGTTTTGCGGTTTTGCTGACAGTGATTGTAGCTCTAATTGGTTGGCTGACATCTCCGGTAATGTCAGTGCCGATAATAGTAATCTTGGGGTGAGGGTCGCTGGATGTACCTTCGGTCTCGATGGAAAGATCTTTTGTGTCAACAGTGATAACCGGGTCAGCGCCATTATCGGAATAGATATACGGGGCACTGGCTCGGGGGTTATCGAGGTTGTCTTCAATGATTTCCGGGGCGGCTGTGGTTCCGGTATCCGCATGTTGAAACGACACTGCTTTATTCTTTTCGTTGCCGGCAATTTTGATTTCTATGGTTGAATCTGTGGTTACGCCGACTCCGATCATGGCGAGAACTACCATTATCAACAGGCAGGTTACCAGCGCCATACCGCTCTCATCATTTATCCGATATTTTTTCAGCATAATCTTATCTATTTACTTTTCAGTAAAGTAAAATTAAGGTTTTTGGTTTGGATGCCTAATTGGTTGTCTTTCAACTGCCACTTTGTGTTGACCACTATGGTTTTAAGGTTGTTGGTTTTGTTGTTGGTTACAGTCCAAGTTGTGTCGTAGATAAAGTTTCCGTATTTCGTGCTCAGCTTACTATCAACGGTACCATCGCTGGTGTCTTCGCTTGCTGAGGGGTGGGAGCCTATAGATAAAAGACTATTATTATATTTAAGCGCTCGCAGAGTTTCGTTGTAGTTTTGTGCAACAACCGTTGCTCGTCCCATTTCTCGACCGGCTGTTCGACCTTGAGCCGCCTGTCCCTGCATAAACATGAAGCCTAAGAGACCGAAAGCCATAACCGCCATTGCAACCATTAGCTCAATTATTGTGAATCCTTGATTATTGAATATTTTTTTCATATTCTTAAATAGTAGTTTTCATTTCATGAGTTAAAAGATGATGGTTTCGTAAAAAGTCCAGACCTGGATTTTTGACCACAACATGCAGTGGTTTAATGTTCCAGCTTACCTACGTATGGTGGTCAATTTTGCGAATTCTGACTTTTTACGAGTCCATCAAAAGATAGGTTACTTAAAGTTTAAAGACTGAGGTTGCGAACCATTATAACTGTTCGCAGGAGAAAGCGATGGTAGTCACCTTTGCCTCCAGGGCTATCATCGAATGGGCCGACAAAAACAGCTGCTGTTGAAGCTGTGGCTTCGTTGATTTTATATTGTTTTATGTCGTCGTAATCACGATCCAGTTGGGCTGAACGCGCTAAAACAAAAATGCGTACCGCTTTAATGTCAGCTTCGTTACCTGAGGGATCGTTGTTCCAATCATTGTTGTCAGTGGGGTCGAAGCGGCCGTCGCCGTTCTGATCCCAGCCATACTGAAACTGCAGGTTTTCAATGTTCTCGGCCAGCGTTTGCCGGTTGTCTCCGGTATTTTCATTTATAACCAGATTGGGTCCTGGTGGTTTTGGGTTGCCGTATTCTGAAGGCTGTTTGATTGAAAAAGTGTAGGCTTTGACAACATAGATTTCCGCGCCCTCATCAACTCTGATAGATTTAGTCAGGGTGAGAGTTGTATCGCCTGTCGAGACAACGTTTTGAATGGAAAGAAAATCGGAGTTTTCGCACGGAGCCAGATAAATATATTGTTTTGAGGTGTTGTTGAAAAGATTGGTTATACTGTCAACAAGTCCAAAAACTGGAATGACCGAAATTGACTGGAAGCTTTCATCGGCAGTTCCATTGTTGTTATCAACGATTCCGACTTTACGGGCTGCGGTTACGATAGTCAATTCGTCAGGCTTACTAGCATCGTTTGGATCACCATCTACTGCATTGATAACCTCTCCGAATTCCTTATCATCGTCAACCTCTAACGGGTTGTCAGGGGTAATATTGCCATAACAACCAAAACCGCCCATTCTGACATAACGGCTGATGTGATTGATTACCAGGCGACCGTTCATCTGTAAATCAATGATTGCTTCTTCGCTGTGGTAGACTTTGTTTTGCCGGGTAACCAAGCTTAAAACGCCAACCATGATAATTCCGAGGATGGCCAGTACCACCATGAGTTCAACCAGGCTAAATCCTTTACGGTTCATGTACGTCAATTCCAACCGCCTCCCTCAGTGGCATAATAGAATGAGTGAACCCGACCGATTTTGTTGGTGCCGACTGCGTGGCTGCCAGCTTCATCGTTTGCCGGGGCATACAGGTAAGACCAACCGTCGCTGCTGGTTCCTTGCGGGTTGAACTTGACACGATTGCCGCCATAGGAAACGCCGCCTGCCGGCAAGACAACTGCTCCCGGTCCGGTTGCCGGCCCGCCGTCACTGCTGCTGACAACTCCGGTTGAGATGCCGGAGGATAAAGCTGTTTCCTCGATAAATTCAGCCGAGTCAAGTTTGTCGGCAACCGAATTGCCCGCTTCATCTTCCATTAAAAAAAGACCATTACCGTCTGAGTCACGCCAAAGACTATAATAGCGGTTTATTGTGCCATCACTTCCGCCATCGTCATCAAGGTCAAAATCCACATAGACCGGACAGTTTTCTTTAACGGCCAGCAGTCGTGCTTTCTGCATGTTTCCTTTGAAGGTCTTTGCCGTAGTTTTAAGTTTATAACTTGCCGTATTCATGTTGCCGAAGGTAAACCCGGCGATAATCGCCATAATGGCTACGGTGACCATCAACTCAACCAAGGTAAAGCCGGTGGATTTCAGCATTAAATTTTGTTGGTGCATGAGTTTTGACATAATAATCTTATTACATAATAGTTATTGTAATTACAAAATTGTCATATTCTGGGGCCTGTCAGCCATAAAACACCTTTCCATGGGGAAAACATGCAATTCATATTCCAGCAAATCACTTTCGTTTTGCCGGCTGCCCGTTCATTTCCCCTGGCCTGTCTATTTCTGTCCGTATCCTCAGGTTGCTAACTTCGGCAGATATCCGAAAAAATTGAGCTAATAAAAAATTAACTTGACTAACCGGGATCATTCTGTTTAGTACGGCTCATTTATAGGTATCGAATTTTCGCCAGGGCATGAGTTTTTCACTTTTTCTTGAATGGCTGTAGCAGACAAGGCAAAGATGGCGCGGGAACAGCTTGATTACTGGCTGGCTATAACCATGATTGATGGGTTGGGGTTGAAAGGCATCAACAGCCTGCTTCGTGCCTATGGTGATCCGGAACGGATCTTTGCTCTTCCGGCGGCGGAGCTGACTGGCCGTTGCGGCCTCCGCCGGGGGATAGCCGCGGCAGTCGCTTCTTTCTCCGGCTGGGAGCGGGTAGCTGAGGAGCGGAAAAAGGCAAAACATCTGGGGATTCAAATCATTTCCCGGGTGGATGAACGCTATCCAAAAAAGTTACTTAATATCTACGATCCACCGCCGATACTTTATGCAAAGGGAGATTTTGCAATTCTTGACTCCCCGGCGATCGCCATTGTCGGTTCGCGAAAGTCATCGGTTCATGGCCGTCATTTTGCTTTTGATCTGGCTGGAGATCTGGCGCGAAAGGGAATCAGCGTTATCAGTGGTATGGCTCTCGGTATTGATGGCGCTGCCCACGCGGGATGTCTGGATGCCGGCGGGAAGACCATTGCGGTATGGGGTTCCGGGCTTGATGTCTGCTATCCGGCCCGCCATCGGCACTTGGCTGGGAAAATTGCGGCAGAGGGGCTTTTGCTCAGTGAGTTTTCTCTGGGCAGCCAGCCGGAAAAGCATAATTTCCCCCGTCGAAACCGGATTATCAGCGGTTTGTCGGAAGGCATTATGGTGGTTGAAGCAACCTTGCAGAGTGGTTCTTTGATTACTGCCCGCTGCGCTCTGGAACAAGGACGCGAGGTCTTTGCCGTTCCCGGTCTGCCCGGAAGTCCGGCCAGCCAGGGCAGCAACTGGCTGATCAAAGAGGGCGCCCAGCTGGTGGAAAGTATCGATGATATTTTTTGCGCTTTGCCCCGTTTGCTGCCAGTACCTCCTGGGGAAAAGAAACAGGAATCCAATGCTCGGCCGCTCAAGTCAGTTTCTCAAGAACAGGAAGAATTGATCGGTAAGCTGGATTCCACGGAATATTCTCTTGACCAGTTGATGGAGATTTCAGGGTGGTCGCATGATCGAATAAGCAGTATTTTGCTGGAAATGGAAATTGCCGGGATGATCTGGCGGACCGCAAACGGTAAATTTCAGTTAGACCCAAAGCTTGTCTGAGGTGTTTTCCTTGACAGATAGAGTGAATTATATTTTAAGGGTTTTATCATGTCTAATGCGGGCTGCGCCCGCAACCTAGTGGCTAGTGTAAACCAAAATCTGGCCATTAACGAGGATTGTGTCGGGATATAAAATTTTCTTGTTTTTTTATACCCCTCAAGGGGGTACTTAAAAGAGTGACAGCAATTCAGGAGTAAGTTAGTAATTTAATTTTTCCGATTCCCGGTTTTAAGGAGGGATTTGAATGTTTGAGCGGGTCATAGCAATCATCAGTATGATATCGCAGTATCTTATTGAAGATATAGATGTATTCGATCAGGAAATGGAAATTGTCGAGGACCTCATGTCCCTGGGCTTTGAAACCGGTGAAATTGAAGCTGCCTTTAACTGGATAGCCAATCTTTCCCAGGGGATCAAGCGGGGAGACGAAGCCCTGGACGCCGAGGAACTGGGGCAGTATGTGAGAATTTTTACGGCTGAGGAAAAACGTTTATTGACCAACCCTGCTCGCGGCTACCTGATGAAGCTGCATAATCTTGATCTTGTTAATGCTCCTTTGCTGGAAGAAATTATTGACCAGGCAATATTGCTGGATACCCCGGCAGTGGGGGTGGAGGAAATTAAGATGATTTCCACCATGGTGGTCATGTTTAGTCAAAGCGCTGCTGATGCCAAAACCCGTTTTTTACGTTTTGTCGAAGCAGATGCTGAAGTGATGTACCATTAAAGATCAGGAGGAGTGGGTTGTAGCGCTGTCTTTTGAGGTTTCAGGTGTAAGAGGTGCAGGTTATGCGCCTCTTTATTTTTTAATGATGGTGACACAATGCAGATTTGTTTGCCTGTTACCGGAAAATCAGAAAACTGTATGGATGGAAGTGAAATCATATGGGAAAATCGCTCTTAATTGTTGAATCTCCGGCAAAAGCCAGGACCATCAAAAAATATTTGGGCAAGGGTTTTGATGTTAAGGCATCTGTAGGACATGTGAAAGATTTGCCCAAGAAAGAACTGGGTATTGATATTTCTGATGAGGGTGATTTTGTCCCACATTATGTTACCATTCGTGGCAAAGGTAAAGTGATCAGTGAATTGAAAAAGGCGGCTAAATCAGCTGATGCCGTTTACTTGGCCCCTGACCCCGACCGTGAAGGGGAGGCTATCGCCTGGCATATTGCCCAAGAGCTGGGACGTAAAGAGGGGGTCTACCGGGTTCTTTTCCATGAAATCACTCCCCAGGCAATCAAGGAGGCCTTGAAAAAACCGCTGGCCATTGATGAGGACCGGGTTAATGCTCAGCAGTCACGGCGGATTCTTGATCGGCTGGTGGGTTATAAAATCAGCCCGCTCTTATGGAAAGCCGTGCGTCGGGGGCTTAGTGCCGGCCGGGTGCAATCGGTAGCCGTGCGCCTGGTCTGTGATCGGGAAGCTGAAATTCGAGCTTTCAAACCGGAAGAATACTGGCATATTGACGCCACCCTTGCCGGACCGCAGCCGCCGGTATTTTCTGCCCGCCTGCATGCCATAAGCGGGAAAAAAGCGGTGGTTGGCAACCAGGAACAGGCGGATGGCATTGTCAAAGAGGTTTCCACCGCTCCTTTTACGGTGACCAAGTGTGAGCAGAAAAAGAGGAAGAGAAACCCTCTGCCGCCGTTTATTACCAGCAAACTGCAGCAGGAAGGCTCCCGTAAACTTAACTTCAGTGCTAAAAAGACGATGATGGTCGCCCAGCAGCTCTATGAAGGGGTGGAATTGGGAACTGCCGGACCCACTGGTCTTATTACCTATATGCGTACCGATTCTGTGCGGGTATCTGAAGGTGCGTTGAAGGATTGCCGGGCTTATATCAAAACCCGTTTTGGCTCTGATTATCTCCCTGCCAGAGCCATTCATTATAAAAATAAGAATAATGCTCAGGATGCCCATGAAGCTATACGGCCTACATCCATGGAGTATGATCCGGATCAGATTGCCAATTTTTTGACCGCTGAACAGTTGAAGTTGTACCGCTTGATCTGGAATCGTTTTGCTGCCAGCCAGATGGCACCGGCTGAGTATTTTCAGACGGTGGTTGATATCCAGGTGAGTGAAAAATATCTGTTTCGGGCAGTTGGTCGTCGCCAGACGTTTGCCGGTTTCCTCGCTCTGTATGAAGTGGGCAAAGATAATGTTAGTGGAAACGGTAATGGCAAGGAACAGGATAGTGAGTTGCCGCCACTAGCGGTTGGTGACGTATTAAAGTTGGAAAAGCTTGAACCATCGCAGCATTTTACCCAGCCGCCTCCACGATTTAGCGAAAGTACCCTGGTGAAAGAACTGGAAGAAAAGGGCATCGGCAGGCCTTCCACTTATGCGGCCATTCTGTCAACCATTCAGGAACGTGAATATACTGAGCTAAAGGAAAAAAGATTTTTCCCCACCGATCTGGGGGAATTGGTTACCGAGTTGTTGAAGAAGAGTTTTCCTGATATTCTTGATGCCAGTTTTACTGCCCAGATGGAGGATAATCTTGATCGGGTTGAAGAAGGAAAATATGACTGGCAGCAACTGCTGAAGAATTTTTATCAACCGTTTGAAAAACGGCTGGAAGCAGCGGTAGGTACCATGAAAGAGGTTAGAAAGCAGGAAGAGGTTACGGATGAAATTTGTGAGAAATGCGGAGCCCAAATGGTGATTAAATGGGGTCGCAATGGTAAATTTCTTGCCTGTCCCAATTATCCTGAATGTAAGAATACCCGGAATCTGGCTTCCAAAGAAGCCCCCGCAGATCCGGAGTTGAGTCCTGAAGAGATTGAACAGTTGGGGAAGTGCCCTGAATGTGGCAGTGATTTAGCCATGAAAAATGGTCGATTTGGCCGCTTTATCGCCTGTTCCCATTACCCTGAATGCAAATATACTCGTTCTATTGGCACCGGTATTGACTGCCCGGTCGAGGGCTGTAGCGGTGAAATTGTAGAAAAAAAATCGCGTAAAGGAAAAATCTTTTATTCGTGTTCACGGTATCCGGATTGTAAATATGCCTTGTGGAATAAACCCTATCCCATGACCTGCCCGGATTGCGGACATCCTTTTCTGGTAGAGAAAACCTCAAAATCCCGGGGGCATTACTTGCAGTGTCCGCAGAAAGAATGTTCCTACTCTGCCGATCTTCCTGAAAAAGAATAGCTGCTTTTTTCAGCTTGGGCTATTTGACAACGTATTTTTTCCCGTTTATATTTTTATTGACGGGGCGTTGCATTTTAACCGGCATAAGGAGGCTATAATGAAAAGCAGGAACGTCAGTGAAGTGTACCGAAAAGATATGCATTCTAAACGATCCGATCCCTATCTTGATGATAAACAGCATCCTGAACCAACGATCTGCACTCAATGTGGCATCATTTATCATAAAGGTATGTGGTGGGATAATTTTGATCAGCAGCAGCTACCAAAAGACAAAGAGCTGCATCGAGTGGTTTGTCCAGCTTGTCGCCGAATCATGGATAAAAATCCGGCTGGTTATCTCTATGTAACTGATTCTGAGTTTGTGCGGGGCCATGAAAAAGAGATTGAGCATTTGATTCGCAACGAGGCTGCTCAGGCGAAATCAGAGCATCCCCTGCAGCGTATTATGACTTGGGAAAAATTATTGCCGAAGTGGGAAATTACGACAACCAGTGATCATCTGGCAGTGAGGCTGGGCAAGGCACTCAATAGTGCTTTTAAAGGGGGTTTTGAGATCAAATTTGCCGATGATCAAAAACTGACCCGGGTATATTGGGAGAGAAAGTCTTAAGCGTCAGCAATGGATGGTTTTTTTGCTTGCTGATTGACAAAACAGGGCCGATATTATACCATCGGCCCATTAATTTTGGTGGTACTTAAACATCAAGCGCCAGTAGCTCAGCTGGATAGAGCAACGGACTTCTAATCCGTAGGTCGGGGGTTCGAGTCCTCCCTGGCGCGCCAATGATATGAGTGGGTTGCCATGCCCTTGATGATAGTTAAGGCAGAGGCAACCCTTCTTTTTTGCCAGAATTATATTTTTTATTGCAGTTGATTGTACCCCAAAGGGCGCGGTAGCCCTCCCCTTTTTTTGTGGTTGTCAGGAGCTGAAAAAAGTAGTTGAATAATTGCAGCAATGGTGTTAGGGCACGCTCAGTTAACGGCATTTTTTAAGCTGGCAGCTCACATGTCAAGGATTTCCTGATGTTTCCACTGGACGGTTTTTGCCGTCGGTTTTTGCTGCAATATCATTTTGATGTATTTGTACCCTGTGCGGGAGCTTGCTTCGCACAGGGTATTTTTATATTAGCTACCAACCTTGTAAACTGAAAGGGTAGGAAAATGAAGCTGGAAACGGTCCTTTATGACCGAGATGGGAAAGTTGGGATTATCAGGTTGAACCGCCCGAACGGATGAATGCAGTGATTGAACAAATGTACTTGGATCTTCAGACAGTGCTCAATGATGCCCGGGAGAATGATGGGGTCAGGGTGTTGATTCTGACTGGTAGCACCTGACAGCGGCCCAAGGGTGATAAAGAGGCTTTTTGTGCCGGTGCCGATCTGAAAAAGCATTCGGCCGGGGAGCGGACTCCCTGGCAGAAGCGTGAATATATTTTCCTTGCCCATGAGACGACCAGTCAGCTACATGAATTTCCCAAACCGGTTATTGTAGCGGTTAACGGTCCGGCTCGGGGTGCTGGCAGTGAAATGGCGTTAAATGGCGATCTGCTGTTCATGGCCGATACGGCAACCATTGGTTTTCCCGAAACAGGCTTGGCAACCTTCGTTGGTGGAGGGGTGACTTCCCACTTGGTAAAATTGGTGGGAATGATGAAAGCCAAGGAACTGGTTTATACCGGCCGGACACTTGACGGGCTGGCGGCGGTGGATCTGGGCTTGGCTCTCAAATCAGTTCCTCTTGAACAACTGTTGCCGGAAGCACTCAAGCTGGCCCATCTGCCGGCTGCTAAAGTCCTGGTTTCCACGGCATTTGCCAAGAAACTTATTCATAAAGCGCCACTGTGGGATCTGGAAACAGTATTGCTGGTTGAGGCGGAAGCCATCTTGGCCTGCATGAATACCGAAGACTGGCATGAAGGGGTTCGATCTTTTACCGAAAAAAGACAGCCTGACTACAAAGGGAGATAAAGCATGGGACTGGAACATGTATTGAATGCTAGTTCGTTGGTGGTTGTCGGGGCGTCAAAAAACGAAACCAAGCGGGGCTACCAGGCGATCAAGATTCTTCTGGATGAGAAGTATGAGGGAAAAATCTATCCAGTTAATCCCAGAGAAGAAAGTATTTTGGGCTTGCCCTGCTACCAAAAAGTTTCAGCTATCGAAGCCCCGGTGGAAATGGCCTTGATTACGACCCCGGCGGCCACCATCCCGGATATCCTTGAAGATTGTGGGAAAAAAGGGGTTGCCGGTGTGGTGATTATTGGCGGATGGTGGTGGTCATGCCACCATTGCTGCGGATGAATTGACTGACTTGGGGATTAATTTGCCGCCGCGTGGGGTGATGGTGGAAGTGTTGAAAGACGTGGCATTTCGGGTGCTTTCCATCTCCGCCCGTTCAGCCAGACGGATGATTGATGAAATTAAATCAGCTACCCTGCTGAATGGTTTTCGGGGCCGGCCGCTGGTAGATAAAAAAGCTATTCAGCATTTGCTGCTGGCTGTGTCTGAAATTATTGGTTCTTATCCTGAGATTCAGGAAATGGATTTGAATCCGGTGATAGCCTATGAAGATGGGCTAAACGTCGTGGATGTAGGGATTATCCTCACTCCTGAGGATGAAACCCGCTGGTAAATATTTGCAAATTATGGGAGCATTGATGTATTCAGTAACGGCACTTTTTTTTGATCTTGATGGAACTCTGGTGGATACATTGCCGGATATTGCCCGGGCGGTTAACCGGTTGCGCCGGGAAAATGGACTATCTCCACTGAGCCGGGAACAGGTACAGGCCATTGTTGGTGATGGGGCCAGGAAACTGGTTTTAGGGGCTATGGGTAGTGAAAATGATGTTTGGTTTCAGCGTTTTCTGGATCTTTATGATCGGGATCTGCTTGGTGAATCAGTTCTGTATGATGGTATTGAAACGGTATTGGATTTTTATGGGGAAAAGATGCTGGCCTGCATAACCAATAAACCGAAAGCTCTGGCTGAACGGGTGCTGGCCGGGTTGAATATTATCGATCGTTTTCAGCTGATTATTGGTCCTGAGGACGTGCCGCGTAAGAAACCCGATCCTGCCGGGATAGTGCAGGCCTTGGCACATTTTTCCCTTGAGCCCGGACAGACAGTGATGATCGGCGATCATCATACCGATTTGCGCTCGGCGGCGGCAGCCGGAGTTCCTTCCTGTTTCTGTAAGTATGGATACGGCCATCCGGATGGATTGCCGGCCATTGCCACGATCAATAAGCCGCTGGAACTTTTGGCACATTTTATATAGTGTTGATCAGCATTGTCCGGTATGCTTTTTGCGTTGTCTGCAACGTTGCTAACTGACGTTGTTTCAGCGCGACATCGTGAGTTGCCGTTGCTTTTCCCGGCGAATAGAGCGTAAAAAATTGCCTTGTTTGAGCCCTATAAAAGGGCGAGTTTGACAATTTTAGCGCCATGAGCCGTTGGAAATGCAGGCAAACGAGAGCCAAAAAGCGCTGAGAACAGCATCAGTTAACGTTGCAAGAGCCTAACCGGACACCACTGAGTGTTAATCCGGGAACCATTATTTTTCGATAAACGTTTTTAATCATCATCCAGATGCTATGAATAAAGGAAAGTTATTAGGTAGTCATGGAATATGTTTTTGTTGTCGGGCTGGGGATGATGGTTGGCATTCTGTCGACGGTTTTTGGTCTCGCAGGCGGCATAGTAATGGTTCCCGGCTTGACCGTGGTGGGTATTTCCCACCTGGAAGCCATGGCTAGCAGCATGGGAGCCATTTTCATTCTGACCTCATGGAATACTATCATGTACTCCAGCAAAGGGCTGGTCCGCTGGTCGGTGGTTTTCTGGATTGCTTTTGGGGCGGCGCTTTGTTCTTATACGGCGGCGCGGATTGCCCCCCATCTTCCCGAATCCTGGTTGATCATGATTATGATGGCTTTCCTGTTTTACATCGCCATTCGTACCCTGATGTTAAAAACTATCAAACCGCATAATCCCAAAAAACAGGGTGCCCGGTTGATGCCTTTTGGAATAGGCGCTGCCAGTGGTACGGTGGCTGGTTTTACCGGGATCGGCGGCGGCGGTATTACCACCCCCCTGATGTTGGTGACCGGTCTGGTGGAAAACCAGACGGCAGCGCCTACTGCCAATGCAGTGATGATTTTTACTTCACTGGCGGGGACATTATCCTATATGTTCCATGGAGCTATTCACTTTCCCCGTGTTGGCCTGATTCATGCTGACTATTCCCTCCTGATGGCTATGGGGTCGATTTTGTCCTCCTTGATTGGCATGCGGATTAATCTGATAATCTCTTTGCGATCGCGGAAGTTGGTCATCGGGATTATTCTGCTTTTTGTCACGCTAAGGTTGGGTTATGAGTTGTGGTGGTAGGCTCCGCTGAAAATACTCACAGGAATTGGCATTATGGTGGGGAAATTGTTATTGACAGAAACATACTTTTCATCTATGAAATACAACCTTTCATCCCCAGTCTGTAATCGGGGTTTTTCTGGTGGGTATAGCTCAGTTGGTTAGAGTGCAGGATTGTGGCTCCTGAGGTCGAGGGTTCGAATCCCTCTACCCACCCCATTTACTCTGGTGTTCATTTCTACGACCTTCTTTTCCGCTTTTACGCGCCCGTAGCTCAGCTGGATAGAGCGCCGGACTTCGAATCCGTAGGCCGGGGGTTCGAATCCCTCCGGGCGTACCAATGATATCAAGCACTTACACGGAATTTTTCCGGTAGGTGCTTTTTTGTTTTTGCCAAGGGCTACCAATTGGGCTACCAATATGTTTCGTTTCAGCAGAAATACATGGGTATTACGAAGCTTCAAATACGCTAGATTCTCATGATTGGTTTTATTCAAAAGCATTATCACACAACAACAATCAAATATACCAGACAACCCACTAGCAATGAGGTATTTCAATGGCTAAAAAGAAAGAAGATGAAGCCACAAAAACTGTTGAGCTAAATATCAATCCGACCCTGCCGCCAGTTTGGGTTGACAATCTTTACGTGGCTAAGAGGAAAGATGATATATGTTTATTGCGTTTTGGTACTGAATTACCAGAAGGCGCATTTGAACAGGTTCAATTTATGACTAGTAAAAAAAAGCTTGAAGTGTTTGTTGATTTGATTTGCTCACATATCGGCCATTATCCAACACCATCAACAGATGATGACAAAGAGAAGCGGGAAAAGAAATAGTCTTGGCTAAAATTTGATACCAAAACAACTGATATGGTTGACACTTGTCAAGAGAAAAAAGTAACCCACAGCCCCTTGCTTTGTAGGGGTTTTAATAGGCATTCTCCAGTCTATAATCAGAAGCGGGATCATCATGTAACGACGGTGGATCACTCTGA
>Ga0307991_1000467_pt1 | contig 29079 bp, 20 predicted proteins | sample EllFjometagen131_FD_203146 | JGI IMG/M metagenome (GOLD analysis project Ga0307991, IMG submission 203146) | Marine microbial communities from Ellis Fjord, Antarctic Ocean - #131 | ecosystem: Environmental > Aquatic > Marine > Unclassified | place: Southern Ocean | collected 2014-10-08 | reverse complement strand
GATGTGCAAAGGGTCCAAGATATTTTAAATAATCGCCCAAGAAAAAAATTAAAATTTTTAACACCAAATGAATTTTTATTACTAAATTTGTCTAATCAAAAAGTTGCATTTGTAACTTGAATTCAGCATTTATTTATTGTTGAATTAAAAAAAATACTTATATTTGTAAAAAAACAAATAACAATTTTAATCCGTTTTAGGCGGATAAGTTGGTTGTATAAACAAGTTGTGCTTCATACAAAGAAAAACCATACTAAAATGGATAAAGAAAAAATAATTTAATATTTTTGCATTATGATACGATTTAATAAATACATTGAAATAAATTCAGAAAAGAGATTCGGGAAACCAATCATTAAGGGGACAAGAATTTCTGTTTACGACGTTTTATCATGGTTGTCGAATGGAATGACCCGACAAGAAATTATTCATGACTACCCTGAATTAACAGAAAATCAAATAAACGCTTGCTTATCATTTGCAGCGAAAAAGGAACAACGACAATTATACGCATCATGAAATTGCTCTTTGACCAAAATATTTCTTTTCAATTGATAAAGCGGATTGTTGACTTATTTCCGGAATCAAAACAAGTTAGAGAATTAGGACTTGAAAACTCAACCGATATTGAAATATTTGAGTATGCAAAAAAAAATGACTACGCAATCGTAACCTTTGATTCTGATTTTTGCGACTTAAATATTTTAAAAGGTTTTCCACCAAAAATAATTTGGATTAGAACTGGAAATACGACAACAGAAAATTTAGAAAAATTTCTACGAAACCAACATGACTTAATAAAATTATTTTTGAATGAAGATTATGGTTGCCTTGAAATAATAGAATAGAAAGCACAAAAACCTAACACACGTTATAGCCCATGCCCTTTTGTCTGTTTGATAAGGAAGATAAAAAATTATAGTGAATACGAAAATTTAAAAAACGAACTGCGGTTTGATACACCTTTGTGGTAATTTTCGTTATGGGTTTTGAATAGTATTTTAATTTTTATTTAGGGAAGAATAGATTTTTTTTTAGAAATTTTGGCTCTATGTCAAATATAGTGGGTAATTAAATTTTGATTATTGCTCAAATCATTTTATTTTTGAGAAGTATTTATGAAAATTTGAAGGTTTTTAGACAATCTGCTGTTACACAACATAATATTTAAACAAAAGCACTATAAAATTTTGCTTATCTTATTGCAAATAATTCCATCATTCTTTAAAATTCTGCATTTTTAGGTGTTCTTGGGAAAGGTATAACATCTCTGATATTGTTCATTCCTGTAACAAAGAGCATTAGCCGTTCAAAACCCAGTCCAAAACCGCTGTGAACAACAGTTCCGAATCGGCGTGTGTCTAAGTACCATTTCATTTCCTGTTTTGGAATATTAAGTTCTGTCATCCTGTTTAATAATTTGTCATAAATTTCTTCTCTCTGAGAACCGCCTATTATCTCTCCGATTTGCGGAAACAGGACATCCATTGCTTTTACAGTTTTATCATCATCATTTTGTTTCATATAAAATGCTTTAATATCTTTTGGATAGTCAGTTACAATAACAGGTTTTTTAAAATGTTTTTCTACAAGGTATCGTTCGTGTTCTGATTGTATATCAACGCCCCAGTCATTGATAATATATTCAAATTTTTTCTTTTTATTTGCCTTGGAATTTTTTAATATATTTATTGCCTGAGTATAGGTAATTCTTGCAAAATCATTTTCTAAAATAAAATTTAGCCGTTCAAACAGGTTCATTAAAGAACGTTCGGATTGTTTTTTATTTTTTTCTTGTTCAATAAGTCGTTTATTAAGAAAATCTATATCATCAGGACAATTATCCAGAGCATATTTAACGAGATATTTTAACATTTCTTCTGCCAGGTCCATATTGTCATTTATATCAGCAAAAGCTATTTCCGGTTCTATCATCCAGAATTCTGCAAGATGACGGGTAGTATTTGAATTTTCAGCTCTGAAAGTAGGCCCAAAAGTATATACCTGTGATAATGCAAGAGCTGCCAGCTCGGCTTCTAACTGACCGGATACAGTAAGTTTTGTTTCTCTGCCAAAAAAGTCCTTTTTAAAATTCACTTCACCATTATCAGACAAAGGAGGATTTTTTGGATCTAAAGTAGATACTCTAAACATTTTTCCTACACCTTCGGCATCAGAGCTTGTTATTATTGGTGTATGAATATTATAAAATCCTTTATCATTAAAAAATTTATGTATTGCAAAAATCATTGAATGTCTTATTCTTGTTATTGCCCCAAAAGTATTTGTTCTAAACCTCAGATGTGCTATTTCTCTTAAAAATTCCAAAGAATGTTTTTTTGGTTGCAAAGGATATTCATCAGGGTCAGCTTCACCTAATATTTCAATATGATTAGCAAGGATTTCAACATTTTGTTCTTTGCCTTTAGATTTTAATAATTTACCGTCAACAGAAATAGCAGTTCCTGTATTTATCCTGTCTAATTCTTTTTCATTTATATTATTGAAATCAATAACAATTTGGATATTTTTGATTGTAGAGCCATCATTCAAATTAATGAACGTTATATTTTTGCTTATACGTTTGGTTCTTACCCATCCTTTTACGTTTACAATACTTTTATATTCTTTTGATTTAAGAAGTTTGTTTATTTTTGTTCTTTTCATCATATTAATTTTTTTATAGTATGCAAAAAAACAATTTTTTTTAGATATTGTATAAAATTTGTTGAACTTTTAAGTAATTAAGTAATAAAGTAATATTTTTGCGTTAAAATAATTAGTGATATTTAAATTTACGAATTTTTAGTAATCGCAAAGTATCAGTTTTTTTAAATTAAAAAAGACAGAAAAATTGTCTGTAAAAAATGAAAGATACAAAATATAATTTGTTAGAGAATATAAATTTCCCTTCTGATTTAAGAAAATTAAAAGAAGTAGAATTACCTCAGGTTTGTAAAGAGTTAAGGCAATTTATTATTGATACTGTTTCTACGCATCCTGGTCATCTTGGTGCAAGCCTTGGGACTGTTGAGATGACAGTAGCATTACATTATGTTTTTAATACTCCTTATGATAAATTAGTTTGGGATGTTGGTCATCAGGCATATAGTCATAAAATACTTACAGGCAGGAAAGGAGTATTTCATACAAACCGTATGTATAAAGGGATAAGTGGTTTTCCGAAAATAAGTGAAAGTGAATATGATGCATTTGGAGTAGGACATGCTTCTACTTCTATTTCATCAGCATTAGGAATGGCTGTAGCTTCTAAACTCAAAGGAGATAATGATCGTCGTCATATTGCTGTTATAGGTGATGGCTCAATATCTGCTGGTATGGCTTTTGAGGGCTTAAATCAGACTGGAGTATCTAATACCAACTTACTTGTTGTTCTTAATGATAATAATATTGCTATTGACCAAAGCGTAGGAGCTTTAAAAGAATATTTAACAGATATAGTTACTTCTCATACTTATAATAAATTAAAAGATAAGATATGGAAATTTTTGGGTGGTGAGAAAGATTACGGATATCATATTCGTAGTATGATTCAAAGAACAGAACATATCATAAAATTAACTTTATTAAAGCAAAGTAATCTGTTTGAAGCTCTCAAATTCAGATATCTTGGTCCTGTTGATGGACATGATGTTATTCATTTGGTAAAAGTTCTTAAAGAAATTAAAAGATTTCCTGGTCCAAAACTTTTGCATTGTGTTACAGTAAAAGGTAAAGGATTTTTACAGGCAGAAAAAGAAAAGACAAAATTTCATGCTCCGGGTTTATTTAATAAGGATACTGGTGAGATAATAAAACAATCAGATGATAAAGATAAACCTCTTAAATATCAGGAGGTTTTTGGCAGAACTATTATTGAACTTGCAAGACAAAATGATAAGATAATAGGTATTACTCCTGCTATGGCCACAGGTTCATCGCTAAATCTGATGATGGCTGAGATGCCGGATAGAGTTTTTGATGTGGGCATTGCAGAGCAGCATGCTGTTACTTTTTCAGCAGGTTTAGCAACTCAGGGATTTATTCCTTTTTGTAATATTTATTCCAGTTTTATGCAAAGAGCTTATGACCAAGTAATTCATGATGTAGCTTTACAAAAATTACATGTTGTATTTTGTCTGGACAGAGGCGGCTTGGTAGGAGAAGATGGTGCAACACATCATGGTTTTTTTGACATTGCTTATATGCGTTGTGTTCCTAATATGATTGTAGCAGCTCCTATGAACGAGGAAGAACTACGCAATATGATGTACACAGCTCAACTTGATGAGATATCATGCCCTTTTTCTATTCGCTATCCCAGAGGTAATGGCATGATGAAAAACTGGGAAACCCCTTTTAAAAAACTTGAGATAGGAAAAGGACGAAAAATTAAAGATGGAGAAGATATTGCTATATTGACAATAGGTAGTGTTGGAAATCATGTAATAAAAGTTTGTGAAATATTAGAAGAAAAAGGTATAAATGCAGCACATTATGATTTGAGATTTGTTAAACCAATTGATGGAGATTTGTTGCGTCAAATATTTAAAAAATTTAAAAAAATAATAACTGTAGAAGACGGAACTATTGTCGGTGGAATGGGTAGTGCTGTAATTGAATTTATGAATGATAATCTGCATGAGGCAGATGCAGAAGTAAAAAGATTAGGCATACATGATTATTTTGTTGAACAAGGTAAGCAATCCGAACTTTATAAAGAATGTGGATATGATGTTGATGGTATTGTTAAAACTGTAAAAGAGATGCTGAACTATCAACGGCTGTAAATTGCGTTTTTGTCAATTTACAGGATGTAAAATTATGAAGTATTGATTACAAGTTATGAGTTTTAAATGCCTACGAATTATTAATGACTGTAAATTATAACCGTTTATAGTATAACATTACCATCCAATAAAAATAAATTAATGAAGTCCTTTTTTAAAACTTTATTTTTAATTTTATTTATTTTCAATTTTATTTCATCCGAAGTAAGAGCTAACTATATTATAAGTAGCACAGATTCAGTATTTTTATCAAAAGATATTAATGTAGAGTTTCCAAAGTTTATAGTAAAAAATGTTAAAACAGAAATTAAATTAATACTTAACAATGACAAACAAAAAAAATATTATAATGGCAAAGAGATAAAGGTCTTTGTTAATGGTGATTTAATTAAAGTAAAGGTTTCGGAAGGAACAGCAAGCTTTCATTATAAGTTTATTTCAAAAGGAGATGTTAATATTAGTGTTGATAATTTCAGATATAAAAAATATGTAAATCCCATACCTCTTTGGCTGTCTATCATACCGCCATTGATAGCTATCATCATAGCATTATTATTTAAAGAGGTTTTTTCTGCTCTGTTTATTGGTATATTTTCAGGCACTTTAATAATGTTTTACTTTCAGGGACAATCATTTTTTGCAGGATTTTTTAAAGCTTTGTTTGCTGTGGCTGACACATATATACTCCAGTCATTAAATAACAGTAACCATATATCTATTATTATTTTTTCTATGTTAATTGGTGGTATGGTCAGTTTAATTACAAAAAACGGAGGGATGAGAGGTGTAGTAAACATTTTTTCCAAATATGCCAAAACATCAAGGTCAGGACAATTTATGACATGGCTTTTGGGTATAGCCATCTTTTTTGATGATTATGCAAATACTCTTGTAGTAGGCAGCACTATGCGTCCTGTTGCCGATAAACTAAAAATTTCGCGTGAAAAATTGGCTTATATAGTTGATTCTACTGCTGCTCCTGTAGCTTCAATAGCTTTTGTTACAACATGGATAGGTATAGAATTGAGCTATATTAATGATGGTATAGCTTCTGTTGGTATTAACGAAAGTGCTTACAACGTTTTTATCAATTCATTAAATACACGTTTCTATCCTGTCTTTGCTTTAATTTTTGTGTTAATATTAATTATAGAAAAAAGAGATTTTGGTCCAATGTTTTATGCTGAAAAAAGAGCAAAAGTTTCTAAAGCATCTAATTTAACTAATAATAATGGCAATTCAGATAATGTTAAGATTTCAGATAATAATACTAAATGGTTTAATGCGGCAATTCCTGTTTTAATAATTATATTTGGGACTATTGCGGGGTTGTTTTACACAGGATGGGATTCAAATGTCTGGAACAATGATAATATTGCTTTTTCCACAAAATTATCAACTATTATTGGTGGTTCTGATTCTTATAAGTCATTGATATGGTCTTCTTTGTTTGGAGTATTTATAGCCATTTTGCTTACAACAGGTCAAAGAATTTTAACATTAAAAGATAGTATTGACAGTTTGATAAAAGGATTTAAAACAATGCTTACAGCAATATTAATTTTAATATTGGCATGGTCACTGGCATTGGTTACAGAGAATATGCACACAGCTGATTTCATATCTCAAAGTTTAATAAATATAAATGTTTCACCTTTTTTATTGCCTAGTTTAACATTTATTCTTGCTGGTTTAATATCTTTTGCTACCGGTTCCTCGTGGGGCACCATGGCGGTTCTTTATCCTTTGATATTACCTGCATCATGGCTTATTTCAAAAAATTATGGTATGGATTACAGCGAATCATTATCTATTTTTTATAATGTTGTCTCTTCAATTTTGGCAGGTTCTGTTTTAGGAGATCATTGTTCTCCTATTTCCGATACAACAATACTGAGTTCTTTGGCAAGTTCGTGTAATCATATTGAACATGTAAGGACACAATTGCCTTATGCTGTTACTGTTGGATGTGTTTCAGTTATCTTTGGCACAATTCCTTCTGCCTATGGAGTTTCTTCATGGATATTATTTCCCGTTGGATTTTTAGTTATGTATTTTATAATTAAACTATTTGGAAAAAAAGTTGAGATATTTTGATTTTATAAACAAACACTATTGGGGATATGGATATTGATTAAAATGTGGAATAAAATGTAATATCAATTTACATCTTTACCAACTTAATATGGCTCCTGCGGTCTTTTGTTTCCAAAATGCAGTAATAAATGCCGGAAGACAAGGCAGAACCTTTTATGGTTATATTATGAATGCCTTTTACAAGTTCATTGTTAACTAATTACAATATTTCTGTTCTATAAATATTGGTTATGTATAATTTCACATTAGTTGTTTCCTGAATGCTGAATATTATTTGAGTTGAGTTGTTGAAAGGGTTGGGGTCGGATTCAAAAATATTTTCTTTTTGAGAAATATTACTAATAATACTATCTTTTTTTAGTTCTTTATTAACACTGATTTTCACAGCAAACTTTCCAGCCAGAATTAAATCCTAATTTTATTCTTTTCATTTTTTTAAAATTTTATTCAAAAATTGTTTATATCTCACAATATCACGTATATATCTCTGTATATTATTTTCTGTCTTATCAATTTTGTTCTTCATTTACTCCAATAAATAGGAATGTAAAATAGATATTGAATGCCTCTAAAATTAATGTAGTTTAGGAAAAATAAAGATAATTTTTTCATAATTATAAGTTTTTAAAATTAATAAAAATTTTTTATACATTAAACATTTCAAAAGTTGACACAAAGATATAACTAAAAATAATAAAAGTCAAATGTTTTTTCAAAAAAAATCACTAGTGTCCGACTAAATTTAAAAATTTAGGTAAAATCGTTTCTAAATATTATGAGATTCCTCGCTATCACTCGGAATGACAGTGTTATTTAGAGTTCAGGGTGGGGGTAAGGACGGGTAAAACGCGTCCTTACCCCCACCTTCCCAACATAATGAAGTTGTCATTCCGAACGGAGTGAGGAATCTGCTATTATAAGTTCTAATTCTATTTTTAGTCGGACACTAATAAAAAAAAAAAATGACATATTTTTGTTAGCTCTTGTTGTTTTTGAAAAAGAGGACTAAATAAAAATACAAAAAAACTTAATTAAATATCCTGATAAGTCAAATTTATATATTTTTGTGTATAATGTTATTTGTTTTAATTTGTTGATAATATATATCTATGGTTTTTATGTAAGTTTGTATTTTAATAAAATAAATTATTATGGACAAAATTTCTGATATAAAAAATAAAATAAGAGTAGGCATTACTCACGGAGATTTGAATGGTATAGGATATGAAATAATCATTAAGACATTAATGGACACGAGAATATTAGAATTGTTCACTCCTGTTGTTTATGGCTCTTCAAGAGTTGCTTCTTACCATAGAAAAACTATTGGCATTGACAATTTTAGTTTTAACTTAATAAAAGATACTAAATTTGCTAATCCTAAACGGCCAAACATAATAAATTGTTATAACACAGAGATTAAAGTTAACCTTGGAGAGTCAACTGATATAGCAGGTGAATTAGCATATTTAGCATTAGAGGCAGCTGTTAAAGACCTGAAAAACAACAAGATAGATGTATTAGTTACAGCTCCAATTAATAAAAAGAATATACAATCAAATGACTTTACTTTCCCTGGACATACAGAATATTTAGCTCGAAAATTTGACTGCAAAGACAGTTTAATGCTTATGGTTAGCAACAAAATAAGAATAGGCGTTGTTACGGGGCATATTCCTGTCAAAGATGTTGCTTCCAATATTACACAGGAACTGCTCTTAAAAAAGACAGAAATATTAAACGATTCTTTAATAAAGGATTTTGGCATAAGAAAACCCAAAATAGCAATTTTAGGACTTAATCCACATGCAGGCGATCAAGGACTCATTGGCGATGAAGAACAAAAAACAATCATTCCCGGTATAAAAAACGCTTATGATAAAAACATTCTTGCTTTTGGTCCGTATGCTGCTGATGGATTTTTTGGCTCATCAAATTTTGCAAAGTTTGACGGTATTCTGGCAATGTATCATGACCAGGGATTAATACCTTTTAAGACACTTTCATTTGATAAAGGTGTTAATTTTACTGCTGGATTGCCAATTGTAAGGACTTCGCCCGGACACGGCACTGCATATGATATAGCAGGTCAAAATCAAGCTTCGCCCAACTCTTTCCGTGATGCTATTTATATGGCTTGTGATATTTACAGAAAAAGATTAGAATATGAAAAATTAAATACTAATCCTTTGTAAAAATAGAGTTGCAGTTGCAGTGGCAGTGGCAGTAGCAGCAGCAGTGGCAGTGGCAGCGGCAGTAGCAGTGGCAGTGGCAGCGGCAGTAGCAGTGGCAGTGGCAGCGGCAGTGGCAGTAGCAGTAGCAGTGGCAGTGGCAGAAATAGTAGTTATACTTTATATTGGTATATACTGAAATAATCAGGCATTCGTCATTAGCCGAACATAACTGCCTTATGACGTGATTCAGTACAAATTTTTGAGTTTTTTTGTTTATGCAGGATAATGGAATAATAGCTGTATGACTTTATGATTAATGACCCTGATACGCTTCGCCCCAGTACGCTCCGCTACGGGGTAAACTACGGGGCAAGAACAATGACAACTAATGACAACTAATGACAATTAATTATAATATAGAACAAATCTCTGATATTGTCAAAGGCAAACTGATTTTATCTGATATGAGTGATGCTGTAATAAAGCATTTACTTACAGATAGCCGACAGATTGTCTTTACAAAAAATTGCCTCTTTTTTGCACTTACAGGAAGAAATAATAACGGACATAAATATATTAAAGAGCTTTATAATAAAGGCATTAAAAATTTCGTCATATCTTCTGTCCCTTCCAATATTAAAAAATTCAAATATTCAAATTTCATTCTTGTTAAAGATACTTTAAAAGCCCTGCAAATATTAACATCTTTTCATCGCAAAAATTTTGATATTCCTGTAATTGGCATTACCGGTAGCAATGGCAAAACTATTGTTAAAGAGTGGCTATATCAAATTATGTGTGAGGATAAAAAAATTATAAGAAATCCCAAGAGTTATAATTCGCAAACAGGGGTTCCTCTATCAGTATGGAAGATAAAACCTGAATTTGATTTTGCTGTTTTTGAAGCAGGTATATCCAAGACCGGTGAAATGGAAAAATTACAAGACATTATAAACCCGACTATTGGCATTTTTACAACTATTGGCGATGCACATTCTGAAAATTTTGTGAACACAAAACAAAAAATTAATGAAAAACTTAAATTATTTAAAAATGTAAATATTTTGATATACTGCTCTGATTATGATGAGATAAAAGAGCAGATTGCCAGAACATTAAAAAATATAAATTGTTTTTCATGGAGCAAAAAAAATAAAGGGAATTTGAATATACAGAAAATCAGTAAAAATGATTATCAGACAAATATCTGTGCTTTTTATAATAAAAAAAATATAAATATTACTATCCCTTTTACTGATGATGCTTCAATAGAGAACGCTATTCATTGCTTGGCAACTATGCTTTATCTTGGCTATGATAATAATATTATATCTCAAAGAATGAAAGTGCTTACATCAGTTGCTATGCGTCTTGAACTAAAACAGGGTATTAATAATTGCTCAATTATTAATGATAGCTATAATTCTGATATAAATTCATTGAGCATTGCTATTGACTTTCTTAATCAGCAAAAACAACATAAAAAGAAAACTATTATACTGTCTGACATCCTTCAAAGTGGCAGAAACGAAGAGGATTTGTATAACGAAGTATCTAAATTGATTTCTAATAAAGGTATAGACAGGATTATAGGTATAGGCAAAGCAATAAAAAGACAATATGATAAATTTAAAGTTGAAAAAGTATTTTTTGATACAACAGATGATTTTTTAAATAATTTTTCTTTTTCTTCATTTTATGATGAGACAATTTTGATAAAAGGAGCGCGTATATATAAGTTTGAGTTGATAAGTAAAGCATTAGAGCAAAAAACGCATGAGACCATACTTGAAATTAATCTTAGTGCAATTATCCATAATCTTAATTATTACCGTTCTCTTTTAAAGCCGGATACAAAAATAACCGCTATTGTCAAAGCATTTTCGTATGGAAGTGGCAGTTTTGAGATAGCAAACATCCTTCAGTTTCATAATATTGATTATCTCGCTGTTGCATATACTGACGAAGGTGTTGAATTGCGTAAAGCAGGTATATCAGTGCCAATAATTATTATGAATCCTGAAAGCCAGAGCTTTGATATGATGATAAAATATGATTTGGAGCCGGAAATATACAATTTAAGATTGCTTAATTTGCTGAGTCAGTCAATAAAAAGAAACCTGATTAGATATAATAAAATCATTCCCATACATATAAAACTTGATACAGGTATGCATCGCCTGGGATTTGAAGATAATCAATTAAAAGAACTTATTCAATGTATAAAAAACAATAAAAATATTTATATAAAATCAATATTTTCACATCTTGCAGCTAGTGATGAGCCAATGTATGATGATTTTACCAAATTACAGGTTAAGCGGTTTGTTAAGATGAGTGATTTTATTAAATCACAAATAGATTATCCTGTTTTCTTGCATATATTAAATTCATCAGGCGTTAGCCGTTTTAGAGAATATCAGTTTGATATGGTTCGTTTGGGAATAGGACTTTATGGAGTATCTCCAGATAAATCAGAAAAAAAATTATTGCAAAATGTAAGCTCTTTAAAGACAAGCATCTCACAGATAAGAGAAGTTCCTGCTAATGAAACCATTGGTTATGGCAGAAAATATGTTGCTAAATATAATATGAAGATTGCAACAGTTGGTATTGGATATGCAGACGGATTAAATCGTAAACTTAGCAATGGCAAAGGTAAATTAATGGTAAACGGCAAACTTGTTCCAATTGTTGGTAATATATGTATGGATATGTGTATGATTGATATTACTGATGTTAATGCAAAACAAGGCGATCAGGTAATTGTCTTTGACGATAATTATCCGGTTACAGAAATTGCATCCCAACTGCAAACTATTCCTTATGAAGTATTGACCAGTGTGCCGGCAAGGGTAAAAAGGGTTTATTATAAAGAATAAAAAATCAGACCATTATGTTATTAAAATATCCTCTCGCCAAGACGCAAAGAAAATATAGGCTCTATATGGAATATAGTGGGTAATAATTATTTCTATATTATATATTTATGTTATATAGAAAAACTCTCAATAAGCAACATACAATAATCAATAAACAAGTAAAAAAAAAAGAATTTGCTTAAAAATTATAGAAAGGAAACCATTAATCTCAAACACAAAGAAATTAGCTCCAATTATGAAAGAAACGGAAGAGTTAATAGCTATAATTTATAAAAGTATTGAAACTGCAAAGTAGAATATGCAGAAATAATGAAAATTGAATATTGTATGTTGAGTGTTGAATGTTTGAGCCCTATAATGAGTCGGCATTTTATAATTACCCACTATAAACGACATAGAGCCAAAATATATTACCAACAAATAATATTAAAATGGCCATACATTGTGAACTGTTATTTTAAATAAAAAATAAGTATGTTTAAAAAAATATTGAACAAAAAGTTTAGGAAGAACTTTTATTGTTTTTATGTAAGAGCCGTTATATGATTTCCTAGTCAAAGGAAGATAATAAATTGGCTGCAATATTAATACAACCCATAATTTTACTATTAATAAGATTATTTTTAATTTATTTCCATTTGGATTTTTTTTATATAAATAAATAAGTTTATTCATATATTTTTGGTTTAAAAACGGAGCAAATCTTGTAATATTATTAATATTTTCTAATTTTAGGGTATGAAATCTGTTACTAAGATAGCTACCTATTTTTTCAGGACATTGTTTTTTTGCGTTTTCAAACAGCTCTGTTCCCGGATAAAAAATCAAAGAAAAAATCCTTGGCATAAAAGGTCTAGGCACTTGCATCAAAACTTTTACCGTCTCAATTCTGTCGTCATCTTTTTCAAAAGGATTATCTACAATAACATCATAAAAGCCGGATAAATCAAGCTCTTTAACAATATTTGCTGCTTTAAGAAAGTCCTCTTTTAATGTTTGTCTTTTATATATATCTTTTAAGGTTCTGTTGCTTCCGCTTTCTAATCCAAGATTAATCCAAACCAAGCCGGCATCTTTAAGCATTTTTAATTTATCTTTTGTAATATACAAAGGTATTGCATGTACAATGAACGGAATTTTTATCTTTGTTTTATATTCTTCACAAAATTCTTTTAAATATTCAATACTACACGAGAGAAAACTGTCATCTTCAAAATTAAAATATTTGATGTCAGGATGGTCTGTTATTGCTTTTTTAAGTTCAAATATAATATTCTGCACACTCCTGTGTCTTACTTTTTTTGTTTTATAAAGTTTTGAATAAAAATTATTACAACAAAAAGTACAGGCAAAGGGGCAACCTCTTGAACTCATAACAGAATAAGAATTGCCTGTGTTGTAACTGTATTTTGTATATAATTTTTTGTTAAGAACAGTTATCTTTTTTTTATGACAAATAAAACTATGGACAGGAATATATTCATAACAAGGTATTGTATCTAAATCTATATTAACAGGATACAAAGGATTTTTTTTTATTTTGCCGTCTTCCAAATAGCAAAGTCCTTTTATATCTTTTATTCCCACCTTTTCGGGATTATTTATACTAACAGCATTTGCAAAGTCAACAATAGTTCTTTCACCTTCACCAATACATACATAATCAGCATGTTCTATGCATTGTTCCTGCATAACTGTCGGATGTATTCCGCCCCATATTACCGGGATGGATTTAAAATTGTCTTTTAGATATTTAGTTAAATCGCGGGCTTTGTAATAATCAATAGACATTAAACTGATACCAATAAAACCAGGAGATATTTCAGAGACAAACTCTTTAATAGATTTTAATGTTTTTTTGTTTCTGAGATTAACATAAGGCAAATAAAGGATATGAGAATTATATCCGGCATTTAATAAAGAATAGTGCAGATATTTTATTCCTATTACTGCATTCCTGCTTTGAAGAGTGATTAATAATGTATTCATCTCTGATTTTTTTTACAAAATTACACAAAAATGCAGATATATTATCAATTATTTGGCGAATTAAAGGTTTTTTATTATCTTTGATGCGTCTGTATAGTCCCATATTTTTAGTTTTTTAAAATGAACTTCAAAATACCTGCCTGTGGCAGACAGGTCGGATAGTTGTGAAAAAAAATAAAAAAAATTTGTTAATTAAAATTTTTGTTTTATTTTTGTAAAAAATAATGATTACCATTTAAGCTCAAAATGGTAACTAATCACATGTTATACGAAACCGTCCCGATTTTAAATCGGGATTTGGTTGAGTTAATGCCGAACGACTGAAACTTGCGAAAATTTATCGGTCAGGCGCCCGACTGATTTTCGCTTCGGTCAGGCGCCCGACTGATAGTTGAAAGCGGTTCGGTATTAAATATGGAAATATTAGTTACCTTTGCAGGTAAATGGTAACTAGATAAACAAGTTACCATGCATTAAAACCAATCCTAAAAACAGAATGATTAGACTGAAAATATAAAGTTAGATTTATTAAGTTTTGTTAAAAAAATAATGAGCACATCGGACGTTAAAATATATCAATCACAAGACGGGCAGACTGAAGTACAAGTAAAGTTTGAAAATGAAACTGTTTGGCTATCACAAAAACAAATGTCTCAATTATTTGATAAAGATACTGATACAGTTGGACTTCATTTAAAAAATATTTACAAGTCAGAAGAATTAGATGAGTTTTCAACTACCGAGGAATCTTCGGTAGTTCAACTTGAGGGGAAACGAAATGTAAAACGGAAAATAAAACTTTACAATCTTGATGCTATTATTTCTGTTGGATATAGGGTAAACTCAAAGCGTGGTATTCAATTTAGAATTTGGGCGAATAAAATATTAAAGGAATACCTTATAAAAGGTTATGCACTTAATGAGAGAAAACTAAATGAACATAATGAACAACTAAAAGAACTTCAAAACTCTGTTAAAATACTTGGACATGCTTCGACCTTTAAGACTCTATCAAATGATGAAAGCACCGGATTATTGAAAATAATATCTGATTATGCTTATGCTTTAGATATTTTAGACCAGTATGATTACAAGAGTTTACAAATAAGTAATACGTCTGGGAAAGAGACATATCAATTGACTTATATTGAAGCAATGAATCAAATTTCGTTGGCTAAAAAAGTACACGGAAACAGTGATCTATTTGGGCACGAGAAGGACAAATCATTTCAAAGTTCAATTGCAACAATATACCAGACTTTTGGCAGAATTGATTTGTATCCCAGCATTGAAGAAAAGGCAGCGAACCTGTTATACTTTATAACAAAGAATCATTCGTTTTCAGACGGGAACAAACGAATTGCGGCCTTCTTGTTTCTATATTTCTTGGAACGAAATGGAATCCTGTTTGATAAAAATGGGAATAAAAGAATTGCCGACAATACATTAGTCGCATTGACATTAATGATTGCAGTTAGCAAACCCGAAGAAAAAGACACAATGACAAAAGTGATAGTGAATCTTATAAACAAGAATAACTAACGCATGGTAACAATGTATATAAAAAATAAGCGACATAGCAGTAGTATCAAGGCTTGTACCCCGTTTGAACATTCTTGTAAGTTGAAAGATTTGTGCTTAGAAATCGCTTACTTTCCATATACTTAACGTCAGAATGTCTAAAAACCCAAAATCTAAATGATATTAAAAAACAGGAAACTTATGAACAATCAACGGTTTTAGGAGCAAAATATTTGTTTATGTCAATGTTTTCAGTTAGTTTTGTTGCATGAAATTCATAAAAGGATAAAACAGGACACAATCTTTTCTTTTCCCTGTATCTTTGGAGCAGTCTATAGACCAAGATAATGAAGTTAGAGTAATAGACCTTTTGTAAAAAGTCTGTCATTAAAAGAGTATGGATTAGACATGGACTTTATTAAAAATGGTTGCTCTGCATATCATCCTGCTGATTTACTCAAACTGTTTATCTATGGTTATTTAAACAGGATACGTTCTTCAAGAGATTTGGAAAAAGAAAGCATCAGTCGGGCGCCTGACCGAAACGCAACATAGAAGTGATGTGGCTTCTAATACGAAAACAAATAATATTTTCTCATATTGTCTTCCGAATAACGTCATCCTGAACTCGTTTCAGGGTTATTTCGGAATCTGATTATCAAGTTATTATAGATTCTGAAACAATATTGAAACAAGTTCAACATAAAGTTCAGAATGACAAAAAGTATTGTTTTCGTGCAAACACTAATTATATACCGGCAAAAACGAATAATTTTTAGAATAATACATCATTTGTTCAGTAAAATTTTTGGGATATATAATTTTAACATCTGTAATTTCATTATTTTTGAAAACAGGTATTAATTGTGGATTTATGAATATGCTATAAGGAGCTATATTTAATTTTTTCCAACGTTTTTTTACTTCTTTCTGTAAATCAATATCCGGTTTAACGCCATAATTTTCTACCAAATTTTTACCTGCCTGATAATCTCCTTCTGACTTTATACGTTGAACTTCGTGTAATAACAGCCCAAATATTTTCCTTAATTTTTTATAATCATTTATAACAAAATATGTTTTATTATTTTTTATAATTTTAGTAATGATTTTTTCTTTAAGTCCTTTTTCAAAAGCCCATTTAGCAATAATCTGGCGGTTACGCATATGAGATTCTTCTATATTTTTGCCTGTTTCAAGTTTTACAAGTTGTGTCATTAATCCATTTCTTATATATCCGGAATATTCTGTTTTTCCCACATCTATTGTTGGCATAATTCCTATATCAATAAGTTTGGGATCTAATATATAATAAAGAGCCATAAGGTCTGCTCTTGCTTCTTCCAGAGTAGAAGCATAGTTTTTTAATGTTTCATTTGGCTCGGCAACATTTTTTTTTAGTTGTCCTGAGCCATGACCTATTATCTCATGCAAATTTGTGTGTATATTACCTGCCATAGCCCCGTATTTTTTTGATAGTTTTACTTCCTTTTCTGAAAAAGCAAATTCTTCAATAGCACCACTATTTTTAGCAACCTGCTCATAAGCATCAACGATATTTTTTAATGTTACAGATTTAGAACCATATTTTTTTCTAATCCATTCTGCATTAGGCAGGTTTATCCCAACAGGAGTTGACGGAGAACAATCTCCTGATTCAATGACAACATTAATAGCTTTGGCAGTAACACCTGTTACTTTTTTCTTTTTATATTCATCATTTATCGGTGCATTATCCTCAAACCATTGGGCATATTTGCTGATTAATTCTGCTTTTTTTGTTGTTTCTGTATCACGAATAGAGACAACAGATTCAAAAGTTCCTCTTTTGCCCAAAGCATCGCCATAGACCTCAATAAAACCATTTACAACATCAATAAACGACTCAGTATCTTTTAACCATAAGATATTATATTGGTCAAAGGTCTTAAGATTTCCTGTTTCATAAAATTCAATGAGTTTTAATAAAGCATTTTTTTGTGAATTATTTTCTGCAAAAGTTACAGATTTTTTAAGCCAGTAAACAATTTTTTTTATTGCTTGTGCATACATTCCATTAATTTTCCAGACCTTTTCTTCAATTTTGCCATCTTTTTTTATCATTTTAGAATTTAATCCATAAGATACAGGATTGGTATTTCGTTTTTTATCTGCATTGGACAGATTACTATAATATTTCTCAACTTGTTTTTGTGTTATGTTTTCATAAAAGTTATTAGCAGAATTTTTTATTATATCACAGCTAGGGTCAAGAACAACTCTTTTTTTATCAATATCAGGATTAAAAATAATTTGGATTAAATCATCAGTAGATTTATTTTTCAGGACTGGAAAATTGTTTTTATTTGAATTTTTTATAAGTTCAATAAAATATTCTTTTGTAAATTCAGGTAATATTTTATCCATTGAACAATGATGGTGTATTCCGTTAGATGCCCATATTCTTTGGGTATATAATAAAAATTTCTTAAATTTTTGTGTGTTTCTGTTTCCTTTATATGTATCTATGATATTTTCAAGAGTTTTTCTTATCAGGAGGTTATATTTATAATTTTGGTCCCAAATTATATCTCTGCCACACAGAGCTGCCTGATAAAGATAATAGAGCATTTTTTTTTGTTTGACAGACAGTTTTTCAAATCCGGGTATTTTATATCTTAATACTCTTATATCAGCAAATTGTTCAGAAAAATATTTAAAATCTTTATCTGTGTTGCTGTTATCTGATTTATTATAATTTATGTTAAATAAAAAATTCATTATATATAATTTTATATGTTAATTACATGCTAGCTAATAGATTAATTTCAAATTATAAGCATCAATTTAGTAAAGTTTACCATGTTAAATCATTTTTATTTAACATGGCGATTTTATGAACTTAATGAGTAAATAATATATAATTTTTCCCTAACTTTGCATTATGGACAAATTATATATATCCATATTAATATTATTAACTATATTTTAGAACAAAAATAATTTTTTTTTTGATATAATTCCTAAAAAAAATGAAGTAATAAATGAGCAGGATGATTGTAAAAAAAAATAAAAAAATTATCAAAATGAAAAACTTTGTAAAATATGGTTTACTTATTTTATCTACGGGAATAATTCTTAGTGGTTGCAGCACGGGTAGATTTTTCAATAATAAGAGAGAAGAAAAAAGCCCTTACAAAGAAGTTAGCAAGAGAGATAAAAAAAGTCCTTATAAAGAAGTTCATAATAAAAAAGGTGAAATAAAAAGCCCTTACAAAGAAGTTGTTAAGTTAATTAAAAAAAAAGGAGATAAAGGAGGAGATTTGCAAAAGTTGTATTTTAATAAAAACGGGGTAAACTATGAACTATTCTTCTTTAATTTGACAAGAGATTTAAACATAATTATTTATAAAAATAAATATTATGAACGTTTTCAGGATGATAATATTGACGGAATTAAAAACAGAAATAAGGACTATTATGCTTTTGGTATTAGAGGCAAGGAAAAAATTACAGAAAGCTCTAAAATGACAGATAAAAAATTTCAGGAAATAAGTAAAAAATACGATTCTTTAATGATTAATATACCAAAATGGTATGAGGAATTAGAACAAATTAATAAAGAATCAAAAAATATTCCTGATAAAGAATTAAATCCTTTAGAAAAATATGTTTTGCAAGACAAACAACTTTATAAAGATTTTAGAGAATTTATTAAAGAACGAGGGAAAAAATCTTTTTTTACAGGTGGAGGACAGAAATATTATTATTCTTCTGGCTGGAATTATAGACAGGATAGAGCTTTTTGGATTTATAATGCGAATTATACTGTTTATAATGATTCATCTAATGTTGAAAAGAAAAATTTTCAAGTAGAAAAAACAGAGCATAGAGAGAAAATAACATCCTTTTATGATCAAGGGGCTAATGGATTAAATAATGAAGAAAATGATATTGTAATTTATACTTATATAAGTAAAAAATCTGAAATAAAAAAACAAGTTCCTCATCAAATTTTTTCAAGTTTCACTCCTGAAAAACAAGATGAAATAAAAGAAGAATATGAAACTTTTATCAAAGAAATAATGCATCAGGCAAATTGGAAAAATTATTAAAACTTAAACCTAACCTGGACAAGCCACAACCAAACAGGTTATACGTTAAATTGACCTAATTTTTAATTGACCTAAAAAATGACCAATTACCCAATGTCTAATTGGTCATTAGTCTGCTTGAGGTGGATGAAAAATTGAAAAGTAAAAAATGGTTATATTGTTAAATTTAACAATAATTTTCAAAAATTTTACAAAAATATGAAAAAATCTAATGAACATACGCTTAAACAAGTTATTGATGAGTTAATTAAGTCCTATAATCTTGATGACAAGTTAAAAGAGACCAATCTTACTGACTGTTGGGGAAAAATTGTCGGTAAAATGATAGCAAAACATACAAATAACTTATTTTTACATAAAAAAATTCTGTATGTTAAATTAGATTCTGCTGCTCTTAGAAATGAATTATCTTTTTCAAAACAAAAAATTATTAAACTGATAAATAAGGAAGTTAAAGAAGATATTATTGAGCAAATAGTATTTGAATAAATAGAATATTGGTTTAAAAAGGATTAAAATCCTAAATTTGCCCCACAAGAGATAATATTATGACATCCTCTGAAAAATTCAGGGCTGTGTTTAATGGTGCCTTTATCTGCAATATTATTAGAGATATATTCTAAAAATATAAAGCCATCATTAATTACTTTATAATTTATTTTAACAGAATATGTCTCATTATCCCATATTGTATTTTCCATAAATGGCAGACCTAAAGTACTTAACCCATTCATGTTTTCATAATCATAATCATTACCATGTTGAGCATGAATGTATGACAAATCTATGTGTAATGCTTTAGCAGGTTTCAGTTTTATACAAAAATATATTTCCTGTGAATTGTCTCTTAAATAATGTCCAAGATTAAAATTATTGGTCTCAAAAGTTGTTGTAGAAATAAGATGTTGATATGTAAGAGGATTTGTTCTTGTATATTCAGATATAAAAGATACATTTTGAATAATATTGCTTAAACAAAAGCCAAATTTACCGCTAACAAAATTAGATTGTTTGTCAGAATCCCACATTCTGCCAATACTTATTTCATCAACAAAAAAGGAAGTATATAAATGAAGATGTTTTATTTGTCTTGAGCTAATATTAAGAAACATTTGTGCATTTTGACCTGTTCTGTTATCAGTTGAGTTTAAAGTATGGTCAACGGATTTGTAAAATAAAAAAGGTATAAGATAAGCAGGGTGAACTCCAATATCACTATAAACAATTGAATTTCCAACAGAGATATTAAATTTTTTAAAAGGTATAAATGTAAACATATTAGCAGCAATATATTTATTATGGAATACGGTTCTTATGCCATTGCCATAGTTATAAGTTCTGTTACTATCAACAACTTCTGATACGAGCCAACCATGAACATAGTTAAAGTCAAACCATTTTACAGGATTGATATTTAGTTTTATATGAGCAAAAGAAGGCGTTCTGCCTGAAAAGATGTTTGAGCCATTATAATTATCTCCCCACGCAAAATGGTCTTTTACCAAACCAATAGAACCCCATTTCCATGAATATGTTATTCCGCCTCTCATTTCACTGTAATCGCCACCACCTTTCCCGTCTCCTTTATATACAGCACCTGTTTTTTGTGTAAAAAAGTCAGTTGTTTCAAGCATTTCCTGCTCATGATTATCTCTAAGATTAGCATAAAATCCCCAATGCTTTCCTATATAAGCAAAAGCTTCTGCTCCATTCCAACGATGATAAATAGTTTTTTTATCATTTATGAAATAATTAATACCCAAAATTGGGTTAACAGAAAATGTAAATAATGAGTCCTTATAATAGAATAAATCTAATCGCTTATCAGAATTGTCTTTTTTATTTTTATCAAATACTTTTTTAAAATAATAATCTGTTACTTTTTTATCATCAATTTCTTTTATAAAATTTTTTAAATAAAAGTTCAGTTCTTTTTTTTGACGATTATTTAATAGTCCTTCTTTTTCTTGAATTTTCTTTAATTTTGATGCAATAAGTTTTCTTGAATAAGGTTTTATAGCAGAGTTAATTGTGATAATCTGCATATTTGCCATCTCTTCCAGAAATTCATAAATATTGGAGTTGCTTATATGCTGATATACAATTTGTGTAAAAGCAAATTGTATGTTTAAAAAGAATATTAATAAGATAAATAATTTTTTCATTTTTCAAAATTACAAAATTTAAATTAAACAGTTTTGTTATAAAATTGTTTTATATTTTCAACAACATATTCTATCTGTTCTTTTTTTATTTCAGGATATACTGGCAAGCTTAACAGTTGTTTTTCATATTTGCTTGCCACAGGAAAATCTTTTGGCTTATGTCCTAAATATTTGTAAGCAATCAAATTAGGCAAAGCTATTGGATAATGAATACTTGTTGCTATTCCTTTGGACTGTAAAAATTTTTGTAACTCTTCTCTTTGTTTAACCCTGACAACATAAAGATGATAAACATGTTTGGCATTGTTGTTCACCTTAGGACAAATTACTTGCCAGACATCTTTAAGCAGTTCATTGTATGTATCAGCAACTTTTCTTCTTTTTTCTATCCACTTTCTTAAATATTTTAATTTAACATTAAGAATTGCACCTTGAATACCGTCCATTCTACTATTTATACCTTGTATTTCGTGATTATATTTTGATATTCTGCCATGATTAGCATACATTTTTATTTTTTTTGCCAAAGAGTCATCGTTTGTTATTATAGCACCTGCATCGCCATAAGCACCAAGATTTTTGCCGGGATAAAAACTAAAAGCTCCAATATTTCCGAGAGTTCCTACTCTTCTCCATTTTGAATTGTTATCGTTTGAGCCAAGATACAGATATTCAGCAAAATGTGCCTGAGCACAATCTTCCACTATAAACAGATGATATTTTTTTGCTAATTTAATAATAGGATTCATATCAGCCGGTTGTCCGTAAAGGTGAACAGGAATTATAGCTTTTGTCTTATCTGTAATTTTTTCTTCAATTTTATTTACATCAATATTATATGTTTCAGGGTTGCAATCTACAAATACAACATCAGCTCCAGTTCCTGATATTGCTTCGGATGTAGCTATAAAAGTATTTGCTGCTGTTATAACCTGATCTCCTTGCCCTATTTTTAAAATTTTCAGAGCTATGAATATTGCATCTGTTCCACTGGCAACGCCAATACAATATTTTGCATTAAATTTTTTTGCGAAATTTTTTTCAAATTCTTCAACATATTTACCTTTGATAAAAGCTGTGTCTGATAACACATTTTGAATGGCATTATCAATTTCGGACTTAATAGAAAGATATTGCGTTTTTAAATCTACAAATGGAATTTGCATGTTTTTAGATATTTCTTAATTTTTTTGCAGGATTACCGGCATATATTCCCGATTCTGATATATCTTTTGTTACTACTGAGCCAGCACCAATTACAACATTGTTGCATATTGTTACAGGCAGAATAGTTGCATTAGTGCCTATTGAAACATTATTTCCGATTTTTGTTCGTTTCCAGAGATTTTTGTTTCCCTGAGCCGGACCTCCTTTTTCAAACAAATCATTTATAAACATTGCTCCATGAGAGATAAAACAATGATTTCCTATTTCAACAAGTTCACAAACAAAACTGTGTGATTGGATTTTACAATCAGAGCCAATAGTTACATTTTTTTGTATTTCTACAAAAGGACCTACAAAAGTATTGTCTCCTATTTTGCATCCATATAAATTTACAGGTTCTACGACTACAACATTTTTACCGAAATTTACATTCTTGATTCTTATTTCCTTTTTGATAAAAAACATAACTGATGATTTTTGTAGATATTTATAAAATTTGTATTAAAAATGTTTAAAAATCAAAAAACTGTATAATAATTCATATTTGCAAGCACAAATTAGTATAGCATAAAAAATGTTTCTTTTTTCTATTACTTATTATTTTTATGACCGAGTTTACATTCTGTATGGTGAAATTGTAAAAATACTTCTTGTTTTGTTTCAATTGACTGATAAATAGCGAGAATCAGTTCAAGACTTTTTCTGCCTTCTAATCCATCTATTAACTGATGTTTACGATTTGATATACAATCTATAACATGTTCATAATATGCTTTATGTCCAAAACCATAAACATTAGGAGGGTTAACAGAATATTCTTTGATAACCTCATCATCTTCCTGTGTTTTATCTGTAAAGTTCCATATTTTTATTTCATTAACAGCAAATCCGCCAATTTCAACAGAACCTTTTTCTCCGAGTATTGATATAGAGCCCTCTAAGTCCTTTGGCCTTGTGGCAGTAGTGGCTTCTATAATACCGAGGGCTTTATTTCTAAATTTCAATATTACTACAGCAGTATCTTCTGCTTCTGTATTTACAAGAGCGGTCGTGCTTTTTGCAAATACACTTTCTACTTCTCCCATCATCCACCTGAGCAAATCAATATGATGACTTGCCTGATTTGTTAATACACCTCCATCATAAGCCCATGTTCCTCTCCATTTGTCATGGTCATAATATTCTTGTTTTCTGCACCATCTAACACGGACAGTACCAAGTACTAATTTGCCAAATTTTTTGTTTTCTATTGCTTGTCTAAGTTTTATAACAGGAAGGTTAAATCTGTTTTGTTTTATAACAAACAGTTTAATATCATTTTTATCACAGGCATTAATCATATCATCTGCACTATCAATAGTAAGAGCCATTGGCTTTTCTACAATAATATGTTTTTTATATTTGGCTAAATTGATTACTTGTTCTGCATGGAGACCACTCGGAGTTAAAATTGATACAACATCTATTTCTTCATTTTGCATCATTTCATCCATATCAGTATAGTATGGAACATTAAACTTTTCTCCAATTATTTTTGCTTTTTCTTTTTGTATATCACATACTGCTGAAAGTTTTGCATTATTTATTTGATTATTACCTAATAGTTCCGAATGTCTTTTAGCTATTCGTCCACATCCAACCAGAGCAAACTTAAACATTAATTGTCCTCCTGTATTTTTAACTTTACAATTTAATAAAAAATTTTTACAAAGATAATTTTATTTTAATATTATTCTTATCTGATAGCAAAAAACCATACTCTTTTTGGTTTAAAACTTTGGAAAATTTTTTAAAGGCAATGTAAAATATTGTTTCTGGCTTGTCCAGGATAGGTAAAAAAGTGAGTAATTAATCAGGTTAAAATATATTTTTAGAATATCCTTTCATTATTCCTCTGCTGGATTTGGATATGAATAGTAATATTTCATCGCGTTCGGAAGTAGCAGGCATTTCTGCTTCAATAATAGAAGCTGCTTGACTGACATTGTATCCTTTTAAGTAGATTATTCTATATATATTTTGTATTTCTTTAATTTTTTCAGGAGTAAATCCTCTTCTTCGTAGTCCTATTGAATTGATTCCAACATAAGATAAAGGTTCTCTTGCTGCTTTGGTATAAGGAGGAACGTCTTTTCTTACTAACGAACCTCCTGATATCATTACGTGTTCTCCAATGTTTACAAATTGATGAACAGCTGATAATCCACCTACTATTGCATAATCATCAATTTTAATGTGTCCTGCCAAAGTAGCTGCATTTGCTAATATACAGTTATTCCCTATAATACAATCATGTGCTATATGAGTATAAGCCATTAACAGGGTATTGTTACCTATAATTGTTTCATAGTTTGCTTTAGTTCCTCTGTTAATTGTTACAAATTCACGGATAGTTACATTATCTTTAATTATCACAGTAGTTTCTTCGCCATCAAATTTTAAATCTTGAGGAATAGCAGAGATGACAGCACTTGGAAATATTTTACAATTTTTTCCTATACGAGCACCTTCCATGATAGTTACATTTGGTCCTATCCAGGTTCCTTCACCTATTTCTACATTTTTATCAATAGAAACAAATGGTTCAATAACTACATTATTGGCAATTTTTGCTTGTGGATGTACGTAAGCTAATGGTTGATTCATTTAATTATTTTTTAATTTTTCTTATTTGAGCTAATAGTTCTGCTTCCATAACAATTTTATTTCCTACGTATGCAATACCTTTCATTTGGCATATACCTCTTCTTATAGGAGATAACATATCTAATCTAAATATTAATGTATCACCGGGAATAACTTTTTGTCTAAATCTAACATCGTCTATTTTAAGAAAGTATGTGGTATAATTTTCAGGGTCAGGAACAAAGCTAAGGGCTAAAACTCCTCCTGTTTGTGCCATAGCCTCAATTTGTAATACGCCAGGCATAACTGGTTCGTCAGGGAAATGTCCTATAAAAAAATTTTCATTCATAGTAACATTTTTTAGTCCTATTACATGTTTGTTGCTCATTTCAAGAATTTTATCTATTAATAAGAAAGGGGGACGATGTGGAAGAATTTTTCTGATTTTATTTATATCATATAAAGGAGGAATATTAGGATTAAATATAGGAACGTTCCCTCTTTTTTTTACTTTTATAATATATTGTCTTATTAATTTAGCAAATTGAATATTTGAGTAATGTCCTGGACGATTAGCAATAATATGTGCTTTAATTGGATTTCCTAATAAAGCAATATCTCCTAACAAATCCAATAATTTATGACGTGCCGGTTCATTTGGAAATTTTAATTTAAGATTATTAAGAATTCCTTTTTCAGGGACTTCTACTTTTGGTCTGTTAAATACTTTTGCAAGTTGTTCAAGTTTTTTATGTGTTATAGATTTATCAACAAATATAATAGCATTATTAAGATTTCCACCTTTAATTAAGTTATTATCTAATAGTTTTTCCAATTCGTGTAGGAAAGCGAAAGTTCTGGATGGAGCAATTTCTTTTTCAAAATCTTTTATTCTGTTAAGTGATGCATTTTGTGTGCCTAACACCTCTGTTTTATAATCTATCATTACAGAGAGTTTGAATTCATCGTTAGGTATAGCAATGATTTCAATATTTTTATCAGGATTTTTATAAATTATATTTTTATCTATCTCTAAATATTTTTTTTCTGCTTCTTGTTCAATGATTCCTGCTTTTAAGAGAGCTTTAACAAATTGTTCTGAACTACCATCCATAATAGGCGTTTCAGAGTCATTAATTTCAATAAGTATATTATCAATGCCCAATCCTATTATGGCAGCAAGAGAATGCTCTATTGTTTGAATTTGAATACCATTTTGTTCTATATTAGTGCCTCTTGGAGTATATGTTACATTGTCAATATCAGCTTTTATAACAGGATGTCCTTGTATATCAATTCGTTTAAATTTGTATCCATAATTTGATGGGGCTGGTTTAAAGGTTAAAGTAACTTTTTTCCCGGAATGCAGGCCTGTCCCTGATATACTGACAGTAGAACCTATAGTTTTTTGTTTTTCCATTGTAGATTTACAATATTAACAATCATTATTTTATATAAAAAAACAAAGTTATTAAAAAAAATGTTTAGAATTTGTAAAAAAATAAGCTATTTATTTTGACTCGTTCTTTTATCATTTTTTTCTAATTCGGTAATTCTTTTTTCTATATCATATAATTTACGGAAGTGGATATATGATTTCTTGTATTTACTGGATTTAAAAGCTGGTGAGCCCATAACTTTTTCATTTTTTTTTAAGTTAGACATAATCCCTGATTGGGCAGCTATTTTAACATTATCAGCAATGGTCAGATGTCCTGAAATACCTACTTGTCCTCCAATCATACAATTTTTCCCAATTTTTGTAGACCCTGATATTCCTGTTTGTGCAGCAATTACAGTATTTTCACCTATTTCAACATTATGAGCAATTTGTATTAAATTGTCTAATTTTACTCCTTTATGAATAATTGTAGCATTTAATGTTGCTCTGTCAATAGTTGTATTTGCTCCTATTTCAACATTATCTTCAATAATTACATTTCCAATCTGATCTATTTTTTTATATTTACTATCAGTTTGCGGGGCAAATCCAAATCCATCAGCACCGATTACTACACCTGCATGTATAATACAATCTTTGCCAATTATATTATCCGAATATATTTTAACTCCTGCAAATATAATAGTGTTGTCATCAATGCTTACGTTATCGCCAATATATGAATTAGGGTAAATCTTAACATTTTTGCCTATTGAGACATTTTCTCCTATAAAAGTAAATTCTCCAATATAGACATCTTTTCCAACTTTTGCATTTTCAGATATAAATGCATTTTTAGAAATACCTTTTTTATCAGGTTTTATTTGATTATATATTTCCAAAAATTTTGCAAAAGAAGAGTAAGAGTTTTTAACTTTTATTAATGTAGTTGAAATGGGCTTTTGGGGAATAAAATTTTCATTAACGAGAACAATAGATGCTTTAGTTGTGTATATATATTTAGCATACAAAGGATTTGAAAGAAAAGAAAGAGACCCCTTAATACCTTGTTCAATTTTTGCTAATTTACAAATTGATACATCCGGATTGCCTTGTATATGTCCATCTAATATTTCTGCTATTTGCCTGGCTGTAAATTCCATTTATCTTATAATAATTTATAAAAAATGCAATAATACTAATATTTAAAAAAAATAACAATTTTAATTTCAAATAAATTTTGATTCTATTCTAAAAAAAAGGTGGATATTCGGTATATCCTTAAGATTCCTCATTCTGTAGAGTTTACACTGAACGTAGTGAATGTGCTAAATTCGGAATGACAACTCCGTTATGTTGGTAGTGTTGGGGTAAGGACGCGTTTTACGTGTCCTTACCCCAACACTGAACTCTAAATAATACTATCATTCCGATTCGCCTGAGGCGGAGAGGAATCTCATAATATTTAGAAACGACTTTATCTGAATTTTTAAATTTAGTCGGACACTATTGATAAATTTTATTATTTAACCATTATCAACTGCACATTGCTTTGGATAACACAAAAAATATTTAGTAACAATTTTTGAAAGCACAGATACATTTAATTGGTCTGAAGCATAAGCAATGTCAGTTATATCACCATTTTTATAAAGAATATTTATTTTATCACTTTGAGTATTATAAGCATTGTTAGTAATTTTTTCTAAAAACACAAAATAATTGATTTCCTGCTCATTTAATTTTAGAATATCTTGTGTATGTTTTTTAATTTTATTTACATATTTTTTTTCAAAAGGATGATTTTGCATTTCTACTCTAAACAAATTACGATTTATAAGATTTTTGCAAAGAGACGAAAGTATTTTATCCTTATGTTTTATCCAAATCTTTATTGATGTAAGTATGTCAAAATCATCAAGTTGCGAAAAACTATCAAGTAAAGATTCGTTGTTTGTAAAATCATTTTTATTAAATTTATTATATAAAAAAATTTTTAGAGCAGGTGTTACAAATAATGTTTCTTTTTTTTCCGCAATATATTTAGCTCTTTTTAATATTTTTGTTAGTAAAAATTCAGCAGAAAGCACTGTCTTATGTAAATATACCTGCCAATACATAAACCTACGTGCAATGATGAAATGTTCAATTGAATAGATACCTTTTGATTCAATAACTAAATTATCATCAGCAA